>Ga0070709_10001880_pt1 | contig 11387 bp, 10 predicted proteins | sample LARL51metaG_FD_65449 | JGI IMG/M metagenome (GOLD analysis project Ga0070709, IMG submission 65449) | Corn, switchgrass and miscanthus rhizosphere microbial communities from Kellogg Biological Station, Michigan, USA - LAR L5-1 metaG | ecosystem: Host-associated > Plants > Roots > Rhizosphere ...
GGCGATATTGTCGTAGGTCCACGCCTTGGGCGCGATCTTGCGCTCGATCGCAGCATTCTCGGCCGGCAGCCCAAAGGCATCCCAGCCCATCGGATGCAGAACGTTGAAGCCCCTGGCGCGCATGAAGCGCGCCAGGACGTCGCCAAGCGTATAGTTGCGGACATGCCCGATATGGATGCGCCCGGACGGATAGGGGAACATCTCGAGCACGTAATATTTGGGCCGCGGATCATCATTCCTGGCAGCGAAGATCGCCCCTTCTTCCCACCGGCGCTGCCAGCGCGGCTCTGATTCACGTGCGTTGTAGCGTTCGGCGGGCATTGAACCTGCGGCTTTTCGTGATGACGCGGACTTCGGAATCGGAACACTAGATCATCATGCGATTAAGTGGAATCGCATCATGATCTCATCTCTTTTTGAGCATGATCCTTTCGGAAAACCGGCTTCCACTTTTCCGGATCATGCTCTCGGGTCGAAAAAAACGACGGCGGACTAGGCCACAAAAGCGGCTTGGCGGTCAACGGGTGTCGACCGATCACAGCGTTCCAGGAAGGGCGGAGCAGTCAGTTCGCCAGCGCCGCAGGCTCGCCGGTCCCGGCGCTCAGCGCAAGACCGTGTCCGGCCACGGAGTTTCGTCCGCTCCGTTTGGCAACATAGAGGCTGGCGTCGGCGGCTTCGACCAGATCACTGGGCCGCAACGTGTCGACGGGCGTGGTGCTGGCCACCCCCACGCTGACGGTGACGGCCTGATGGTTGGATGTGGCGTGTGGCATTGCCAGACCCTGCACGGCCGCGCGCACCTTTTCGCCGATTTCCAGCGCGCATGTGGCGCTGGTATTCGGCAGCAGCAGACAGAACTCCTCACCACCGTAGCGGCCGGCAAAGCCCAAGGTTTCGGCGGCAAGGCCTGCCAGCGTCTCGCCGAGCCGGGAGAGGCAGACGTCCCCTTCGGGATGGCCATAGGTGTCGTTGAACAGCTTGAAATGATCGACATCGATCATCAGCAGCGACAATTCGCTGTTGTGCTGCTGGGCCTTCATCCATTCGAAATCGAGCCGGCTCTGGAACCCGCGCCGATTGGCCAGACCAGACAACATGTCGATCGAGGCCATCACAGTCAGCCGGTCGTTGGTGGCGATCAAATCGCGCTCGCGCTCGGCGAGGCGAGCAGCCATGGTGTCGAACGCGCGGGCCAGTGGAACGAATTCCGCCGGCAATCGGCGGCGCGGCGCGCGCACCGACCATTCGCCCTGGCCAAAACGCTGCGCGATCGCCACCATGGTGTTGATCGGCCGGATGATGAGCGTTTCCGCGGCGATCAGGGCGCCGAGCAGCACGAACAGGCAGACGAATCCAAGCTGCAGATAAGCGGTGCGAATCTCTTCGTTGATGTCGGCGCCCAATCTGGCTTCGTCGATGCTGACGATCAGGCGGGATTGCGTGCCGGGAATGCGTGCGAAGCTGATGGTGCGCCTGGAATGATCGGGTCCGACAAATGAAAACGATTCCGCCTCTTTTTCCGAGCTCGTCACTTTTGCTGCAATCGCCGACACGAGCGGCACGCGATCGAGCGGCTGTCCAATCATGCCGGCCTGGTCGGACGGTGCCGCCAGCACGGTCCCCATGCTGTCGACCAGAACCGCCAGCATACCGGGCCGGCCGCCGACATCGTTCAGGATCTTCGACATCCAGGAAAGATTGACGCTGGCAACGATGACGGTGTCCGACGTCGCATCAATTGCGGCCACCGGATAAGCGCCTATCATGATCGGCTCGTGGTCGGTCCTGGCGAGCATGAAGTCGCTGAACACGAGATCCCGGGTTTGCCGTGCCTGGTTGAAAAAGGCCCAATTGCCCAACTCAAGTCCGACCAGGGCGTTTCGCGTCGCGCATTCGACCCGACCTTCCTTGCCGACAATCATCAGATTGCGAATCCGCAGCAGGTCGATCGCAAGGTTCGCGCGCAGCGAATCACAATTGCGACCCGTCACTTCTTTCGACGCCTGGACGTGGGCTGCCCACTTCACCACGGTCTCGACGGCTGAAATGACCTCGCGCTGGCCCTCGGCGCTATGCTGTGCGAATCTCGAGAAATCCTCGTAGGCGAGCGCAATCTGCTTGTTGCGGGCTTCCTCAAGCGAGCGGGCGCGTTCGAGCATCAGCGGCGCGACCAGGATCAAGGCCAGCAATGCCAGCCGCGCGCGGATTCCGAGCAGCTTTTTGAGCTTTCCTCGGTTGCGGCTGAAACTGGAGGCTAACATCATGGTCCCCTTGCCCGCACGAAGGCTATACAAGGGGGTTCAAGAAGCCTTTCCCGAACTCGGTAAAATTGGAACTATCGCGCGAAAATTGTAAATCGGTACATGACAACTGCCATGATCTCGGATCGTCTTTCTCGACAGGCTGCACATTCGCCAACCGGGCTTTCCGCGGTGGAGCAGGAAATCGCGCGCGCCTGCAAAGAGGCTCGCCGGGATCGCTCGTCGGTCACGTTGGTCGCGGTTTCCAAGACGTTCAACGCCGAAATGATCAGCCCGGTTATCGAAGCCGGGCAGCGCGTATTTGGCGAGAATCGCGTCCAGGAGGCCAAGGCAAAATGGCCGGGATTGGTGTCGGCATACCCCGGAATCGAATTGCATCTGGTCGGGCCGCTGCAATCCAACAAGGCGAAAGATGCGGTGGCGCTTTTCGACGCCATCCACTCGGTCGACCGCGCCAGCCTTTGCGAAGCGCTCGCCAAGGAATTCAAATCGCAAGCGCGCCGGCCGCAATTGTTCGTTCAGCTCAACACCGGGGAGGAGCCGCAAAAGGCCGGCGTTTCGCCGGCCGAGGCGGACAGCTTTATCGCAAGCTGTCGCGAAAAATACCGTCTGCCGATTTCAGGCCTGATGTGCATTCCCCCCGTCAACGACCCGCCGGCGCCGCACTTCGCCCTGACTGCGAAGATTGCCGCCCGCAACGGGTTAAAGAATCTGTCGATGGGTATGAGCGCCGATTTTGCCGTTGCGATTGCGCTCGGTGCCACCCATGTGCGCGTCGGCTCGGCGATTTTCGGTGAGCGGTGAGTGCGAATCGGCACGCCTAGCCGATGATGACCTTGGTCTGCGGTCCGAGCCGCAGCAAGAGGTGGCGCATCGCGGAGTTCGTCATCGAAACGCAGCCGGCGGTTGGAGAAAAATTCGCGCGCGCAAGATGCAGGAACACGGCGCTGCCGAGACCGGCTACCCGCGGCGAAGCGTTGTGATCGATCTCGACGATGAAGTCGTAAAGGTGGTCGTCACGCCTGAGCCGGTCGCCGCTCTGGTCAGGGCCAAGTTTGATCGGCCGGTTATAATGGCGGCTGTTCGGGTCCTCGCACCAGGCGTCTTCAGGTCGAATCGCGCGGATTGGCAAGAAGGTCCTGGGCCTCCGATGGCGGTCGGCGCGCCACCACAATCGGCGTGGCCGGAAAATGCCTCTGGGCGTGCCGCCATCGCCCTCCCGCTTGTTGGCGATGATGCCGCTGCGCCCCAGCGCGACCGGGATGGTCTGTCCGCCAGCCACCAGCCAACCGCGGCGGCGGTTGCCGGCGGCAGCGCGGATCCGGATTGCCGCGAGCGGGCGATCACATCTTTTTGTTCGGTAAGCCATTGAAGAAGCGGAATTATCCATTCAATCGGAGGGTCACCCAAATTGACGCCGGCGGAACCCTGATGTCGCCGCCCGGACATTTATCAATCCGGGACATTTATCAAAACGAGTTCGAATTCTAGGCTAGATTGCGATTCGACTTGTGAAACCGTAACAGGCCCCTACTTCAGGACGAACAGTTCGGAAAAATCCTGATTTAGCAACCATGACCCGCCCAAACCGTTTGGGCTCGCGCTGCCGCTCAGAGGACTTACCCATGGCCAATGCCCGCAAGATCCTGATCGTGGATGACGATGTCGATCTGCGCGATACGCTTGTGGAGCAATTATCGCTGCACGATGAATTCGAAGCCTCCGCCGTCGATACCGGCGCCAAAGGGGCCACCGTCGCCCGAACGGAAGCTCCGGATCTCGTGCTGATGGATGTCGGGCTTCCCGATACTGACGGCCGCGAGGTGGTACGCTCCTTGCGCAAGGGCGGCTTCAAGGCGCCCATCATCATGCTGACGGGACACGACACTGATTCGGATACCATCCTCGGGCTTGAGTCGGGCGCCAATGATTATGTCGCCAAGCCGTTCCGCTTCGCCGTGCTGCTGGCGCGGATTCGGGCGCAGCTTCGACAGCATGAAGCGAGCGAAGACGCGGTATTTTCCGTCGGCCCCTACAGTTTCCGGCCCGGTTCCAAAATGCTGACCGGCGCCAATTCCCGAAAGGTACGCCTGACCGAGAAGGAAACGGCGATCCTTCGATTCCTGTACAGGGCCGGCCAGCTGCCGGTGTCGCGCGAGACGCTGCTGCAGGAAGTCTGGGGTTATAATTCGGGTGTCACCACCCACACCCTGGAGACCCACATTTATCGCCTGCGCCAAAAGATCGAGAAGGATGCGGCAAATCCCGAGATATTGGTGACGGAGGCCGGTGGCTACAAACTGGTGCCATGATGCGATAAGGCTGACGAACCGTATCGCGCGGTGCGCCGGACGCATCGATTTCCTGATGCCCAGACTTTCCGAAGTTCGTGAAAGCTGGGCGCTGCGGTAGAGCACGAAGTTCGAAAAGCTGGCACTAGCCTTTCATGACGATCGAGGATGATGTTGTCCTGCTCGAGCGTGTCCCGACACTCCGCCTGTTGGGAACGGCAAGCTTGCGCATGCTGGCGATCGGTTCCGAGCAACGCCATGTCGCGCGTGGCGGCGTACTGTTCCATATGGGCGAGGAGGCCGATTCCGGCTTTGTCGTTCAGAGTGGCGCGTTCCGGATCGAGGATGATGGCGGTGCTGGGATCGTCGCGGCGCCCGGCGCGCTGATCGGGGAACTGGCGCTGATTACCGCGATGAAACGGCCATCGACGGCGGTCGCCCTGGAAGACTCCTCCGCGATCCGGATCGCACGCAGCCTTTTTCAACGCGTGCTGGAAAGCGATCCGGCGGCTGCGCGTCGGCTGCGCGACGAATTTGCCAGCCGCACCAGCCAGATTGCGAGCGACATTCTGATGGCGGGCACCAAGCTCAGTAGCTGACGGCCCGCCCTGCCGCGCCATCGTGCAAATCATCAGACGTCGAAAGTTCTCAGACCTCCAGCGTCACCGTCACCGGTACGTGGTCGGACGGCCGCTCCCAGCCGCGCGCATCGCGTCCAATGCGGAAATCGCTGACCCGGTCTTTCAGCGCGCGCGAGATCCAGATGTGATCGAGCCTCCTGCCCCGATCGCCCACCGTCCAGTCGGCAGCGCGGTAACTCCACCACGTATAGACTTTCTCGGACAGCGGGATTCGATCGCGCGCGACGTCGATCCACTCGCCGTGGCTCTGCGCCGCCAGCAGTTTTTCGCACTCGATCGGGGTATGCGACACCACTTTCAATAATTGCTTGTGCGACCAGACGTCGTTTTCATGGGGTGCCACATTGAGATCGCCGACCAGGACATGATGGTCGTCGCCGCGCGGATGCAGCGGCTCGCAGGCCTTCATTTCATCGAGGAAACGAAGCTTGTGCTCGAACTTCGGATTGAGCGCTGGATCCGGAAGGTCGCCGCCGGCCGGCACATAGAAATTGTGCAGCACCAGGGGTTTTGAGAGCTGCGCCTTGCCGCCGAATTCGACCGAGATGTGACGCGAATCGATCTTGTCGCAGAAGGTCCGCACGTCGCTTTTCTCAAACGGCAATGTCGAGAGGATCGCCACGCCGTGATAGCCCTTCTGCCCGTTCAGGGCGACATGCTCGTAGCCGAGCCGCCTGAAGCGCTTGAGCGGAAACGCGTCGTCGATGCATTTGGTTTCCTGCAGGCACAACACATCAGGTCTCGCCGATTTGATGAACTTGGCGACGAGATCGATGCGCAGGCGCACCGAATTGATATTCCAGGTTGTCAGGGAAAGCCGCATGGAACCAGTGGAAGAAGCCGTACCGTGATGAGGCACGACTTGGTCCCGCAATCAAGAAGGAATTTTGCAGCCTTCCACCGCTATCGCCTTCCGCGGCGGTAACGCACTCGCGGCGAGACTGACGGGAACGTCAAATCCGCCACACTAGCCCGGCGGCATCATGCGTTCGGAAAAATCGATCTTGAACATGCCGGGATCGACCTTCCTGGAAGTATCCAGATTGTAGACTGCGACCGTGGTGTCGTAGCCCTGCGGATCGGTCACCGTCCATTGCTTGAGCTGACCGTCCTTGGCGCCGACCATCAGCAAGAGGCGGCTGGTGCCGAGCAGGATCTGCCTCTCCTCGATGGTGATGCTGATGAAGAGATCGTCCGATGTCACGCTCACGACATTGGTGTCTTTCAACAGATCGATGCGGTCCGAGAGCAGATATCGCAGCGGCGTCTGCGACAACGGATAGATATCCTGGGTCGCAAGCCTTTGGTCGCGCACGGCCAGCATCGAACCGTCGGCGATGATCGCGATCGGGCTCGGCGGATCATATTCGAAACGCAGCTTGCCGGGCTTCTGGATAAAGAACTGGCCCTTCGTCTTGGTGCCGTCAGGTCCGACCTGAACAAAGTTGCCGATCACCGTTTGCAGCGACGACAGATAATTGCTGACCTTGGCGGCCTGCGCCTTTTGCTTGTCATCGAAGGTCGCAAAAAGGCTCATCGGCACGTTGCGGCGCGGATCAGGAATGATCGGATTGGGCGGTATCGCATTTGCTCCGGTCGTCATCGATCCCCTTTGCCCGTCGGACGCGCTCATCTGCACGTCACGGCCCTTCGGGGCCGGTTTGGGAATGGGAACGTTCTGCGCGCGGGACGGCGTCGCCAGGCAACCGGCGATCGAGGCGCCGATCAAAAGCGCAAGCGCCGATCGTGCCATGGAAACGGATGCTTTTGCCATTGGAGGTATTTGATTTCTGGTCAACGCGTCGTCCCGCCTGCCCGGCCCCCGCGGCCTTTCTAACGTGCTTCGTGCAGCGGAGGTATGGTTTTTCCGTGAAAAGATAGCAGCAATTCCTGAGGGTTCCAGGATTCGCCGTCTCGATCAAAAGCCGCCTTCTTCTTCCTCGATCAGAATTTCGCGCTTTCCGGCGTGATTGGCCTGTCCGACGATGCCCTCGAGTTCCATTCGCTCCATCAGCGACGCGGCGCGGTTATATCCGATTTGCAGCCGTCGCTGAATATAGCTCGTGGAGGCCTTGCGGTCGCGTTTGACGATCGCGACAGCCTGCGCAAACAGATCGCCGCCACCGTCGCCGCCCATGCCCGTGGAGTCGAATACCGCGCCGTCCTCGTCCGAGGGCTCCTCCGCCGTGACCGCTTCGAGGTATTCCGGCGAGCCTTGCGTCTTGAGATGGCGCACCACTCTTTCCACCTCCTCATCGGAGACGAAGGGTCCGTGCACGCGGCTGATCCGCCCGCCGCCGGCCATGTAGAGCATGTCGCCCTGCCCCAGCAGTTGTTCGGCGCCCATTTCACCCAAAATGGTGCGGCTGTCGATTTTCGAGGTGACCTGAAACGAGATACGGGTCGGAAAATTTGCCTTGATGGTGCCGGTGATGACGTCGACCGACGGCCGTTGGGTCGCGAGGATGACGTGGAGACCGGCAGCGCGCGCCATTTGCGCGAGCCGTTGCACCGCGCCTTCGATGTCCTTGCCGGCCACCATCATGAGGTCCGCCATTTCGTCGACGATGATGACGATGTAGGGCAGCGGATCGAGGTCGAGCTGCTCCTCCTCGTAGATCGCCTTTCCGGTTTCCTTGTCGAAACCGGTATGCACGGTGCGGGTCAGCTCCTCGCCTTTTGACCTCGCTTCCGCCAGGCGCTGATTGTAGCCGTCGATGTTGCGCACGCCGAGCTTGGCCATTCTCTTGTAGCGCTCTTCCATTTCGCGCACGGCCCATTTGAGCGCGACCACGGCTTTCTTGGGATCGGTGACCACCGGCGTCAGCAGATGCGGAATGCCGTCATACACCGAAAGCTCGAGCATCTTCGGGTCGACCATGATCAGCCGGCATTGATCCGGCCGCAGCCGATAGACGAGGCTGAGGATCATGGTGTTGATGGCGACCGATTTGCCGGACCCGGTAGTGCCGGCGATCAATAGATGCGGCATGCGCGCCAGATCGACGATGATCGATTCGCCGCCGATATTCTTGCCGAGGCAAAGTGGCAGCTTGGCGATCGTCTCCTGGCTATCCTTTCCGGAAATCAGTTCGCGCAAATAGACCTTTTCACGGTGTGCGTTCGGCAGTTCGATGCCGATCGCGTTGCGGCCGGGAACAACGGCGACACGCGCCGAAAGCGCGCTCATCGAGCGCGCGATGTCATCGGCCAGTCCGATCACGCGTGACGACTTGATGCCGGGCGCGGGCTCGAGTTCGTAGAGCGTCACCACCGGGCCCGGATGGGCCTTGACGATTTCGCCGCGGACACCGAAATCGCCAAGCACACCTTCCAGCGCGCGCGAATTGGCCTCCAGTTCCGACTTGCTCAGCGGCTGGCGGTCGGACGCTCTCGGTGCGGTCAGGTACGAAACCGACGGCAGCTCGAAACGCTCGGACGATTTGCGACTGGGGGCGCGAGCGGCCTTCTTGCGCGGCGTGCGCTCGGCCGGCGCCTCATCTTCCTCCTCATCGTCGTCTTCTTCGTCGCTCTCTGGCGCAAGCGAAGGACCGGAGCGACCATTGAGGCTCGGCTCCTGACGCTCGAACGAGGACGCGCGCTGCGACGGCGCACTTGCGACCAATGAGCGATAGGCAACGCCCATCAGCCATGTCAGGCGTGCCTTGGTGCTCATCAGCGCGTGAACCGCCCATCCCAGCGAGATGGAGCCTTCGTCGTCGTCTGCGGCGAATTGATCCTCGTCGTCCCCGATCGAGGTCAATTCCTCATCCTGCGGGCGCGAACCGACGCCGCTTGCAAACAGAAAGCTTGCGACCGTGCAAGCGCCGAGGACAAGTCCGAGCGTAAACTTGTAGACGAAGCCGGGTGGCCCGAATATCACGGCGGGGGCGCGCACCAGCGCATCACCAATGACGCCGCCAAGTCCGGTCGGCAGTGGCCACGCGCCGCCATGCGGCCAACAGCCTGCAAAACCCGCCGCCAATATCGTGCACAGGATCCAGCAGCCCAGCCGCAGCGCCTGACGATCGAAAGCGCGGTGCGTCAGCATGCGCCAACCCCACACCCCGATCGGCAGGATCACCATGATCGCGCCGAGGCCGAGAAGCTGCATCAGTAGATCGGCGCCAATCGCGCCAGGGTAGCCGACAAGATTGCGAATCGGCCGCGACGTCGCGTGGCTGAAGCTCGGGTCCTGCACCGACCAGGTCATCAGGGCGGCCGCCGCGAGACCGGCGAGGGTCAATAGTCCAAGACCGGCGAGTTCGCGCAGGCGCCGTACCAGCGCCTCGCGGATCGCGGCCGGAAGGTGGCCGACGAGGGGAATGACACGTTCGATCGCTGGCATGCTCATGGGCCTTCGCGATTGGATTCTGATGCAACTGACTGGCATCGCGATCGCATCCTGTTTGTGCAGATCCTTTCTGACAGCCGGTTTCCGATCATGCTTCAGTCCAGAATTTCCACCAGCCGGTGCAAAGCCTCGGCTGTTGTTTCACTGTCCGCGACCAGCGCGAGGCGAATGTAGCCGGCGCCGGGATTGCTGCCGTCCGGCTGCTGCCGCGCCAGATAACTGCCGGGGATGACGCGGACGCCCGCGTCACGGTAAAGCCTGACGGTTGCGGCTTCGTCGCCGCCCTTCCCCGACACATCGAGCCATACGCAAAATCCGCCGGCGGGGCGGCGATAGCCATAGCGGTTGCCGAGAACCTGATCGGCCAAATCGAACTTGATCCGGTACAGCCTGCGGTTCTCTTCGACATGGGCCTCGTCGCCATAGGCGGCGACCGCGACATGCTGCAGCGGCACCGGCACCTGCGGCGCGGCGACATTGCGCAGCTCGTGGAAGGCGCCGAGAAATTTCCTGTCGCCGGCGGCAAAGCCGACGCGCATGCCGGGCAGATTCGATCGTTTCGACAGCGACTGAAAGGCGACGACATTGGTGAAATCGGGCCCGGCGCATTCCAGCATGCTGCCGGGTGCTTGCCCGGTGTAGATTTCCGAATAGCACTCGTCGCTGAAGATCATGAAGCCGAAGCGATCGGCCAGGGTCTTCAAGCGAAGGAAATACGCCTTCGACGCCACCGAGCCCTGCGGATTCGCTGGTGAAGCAATGTAGAAAGCCACGGTTCTCGCCAGCGTTGCTTCGTCAAGCGCGTCGAGATCGGGAAGGAATCCGTTTTCGGGCGTGGTCGGCAGATGGATCTGCTCGCAGCCGGCGGCGCGGGCGCCCGCCCCATAGGCCGGATAGAACGGATTGGGCATCAGGATGGCGGGCCTGCCCTTGCGCTCTCCGACATGACGGGCGGCGGTCAGCGCCGCAAAAAACAGCCCCTCCCGGCTGCCATTGAGCACGAGCAGCTCGGTGTCGGGATCGATTCCTCTTGGCAGGTGAAATCGCCTGGACAGCCAGGTCGCAGCGGCCTTCCGGAAAGGCTCGATTCCCCTCGCCAGCGGATAGCGCCCGAATTCGCTGATGTGGCTGGCCAGCACCGGGCCCACGAACTCCGGCAGGGGATGCTGCGGCTCCCCCAATGACAGCGTTATCAACGGCTTGGACGGCTTGTAGGGGGCCAGCAATTCGGTGACGCGCAAGAACGGCGAGCGTTCGCTGTCCTTGCTTCCGCCGCCCTGCGGCACGCGGGATGAAGCGGTCATGGCCATACTTGCCAGCACTCTTTCAGGCCGCCGATCGCAGTTTGAGACCGGCGGTAAGCGGATCAAACCACCATAGATACGGCGAGGTTAAGACGCGATTAACCATCGGGATGAAGTGCTATTTTACGCGCTCGAAACACCAAGCTCCCTCACTCGTTCTCGATGATCTTCAGATCGTGGCGAAACAGGTCCTTCTGCTTAGCTGCATCGAGCATCGCGGGAACAAGCGGCAGGTTCAGCTTAAACCATAGTTGGCTGGCGGCCTCGGTACTGAATGTCTGGCGAGCTTCCGAAACCATTCTGACGCATAGGGCTTCTGGCCGGTCAGTCATTTCCAATCCTCATTTGTTCATGTGCGTACGTGTGTCAATTATCATGTCAATTGCAATGTCAAGAGTTAGTATCATTTTGTACAAATCGAGGGGCGGAGGAATGTCATGACGACTGTCAAGGAGAAGACACAGCGCCGGGTGTACGTTCTCCCTGCAGAATTGGTGGAGAGAATCGTTGCCTATCAAAACGAGTTAGGTCTGGGC
>Ga0070709_10001882_pt1 | contig 11376 bp, 12 predicted proteins | sample LARL51metaG_FD_65449 | JGI IMG/M metagenome (GOLD analysis project Ga0070709, IMG submission 65449) | Corn, switchgrass and miscanthus rhizosphere microbial communities from Kellogg Biological Station, Michigan, USA - LAR L5-1 metaG | ecosystem: Host-associated > Plants > Roots > Rhizosphere ...
TCGGTTCGGCAACAGTCATACCGGAGCCATCGGTGCCGTCACGATTGAGCGCAATGTTGATTGCCGCCGTAGTCGTATTGTTCGCAATCTGGGCTACCAGGAACGCCAGCACGTCACCGCCAGTGGTGGTCATGCTGATCAACATGTCGGGCAAGTCGACGAAGCTGACAGACGTGCTCGTGGGGTTGAGCGTCGTCCCAGCCACCAGCTGCACCTGGCTGACAGCGTGCGCGGCCAGGTCGACCGTGGCGATCGTGCCGTCGGCGATGTCCGCGGAGGTGATCGTGCCGTCGGCGATCATCGCCGAGGTGATCGTGCCGCTCGGGATCGACCCGAACGGAATCGCCACCCCCTTGCCGCTCGTATGGTCGTGCTGGTCCACCGCCTGTGCCAGGACCTGGACGTCTTCCTTTTTGAAGATGTCCGTTCCCGCGGTGGCGTACGGAAACTGCAGCGCGCCGGCGAAGTTGGTTGCGTTGGTTCGTGCCATGGATCCTCCTAACTCGGCGGCGGCTCAACCGCCGTCCACTGCACCGCTTTGATATGCAGCGATCCCCGCCACTGCCGCCCGACCTCGTCGAACGCCTGCGACATCTTGTAATCAACGAAGCTCAAATACGTGTTGGTCTCGTCTGGCAGCACCACCGCGACGGCGCCGGGATTGTCCACCGCCGCTTCGATCAACTGGCGAATCATGGTGCGCCCCATTCTGACTGGCACACCGTCCCGCCGCATCAGTCCGTCGGCGCACAAAATGTCGCCTTCGAAGGTCATCAGCCTCGACGGGCGCAGCGCGTGGCCGATCGCCACCGAAGCGATGGCCGGCGAGCTGGTGTTGACCGTGTTGTGCAGGTGCACGCGGAACTCGGCGAGGATGCACACCGTCCCGATCGGGAATGGCTGGCGATCGAACGTGCCGTGCTGGAAGGAGTACCCAAAATCCGTCCAGCTCGTCTGGTCTGGCGCCGTCTTGTACTCGAGCGTGACGAAGTCGGTCGCGTCGATTTTCGGGCCGGTGACGCCCCAGGCTCGCAGCGTCTTGCGGCTGGCCTGATACGTGCCGTGCCACTGTGGCAGGCGGACCCAGTCGTCGCCGACCACGAAGCGGTACTGGCTGCACGCCAACGGGTTGAAGACGCAAGGATTGACCAGGCGCGAGATCGTGCCGTCGTTGAAGCCGATCAGGGTGAACGTGTGGCCACCCGGCGCGCCGATCGCGGTAGTGAAGATGCGCGAGGGAAACTTCCCAGTCCAGCCGCGGGTCAGGCTGCCGTTCCAGGCGTCGATGCGCTCGGGGTTGGCCAGCACATTGGCCAGGGTCTGGTACGTCGAAAAGGTGCCCTGGATGATGTACGCGCCGAACTTGAGCAGGTAGCTGGTCGAGGTGTCCGGGTTCCAGATGCCCGCGTAGCCGAAGAGCGCGCCGACGCCGGCGAAGCTGGTGATCTGGCCGCGCACCGGTCCGTCGTAGTCCGGCAGGGTCTCGGGGCCGATCTCCTCGAGCGACAGGTCCGACCCCATACGCGACATATTGGTGCCGTAGCCGAAGTAGACATCGTTGAGGAACTGGCCGCGGCAGCGCCCGTTGCGCGCGTTGGTGGCGTACTGCAGGAACGGAAACAGCGGATGGTCGTCGCCGGCCTGGTCCAGGGTGTACAGACCATCGGTCTTGGCGATGACCAGCACGCCGCCGGCGGTGGCCACCAGGCTGGTGATCGGTGAGCTCTGGTCGCCGACGCGGAAGATCAGGCTGGTGTAATTGGCCTCGAGGGTCGGGTCCGCGTTGGTGTCGCATTTTCTCAAGCGATTGACGTTGTCGGCCCACCACCACTCGCGCGCAATGCGGATGAACGCCAGCGCGGTAAACGTTGGCATCGACGTCCAGGCAGTTCCGTCAATGGAGTAGGCCGCGGGGTGCGCCGCGCCAAAGGCCAGCCAGGCCCGCGGGACGCCATCGAAATTCGAGGCGAACACCGTCGCCGCCTGGATCAGGTAGCCAGCGCCGAAATCGTGGGCCACCGCCCAGGTGTTGGTGGCTGGCGTGTAGCGCAGGACCTGGCTGCCGCCGGCGGCGTAGAGCGTGCCGCCCAGCTCGAAGAAGTCGACGATCTCGCCATTGGCCTGCCCGCTCGAGTCGAGGATCTCCGGGCCCTTGCACCAGGGGTGCACGCTCAGGTCGAGGCCCATCGCCTCCTGGTAGCGATAGTCGCGCCACTTGTGCTGGGTGCGCATGCCCATGCCAATCGTCAGCGACTCGAACGGCTCCTCGCGATCGGCGAGCGGCGACAGGTTGGCGTAGTCGAAGTCGGGCGGATCGACGCTCGCGATATCTTCGGCTTTCGAGCTGACCAGCGCCGGCTGGCCAGGACCGGGCGAGCCAATCAGAAAGCCGGTGCCGCCGACCTTGACGTGGAAGGGCCAGGGCTCCCGCTTGGCGTACAGGCTCACTCGATCAACCCCAGTACTGGCCGGCGAGCTGGCGCGGCGGGCCGAAGTAGCGTCGACGGCGCAGGGTGCGCTGCGGCAGCGGCGCGGTGAAGTGCTCGCGGCAGCGATCGGTAAACCAGGCGGCAGCTGCAGCCTGATCGCGCACCAGGCGTTGGTTGGCCATCGGCTCGAGCAGGTGCGCAAAGCGCCGCCAGGCGATCACCAGCGCCGCGGACGCCACCCAGTCTCGCTCACACGGCGCTTCGTCGGTCTCGAGGTAGAGCCCGCTCTGCTCGCCGAACACGCCGCCCGAGGCGCGGCAGTGGTCGTAGGCGCGCTTGAGCACGCGCAGCCAGAGGATGTCGCCGTCCACGAACGTGGTGGTGCCGGTGTTCAGGTAGAAATCGCCACCGTCGCGCTCGACCATGCCGCGCACGACTGACTCAAACGGGTCGCTCAGGTCGCGGTCCTGGTAGTCCTTGATGGTGCCGACCTGGAGCACGTCGCTCGGGTCCTGCAGCCAGGGGCACACTACCGACAGGTTGTGACGACTCTTGAGGTAGGTCGGGATGCACGCCACTTCTACCACCAGCCAGCACTGTTTCAGCCCGTCGTTGATCAGGCGGTGGGTGGTGGGCACGTCAAAGGCGCCGAGGACTTCGAAGCGCTCGCCGAAGCCGGCCAGTCCGGTGTTTTCGAGGTCGTTGTAAATGCGCGTTTCGAGCTCGGCGTAGGTAAAGGCCTCCAGGCCCTGGTACGGCGTGCCGGCACCTGGGTCGGCCAACGGGGGAATCGACCAGTCTAGGTCTGGCGTGATCAGCCCCGACGATGGGGTGTACGCCTGCACGTAGCGGTTCTGGTCGGTGGGCTGAACCGCCTGCGGACGATACAACGGGCGGTCAATGAGTTGATCTTGCTGCGGGATGCCGGACTTGATGGGGTACGCGTCGCAGTACAGGTGGGTGAGGTCCGACCCGGACGTGGCGCGCACGTCGTAGCTCTCCGGACCGATATATGGACCGGCCTCGACGCTGAACGTCGAGCGATACTGGGCCAGACTAGGCATACGACACGGTCGCTTCGAGGGTAGTGATGTCGAGTCTGCGTTCGACGCCGGTCGAATCCAGGAGGTACAGATGGTGGTCGGCTTTGGCGTACAGGCGGATTTTGCCTGCCGCCGGGGCCGCCGGCGTCGAGATCTCGGTGATCTCAGTGTACGTACCGGCCACCAGCACACCACTCAGCGTGCCGCCGCCGAGCTGCAGATAGCGCGCATCCGCGGTCGCCTGGGAAAACGGCGTCTGCCAGTTGGTGGCGAAGTCAGTGGCACTGGTCTTGGTCAGCACCTGGCCAGTGGCACCGCCGGTCGCCACACCCGGTCCTGTCGGTCCCTGCGGACCGGTCGGTCCAGGCACGGTCGAGTCGGCGCCGGCAGGCCCCTGAGCACCCGTGGACCCTGTTGCTCCAGGGTTGCCCTGCGGCCCCTGAATGCCTTGCGCGCCGGTGTTACCGATAGGTCCTTGAGGTCCGGTCGGGCCAGTTGGCCCCTGCGCGCCGGTCGGTCCCTGCGGCCCGGTGTCCCCCTTGGCGGCGATCTGCTGCCACGGCGCAGTAGGCGGCGAGACTCCGAGCGGTGGATCGCCCGCGGCGTAGAAGCTGGAGCCACTCAGGCTCACCGCGTCGTTGTTGGCATAATCGACGCTGGCCGACCAGGTGCCCTTCCAGGACGGAGCACCGCCCGGTGGCCCCTGCGGGCCCGTGTTGCCGACGTTGCCCTGCGGTCCAATATCACCCTGGTCGCCTTTGGGTCCTTGCGGCCCTGGCACGGTAGAGTCGGCGCCAGGCGGTCCTGGAGGACCTGGCGGACCGATCCACGCCGGCGGGACGTCAGGCACGAAGGGCGGCGATGGAGGCGGCGTCACGCCTGGTGGAACCAGCGGCGGCGTGGGCCCACCGCTGAGCGGCTGCAGTGGTGGTGCGGTGGTTGGCTGGTACGGATTGAGGGTAGGCGTCTCGGTCATGGCTGCTCCAGCGCCACCGTGGCCGTGAGTTGCTCCTTGTTGCCGCCCTGCGCAACGACGAGCTCGAGCACGTCGCCCAGGCGCACCGCGCTGTGGTTGATGCGTCCGCCAGCGAACCGTCCGGAGCCGGTGCCGCTGAGTGTCGGGCGGTCGGCCGGATTCGACCACACACTCACGCCGTTGTTGAGCAGGTCCAGCACGGTGGTGGCGCCGCCGCCCTGCGCCGCGGCGACAACGGCACGAATGACCGCCGGACGGACGGCGATCATCATATCCAGCACCGTCCCGCTGGCGCCGCCAGTCTGCAGGTAGCCGTGGAGAAAACCCTGGATCGACGAGTACTCGGTGAACTCAGGCTGCGGAGTCAGTGGCATCGATGTCCAGAACGACTTTGCCCTTCTTCTTGATGACCACACTTGCCTGCCCGCCGCGGCGGTCGTTGGCCAGCACCGCCTCTTCGATGGCACGATAGGCGAGCTGGTACTCGGCGTCGCTGGCCACGCCCAGCTCGGCCATCGCCTCGCGTTTCGGCATGCCCAGGAACCGCTTGCCCTCGATGATGTCGGGCGATTGGAGGTCTTCCTGGTCGAGGCAGTAGCCGTCACGCTGCACCTTCTTGATGGCCCCCTCGCGCAGCAGGCTGCACGCCAGGACCACCTCGCGCTCGTCCTGGCAAAAGCGCCGCGAGCCGTCGGCCAGCACGATGCGATAGAGCCCCGGCCCGAACGTGCAGCCGTGACGGTGGCTCATGTGGTCGTAAAGGTGCTGTTGGCGCTGACGATCGCGTAGCCGCTGCCCTGCGAGCTGGCGCGGTAGTTGTAGAGCTGGGTATGCGCCAGACCGCTGACCGCTATCGAGTGGCTGGTCACCAGCGTCGGGTCGTTGTAGTGCTGGCCGTAGCTGGTGGTGATCCCCAGATCGATCGACGAGTCAGCTAGCACACTGGTCGTCCAGGTAATCGTCACCGCGCCGGAGCCGGGCGTTGCGCTGAGAATGGTCAGGCCAGGCGGCGGCATCTGTTCGAGTGGTCGCGTGCCCAGCCCCTGGGCTCCGTTGACCGCGTCATTGGGCCAGTTCGAAGGTCGGCCAAGGCCGATCTCGTTGCCGCGCCAGTCCACTGGCGTGTGCGTCCAGAGCCCACCGGCGTTGCCGGTGGTCGGAACGACCGGCATCAGGGCGCCGGCGGCGCCGCGGCCTTGACGCCTGGTGTTGCAGTGGCTTCAGAGAATTCAACGCCCGAGGCTGGTGGCGCGAGTGAGCCCGGGCTGACTAAGGCTCGAAACGAGTCCGAGTCATCCACCGTCTGCTCGCCGCTGACGGTGAAGCCCAGGCGCAGGAAGAGCTCCGCTTGCGCCGCCGAAGCAATGAAGGTGTCGCCGTCGGGTCGCTGGTAGGTGAAAAACAGGTTGCCTGGGGGTGTCGCGAGTGGCGGAATGTACGGGCTGGCCTGCGCCGCCGAAAGAAACATGCTCACGGGTGCCTCCTCCCTTCGCGGAGCGGGTCGTAGCCCTGACCGCGCTTGATCTTGGATTCGAGCTCGTCCATGCTGCCGGTGTCCACGCCGGCCAGCTTCGGTTCAGAGCGCGGCGAATCCGGCTTGATCGCTGGCAGACGCGGCTTCACGCCGAACTGGTCGCAGATCTCTTTGAACCGCTCCTCCAGCTCTTCGATCGGCACACTGGGGAATTCGAGCTGCTCGTCGTCGGTCAGGCTGAGCTGGGGGATCTTGGCAGCCAGCTTGCGGATCTCAGTGATCACCCGCGCGCGGCGCTTCTGCTGGACGACGACGTCGGGGCGGACATCCTCGAGCCACTCGCGCACTTCGCCTGGACGCAGGAAGACGAACCCCAGGTCCTCGTACATGGTGCGGTTGTTGGGGTCTGACTGGAGCTGGACAATGTCGCCGTCTGGACGGCGGTACCACGCCAGCGGGTAGTTGTAGGTGAGCCCGGAGTACGTCGGCTTGCCATCCGATGGCGCCGCGCGCTGCTCCAGGCGCTCGAGCAGGTCCGACATCAGCCGACGCCCTTGGCCCACACGCCGAAAGTCGGACGCATCATCTGGTGGCCGTAGATGACCTCCGAAGCGAGCTTCCATGTGAAAAAGTCGATGTCGTAGAACAGGTGGAGCTTGGGCGAGCGTTGCACGATGAGCGCAAGCGCCTCGCGCTGGAACACGAAGTTGTTGGCCTGGCCACCCGCCGGCTTGACCAGGTTGGTGGTGACCATGATGTTCAGCCCGTACATGTCGCCCAGGCTGCCACTGACCGCAGGCTTGGGGTTGCCGATGTACAGAGCGTTCGACCAGCGATCCAGGACGATCTTGGACGCCTTCTCCGCGGGCGACATGATCAGGAAGCGGTCGTCCGCCGGCGCGTCGGCGTCATCCAGGTACTGATTGGCGCGGACCACGTCCACGTCGGCGAGCGCGGTGCCAAGCGTGCCCACCGTCTGGGTGAAGCCAGCCACGTCAGAGGCGAGCTTGGCGTCGATGTCGCGCGCGATGGCGTAGCCCAGCTTCATCTGGTACTCGTTTTGCACATCGACGATCGACTGGACTTTGACAATGTCCTCGATGCCGACCGCGGCGTACGACCAGATGTTCAGGGTGATCGTCGTCGCGGTTTCGGCGACCGTTTCGTACACGATCGCGGTGTTCTCGGCCTTGGCGCGCGCCGCGACGTTGCCCACGCTGGCGACCTTGACGCTCTTGCCAACGCTCGCGTCGTCCTCGAAGCCGCGGTTGACGCACTTGGCGAAAACCAGGTTGCTCTCCGTCGCGCGCAGGACCTGTTTCGACCAGATATCTGGCGAAAACACGCCGTCGGCGATCGTCTTATCAACGAATTCCGTTGCCCCAGTGGCCATCCGCTATTCCCTTCGGCGTCTCACCCTGCATAGGGTGAGGAGATCAACGCCGCTGTTCGCGGCGCACGTCGATGCCGCGCTCGAGACGGACGCGCACGCCCGGTCTCGGTCGGCCCTTGTCGTCGAAGTAGCGGTCGTACTCCTCGAGCGTCATGGCAGCGACCTGGGCGTCCGTGATCTCGCGGTACGCCTGCGCAGGTCCACCGTCTAGCTCCGGGGTTTGCTCATCTCCGACGGTTGTGTTGAGCTCAGCTTTCCTGAGCGCTGGCTCGCGCTTCTTCACCTCTTCCTCGAGTCCGTGGCGAATCGCAGACTCGTGGACGGCTTGGAGGTAGGCCTGAAAGCCCTCTTGCGGCGTGCCGTTGGGGGCAAAGGTGCGGCCCTGGACGTCGCGCTGGACGGCTTCGGGCAGGGTCTGCTGGAACGCGGTGATGGCGTTCAGGTACGGGTTGAGTGCGGTCTGGGCCTGTGCCTCGAGGGCCGCGCGCTGCTGCTGGAGCTCCTGGGCGGTCATCTGGCCCAGGCTGTACAGGTCACCGCGGTCGAAAGCTTGTTGGCGCTCGCGCTCCTGGCGCTGCCGCTCGGCGTCCTCGAGCATCCTGCGCGCGCGCTGCTGCGCCGCGTCGCCCAGCCAGCCGCGGACGGTGTCGTCCTTTTCCATCTCGTCGCGCGGGATGTTCTTGAGCAGCAACGCCAGCTTCTGGACCGGATCCTGCGCCTCGGTGACGGCGGCAAGCCACTCAGGTGCGGCAGGCTCCGGTGGGGGTGAGGGAGTTACCCCGTCCGCACCGGAGTCGCCCTCGACGCCGTCCTGGGACTGGGGAGCTCCGGGAGGAGAGGCCTCAGGTGGTGGCGTCGATCGACGTCGGCGACGAGGCGGCGGGCTGGCCTCGGTCTCGGCCTCGTTGAGGGTCTCCTCGAGCAGGTCGGGGTGGATGGAGCGTTCCAGGTTGATGCTCATATCACTCCCCGCCAGGTCAGGTTGTGGCTCCAGTTGGCGCAACCCCGCCAACCCATCGCCACGAGCAGTGAGCTCCAGCGCCGCGGCCAGGCCCAGTGTCGGCCGAAACGCCGGGGCTTCACTTCTTGGCCTTCTTGGGCAAGCCCTTCGGCGACTGGCCTTTGACGAACTCGGCGGCTTTGGACTTACTCAGCCCTTTCGGCCCCTTGATATTCCCGTGTGCCACGCCCTGCATGAAGCGGTACTGAGCCTTCGAAGTCGCTGGCATTATCAACCCTTAATCTGCCCAAAAGTAGTTGGGGCTTGAAACGCCGGCAAGGTGTTTTTTATCTGCGCCAGGGAATCGGCCGGGTCTAGGCCGTACTTCTCCTGCATGCCTTGCAGGACCATGTTCTGAGTTGACGGTGACGATCGCAAAAAGTCCTGGCTGTTGATCTGGTTCGGCGTGGGGATGGCATTCAGCACGCCCTGCATGCTGGTCTGATTGGCGCCAGGGTTTTTGATGTCATCGATGATCTGCTGCATGTACGCCAGTCCCGTGTTGAGGCCGGTGCCGCCCTGGGTACCCACGCCGGCGACGGTATTCGGCGCGCTGAAGCCGGCCACGCCGCCAACTCCCGTCAGCAACGGTCCCAGTTGGCCGAGGACCTGCTGCTGACGGAAAGGATTCGCTTGCAGCGCCGCCGCCGCATTGATGGCACCGAGTTGCTGCGAGTACTGCTGCTGCTGAAGCGCCATCGTCGGTACGCCGCCACCTGCTGCTGCAGCTCCACCTGCCGCCGCAGCGGGCACACCACCGGCTGCGGCGATCTGGGCGAGCTGGCCCGCATTGAGCGGCACCGCCGCACCGCCGTTGAATGCGGCTGGATTCGCACCCACGAGTTGCTGAAACTGAGCCTTCGCCGCGGCATCGTCGTAGGCCGGGCCGGCGGCCGACTGGAGCGCCTGCGAGACCTGGTTCCACGACAGGTTGCCTGGCGCAAGCCCAGCTGTTCCACCACCTCCGCCCGCACCTCCGCCCCAGGTACCTGGTGCGTTCGGGTTCCAGTAGCCAGTCATGCCAGCGATGGCCTGCGCCTGATTGAAACCCTGCTGCTGGCCTTGCATGGTCTGCTGGCCCTGGTACTGGCCGGTCAGTCCAGCCTGGGTCACGCCCAGCCCTTCGTTGTACTGACGAACGCTTTCCTGGAACTTCTGCTGGTCCAGACCAAACGTCTGGTTGAACTGGCGCACCGCTTCGTCGAACGCCTGCTTGTTCCCCGAAGCAATGGCTCCGAGCAGACTGTTGACGCCGGCGCCCAGCGAGTTCGCGGACTGCACTGTCGCCTGGGGCGCGCTCGGGCCGGCCGGCGTGCCGCCTTGCGAGCTGAATCCTGTCAGCCCGCTCGAGGCCAGGTCGGCCGGGGTCGCCGCGTTGGCGTACGCCTGATTGATGGCCGCGTCGGTGAGGGGCCCGTTGTAGCCAGCCGCCAGGACCTGCGCCTGGCGCTCCGCCTGCGTTGTGGCTCCAGCCATCAGCCGACGCTCACGGTCACTTTGGGCGCCGAGGGCGAGGTCGGCGTGGTCATTGGCGCCATAAACGGCATGTTGCCGGTGAGCGGCCCGTACGTGCCAGGCTGGCTCTGCGCATAGCCACCGGGCGGTGGCGCAAACGACTGCTGCTGCGCGCCAGGTTGGGGCGTCTGTAGCAAGCCGGGGTTACTCTGCTGCGCCGCAAGCCTGCCCTGGGGCGTGTCCTGAAAGCCGGCCGCATTCATGGCCGCGGTCGACGCCTGCGGATTGAAGAGGTTTGCCTGAGGTCCGGGCGCGTTGAAGCCGGTGTTGGCCTGCGGCTGGTTGGCGAGTGCCTCGGCCGGGTGCGGCTGGCCGGTCAGGTCGCGGTACTTCTGCAGCATCTGGCCGAGCGCGGCGTACGCGCCGGCCGCGTCGCCGCCGAGCTGGTTGGTGGGATCGGCGCGCCGGACCAGGTTGGCCGCCGAGTTGTAGACGTCCGCGCCGCCGCCGAGCTGCGTTGCCCAGTCCTGGAGGCCGCCCACCAGCTGCTGGCCGAGGCCGGCCGGCACGTTCATCAGGTTCTTGGCCTGGCCCGCAACGTTCAGCACGTTGTTGAGCGCGCCGGTCGCCGCCGTGACGCGGTTCTGGAGCATGCCCGCGCCGGTCTGCGCCGCGTTCTGGACGTTCGACAGGACGTCGCCGGCCGCGGTCACGCCGAGGTTCTGCTGCTGCGTCTGCGCTTGCAGCATGTTGGCCTGCGCGTTCTGCTGCGCGGCCTGGGCGGTCAGCGTGCTGGTGGCGCTCGAGATCAGGTCCTGCGCCGCCTTCTCGGACATGTCGCCGCTGGCGACCTTCAGGCCGAGCTGCTGGATGAGCTGCTTCTGCGCGTCGCTGATGCTCAGCTGGTTGGTGTTTTTGGTGAATTGCGGCTGGCCGTTGTCGCCGATGGTCACCACAAACGGCGCGGTCGTGTCCGGGGTGAGGGCCTGCCCGGCCGCGGGACTGGGCGGCGGCTTCCAGTCCGGGCCCTTCGAGACAAACTTCGAATTGCCCTGCTGGTCGATGAGCAGGACGTTCGGCGAGCGCGGATCGTTCTGGGCGATGGTGTACTGGGTGTCTGTCGGCAGGTCGGACTCCTGCCAGGTGATCGTGCCGTTGGGCCCGTCGACCGGGATGTACGTCTTTCCGCCACGGACCTCAGGCTTGAGATCCTTCGCCTGCACGCCGGTGGGCGCCGCGATCAGGACGTTGGCCTTGCCGCTCGACGGGTCGTAATTGACCAGGCCGACGCCGGGCACGTTGAACTGGCTGGCGTCCTTCGGCTTCGTCAGTGGCTTGCCGTCCGGCCCGACCACCGGAGTGGACGACCCATCCGGCTTGATGACGTACATCGTGTCGCCGACGGCGGTGACCGAACCGGCGGCATCTTTGGGCACGTCGATGACGGTGCCCGTGACCGGATCGCGCAGGCTGACGGGCTTGGTCGTCGTGTCACCCGGCGGAATCACCTTGCCCTGGGCGTCGATCCGGTCCAACTGGCTGGTCGCCGTCGGCTGGTCCTTCAGCTGGGTGGTCGTGCCCGTCTTCGGGTCGCGGGTGAACACCG
>Ga0070709_10001883_pt1 | contig 11373 bp, 6 predicted proteins | sample LARL51metaG_FD_65449 | JGI IMG/M metagenome (GOLD analysis project Ga0070709, IMG submission 65449) | Corn, switchgrass and miscanthus rhizosphere microbial communities from Kellogg Biological Station, Michigan, USA - LAR L5-1 metaG | ecosystem: Host-associated > Plants > Roots > Rhizosphere ...
AGCAGCTTCGCCACCGGAGCCCGGCCGTCCTTCACCGCCCGGGTGAGCGTGGCGACCTCCGCGAGCTTCTGCTTCGCGAAGGCGAGCCACTGCTTGATCTCCGGATCCAGCCGGCGCTCGAGTTCGAGATCCTGCGGCACGTGCAACAGCGAGCACGAAGGCGCGACCCAGAGCGACGCCGCGCCCACGCGGTCCCGGATCCGCTCGAGAGTCGACAGCTGGACCTCGAGGTCGCCCCGCCAGATGTTCCGCCCCTCCACCACGCCGGCCGACAGCACCCGGCCCGCGGGCCATTTTTCCAGAACCCGGTCCAGGTCTCCGCCGCCGCGCACCAGATCCAGGTGCACCCCCGCCACGGGCAGCGCGTGCACCGCCGCGGCGTTGTCCGCCACGCCGGCGAAGTACGTCGTCAGGAGGAGATTGATGCCGGGTGCTTCCTTCGCCAGGTACCCGTACGCCCGCGCGTACGCCTTGAGCTCGGCATCGGTCCGGTCGAGGGCGAGCGTCGGCTCGTCCATCTGCACCCACTCCGCCCCGCCGCTCTTCAGCTGCCGCAGAACCTCGGCATACACCGGCAGCAGCGCGTCGAGGTGACTCAGGCGGTCCCCGATGCCCGTGGCCTTGGACAAGAGCAGGAAGGTGACCGGCCCGATGAGGACCGGCTTGGCGTTGATGCCCAAGGCGCGGGCCTCACGCAACTCGTCGATCGGCTTGGTGGAGGAGAGGGCGAAGCGCTGATCCGCCGCCAGCTCGGGGACGAGGTAGTGATAGTTCGTGTCGAACCACTTCGTCATCTCCATCGCCACCACGTCGCGGCCCTTGCCCTGACTCCCGCGGGCCATCGCGAAGTAGGTGTCGAGGTCCACGAGCGAACCCGCCCGGAGCCCGTAGCGCGGCGGCACCGCGCCGACCAGCGCGCAGGTGTCGAGCACCCGGTCGTACAGGGAAAAATCGTTGACCGGGATCAGCTCGATGCCGGCCTCACGTTGCATCGCCCAATGCCGGGCGCGAAGAGACTTCGCCGTTTCGAGCAAGTCCCGAGCGGGCAGCTTCCCCGCCCAATAGCCCTCGGTGGCCCGCTTCAACTCGCGGGCGGCACCCAGGGATGGGAAGCCGAGATTGTGTGCGCGTGCCATAGGGCCGGGAATCTAATCGTATATTGGACGTGGATATGCTCTTAGCAGCCGTCCTCCTCGTTCATTCGCTCTGCCCCCAGGACTCCTCCGCCCGAGCCGCAATCGAACGGGGCGCGCGCGCCTACCGGGCCGACCAGCCTGAGGTGGCGGCCCGGGCCTACGCCGTGGCCGACTCCCTCTGCCCCGGCATCCCGGGGGCGAAAACCGGGTTGGGGTTCGCGCTCCTTCGACTGGGCCGCTTGCGAGACGCGGGGGCCAGCTTCCGCAGTGCCGGCACCGCCGATTCGATGGACGCCGACGCATCGTATGGACTGGGCCTGGTTGCCCGCCGGCTGGGGCATCGGGCCGAGGCGGTGACCGCCTTCGAGCGGGCCTTGCGGGTGGCGCCCGGGTACGAGGACGCCCTGACCGAGCTCCTCGCGCTCGGCGTCACGCCGCCCCTCCCCGCCCGCCTCCGTCCTGCCTCTCCCCAGGTGCCGGCGCGCACCGCCGGGGAACGGTTCGAGATTCACACGTCCGCCGGGTGGACCCCGTTCTACCTGCGTGGCATCAACCTCGGCGCCGCCCTGCCGGGAAAATTCCCGGCCGAGTTTCCGCAGGCGGAGTCCACCTACACGCGGTGGCTGTCCTTGATGGCGGCCGCCCACGCGAACGTGGTCCGCGTCTACACGGTGCACCCGCCGGTGTTCTACCGGGCCCTCAGGGACTGGAACCTCACGCACGCGGACCAGGTGCTCTGGCTGATCCAGGGCGTTTGGGCCGAGCCCCCTCCTCACAACGACTACGACGATCCGGCCTGGCGCACGGATTTTCTGGGCGAGATGCGCCGCGTGGTGGACCTCATTCACGGGCACGCGCTCATCGGCGCCCGCCCGGGACATGCGTACGGCCACTACGACGCGGACGTCTCCGCGCACACGCTGGCCTTTCTGGTGGGCCGTGAGTGGGAGCCGTCCACCATCGTCGCATTCGACCGGTTGCACCCGGGAGACACGACCTTCGCGGGGCGCTTCCTCACCTTGCCCCATGGCACGCCCGCCGACCGCTGGATGGCCGCGCAGTGCGACTCGATGCTAGGGCTCGAGTGGGATCTGTATCACGCGTCCCGGCCCATCGCGTATACCAACTGGCCGACGCTCGATCCCCTCCGTCATCCCACCGAAACCACCGCGGCCGAAGAGGTGGCGTTGCGGCGGGCGTGGGGCATACCGGCGAATCCCTCACTGAAAGAGTACGACAACGACGCAGTGGTCCTCGATGCTTCCCTCGTGCACGCCACGCCGGCGAACCTCGGCGGGTGGTACGTCTCCTACCACGCCTATCCTTACTATCCCGACTTCATGAACCTCGACTCCGCGTACGGGAAGGCCCGGTCGTCGTTCGGTCCCTCCCACTATTACGGGTATCTGCTGGACTTGAAGGCGCACTACCCGGGTCTGCCCGTCGTCATTGCGGAGTACGGCGTGCCGTCGTCGCGGGGGGACGCCCACCGGCAGCCCGAGGGTCTGGATCACGGGGGGCACGACGAGCAGGCGCAGGCGGCCTATGACGTGCGTCTCACCACCGAGATCAAAGAAGCCGGACTCGCCGGCGGAGTGCTCTTCGCCTGGATCGACGAGTGGTTCAAGCACAACTGGCCGGTGATCGAGCTGGAGACGCCCGCCGAGCGGACCAGGCTGTGGCACAATGCGATGGATGCGGAACAGAACTACGGATTGCTGGGAGAGTACGCCGGCGATACTGCGACGCTTCCGGTCCTGGGCGGCGATCCCGGCAAGTGGCGCGGCCTGACGTCTCTGGCGCACGACGACGCCGTCGACCTCCGGGTCGGATCGGATGCGGCGTATCTCTATCTGGCCATCGAGGGCCGGCCCCCGGCCGACGGCGTGAGCTACGTGGTGGGGATCGACACGTACGGGCGGAACCAGGGGCAGTTTCTGCTTCCCGGACTCCACACTCCCGATTCGATCGGATATGAGTTCGCGCTGACCCTGGCGGACTCCAACGGCCGGATGTGGGTGGCGCCCTGGTACAGTCCGTATCTCGTCCCCACACCGGGGATGGGGCCGACGGCCCTCGACGCTTTCTATCAGTATGGGGCCCACGTGACGGCAACGAGCCGGACGGGCGTCTGGGATTCGATGTGGGTGACCTCCAATCGCTGGCGCATCGGCCGGGATGGACGGTCTTTCCCAGCGGCCGGGGCCGACCGGGGCCGGCTCCGGTTCGGCACCGAGGCCGCCTCCACGCTGTCCGACTGGTACTGGGACCGGAACGCCGGCCTGATCGAGGTCCGCATTCCGTGGGGACTCCTGAATGTGACCGACCCCAGCTCGCACCGGGTGCTCACCAGGATCTCGACGCGCAGCGGCTTCGAAACCGACACGACCGGCGGGTTCCGCTTCGGCGTGGCCCTACTGCGGGCTCCTGGTGTCGAGACTGATCATCTGGCCCCCGGAGCAGCCTACCGGTGGCCGGGATGGGAAATGCCGGTATCGCACGAGCGGCTCAAGGCCGCATACTTTGCCATCCGCGATCTGTGGAGCACATGGTGAAACGGGTTCTGGGACTCGTCGTCGTCGCCCTGCTCGTCCTCCTGCCCCTCTCGCCGGCGGCGGGGCAGATCCTGCGCGCGGATTCGGCATTCGTCGCGGGCGACTTCGCGCAGGCCCGGACCTTGTACGAGCAGGTGCTGGGAGCCGACTCGCTCAACGAACGGGCCCTCTGGCGTCTCGCCCTGCTCGACAGCTGGGATAATCACGTCGATCGATCGCTCCAGCGGTTCGCCCGCGTCCGCCGGCTCGATCCCGCCAACACCGATCTGATGGTCGCGCACGCCCGGGTCCTGTCCTGGGCCGGCCGCACGGCGGACGCCGTGGCCCTCTACGACACCGCGCTGACCCGCGACTCGAGCCGGGTCGACGCGCTCGCCGGCCGGGCCCAGAGCGTGGCGTGGGCAGGGGACCTGGATCGCGCGGAAGCACTCTGGCACTCGGCCCTGGTGGGACACCCGGATGACGCCACGCTCCTCGTGGGGCTGGCCCAAACGCTCTACTGGAAGGGCGAGCCTGGATTGGCCCGCGCCTATGTGGACCGGGCGCGCGCCGTCGCTCCCGGCGACGCCTCGGTCCGGGACCTCGAGAAGATTCTGCGCGCGGCCGTGCGGCCCGACTTCGGGACGTCGGTCTCGGGAGCGGGGGATTCTGACGGCGAGACATTCTACTGGCAGGATCTGTGGCTCTCGGGTCCTCTGGCCGGGGATGCGCGAGGCACCATCACGGCCGGCTGGCGCCGGGCGACCCTTGGGTCCACGAATGCCTCAAGCTACGGCATGGCGGGTGTCGTGATGGTCCCCCTTTCCCCGACGTTCGGCGCACGGGCCGGTCTGGGGGCCCGATACTTGAACGCGGGTGGCGCCGACCATACGCCTCTCACGGGACAAGCCGGGGTTTCGTGGCAGCCGGCACCGTTCGCGGCACTCGGTCTCGGATACGCCCATGCGGCGTTCGACGAGACCGCGGCCCTGATCGACCACGGCTTCACCACCAACAACATCGATTTCTCCTTCGACCTCGACCCCAAACCAACCATCTCGATCTCCGGCGGATCGGGCGCGACCTGGTTCTCGGACGGCAACCGACGGCTTTCCGGCGTTGTCGCGGTACTCGGTGGCTTGGGACACGGGGTGTCGGCGGGCGTTTACGGACGGATGATGGGATTCAAGACCGACACTCTTGGCGATGGCTACTTCTCCCCGCTCCGGTTCACGGTGGTGGAAGCCCGCGCCATCTACAATCTGCGCCGGGGGCGGTGGGGTCTTCGAACCGATGGTGGCGTGGGGAGCCAACAGATCAATCTCGTCAGCGGGACCGCCGGACCGTGGCAGTTCGAATGGCATCTCACGGCGGTGCTGTCACGCAGCTGGAATGGCGGCGAAATCACTCTCGAAGGCCTCTACACCAACTCGGCGGGCGCGAGCACGGTGGGGGCGTTCCGCTATCACTCCATCACGCTGGGCTTTCATCAAGGGCTGTAGCCGCGGCCGTCAAACCCAGTTTCCGCACCAGCTCCGCGGCCTGCATCAGCTCCGATTTCGTCAGTCCTTCCATGGCGCGGTGAATGGCCGCCGCGTGTCCGGGAAAGATCTTCCGCATGAGCGCCTGCCCGGACGGGTTGAGCACCAGCAGGGTTCCCCGCTTGTCCCGTGGGTTGGGCGTGCGCCGCACCAGCCTCTTGCGCACCAGCTTGTCGACCACGTAGGCCGTGCTTCCGCTTTGCAGCAGGATGCGCCGCTGCGCTTCGCAGACCGGCAGCGGTCCCTTGTGGAAGAGCACTTCGAGGATCCCGAACTCGGCGTCCGCGAGTCCGTGCCGCGCCACCTGCGCGCGGGCGTGCCGGCCCACGGCGTCGGCGGCGCGGGCCAGAACGATCCAGAGCTCCAGGGCCGGATCCCGGCCCCGCGTTTCATTCCGTGCCATATCCCTCCACTCAGGGAACCCGCCGGGGGCCCCAGTGGTTCCAGTGAGGACACTCGAAACTAGCTCGAATTCGAGATAACTCATCTGGAGGCCGTCGTTATGTGGACCAATCTCGCGCTGCTCTTGCTCCGCCTCGTCGTGGGAGCCCTCTTCGTCGGTCACGGCACGCAGAAGGCGTTCGGCTGGTTCGGCGGCCACGGGATCGCCGGCACCGCCGGCTTCATGGAGCAGCTGGGGCTCAAGCCCGGCCGGTTGCACGCCACGGCCGCGGCGTTCGGAGAGACGGTGGGCGGCCTGCTCGTCTTGTCGGGACTCTGGACCCCGGTGGGCGCCGCCCTGATCGTGGCCGTCATGCTGGTGGCGATCAAGACCGTGCACCTCGCCAAGGGCGTCTGGAATACCAACGGCGGCTACGAGTACCCCCTCACGCTGATCGCCGTAGCCCTGTTCCTGGCGGCGAACGGCCCGGGCCCCTACACCCTGCCGGCGCTGCTCGGCCGCTAAGACGCCGCACCCGCTGCGCGGGCCGCGCGTGGGGCCAGGATCGCGTAGATCCCCGGCCCCACGGCGGCCAGTCCCAGCCCCACCAAGACGCCGTTGAAACCCGCACCCTCGCCGGTCAGCTCCAACGCCACGGCGGTGGCGAGCACCAGAGGCGGGAGCAGCGCCAGGAACGCCAACGCGGTGGTCGGGAGTGGCACCCGAAAAGGGCCCCGGAGCGAGGGCTCGCGCCGGCGCAGCGCGATCAGCGAACCGAACTCGAGCACCAGTGCCAGCGTGTAGAGCAGGACGTCGGCGGCGAGCAGGTCGCCAAACGGGATCAGCGCGCAGATCGAGTAGATCACGGCGGATAACAGCACTGCCCTGCGGGGCGTGTCGCGACGGTCGAGGGTGCCCAGCGCGGCGGGCAGCAGCCGGTCGCGCGCGAGCACCAGTGGGATCCGCGAGTACGCGAGGAGCAGGGCGTTGAAGAGCGCGAACGCGCTGATCATTCCCGCGGCGGCGATCCACTGGGCCAGCCACCCACCCACGATGCTCCGCGCCAGGTCCGGCCAGGCGCCGTCGGTCCACGCGTGCCAGTCCGTGACCGCGAGCGTCGGGACGACCGTGACGAGATAGACGATGGTGACGAGCGGGACCGCCCGTGCCAGCGCCCGCGGATAGGTCCGGCCCGACGACTGGATTTCGTCGCCGATGGTCGACGCGTTGTCCCAGCCCGAGTAGTTCCAGATCCCCTGACTGATGCCCACGCCCAGCGCGCCGAGGAAGGTGGTGCCCTCTGCGTGAAACGGTGTGAGGGAGAGATGTGCGCCCGGGTGTCCCAGCCATTGCACCGCGGCCATGCCGGCGAGCACCGCAAAAGGGGCCACCACCAGCGCGACGAACCCCATCGAGGCCGCACCCACCGTCCGCGTTCCGCGCAGGTTCAGCCCGGTCGCGATCCAGATCACCGCGAGCGCGACGATCCAGCCCTCCAGGGGTGTCAGGCCGGGAAGGAAGTAGCGGAGGTACTGGCGGAAGAGCACCGGGTACAGCGCCATGTCCACCAGCGAGTAGGCCCAGGAGAGCCAGCCGTTCCAGAACCCCCAGAAGGGACCGAAGGCCCGCCTGACCCAGACGTAGTAGCCGCCCTCCGCCGGGAGCATGGACGCCAGCTCGCCGATCAGGAGGGCTTCGGGAATAGTGTAGAGGATGGGTATGACGACCAGGAGGAGGAGAGCGAGCCCCGGCCCCACCGCCCCCACCATCCCCTCCAGGCCGAAGGGTCCTCCCGAGACGCAGAAGAACATCACGGCCACGAGCCCCATCAGCTGGAGTTGGCGTGGCCGCTCTCCCCTCTTCCCGGGAAGCGCCGTCACATCTTCATGCGTTCGTCGTGGTCCTCACCGCCCCAGATGACCCTGGGGTCGTCACTCGAAAACGCATTCACGTGCACCATCCACCCGAATACCCGCGGGAGAAAGCGGCCGCCGGCGCTGTCGCACGCGGAACGGGTCGCGATGGGGCCCAGTGGACCAAACACCGGCCGGCCGCCGGTCGAGTCCCGCCAGCGGGAAGGCTGATCGCGGGGAGGCAGGCACCAGTTCACGTGTTCGTGCCAGTGGGTGATGGAGAGGGGCACCCGCTGGTTGAGCTCGTCGAGAGAGGTCCGCGGAGACTCCGTGTACATCACCCCCACGAGGGTCATCCCCCCGGTGGAGTCGTTCTTATAGAGGAGAGATGTGGGGGTCGCCGGATCGAACGACAGACGATTCGCCACCGCGTTGCGCCAGCTCGTGAAGTGGTAGACCCGTTGATGCTTGACGTTGGGCAGGAACTCCTTGAACCCATCGGCCTCGGCGACCTTCACGTCCCGGTACTTGGCCAAGCTCGCGCGGACCTGAGCAACGATGACCCGGGCCCGCGCGGAGTCGCCGGGTTGGAGCGGCCACGTAGGCGTCATCGACATGTGGGGGTCGGCACCCATCCCCGGCATGTTGTTCATCTCTCCGTCCGCGGCCGCGGCCGCCGCAGCCGTCGCCGGGTCGGTGCTGTCAGGTACGGCGGCGGAGCGGCCGGCGGGAGGCCGGCACGCCGCGACCGTCGCCACCAGGAAGAGCGTCGTCACTTTTCCCATAGCACCCATTCGAGGTCGTGATACCCGATGTACGGACCGCGCCTACCGGACGATGACCGCCGGCACGTTCTGCGCCGCCACCGCCTGATTGAACGCGGGAATCTCCGTCGTCACGATGGCCTTGAGCTTGTCGAGCTGTACCTGAAGCAATCCCGACACCAGGTCGAATACCTGGTACGACTGTTCCGTCGGCGCCGCATCGGCGCTCCCCACGACACCCGCCACGCCCGCGATCCGGTTGTTGAGCCGGATCGGGTAGTTCAATGGGTCCTCCCCCGACTGGTTCTGCGTCTGGTAAATCGCCTTCTCGATTTCACCCAGCCGGGTCTTCAGGGAGTCGGCACGACCATCGATGGCGGCGGCGCCCGTCTGGCCCTTGGCCCGCGCCTCCACGCCATCCAGCTGGCTGACGACGTCGCGGATCTGCTTGACCGCGTCATCCGCGAGGGACAGCCGGTCGCGGATCCGGATCAGGAGATCGAATTCCTTCTGAAGATCGGCGGTGGTGACGTTCACCCGGGGGTCTTCCTTCACCGCGAAGCTCTTCGTCGCCGTCCACCCCGAGGTCCGCAGGGTGACCGAGTAGGTCCCGGGGACCGCGACCGGTCCGCCCGTTCCGCCGCCCCAGAGAATCATGCCCTTGAAGCGGTGCGCACCGGGATAGCGCAGGTCCCAGGCGAAGCGATTCATGCCGGCCTTCACCTCCAGGGAGTCCTGGGGCTCGGCGGGCTTGGTGGACCAGCGGCGCACCAGGGAGTCGTGCGCATCCCGGATCTCGAGGGTCACCACCGAGTCAGGCTTGTCTTTCAGATAGAAATAGATCTGCGCGCCCCGCGGCGCGTTTTGCCCCACGGTGGCCTGCCGCCGTCCCGCGCGGAAGCCGCCGGTCCGCCAGGGATCCGCCGGCTGGTAGAGCACGCGGTCTCCCGGCGCCTCAGCCCCCGCCAGCTCCCGGAGCGGTCCCACGCCATCGAGGATCCAGAACGCCCGCCCGTGGGTGGCCGCGATCAGGTCGTTGTCCTTGATCGTCAGGTCATGCACCGGCACCACCGGCAGATTCAGCCGCAGCGACTGCCAGCTCGCGCCGTCGTTGAATGACACATAGGCGCCGAACTCGGTGCCGGCGTAGAGCAGGTTGGGGCGCACCGGATCCTGCCGCACCACCCGCACGAAGTGCGTCGGGGCAATCCCGGTGACGATCTTCTTCCAGGTCTTCCCGAAGTCGTGGGTGGCGAACGCGTAGGGCGCGAAGTCGTCCAGCTTGTAGCGGGTGGCGGCGACGTACGCGGTGCCGGCATCGCGCACCGAGGCATCCACCATGCTGATCTGAGTACCCGCGGTGATGCCGGGAGGCGTCACGTTGGCCCAGGTCTTCCCGCCGTCCCGGGTCACCTGCACCAGGCCGTCGTCGGTACCGACCCAGATGACGTTCGAATCCTTCGCGGAGGGCGCGACGGTGAAGATGGTGCCGTAGTACTCCACCGACGTGTTGTCCTTCGTGATCGGCCCTCCCGACGACCGCTGCCGCGTGGTGTCGTTGCGGGTCAGGTCGGGACTGATCGCCTGCCAGGTCGTGCCCTCGTTGACGCTCTTGAAAAGAACCTGCGATCCAATAAAGAGGTCGGCCGGATTGGTGGGCGCGATCACGATCGGGAAGGTCCACTGAAACCGGTACTTCAGGTCCGAGGCGGCGTGCCCCATGGGGTTGTCGGGCCAGGCGTTGATGTTCCGCTCCTGGTGATTCCGCCGGTCCAGTCTGGTGATGTGATTGCCGTAGCTGCCCGCGAACACGACATCCGGCGTGTCCGCGCGGGCCGCGATCCAGCCGGACTCGCCGCCGCCGACTTCTTCCCAGTCGCGGTCGGTGATCCCACTGCCGTCCGACGACGTGGCGATGCAAACCGTGCTGTTGTCCTGCTGCGCCCCGCACACTTGATAGGGCCAGTGCGTGGTCGCGATGACGTGGTAGAACTGCGCGGTGGGCTGATTGTCGAGTGTGGTCCAGGACTTGCCCCCGTCCACCGTCACCGTCGCCCCGCCGTCGTTCCCCAGGACCATGCGCTTGGGATCGGTGGGGTCGATCCAGAGGGCGTGGTTGTCGCCGTGGGGCACATCCATCTCTTCGAACGACACGCCGCCATCCACCGACTTCCGGAACGACACGTTCAGTGCGTAGACGACGTCGGCGCTCGCCGGATCCGCGTAGATGTTGCTGAAGTACCAGGCCCGCTGCCGGATTTCGTGGTCGTCGGACGTCTTGTGCCAGGTGTCCCCGCCGTCGTCGGACCGGAAGACACCGCCCTCCTTCGCTTCCACGACGGCCCAAATCCGGTCGGGACTGACGGGTGAGACCGCGATGCCGATGCGGCCGATGACGCCCTCCGGCATGCCCTTCTTCCGGGTCAGCTCGGTCCACGTGTCGCCGCCGTCGGTGCTCTTGAAGAGGCCGCTGCCGGCGCCACCCGACGAGAAATCCCAGGGGGTCCGTTGCTCCTGCCAGAGCGAGGCATAGATGATCCGGGGATTGGTGGGATCGAGGACCACGTCCACCGCCCCGGTCGAGTCGTTGCGCGACAAAATCTTCTGCCACGTCTTGCCGCCGTCAGCCGAGCGATAGAGACCGCGCATCGGGTTCGGACCGAACGCGTGTCCCATCACCGCCACGTAGACGAGATCCGCATTCTTCGGGTGCACCGCCACCCGGCCGATCTGCCCCGCATCGGCGAGACCGATCCTGCTCCAGGTCTTCCCGGCATCGGTCGACTTGTACATCCCATCGCCGGGGGACAGGTTGCCGCGGACCGTCTCCTCGCCCGTCCCGGCATAGATCACGTTCGGGTCGGACCCCGCGACGGCGAGCGCGCCCACCGACCCCGCGGTCAGCGCCTTGTCGGACACGGGCTCCCACGTAATGCCGCCATCCACCGTCTTCCAGATCCCGCCACCGGTCACGCCCATGTAGTAGACCAGGGGCTGGCCCACCACCCCGGCCACCGCATCGACGCGTCCACCGCGGAAGGGGCCGATCTCCCGCCACTTCAGCCCGGCGTACCGGGCCGTGTCGACAGTGGAGGTTTGTGCGCGGGCGAGAGTCGGGAACAGAAAAAGGGTGAGCGGAATCACAACGACGCGGGGCAGATAC
>Ga0070709_10001884_pt1 | contig 11372 bp, 8 predicted proteins | sample LARL51metaG_FD_65449 | JGI IMG/M metagenome (GOLD analysis project Ga0070709, IMG submission 65449) | Corn, switchgrass and miscanthus rhizosphere microbial communities from Kellogg Biological Station, Michigan, USA - LAR L5-1 metaG | ecosystem: Host-associated > Plants > Roots > Rhizosphere ...
ATGCGGTCGCTCGCCACGCTTGCGCGATATGCCGGCGTACCGGCCCTCGAAGCACACGGGATCACCGTGGCGTTGTTCAAGGCGCTTGGCGCGCCGGATGCAACGCCCGTCGCTCCGCTCGCCTTGCTCGGCGCCGGCGCCGATCCGGCCGGCGACTACGTGCTTTACGCCGACCCGGTTCACCTTGTCGTCGATCGCGACACCGTCGTGCTCGCGCATACCATCGACGATGCTTCCGAAGACGACGTCCGGGCGCTCGTGGAGATGCTGAATCGGCATTTCGCGGGCGACGATCTGCGCTTCGAGGCCGTCAGGCAGGACGCCTGGTTTGCGCGCCGCCGGCAGGCACCGGACATCGTGACCACACCTGTCGACGCTGCCCGCGGCCGCAGGCTCCTTGCCAGCCTGCCGCGCGGCGCCGAGGGCGGCACATGGCAACGCTGGCAGAATGAAATAGAAATGCTGCTGCACGAGCACCCGGTCAATTCGGCGCGCGAAGCGCGCGGCGAAGCGACGGTGAGCGGCGTCTGGTTCTGGGGCGGCGGCCGACTCGCCGATGCCCGCGCGATGCCGCGGGCCGTCGTCACCGCTTCCCCGGGACGTCTCGGCGATCTCGCGCGGGGCATTGCGTTGCGCGGACACGGCGATGCGACGCTCAATCCCGGCGAAGCGCTGATGCAGACGATGACGCGCGCGAGCGCGTTGGCCGCGGCGCATCCGGGCGATCCGATCACCGTGCTCGCCGTGCTCCCCGTTGCTGCGCAACCCGCGATGCTGGAGTCGAACTGGCTGGCACCCGCGCTCGACGAACTCGAGCACCATCGCGTCGATGCATTGCATCTGATCGCGGACGGCAACGGCATTGCCGCGACATGGGCAGCCGATGCGCCGACACTCTGGCAGCGCATCGCCGCACGCGCCACGCGCCGACCGTTCGAAATGCCAGCGGCGCCCGACACATGATCGTCCGGCGCCCGGTTCCCGATTCGCAGCATGCGTTGCTCGCCACCGGACTCTCGCCGGTGCTCGCACGCATTTACGCGGCGCGCGGCATCGTTGCGGCCGCCGAGCTCGATTACTCGCTTGCGTCGCTGCCCGATTTCGGACGTCTGACGAACATCGAAGCGGCCGCCGGTCGGCTCGCGCAAGCCATCGATCGTCATGAACCGATTCTTATCGTCGCCGATTACGATGCCGACGGCGCGACCGCCTGCGCGGTGGGCATCCGCGGCCTGCGTGCGATGGGCGCCGACGTCGACTTTCTGGTGCCGAACCGATTCGAATTCGGCTACGGGCTCACGCCGGAGATCGTCGCCGTCGCCGCGCAAAGGAAACCGCGCCTGCTCGTCACCGTCGACAACGGCATCGCGAGCGTCGATGGCGTCCGCGCGGCGGCTGTGGCCGGCATCGACGTGATCATCACCGATCATCATCTGCCGGGGCCCGAGCTGCCGGCGCCCGCGATCATCGTCAACCCGAACCAGGCCGGCTGCGCGTTCCCGTCGAAGCACGTCGCCGGCGTCGGCGTCATGTTCTACGTGCTGTGCGCGCTGCGCGCACGCCTGCGCGAGCGCGGGACGTTCGCGCAGCGTCCGGTCCCGAATCTCGCGTCGCTGCTCGACCTGGTCGCACTCGGCACCGTCGCCGACGTCGTTCGGCTCGATCACGTCAACCGCATCCTGGTCGAGCAGGGGCTCGCGCGCATCCGCAATGGGCGCGCGCAACCCGGAATCGCCGCGCTCTTCACCGTGGCAGGACGCGACCTGCGCCGCGCCACGGCGAGCGATCTCGGATTTGTCGCGGGTCCGCGCCTCAACGCCGCCGGACGCCTGGCCGACATGTCGCTCGGCATCCGGTGCCTGCTTGCCGACACCGATGCGGAAGCGCAGCCGATGGCGCGCGAGCTCGATCGGCTGAATCGCGAGCGCCGCGATATCGAGACGTCGATGCAGGACGAGGCGCTCGCCGACGTCGAGACCATCGCGGCGCCCGGTGACTCGAATGCGTACACGTTGTGTGCGTATCGTCCCGAATGGCACCAGGGCGTTGTCGGCATCGTCGCCTCGCGGCTCAAGGATCGCTACCACCGCCCGGTGATCGTGTTCGCGCGCACGGGGCCGCATGAATTGAAGGGGTCGGGCCGATCGATTACCGGCTTCCACTTGCGCGATGCGCTCGATCTCGTCGCGAAACGTGCGCCGGGCGCGATCACGCGCTTCGGCGGACATGCGTTTGCGGCGGGACTCACCATCGTCGACGATGCGCTGCCTCGTTTCATCGCCGAGTTCGAGGCGGTCGCGCGCGAAACCCTCTCCGACGGCGCGCTATTGCGAATGCACGAAAGCGATGGCGCGCTCTCCCCTGGCGAACTGACGCTCGCACTCGGCGCGTCGTTGCGCGAGCGCGCCTGGGGCCAGGGGTTTCCGGCACCCGCGTTCGATGATGTGTTCGACGTGGCCGACCAGCGCAACGTCGGCGAAGGCCACGCGAAGCTCACGGTTACGCGCGGCGGCGAGCGCTTTCCCGCAATCGCGTTTCGCACGCCGGCGACGATGCCGCCGCGCATTCATGCGCTGTTCAGACCCGAGATTCATCATTGGAACGGTCTGTCGAATCTCGAGCTCATCATCGATTACTGGTCGCCGGCGAGCTGAGCAATTCGCTGACGCACCGCGGCAACCGCGGCCATCGCGCGTCGCCGATTGTCATTGCCGCAAAGCGGCATTCCGATCGCGCGCCCACGCGCATCCGCCGAGGCGATGCCTACCGCGCGCCGCGGGGTCGTTCTTCTATAAGGCATTGGTTTTGCTTGATAAATAATCCAATGTTGCAATGGCGCATCGACGATGGCTTTTGCGTCAGAAATACCGATTCCGTCCTTGTGCGGTGCAATATGTTCCGTTAGATTAGGAAAGTTTGACCGGCGCCAGCGCCTCGCACCTGCACCCATGGAAGGACACATCGCAATGCGCTTGACCGACAAGATCTCGATCATTACCGGCGCTGGACAAGGCATCGGCCGGGCAACGGCACTCAAGTTCGCGACCGAGGGCGCGAAGGTCGCCGTCTGCGACATCAACGTCGCCTCCGCCGAGGACACCGCCAGCGCGGTGCGCGAAGCGGGCGGCGAAGCGGCCGCCTTCTACATCGACGTGACCGACAAGGAAAGCATCGCGAAGATGGTGTCCGGCGTGATGGCGAAATGGGGCCGCATCGACACGCTCGTCAACAATGCGGGCATCGTGCAGGACGCGCAGTTCAAGAAGATGACCGACGAGCAGTTCGAGCGCGTGATCGACGTCAACCTGAAAGGCGTCTACAACTGCACGAAGGCAGTCGTCGACATCATGCTCGAGCAGAACTCCGGTGTGATCCTCAACGCGTCGTCGATCGTCGGGCTCTACGGCAATTTCGGCCAGACGAATTACGCGGCGACGAAATTCGGCGTGATCGGCATGGTCAAGACCTGGGCGCGCGAGCTCGGCCGCAAAGGCATCCGCGCCAACGCGATCTGTCCCGGCTTCATCGAGACGCCGATTCTCGCGTCCATTCCCGACAAGGTCATCAAGATGATGGAAGAGAAGGTGCCGCTCGGGCGACTCGGCAAGCCCGAGGAAATCGCGAACACCTACGCCTGGCTCGCTTCCGACGAAGCGTCGTACATCAACGGCGCAGTGATCGAGGTGTCGGGCGGCTGCACGATATAGCAGCCAGGGCCCGCACCAGCGACGCAGTTCGAGCGGTCCTCAATCGCCATCCCGGCGCCGCAGCGCCGTCAGCAGCGTCGGGTACGCCGGGCCCCCGAATCCCCTGGGCAGGAACCAGGCTGCGGCGCCGATCACGATGGCCGGCGCCAGCCAAACGGCGGCGTTCCATGCGGTCACCGACAGCAGGCCCGCTTCGATCGTGTGCCCGATCTGATGGGCGAGCTCATGGTATGCGTCGACCATCGCGTGCCATGCGACATGCGCGGCCAATGCGGAGAGCACGATAACGCCTAACGACGGACCGAGCACAAGCGCGAACAACGCGCGCAATACCGCAACTGCGATCAGCAGGGACACGATTTCCGCCAGCGCGACGCCGGCGTTGTACGATGCGATCGCGACGACTGCGTGCGATCCACCGAGCTGCAACAGCTCCGAGAGCACGCGGCCAGGGCCGAACCCTCCAAGACCGCCGATCACTGCGCCGATGAACCAGCGGCGTCGAACGTCCGGCACGCCGAGGTTGCCAATCGCGAGCAGCAGAATCGCGACGGCAAAGCTCGTATCGACGAACGCCGGCAGCCAGTGATTTTCAGCGACGGCGCCTGCGGCCGACGCCGTCAAAGTCAACGCCTGCAGCGCGACGAGGACGACGATCACGGCGAGGAGACCTTTGAGTCGCCGGAACGGCGCGACCAGGCACAAAAGGAAGACGATGCGGTCGGTCGCGAACACACCGAAGAATCCCTGCTTCATGAACAGCCACGCCGCCTCGTACGACGTGGGATCGAGCGCCACGGCCGTGGAGCCGCCGGTGAGCTCGAAATTTCGCGGGCTTGCGCCAACGGGGAGGAACTGCAGTTGCAGCCTGACGCGGCTGCCCAGGTCCGGCATGACATTCACGCTGACGGAAAAATGGCCGTTCGGCGAGCGGATCGGGTAGTCGATCTCGGTATCGAAGAAACCCTGATTCCAGAAGAGCTCCGTGTCCGGCGCCAGCGGCGGCCCTTCGAGGTGCGCCAGCGCGGTCGCATAGTCGCGAAACGAACGATCGGACAACACGGAGATTCGCGCCTGGCGAACGGTCGGCGCCAGTGGCAAACCGTCGTCGAACAACACGATCTGCCGGCTGGCCGCCGCCGCGGCTTGCTGCAGCACGTTGTCGATGCGCGTGAGGTCGAGATAGCCGGGGCCGCGCTTGGGCACCGCGAACGGCTGAATGAAAACCAGAGGAATCCTGACGAGCAGTTGCAGGCGCCCGTCCACCGCCTTGACGAATCCCTGCAACACGACTTGCGGCGGAAGGTCGCTGCCATTTGCGCGCGCCGGTGAAGACACTGCGGCAATCGTCACGGCAGCAATCGCCGCGAGCACGGCTCGGCAAAGCGTTTGTGACCCCATTGATGTCGCCGCCGCCACAAGGAAACGGCGGTCGGAAGCTCGATTGCCTCCGCCGCCGTCGAATGCACTTCGCTGTTATCGATTGCCTGTCGAGTTCGCTTCAATGGCCTTGACTGTTGCCGGGACACTCACCGGCACCGGCGTTCCCATGACCTTGCGAATTCCCGGGGCACGTGACCAGCGTGAACTTCTGAATGCGGCGACCGCCGATCGTTTCGCCGGCGTAGAGGTTGCCCTTGGAGTCGATTGCCATCATGTGCAGGAATGTGAAGTCGCCGGCCATGTGTCCCGGCCGGCCGAATCCGCCGAGAATCGCCGGATTCGGAGCACCCGCCGCAGGCGTGTTATTCAGCGCACCCGCATGGTCCAGGATCCACATGATTTCGTTTCCGCCATCCGACTCGTACATGAAGCTTTGCATGACGTCAGGCGAGAAGTCCACGTCCCACGCCGAACCCGCCGTGCCGATCGCCGCAGTGCCCGGAACGATCGGTATCTCCTTCACGAACGTGCCGGGCGTCGTCCCCGACCCTTTCGTATAGACATTGAGTCGATCCTGGCCGCGATCGCATGCGTAGACGAAGCCGTCGTTGGCAAGCACGACGCAATGCGGATGGCCACCGTCCCCGGCGGTGAACTGGCCGGGACCCGACCCCACCCCGCCCATCTGCCGCTGATAAGCGCCGTTCTTGTCGAACACGACCACGCGGTGGTTGCCGTAGCCGTCCGCGATATAGATTTCGCCGTTGGCGGGATCCACGGCGATGTCAGCAGGGAGGCTCAGATATATCGAGCTGGCGCCGGCCTTCCCGACGTTTCCCCCACCCGTTCCGGTGCAAGCGATGAAGTGGCCCGGTGTGCCCACCGCATCAACTCCCGCGTCACATTCGAATTTCGTGCCGATCGTCATCAGCAAATGACCGTCGTGCGAATATTTCTGCACGACGCCGTCGCCGTTGCCAGCGATCCACACGTTGTCCTGGTAATCGACGAAGCAACCATGAATGCCGTTCGGCAAGACGGCGTTCTGGCCGCCGATGTTATTGCCGGCAGGACCGATCGTGCCGGCGGGCACGAGCGTCGGATCGCCCCACGAGTTGACGACGTTGCCGGCAGCATCGAACTCGATGACCGGCGGTGATGCCTTTGACTTGAACGCACCGCCGAGCGCGCCGGTACGAGTGTCAGCGCCCCCGACGCCCTCCGGCGAAGCCAGTCCGCCGGTCTGAAAGCCGCGCGTAACGATGAAAACGTGATCCTGCGAATCGATGCAGGTGCCGCCCACTTCACCGGTCACCCAGTTATCCGGCAATGGCTTCGGCCAGAATGGATCGACCTTGAAGATCGGCGCCGCCAGGACACCGGCCGGCCTCGCCTTGTTGTCCGCCTGCACTGCTGTCATCGAAACGCCGCCAACGACGACTGCGAGCGCGGCGACTCCGAGATAGACTGATCGCTTGCCTTTCATCGCGCCTCCTTATCCCGACAGATGCGCATCGAAGGCAATCCGCCTTCGAACGCGCGGCAGGCCAGCGTATACCTTCCAAAGCGGTTTGTGAACAATGCCGGCGCAGTGCCGGATCGAATTGGACGACAGATACGCCGAGCTCGACTTTGTACGACTAATCCATTCGTCGGGTTGAGCGGGATGCGCAGCGCGAGTAGCATTCGGCATCCCATTTTTGCGTAGCCATTCCGATGCATGTCGCCGCTCTCCTTTCGTTGGCACTGGCGCTCGCCGCAGCGCTCACGCCGCCCGCACGAAGCGAAACCATCGGCGGCAACCCCGGCCCCGAGCACAACTACGTATGCCCGCACGCCGACGGCAAGCCGCCGCTCGAGTGTTATTTCGACGCAGTGCAGCATCTCTACACGATGTGCCGCAACGTGAAGTCGATCGAGATCATCGAATTCGGCTACGACAAATCGACCGAAGGAACGAATGGCGCGAAAAGCGAATCGTGTCTCGACAAGCAGAAGCAGAACATCGCCCGACCGTACAAGGCCGCGCTGAAGGAGGTCGGCAAGTCGAAGCAGGCGGTCGAGGGCCTGCACGGACTCCAGGACACGTGGCTTTCCGCGATGACGGAGCTGCAATGGCATAGCGGCGAATCCGGCGACGACTACAAGGCGCGTGTCGCGAAGCCGTACGAAGATTTTGTCCGACGCATCGACGGCATCCGGACCGACATCGCGGCACTGGAGACCAGGGCCGCACCCAAAAAAACAGCGAAGAAGGCGGTCAAATCGAAGCCGCGCGCGAAGCCGGAGAAACACTGAACGCACCGTTGCCGGAGGACGTGTCCGCAAGCGCCTCGGATGCGGAGCTCGTCGCGATCTTCGGCGACGGCGGCACGCTCGCGCGCACGCTGCCCGGTTTCCGGTTCCGGCCACAGCAGCTCGCAATGGCGCAGGCCGTCGCGCGCGCGATCAGAGAGCGCCTGCCCTTGGTCGCCGAAGCGGGCACCGGCACCGGCAAGACGTTCGCGTATCTCGTTCCCGCATTGCTCTACGGCGGCAAGGTCATCGTATCGACCGGCACCAAGACACTGCAGGATCAGCTCTTCGAGCGCGACCTGCCGCTGATCCGCGACGCGCTCGCCGTCCCGATCACCGTCGCCCTGCTCAAGGGACGCGCGAACTACGTCTGTCATCACCACCTCGAGCGCACGGCGCGCGAAGGCCGGCTGCCGTCACGCGACGATGCGCGCCACCTGCCGAAGATCGTCGCCTTCGCGCGGTCAAGCGAACGGGGCGACCGCTCCGAGCTTGCCGACGTGCCCGAAAACGCCGGGATATGGCCAATGGTGACGTCGACGCGCGAGAACTGCCTCGGCAGCAACTGCGCATTCCATCGCGACTGCTTCGTGATGAAGGCGCGCAAGGACGCGCTCGACGCCGACGTCGTCGTCGTCAACCATCACCTGTTCTTCGCCGACGTGACCTTGCGCGACGAAGGCCTGGCCGAGCTGCTGCCCGCGTGCAATACGGTAATCCTCGACGAGGCGCACCAGCTACCCGATACGGCGACGCTCTTTTTCGGCGAGCAGACCAGCGCGGGGCAACTCATGGAGCTCGCGCGCGACGCCGAAGCGATCGCGAGAACCGAATTGCGCGACATCCCCGACTTGGGCGACGCGGGCGCGGCAATCGTCCCGCTCATCCGCCGGCTGCGGCTTGCCGCGGGCGAAGGTATGGGCAAGTTCGCGCAGCAGGTCGTCGCCGAACGACCGGATTTCGTCGACGCGCTCGACGCGCTCGCTGCCGGACTTGATCGCCTGTCGGGCGAGATGCAGCTTTTTGCCGAGCGCAGCGAGGATGTCGCCGTCATCGCGCGACGGGCGGAAGCCGCCGCTGAAGCGCTTTCGCGCTGGAAGGCGGGGCTTCGTACCGAAGACGCCGGTGGCGAAGCATGGATCCGCTGGATCGACGTCGGACCGCAGGGCTTCCAGTTGCACGCATCGCCGTTGTCGGTCGCCGACGTTTTCCGGCGCCAGGTCGAGCAAACGGGACGCGCGTGGATATTCACATCGGCAACGCTCGCCGTCGGCCGCGACTTCACGCATTACACAGGACAGCTCGGGCTCGCCGACGCGGCGACCGGTTGCTGGGAAAGCCCGTTCGATTATCCTGCGCAGGGCCTGTTGTACGTGCCGCGCGGACTGCCCGCCCCCAACAGCCTCGAGCATACGAACGCGGTCGTCGACGCGGTTCTGCCGGTGCTGAAGGCGAGCGGCGGACGGGCCTTCCTGCTTTTCACGTCGCTGCGCGCGCTCAACGCGGCACGCGAGCGTCTCATCGCGCTATTTGCGCGCGAGCGACTCGACTATCCGGTGCTCGTTCAGGGTGAAGGGTCCAAGACCGAGCTGCTGCTGCGCTTTCGCGCGCTCGGCAACGCCGTGCTGCTCGGCAGCGCGAGCTTCTGGGAAGGCGTCGACGTCCCCGGCGATGCGCTGTCGCTCGTTGTGATCGACAAGCTGCCGTTCGCGCCGCCGGACGATCCCCTGCTGGCGGCGCGGCTCGCCAAGCTCACCGCCGATGGCGGCAACGCGTTCATTCAATGGCAATTGCCCCAGGCGGCGATCAGTCTCAAGCAAGGCGCCGGCCGCCTGATCAGGACGGAAACCGACCGCGGCGTGCTGATGCTCTGCGATCCGCGTCTGATCGACAAGCCTTACGGCAAGCGCATCTGGCAGAGCCTGCCGCCGATGAAGCGCACGCGCGAACTCGCCGAAGTCCTCGCATTTTTTGCGCAGGAACCCGCTACCACCACTTCCACCAGGGCTTTGCCGGCGCATTGGACGTGAGGTAGATACTCTTGGGAAACGTCTTCTCGAGGATTCGCTGCGAGTCGTCGGCGAGTTGCGTGAGGCCGAGCTTCCGATAGCTCTTTTCCATCACTTCGAGCGCCTGCTCGTTCGACGGCGTCCGCGGGTAGCTGACCAGCGCCGACTGCGCCCGGTTGGCGGCCGCAATGTACGCGCCGCGCGCATAGTAGTAGCGGGCGACGTGCACCTCGTACATGCCGAGCGCGTCGGTGAGGTAGCGCATCCGCGCCTGCGCGTCCTCCGCGTAGCGGCTTTGCGGGAATTTCTGCACCAGCTCCTTGAACGCCCCGAACGATTCGCGCATCTGCTTCGGATCGCGCTCGGAAAGGTCCAGCTCGTACACGTATCCGAAGATCCCCTGGTCCTCGCGGAAATAGACGAGGCCCTTCAGGTAATACGCGTAATCGACATTCGGGTGGTTGGGATACGTGCGGATGAAGCGGTCGAGCGCGGCTGTTGCGGCTGCCTGCTCGCTGTTGCGCCAGTTCGCAAACGCGCCCTCGAGGATCGCCTGCTGCGCATAGCGCCCATACGGATAGCGCGCCTCCAGCGTGTCGAACAGCTTCACTGCCCGCGTATAATTGCCGTCCAGCATCGCCTCGTGGGCGTTCTTGTAGATCTGCTCGGCGCTCCATCCGGCGGTTTCATCCTTGACGTCGGGAAGCAGTCCGCATCCCGCCGCCGTCAGCGCCATCAGCGCAACCAGAAACCACCGCTGCCATTTCGGCCATTGCGACATCGTCATCGGCATCCTTCGTGAGTCCCGCGAATTATAGCCGACGGTCGATGCGCGGCGACGCGCCTCCCGACACCCGCCCGAGCGAGCCGACGCTCATGCATTGCGTGCCGAACCACCTTGCCGGCATGCGTCTTGACCAGGCGCTCGCCCGCATGCTGCCGGAGCACTCGCGCAGCCGGCTCAAGACATGGATCGAGGCCGGATACGTCACGGTGGACGGTGCCGCATGGGACGCGAAGCGGCACGTCGCCGGTGGCGAGCGCATCGACGTCGCGCCGCCTGCCGCAGCATTGTCGCTCCCCGATGCGGGCGAGAACATCGCGCTTTCCCTCGTGTTCGAAGATGAAGCCATCCTCGTCGTCGACAAGCCGGCGGGACTCGTCGTTCATCCCGGCAACGGCAACCGCGCCGGGACGCTGTTGAACGCCTTGCTGCACCATGACCCCGCGCTGGCCTCGGTGCCGCGCGCGGGCATCGTCCATCGTCTCGACAAGGATACGAGCGGCCTGATGGTCGTCGCGAGGACGATCGGGGCGCAGACCGATCTCGTGCGCCAGCTCGCAGCGCATACGGTCACGCGGGAGTACGTCGCCGTCGTGCGCGGCGATGTTGAGCGCGCGATCGTCGTGGACGCGCCGATCGGCCGCCATCCGACGCAGCGCACGACGATGGCCGTCGTCGAGCGCGGCAAGCCCGCGCGTACCCACGTTTCCGTCGTCGAGCGCTTCGGCATCGCGACGCTGCTGCGCTGCACGCTGGAAACGGGACGCACGCATCAGATTCGCGTGCATCTCGCAGCGATCGGGCATCCGCTCGTCGGCGATCCGGCGTACGGCGGCCGGCGCGGCGAAATGCGCATGCCGAGCGCGCGCGGGATCGGCGGGACGGCATTGCCTGTCCTCGGCCGCCAGGCCTTGCACGCGACGCATCTCGCGCTCGTGCACCCGGTGACGCGACAAGCGATGGCGTGGGATGCGCCGCCACCGGCCGATCTCGCGCAATTGGTCGACGCGCTGCGTCGCACGAGCGCCGCGCGCGCGTGACGAACGTGCACCCGAATCGGCCGGCGCCGCTCGGCGACGCGTTGTCGTCTGACTCGCTCGCGCAGCGCATCCGGGCGGCGGGCCTCGACTGGATCGCTCCCGATTGGCCGGCGCCGTCCGGTGTACATGCGTTCGTCACGACGCGAAACGGCGG
>Ga0070709_10001885_pt1 | contig 11372 bp, 11 predicted proteins | sample LARL51metaG_FD_65449 | JGI IMG/M metagenome (GOLD analysis project Ga0070709, IMG submission 65449) | Corn, switchgrass and miscanthus rhizosphere microbial communities from Kellogg Biological Station, Michigan, USA - LAR L5-1 metaG | ecosystem: Host-associated > Plants > Roots > Rhizosphere ...
TATTGGGCGACATTGGGCTTCGGATTCATCAGCGCTCTATGTGGTTACCTTCTGGGCATCAGCAACAAGTCGCGCAGTCCTTCGGGGCAGATTCAGGCAGCCTGTGCCTGTGCGGCCTCACTGATACTCATCTACTTGGCTTGGCACGAGAAGCTTCTGCAGTGATTCTCAGGCTCACCGACGCCGATGATGTACTGCACGGCCATCTCGCTCGTCGCCGGAAAGTATGAGAGGTCCTTTAGCGGCTGCCTGGTAATCCACGCGCACCAGGACGCAGCATCCTTCTCCGCCTGCTTGATATGCTCAGGTCGGTTGTCGGTCAACACAGGCCCAGCACGTTCCGGCTCGATCTTCCATTCCTTCAGCACCGAGAGAATTTCTCCAGGCTCAGGCCAGCGCGGATACTTGGTGGTGTCGCACAGTGTGGCAGACGGATGCGAGAGACACTGATTTATTGAGAGTTCAGTCCTGAGTGCCCTACACTCGCTTGCTCGATGTCCGCAACAGGGCAAGCAGTGTGCATAGCATTGCACCATGAAGCGACAATAATGGGCTGGTGGCTAAAGCTGAGGCCGGTAAGCTGAGCACACGGCCAGACGGACCATGTAAATGGCGCAAGTGGACCAAAATAGAAGGGGCCATGCAGATGATGGTCAAGTTTGCAAGTTTCCTGAAGTCCACAGGCGCCGCAGCGAATATCGTAATCCTATCGTTCGCGGCCTTTCTGGGAGCGGCCCACTCTGCTTCCGAAAAGGCGGGTGACGGCGATGTCCGAGAAGTGAGTTCATCACCGCTGTCAAACTTATCGGCAACAATCGTGGAGCAATACCCCTCCGTACGAGCATTGGCTGTGGCTCAAGGAAATTGCGTCGTTTTCGACTACTATCGCAAGGATATCGGCAGCGAGACGCAGTCGCCGGTCTTCTCGGTGACGAAGAGCGTACTTTCCATTCTGGTAGGCATTGCCATTGACGAAGGATTTCTGCGCCTCGATGAAACACTATCCGAAGTGTTTCCCGAAGAATTTGACGAAACAGTCGATCCCCGCGCGCGCGATATCACAGTGCGCGATCTCCTGACCAAGACGGAGGGCTTCGACGAAGGTGTGTGGGAGTTCAACCCAGGCCCCCGTGTCAACGTAAGTGCAGGGCCTACCAGAAACCAGGAAGCTTGGCGATGGATGCTCAATCGCCCGGTCAAGTATCCTGGCGGTGTTCACTTCCGTTACGATGAGATTGGGTCGGATCTTCTCTCGGTCGTACTGTCCACTGCGATCAAGCAAAGCGCCTCGGATTTTGCGAAGCAAAGACTGTTTGGACCCCTGCATATCGAGAACTACACTTGGCATTCCGATGCGGAGGGGCACTTGCGTGGCGAACGCGGCCTTCATTTGACCGCACGCGATATGGCGAAGATCGGCATCCTGTATCTTCAACATGGCCGGTGGGGAGATGTGCAAGTCGTGTCGGATGCATATTTGCGGGACTCGACGACCAAGCACAACGACGGCGGACCGCCGCTCAAAGCAGCCTACGGCTACCAGTGGTGGATTACTGAGACCGGTACTGACCTCGCGGCATTCTTTGCAGCGGGGTGGAAGAGCCAACTGATCTACGTTGTTCCAAATCGAGATTTGGTTTTTTCTATCGCGTCAGATAATTCTGTCCCGGGCGGCAGCCGAAAGTTCATCGACGATGTTGTTTTGCCAGCCGCGATGGAGTTGTCTAAATCAGAAAAGTGCGTGGCACCTGGGGCACAATAGCGCCGCCGCGATGTCTCATTTGGGTCAATCGCGACCGGTCCGACGGCAGCTCAGCGCGGAGCCGGCTGTAGATCGATTGAGCGGGGAGACGTACCGGCTCGATCAAGAAATCCCTCGGGACCATCCAGGCGAACCTGACGCATGGATGGCTCACAAAGCACTCAGCCGTGTCGTGCTTGAGGGCCGCGCCAGCCGCGAACGATGTCGAGAGCGGTGGGCAGCCGCTCCGCAGCTCGCATCAGAACGCGGGAATCTCGATTTTCTTCGTGGGGCCGGCGGGATTTTGCACCTGTGAAATGAAATCAAGATAGTCGTCGGGCTGCGGCGGTTTCGGGTTGGTGCAATAGACCGCGCTCTTGGAAACGCTCACCGCCCAGTAATCGGCAACCATGGAGGCCTGCTGCTCGATGTTGTAGTCGTAGAAATCGTCCGACTTCATCAGGTCGTAATAGTAGTTTGCCTCGTAGTTCACCGGATGTCTCATGACGTTTTCGAGCCATCCGCTGATCGGGTGCTTGGCGTACCTGAACTGCCAGACATGCCCGAATTCGTGGACGAAGGTCCAGGTTTGCGCGGTTGCGGCGCTGAAATCCGGGCACCAGATCTTGTTGGAGTAGTGCGGGATATCGGTATAGGTGATGCTGTTGTCCTCACCGCCCCTGTTGGCGTCGTTCGTCGTGATCAGCGTGTTCGCAATCAAGGTGTCACCGAACACGAATTTCAGGATCTCGCGCTCTCCCAGGGTGAGGCCTCGGGTCGGCATTTTTTCGTCTCCTCATCCGACATTCACCAACAGGCGGTCCCGCGACGAAACGTCGCTCTAGGAGTGGCATCGCCCCGATTGGCGGCCTCGACGCGGCGCGTGTCGGCCGGCTCACCCTGGGGACCAGATGCTCCAGGAGGCACCGGCTCCACGCACTCGCCAGGGCGGGATGGATGGAAGCGACACGATACCCATCAGTAGTCGTACCGACGAGGAGGTTCGCGAAGAATTCAAACTGCAGCACCCGCAAACGCGCCGGGAGCCGGATCTGACATGGATGGAGCCCGTGCGGCGCTGTCGCGCCTCTGGCCGTGCACGCCAGCCGGGATGGAACCTCGATCATGACAGGAAGGAGGAAACAAGCGCATGGCGCCGAGCGGAACGACCACGACGCCGTTCGGCAAAGTCGCATGTCACGTCCGCCTCTCCGCGTGGACGTAAATGACATAGAGCGGATTGGCGAACTCGTCCGTCACTTCCAGGCGCCACTCCGCGCCGGGCCGCAGCCTGCCGTCGATGCCCTGGATCATCTGCCCCGCAGTCACGGTCGCCTCCTTCCAGGCCGCCTGCATGTCAGGAAGCTCCTCACCTTCGAAGTCGAGCTGGGTTTGATCGTGATAGACGTTGAAAAAGTACCTCGGCATGACGAGACCCGATCCGGTGGCGTCGCACAGTCGCGCAACGCATTTGCAGCCATCGCGGTTCCGGGCGGACTTGAAATCACGCGACGTCAAGTTGACGTTCGCAGCCATCGGCACGACAAGTTGCCTGCTGGATCTCGGATGCCGTATCCCGTGAGTCGCCGTCAATGCTTTGCTTCGAGGTTATGGATGAACTAGTTTGGAGCCGTAGGCGGGGACTTTCGCATGCAAGACATGAAGGCGCACCTGGAAAAGCTTCTCACGGACGCGGAGGAGTGCGCGCTCATCAGCAAGTTGGCGACCGACAAGGTCAAGCAGGAGCTTTTCGCCAAGCTCGCAGCGCACCTGAAGACGCTCGCATCCGAAGTCGAGCGCGCTATCGGAGAAATCGAAGGAGGCAACGCGTAGCCCGGTCAGCGTTCGAGGCGCCGCTCGACCTTGCTGCGGCTGTTGCCGACTTTCTTGACCGCCTTTTTGACGGCAGATCGCGAGCGGTCCATCTTCCTGGCCTCGTAGCCCACCTCGTGGCCCTGCCCACCGGCAACCCGCACGCGATCCTGCTTGCGACCCCGGCTGGTCTGCTTCTTGGCTTTTGCCATGGCATTCTCCTTTTCCGAAGCAACGCGCGCTCTCACGCGAGGTTCCACGACACGAAAGCACCCGTACTCATCCGGATGGTTTCACAACTTCCGGGAACATGGCTGCTTGTTAGACCCGAGTGGTCGCCATGTGCTGACGCTGACGCGAGCGACTATCTCCGGCCGCGGAACTGCGAACTTACGGGCGAGTTACAAAACCGCCGGGAGGATTGAAGGATGAGCGGCAATCTGCGCAAACGCACCGCGGAGGCCTGCTCATCCTGCTCTCCTTTATTCGGCAGGACCCAATAGAGAGGCGACAATGAAAGCATCCCTTCTTCTGGCTGGCGCGCTCATTATCGGATGTGCCGCCCCGGCACTCGCCGATGAGTACTACGTCGTGCAAGGACCCAGCCGTCACTGCACGATCACCACGACGCGCCCGGCGGACAAGGAAATCGTGACGCAGATCGGTCCGATGGCCTTCACGAGCCGCGTGGAAGCCGAGGACCGCATCAAGCAGACCAAGGTCTGCGACGAAGGCACGGTCGGCAGCAGCAGCACCACGACCATTATCAAGGAGAAATAGTCGACGCCTTGTCGCATTCCGACAAAGTCGAGAAAGGTCGCGCCCATGGCTGTCGGCGCGACCTCTTGTTTTGCGGACCGCGAAGGTGCTCGCCACATTGAGAGCGACGCAGGCGCTCCACCAACAAGACGTTGAACGCCTCCTGGACGAGTTGGGGAGGCAATGCCGCTTCAGCCTGGAGCGCAAGGTAGCGATACCGAGATGCTGGAAAATGGCTCTCGACGGACGTTCGGCGAGAGCATGCCGGTTCTGAAAATGTAACTGCTCATGTCCTAAATCGAAGATTGTCCGAAATTCGTTTTGAACCAAGGCGAACCAGGCTCGTTTACGATGATCACCGGCTGAGGCCTTTGCCCGTAGGCACCGGTGGCTGAGAGACCGATTGCGGTCCCGCCTGCACGACAGGCAGCGCGGCCATGACGCACGATCCCGGTTCGAGCGAGATCTCTGCGGCAAACGTCGCACATTCCGACCATTCCGCTGCTGCGCCCTTTAATCCTGGTTCCTGGTACGCTGATTGCTTTTTGCCCCGCACGCGCCTCCTCGCGACCGCTACCTCCGTTGGGCATCTGTATTTCCGTGGCTATCCGTATGGTCCCCGGAACACCGCCCGCACTCTCGTCATTGACTGCAATGGAACGCTTTTTCCTGATCATCCTTTGCACTTGTGTCATTCTGCTGGTGACCGCGCTTGCGTTGACAACTCCAGCACTGAAAACGGACGGTCCGGCGGAGAAGACCATTTTGCTGCGCGAGGGACGATGAGCGCGACGGCTTCGTGCAGACGCGTCGGCGAGGTGCGGAGCACGCAATGAACGAACGCTGCGAGACGTTGCGAACCGCTCCTTTCAACCGCGCGGCGTGATCTGAAGCTCGAGCAACGCAATCCTCTGCAGCACGCCGACGTCCAGTTCGCCGGATTTCGCGCTACGAAGTATAGATTCGGCAAGCAAAGCGACGTGGGAGGAGGCGACCGGTTCCGGCAAGGTCGCAACAGCCTGCGCGAGCGCCGCTGTCATGGCCTCGATCGCTTCAGGCGAGAATGCCGCGTTGGAAAAATCCTTCATTCTGCAAAAGCGATTGTTCGGATAAGGTTCACATCGGCGGGCCATCGAAAAAACGCGCTGCTCCATCCGGAGTTCCCGGATCGACGTGAGTTCAGTCAAATTGCTTGCCGCCGCGGATCAGGCGGAGCTTCGGCCGACCGGCGCAATCCGCTATGAATCGAAGCGTGCACGGGACGCGGATCACGTCGATCGCCGGCCCCCGATCGGCATCTGCGGTGCGATGACACTGACATGGGTCGGGTCGGAGATGCCTCAAGCGCGGGACGCGGGACGATGATGCGCTGTGCATGTCGCTTCTTGAATGCCATGACCGGTTCCGCCCGCACGCGATCGCAGGCGTACGGTAACGGATTGAACGAAGGTCGGATCGTTCCGACATCCGAATTGTAAGATAGATCACTAAAATCGCGGCATCGTCGCGCTAGCATCGAAAATCGCCGCTCGTCAATCGTTGATCGGCAGCCACACATCGCACGCTTGTCGCCACGAAACGCATTTCGATCTTGACGGCGGAGACGGCATGTTCAAACCTGCGGTTAAGATGTTTTGTTTTTGATAGGCTGATTTGGACGCATATCGCGTCCTGTTTTTCTCGCGTCCTGTTGTTCTCGCGTCTGGTTTTGTCGTGTCACGTTTCGCCTCGAACGGCCTGCGACACAAATCCATTGCACGTTTTCATGCCGACTGATTCTCGCAATGACCCGATCAGCATGCGCCGATGGCACCCCAGGGGGTTGCTGAAACCGCTGCTTGCTATCGGATGGGGCACCGCTGTCGTCGTTGCCACCGCCGGCTGGGCCTATTTCATCTTCTGGATCATCTGGCGTTTCGTGTGGCCGCTGCTTGAATGACCCGCGCGCCATGACCGCGGCAGCGGCGCGGTATCAGCGTCCCCTGCACGAATCATCACCGCTCGCTTCGACGCGCGCCGCGAACGGGGCGCCGAGATCACACGACCGCATCGACCACTCGATTGGCTCGCGCGACGGACGGCCGTGCCGCGGCTTGCCTGCGGTCTCCGATCCTGTAACATCGATCATGAGCCTCGTGCCGGCCGGGACAGGACACAGTGGATCGAGATCATTCCCCTGCGCGGCGAGCGCGCCGATTGCGGCAACATGATCATGCCGGGCAAGCGCGGACCAGCGCCTGCACCGGGGATCAGGCGGCGCGCCGGCCGATCGCCGCGACGTCCAACAAAGTGGCGACACTGCTTCTTCTTGTCGTCGTCGCACTGGCCCCCCTGCCCTATGGATCGGTCGGTCCCGTTCCACTCCTGGCATGGTGCAGCATGCTGGCGGTCGCACTCGGCCTCGCGTCGCTGCGCGCGCTCGATGGCCGGCACTTCCTCGTACTGGGCGGCGTTGCGGTCGTGGTCTGCGCCCATCTTCTCGTGCTGCACGAGCAGGTTTCTCCGCATCCCTTTTTCACCATCTCTTCTCCCGATCCTGCCTGGCAGGATGCTGGAGAGGTGCTGGGAACGCCGACCCGTCCGTCCGTCGCAATGGTCCGCGATCAGCCGCTGCTCTCGCTCGGCCCGTCCCTGGCCGCTATCCTGACGCTGCTCGTCGCGTTCATCGTCTGCGTCGACCGCGACCACGCCCATCGCCTGGTCCAGGTCACCGCCTGGTCGGGAACGGCCTACGCCGTTTACGGGATCATCGCGTTCCTGATCGATCCGACCCACGTGCTCTGGATGAAGAAGGAAGCCTATACGACGGTGCTGACCTCGACATTCATCAATCGCAACAGCGCGGCCATCTATTTTGGATCATGCGCCATCCTCTGGCTGCTGATCCTTGCAGAGCGGCTGCGCGCCCAACTGCCGCGTGGAATCTCGCTCTCGTTGTCCATGCTGGCGCGGCCACTTCGCCAGCCCCGGCGCGGCGCGGTCGTCGGCTTGGCGGCATTCCTGGCCTGCCTGATCGCCATGTTTCTGACGGGCTCGCGCGCCGGGGTCATATTGTCGATGCTGGCCGCCGTAATGGCGTTCGGCCTGTTCACGCTGACGGCCATTCGGCTCGGCCGCAATCGGATGCGCCTGCTCCTGATGGCGGGCTGCGTCACAATCGTCCTGATGCAGGTGCTCGGCGCGGGCGTGCTCGGGCGCCTGGACCGCCAGGGCCTTTCCGGCGAAGGGCGCGTCGAGACCTATCGCTCGACGCTCGCCATGATCGATGATCACCCCTGGCTCGGCACTGGCCTTGGCACGTTTGCCTGGGTCTTCCCCGCCTACCGCGGCGATGCCGAATCATCCTGGGGGATCTGGGATCGCGCGCACAGCACGCCGCTCGAGATCGCCGCGGAGATGGGCGTGCCGCTCGCCGCCGTTGTTGTCGCAAGCTGGGCGGGCGCTTTCATCATTCTCGGCTTTGGGCTTTGGAATCGCAACAGGGATCACATCGTGGTCATCGCGGCTCTTGCGGTGGGCGGCCTTGCGGTCTTGCATTCCCTGATCGATTTTTCGCTGCAGATCCCTGGTGTTGCCGTCATCGTGCTGGCGCTGGTCGGCGCCGGCCTGGCGCAGTCGTTCCGCGCCGCCCGACCATCCACCTGAGGTCGGCGGCGAGGGCTTCTCCTGGAATCCTTGCAAATGTTCATGCGGCCGCGACCGTCCGACCTACCGCTCCCAGGGACGCGCGAGATCGACGCCTGGGATTTTCGCGTCAAAATCCCTGCTTTGCAGAAGCCGGGCGAGATAGCGAAGCTTCACAATGTCGATGCCCTCGAGGCGCGACAGCAGCAGGGCGCTGACTGGCCGGCCGGGCCCCAGCACGATCTCGGCGGCGTCGGGGATGAAGTTCGACCTGACGAGCTGAACGAACTCGTCGATGGCCTGCCGTTTCAAATCGTCCGGCAAAGCAGGATAGACCGCCAACGCAAAACGGCTCCGCCGCAATGCGAGCCATCCCTCGTTCGGACCGTATCGGTATGACAATCGGAGCGCCTTGAAATTATCTTGCTGCAGCCCCCTCGTGTTGTTCTGCAGCCAGAACAGGGCAAACCACGTCAGGGGATCGCTGGGCGCGCAATTGAGGGTGCTCTGGAGCGCCGCGTCGAGATCGGCCTCTGTCTGCCGTATCCTGCTGGAGGCTCCCTCGACGACGGCCTCCTCGGCAAAGCGGAGACGGACGATCGCGAGTGTCCGTCGCGCGACCGGCTCGCAGATATCCTGACGAAGATTGGCCTGCGCCTGGTCGGCGAAGTCGGCGAGAAAACCGGCGCGATACTGCTCGCCGCTAATGATCTTGCGCGCGATCTGCGACATCGGCGCCTGGTACCAGAGGATCGGCGCGACAAACCATGCCCAGCCCAGCGACGCCAGAGCAAAGGTCACCGTGGCAACCCGAGCCGCCAGGACAATGGAGCGCATCGCTCCGACGCTCCCCCGCCTACTCCTCGAAGCCGTAACGCTCGAGATATCTGTCCTTGTACCGGTAGCCGACGCCGTAAGCGTAGTTTCGCATGGCGTTGAAATCGGCCTTGTTGAGCACGACGCCGATCAGACTGTCGGAGACGAGCGGGGCCGATGCCAGCGCGCGCCTGGCTGCGTCGACCGCCGTCCGGCCCCACTCGACCACGAAGAGATAGGAATCGACGATCTGGTTGGTCGAGCGCACGTCCACCACGGGGGCGAGTGGCGGCAGGTCGATCAGGACGTATTGATAGGTCTTGCGCAACTCGTCGACCAGTTGCTTCATTCCGGTGGAAGCCAGGATCTCGTTGGTGTGGGGAAGCCGCGTCTTGGCGACCATCGGCACGAAGCTGAGCGAGGTCGCCGGATCCGTCCAGATCACCTCGGCGAGCGACCGCTTCCCCGCCAGCAGGTCGAGCAATCCGAACTCGGCCTCGTGTGAGAGGGAACGCGTGAGCGAGGGATTGCGAAGGTCGCAGTCCAGAAGAATTGCGTGACCGCCGGCATGGGCGATCAGACGGGCAAGATTGGCAGCCGCGGTCGATTTGCCTTCGCCCGGGTGGGTCGATGTGATGCCGATGACCTTTGACGGCTTGGCCAGCGACACGAGATCGATGCTGACCTTGATGGTGCGGAACGCCTCGGCGAATCGCGAAAATGGCGCCTCGATGACCCCGAACAGCACGCCCTTGCACTCGATCTGGCGCGGCCCGGCGGGTTCCTTTCGCGCCTGTGGCGCCGGCAGCGCCTTCGCCTCGGTCTTCAACAACGGCACAACGGCGAGGCAGTTGGTTCCGAGCTCCTGCTCCACCTGCTCGCTGGTGCGAAAACCGCTTTCCAGCAGATCGAGCAGGACGGCAACGCCAAATGCCAACAGCAGTCCGCTCGCCGAGGCCAATGTCATCGCCAGCAGGGAGTTGGGCTTGGCTTTCTTGTGCGGGCGAGCGGCGGGCGAGATCACGCGCGCTTCGGTATAGGGGAACGACTGCTGCTGGATCGCCTCCATGTAGCGCTGCACGAAATTGTCGTGGATCGCGCGAAAGGTCTGGGCCTTGCCGTCGAGCTCCTTAAGCGCGATCTGCGCCTGGTTGGTGGTCTGGTTCTGCGCCACGGCCTCCGCGAGGCTCTGCTGGATGCTCTGCTCGCGGGCGAGCGCGATCTCGTAGTCGCTCTTGAAGGTCTCCTCGATGCGCTTCAGCTCGTCAAAGATCGCCCGTCGGCTCTCGAACATCTGGTTGCGCAGGTTGACCACCACGAGATGATCCTTGCCGAGCCTTACCGAATAGACCGCCTCCTTGTTGGCGGCTTCCAGATATTCGTTGCGCAGCTTGGTGATGACCTCGTTGCGCAGCGCGTCGGCGACGGCCGGATCCGGCGCCTTGATGACGCTGTCGATCTCGGAGACGTCGTGGCGCGTGACCTCGGTGATGCGGACGAGCCGCGCACGCGCCTCTGCGGTCGCCGCCCGCGCCAGCACGATCTGGCTGTTCAGCTCGGCGAGCTGCTGCTCGCCGATCAGGCGGCCGCCGGTATCGACGATGTTGTTGGCCTTCTTGAAATCCAGCGCCGCTCGCTCGGCGATTGCGGCCTGCTGCTGCAACTCCTGGATGCGCTCCTGCAGCCAGGTGCCGGCGCGGCGCGTCGCCTCATATTTGGCCTCGAGCTGATCGAGGATGTAGGCGTCGGCGGTGGCATTGGCGACCTGGGCAGCGCGCTCCGGACTGAGCGACAGAAAACCGATCTCGATCACATAGGTGGTGCCGATCCGCCGCGGGAACAGGCCGGCGCGAAGGGTATCCCGGGCGTGCTGCTGCAAATCCTCTTCGGACGCGGGCGCGCCGGGAAACAGAAATCCGAGGATCGTTCCAACGAGGCCAGGCTTGCTGCCGACGAACTCCGGATCGGCCGTCAGGTGCAGGTCCTTGACCACGGAAGCTGCTACGTTTTCGGACTTGATCACCTCGATCTGGCTGTCGACGGTGGCTGAATCGACCGGCGTGTCCGTCATCAGCTGCTGCTGTTGGAACAGCTGGGTCTTGCGGGTATCGATGATCAGCGAAGCCTGGGCAAGATATTTGGCCGGGGCCACGAAAAGGTAGACGGCGCCGCAGACGAGGCAGACCGCAAAGATCAGAAGCATGATGCCGGCGCGCCGGCGCGCCAGGCTCACGAATGTCGAGAGAAGGTCGGCGGGCGACATCGCCGCTGACGGCGCGACGTAGGCTTCCGCCAGAGGCTCCGGATTACGCTGCAGCATTGCGGTCGGTTCGGCTGATCAATTGAGGCCTCGCCGGGCAGGACGCGCGGCCAGCTTCGGTTGGCGCTGCACCTTCACGGGCTGACACTAGTCAACGCGTTGGTCACGGTGGTGGTTGTGCTCGGCGCTGTGACGCCCGAAGAGAAGACAACCGCCTGGGTCGATCCGCCACCGCCGCCACCGCCGCCACCGGTGCCGCCGCCGCCACCGCCACCGCTCGCCCCGCCGCCGCCTGCGCTGCCTCCGGCACCGCCGGCGCCGCCTGCGCCGCCGGTCGCCCCGATCGGCGCGTTGCCCGTC
>Ga0070709_10001890_pt1 | contig 11365 bp, 10 predicted proteins | sample LARL51metaG_FD_65449 | JGI IMG/M metagenome (GOLD analysis project Ga0070709, IMG submission 65449) | Corn, switchgrass and miscanthus rhizosphere microbial communities from Kellogg Biological Station, Michigan, USA - LAR L5-1 metaG | ecosystem: Host-associated > Plants > Roots > Rhizosphere ...
GCGCGACTTGTGCCGAGCGTCGAAAAATCGTCAAGCCGTTCTGTTCATATGAGTTACGTGTCGGGCGAAAAAGACGTTGAGCCGGCGTTGTCTCCGGCACGAGACGACCCCGTCCGCTTCAACAGACGGGGTCGCCCGCCAAAACCGGACATACAAGGCGAACGAGGAAATCAGCCGTCGTGTCCGCGGTCGCCGCCGTGATCGTCTTTGCCGTCGTGATCTTCATCCTCGAACGCGCGGAATGATGCGGTGATACGACTCTTGACGGTGGTCAGCAGCGACTGAGATCCCAGAATCGCGTTCGGATCGATGAGTGAGCCGTCCGGATTCACGAGCCACGTGTTCACGGGGACATTCACCGTGATCGACGTCGGTGTTCCGTCGGTCACGACGAGCGGAGTGGCGAACTGGATCTCGCCGCGCGCGTTGACGGGAATCGTGACGTCGAATGCCTTCGCGTCGAACGTGCCCTTGAGGCGGACACTGGAGACGCGCAGCTCGAGCTCGCGGAAGGTTCCCGCAGGAATTGCGTTCGACGGGACGGTCACCATGCCACCCGCAAGCGGAAGATCGACTGAGGTCGGTCCGACTTTCACTTCGGCACAATCTTCCATTGTCGTCGACGTGCCGCCGTGGTCGTCGTCGCCCTCGTCCTCCTGGCAGCCGTTGCTTGTGACGCGTTTGAGCTCGGCGCGATCAATCGTGAGCGTGACTTGTGTGAGATCGAGGGTGTGCCCGCCGTTCGTGATCGGCACCTGCGTCGCCGAACTGTTGTTCGACGCAACCGATGACGTGGTGAAGGAAAGCTGTGTCGGCGCACTGCCACCGATGTCGGTCGAGCTGGAACAGGCGGTGATTAGACCGCCCACGGCCGCGGCCGTCATCGCGCCACGAGTCGAGGAAATCAGTCGCGTTAGCGTTCTCGAATACCCTTGCATGTCCGGTTGCCTCCAGTCGGAGTCGTAGCCGCTCGCGGGCGCTATCGACTCGGTGCTGCAGTGGACGCGAATGTGAGCAGTCGCGCGCCGCGGGAGAGATCACTGCACGAGCTTCATGCTCAAAACTCGTGCGACACGAATCGAGTTCCCGGAAATTTTTTCTCCTCGCGCCGGGTGTGTGTCGTGCGTCACACTTCAGCTGGACGTGGCCATCGACACTCGTGACCTCGCACAGAGGAAAGTCGTCGGCGATTGCCTGACACAAGCCGGGAGCGCGGCGCGAGAGTCAGCCGACGATGCGAACTTCTTAGTTCGCGTCGATTTGGTCGAAGCGAATGAGCCGACCGCGGTGCTCGTCCCAGAGCGCAAGGCGCAACGCCGTCATGCCGGATCGGAGCGTCACGACCGGCGCCATGTGCATGAGAGGATTCTCATCGTGACAGCGCTGCAACCGGTAGTTCGGAATGCGCGGTGCCAGGTGATGAACGTGGTGCAGTCCGATGTGACCTGTGAACCATCGCAGCGGCGCCGAGAGCTCGAGGTGCCCCGCAACGCGGCGGTCGCGTAATCCCAGTCACCATGCGAGGTCCAATACGCATCCTCGAACTGGTGTTGCACGTAGAACAGCCACACGCCGGCCATCGCCGCCAAGTAATACGGAAGTCCGTACGCAACGAGCACGGTTTTCCAACCGAGCATCCAGAACGCGACGCTCAACACCGCCACGAGGCCGACATTGGTTGTGCATCAGAATGAACGTGCGAACGAGAAGTCCCGCTGTCAGCAGGACGAGAGGGACTACAGCGGCGATCAGCGAAGCGTCGAGCGCCATCGACGTTGCCGATGACGACAGTGCAAGGAGGCCGAGCGTGGAGATGAGTTGAAACGACGCCCGACGTGTGTCCGGACCAACGTATGGTTCGACGACGCGTCGCCAGTCTGTATTTACCGCGGCTGACCCATCGGTCACTCGACCGCCGTCAGGGCCGCGTTGTCGATTCCGGCGAGGGCCGCGCTGCTGAAGTACTGACCGGCGAGATCGCGCGACGAATAAGCGGTGCCGGGCATTCCTTCGGCACGCCAACACCAATCCTCCGGTCCTTTGGCCTCGGGACGAAAGAGCTGTTCGCGAGTCGGCGATGCCGTCTTCAGCCCGCCCATGCCGCGGCCGTGCGTGATCGCGCCTTCCCACTCGATGACGAGAAGTCGGCCATCGGCGAGATTGCCACTTCGTGCCGCAACCCACGACAGACTCAAGCCAACCGATCCAAGCTGCACGACGAGTCGTTGCGGCGAGCAATGCAGTTCAACGTGACCATCTGTCCGTTCACCGCCGACGGACTTCACTCGGCTCGCGAGCTCGGTGGTGAGTGTGTCGAGCTCGCGGCGCAGTGCGGTTTGCGCGCGTGGTTGTGCCATGTATGGCTGCGCCTCGTTCCACGCGGGTCCGGTCTTCGTGGGTTCTGGGGTCGAGCTCGCAGGCGCGGCCGCGACTTTCGCGCCCGACGCGGAAACGGCATCCGCGATTTCGGCGACCACTCCCGCGACGCCGAGCTCACTCATGACGAAGCGCGGCGCGCCGGCCAACCACGCCGGAACCGGCTCACGATCGAGCGTGACGACGCAGATCGACCGCTGTTGCTTGGCACGCACTCGTTCGCGCAGCGCCTCGACGTCCGCCGCGGTGCCACCCTCACGACCCCACAGTCGCTGGTGGAGAACGACGACGACTCGCGCCGATCGCTCGAACACAGTGGTCGTCGTGGAATCCATTTGCGGCGCGGTGCTGGCGTCGGCCAACTCCGTTTGCCAAAACACCGGCGCGGAGAGTCTGACCCCAAGTCGCCGGAAGAGATCTCCGACGAGCAGAGAATCGAACGAAACCGCGGAGATCGCCACATCGTGCGTGAACTTCGTCATCATTCCCTCGAGACCAAGGATGCGAGTGTGCCGCGGCGCGAATGGCGCGGTCGTCCGAAGACGGCGTCCTCGGTGGGAACGAGAAAGCTGGATCGGGTCGCTCTCGGGAGTCGAGGCGCCATGAGCGCCATCGGACTCCAGAGAGGAGCAGTCCGAGAAGGCTCACCAGCGACTGTAATCTAACGCCGGTGCGCCAACGCCGCTGGTGCGCCTCCGGACGCACCCTACTCGTGTAGCAGCGGCGGACATGGGAACGTATAATACGCCCTTCCTATTGAGCCTTCGCAAAACCGACTCCGCCACAGACCTCACCAAGTCCAACCAGTCGAATCTCGCTTCGCGCCTTTCGCGTACGGTAGGGCGCGCGGGATAACCGCACAGCGGCGAGGAGCACGTTGATTTCCCAGCTCGACTCGAAGCAACGTCACGATCGTCGTTCGCGCTGGACGCAGATCGCCACCGCGGCGTTGCTTGGCGTTGCTGTTGCGTGCGCATCGCAAACCGACGACCGCGACGACGCGCCGACGCGCGATACGAGCACCAGTCAGAAATACGTCGCGTCGGGCGACGAAGGGTTGGGCGCGTCGATCGCGATTCTCGTTGACAACTCTGGATCGATGGCCAGGGCTGCGCGCGGCGATGAACGACCGAAATTCGAGGTGGCGCGTCAGGCATTGGAGGACATGATCGCGTCGACGGATTCGTTCGTCGCCAAGCAACCGGATTTTCCGATCAAGGTCGGACTCTATCAATTCTCGAGCGACGTCGAGACCTTGGTTCCAGTGCAAGCGTATAACCGGCCGGCGTTGCGACGCGCGCTCGAATCGATGCCGGCGCCGAAAGGCGGCACGGCGATTGGCCGAGCGATGGATGTCGCGCGCGCGGACCTCTACCGCGCCGGAACCATTCGGAAGTACATCCTTGTGGTGACCGACGGCGAGAATACCGACGGACCGTCGCCCCGCAAGGTCGCACGGGAGATATTCCGTCGCAGCGAAGGCGCGGTCCGAATGTATTTCGTGGCGTTCGACGTCGATGCCCGGACATTCGACTTCCTGCCCGACGTGCACGGTGAGGTCCTCGGCGCGAGCAACGGTGTTGCGTTGCGAGCGAGTCTCGATACGATCTACCGCGGGAAGATCCTCGCCGAAGCAACCGACGCGGGCGAGACGCTTCCCGGCGCAGCCGCCGATTCGGCTGCGGTGCATGATTCCGTCCGCTCGAAGAATCCAACGGCTCCCAGGAGCAAGAAACCATGATCTTCGGAAAATTCTTCAGCGCGTTCCGCGCTCAGCTCAACAAGATCGCCAACATTTTCTTCGAGGCCGACCCAATCGCGGTCATGCAGCTCGAGGTCGACTCCGCGACCGAGCGGTTGAAGGAGGGGCGAAAGGGACTCGAGACGTACCGCGGTCTCGTCGAGACGGTAGCGCGCCAAGTCGCGCTCGGAAAGTCGAACGCGTCGCAACTCGAGGCGCAGATCAAGGCGCACCTCAAAGCCGGCAATCGCGACGTCGCCGGACAGCTTGCCGTGCAACTCCAGAAGACGCAGAACGAGCTCGACGCCAATCAAAAGCAGCTCGAGATGCACGAGACGGCGTATCAGAACAACTTGTTGAAGATTCAGAAGGCGAACAAAGACATCCTCAAGGTTCGCGACAAGATTCGGCAGTATGACGCGGACTTGAAGATGAGCGCCGCCGAAGCGGAGATCTCGAAGATCTCCGAATCGTTCGACCTGAACGTCACGACCGATTTCGGGCAGATCGAGTCAGTGATCCAACGACAGATCGACACCAATCGCGGCAGGGCGCGCGTGGCAGCCGACATGTCGTCGAAGGGAATCGAGGCGATCAAGGCCGATGAGGCAGCCGATCGGGCGATGGCCGAGGATCTTCTCACGAAATACGAGGTGCAGCTCGGTCTCAAGTCGCCCGAAACCACGCCGGTGGCCGAGACGTCGAAGAAGCTCGGTCCGGTGGCCGACCAGACGACGTAAGCCGGACCTTCCGCTCGCCGACGCCGGCGACGCGCTCATCTCATCATCGAGGAACGCGCATCAATGAACGGCAAGCCGAAACCAGCATTCTTCGCGGTGATGTTCATCATCGTCGCCGCGTTGATCTACGTCGGCGTCACGCGCTTCACGGGCAAGGGCATTCGCCTCGGCGGCGGCAACGACAGCTCACGGGTCTCGCAGGACGAGCTCGCGAAGATGAAAGGCGGACCCGAGGCGCCCGACGCGGGCAGCGTGACGACGGTGAAGGAGTACAACTACGTCCCGGGTGCAAAGCTGCCCGAGGTCAAGGGGACGTCGGCATATGCGCCGCTCGTCGACAACACGGTGCGCATGGCGCTCAATGTGTGGGCGGGTTGGGCGCCGGTGATCGTCGCCAACAACGGTTTCAAGCCAGGCAAGGTGTGGAAAGCGCCGGGCGGCAAGACGTTCAAGTTAGAGCTCGTCCTGATCGACGATCCGATCGCGATGCGCGACGCATACGCGTCGGGCAAAATCCACATCGGCTGGGCGACGCTCGACATGATCCCGCTGTTCGTCGAGCAACTGCGGAAGGACTCGCGGACCATGCCGCGCGTCTATCAGCAGATCGATTGGTCGAACGGCGGCGACGGCATCGTGTGCCGCTCGAACATCAAGTCGGTGGCAGACATGCGCGGCAAGACGGTCGTGCTCGCGCAGAACTCGCCGTCGCATTTCTTCCTGTTGAATACGCTCATCGCCGGCGGCGTGCAGCCCTCGGAAGTCGAATACAAGTTCACGCAGGATGCTTTCCAGGCGGCCGCCGCGTTCAACGCCGACAAGAGGTTGTCGTGCGCGGTCAGCTGGTCGCCCGACATCTACAACCTCGCGAACGCCAAGGGCAATCGGATGCTGGTGAATACACAGACGGCGAACAAGCTCATCGCCGACGTGTGGTTCACGCGCGCCGATTTCGCGAAAGACAATCCGCAGGTTGTCGAAGGGTTGGCGCGCGGAATCTTCGACGCAATGGAGTCGCTCAAGACGCAGGAGACCAAAGCGCAGGCCGCGAAGCTGATGGCGGCGGGCTACTCGATTCCCGAGAAGGACGCGCTCTCGATGCTCGGCGACGCACACTCGACCAACTACGCCGAGAATCGCGAATTCTTCCTCAACCAGAACAACCCGACGAACTTCGAGCGAACCTGGAACACCGCGTACTTCCTCTACAAGCGGATCGGCAGCGTCAGCGGCACGCCTGTGCCGTTCGACCAGGTGATGGATTTCTCGGTCATCAAGGCGCTCGGCGGCGAGCCGCAGTACGCGAACCAGAAGAATGAATATCAAGTGCAGTTCGTGCCGACCTCGGCGACGGCCGTGCAGGCCGAGAGCAACGAGATTCTCACCAAGACGATCGTCATCCAGTTTTATCCGAACTCTGACGACCTGGCGAAGAAGATCGAGAAGACAGTCGACGGGAAAACGGTCGAGGAACTGTACGATCCCAATGCGCCAATCGTGGTCGAAGAGGCAGGGAAGCTCTCGGGACAATTCGGCGCGGCGCGCATCGTGATCGAGGGACACACCGATGCATCGATGAAGAATTCGGGAACGGTGACGGCGGCCGACGTTCAGGAGCTTTCGCTCCGTCGTGCCAACGCGGTGAAGCAGGCGCTCCTCCGCAAATTCCCGTCGCTGCAGCCGAACCAGTTCACGACCGCGGGCCGTGGGTGGGACAAGCCGGCCGACCCGAACGACCCGAATAACAACGCGAAGAATCGGCGCGTCGAGATCAAGGTTTATCCGCTGGAGGCGAAGTAGGACCGATCGTGGCGACATCGTCGATAGGCCGGCTTTTTCAGCTGCGCGCCGACCCACCGCCGATGGTTCGGCGTGGGCTCGGCGTAGTCGGCGTTGGGCTCGTGCTGCTCGTCTGGTGGGCGCTCACGCTCGGCTCGACGCCCGAATCGCGCATCATCTCTCCGGTGCTCGTCCCGAGTCCGCTCGAAGTGCTCAAGAGTATTCCGTCGTTGTTCACGGAGCGCGCGTTGTTGGAGAGTACGGCAGCGACCCTCAAGCGCGTGCTGAGCGGCTTCGGACTCGCGATCATCGTCGGCGTACCGCTTGGGATTCTCGCCGGATCGTATCGCATGTTCGACGCTCTCACTGGACCATTGTCGTTGTTTGCGCGGAACATTCCCGTCGCGGTGTTGATCCCGCTGACGATTCTATGGTTTGGTATTGACGAGTCACAGAAGACGATGTTCATCTTCATCGCGACGGCGCCGTTCGTGTTTTTCGATGCGGCGCGCGCCGTGATCGGCGTTCACGATCGATACGTCGAGACGGCGCAGACGCTGGGCGCGTCGCCACGGCAGGTGGTGAGCAAGGTGCTCATCGCGCTCGCGCTGCCGGATATCTTCTCGAGCTTGCGCAGCCTGTTCGGCTTGGCGTTCGGTTACATCATGCTGGCCGAGTTGGTCAACGCGAAGTACGGTCTCGGGTATCTGTTGATGACGAGCCAACGGCGTGGCCTCACCGAGCACATTTTCGCGATTCTGATTCTGATCGGGTTGTTGGCGTATGGCATCGATCGCGTTCTCTTCTGGTTCGAGCGCGGTCTGTTCCCGTATCGCGAGACGGCGGAGTGACGACGCACAAGGCCTCGGCCACTACTCCCGAAGCGTCGCCCGTCGATACCGGCGCGCCGGCTTCGGTGCCGGCTGTCGTCGCGTTCGACAAAGTGACCAAGACCTACGACGACGGCTTCACCGCGATCAAGGACGTGACGTTCACGGTCGAGGATGAGCCGAGCAAGATGGAATTCGTCACGATCCTCGGCCCTTCCGGATGCGGCAAGTCGACGATCCTGCGCCTCATCGCCGGTCTCTCGCCGCAGCATCCCGCGTCGTCGGGCACGGTCCTGGTATCGGGCCGGCCGGTCGACGGCCCAGGCGCCGATCGCGGAATGGTCTTTCAAGATTACACATCGTTCGACAATCGGACGGTCGTCGACAACATCGCATTCGGGCTCGAATGTCGCGGCGTGCCGGCGAAGGAGCGGCGCGAGCAGGCACGCGAATGGATCGGCAAGGTCGGGCTGAGCACGGATCGCGACGCAAACAAGTATCCGCATCAGCTCTCCGGCGGAATGCGTCAGCGTGTCGCGATCGCGCGCTCGCTCATTCTGCAGCCGCGGATCGTGCTGATGGATGAGCCGTTCGGCGCGCTCGATCCGCGGACGCGTCTCAATATGCAGGATCTTCTTGTCGGGCTGACGCGCGAGGCGCAGGCGACGGTCTTCTTCGTCACGCATTCGATCGAGGAAGCCGTGTACTTGGGTGACCGGACCTTCATCATCTCATCGGCGCCGGGAACCATCATCAAGCAGATGAAGGTTCCTCCGCCGGATTTCCCAGCGCGCCAGATGCAGCGCAGCCCGGAGTTCATGGACATCGTATTCGGCATTCGCGACATCATGGAAAAGCTCGAGAGCTCGACACGCGCGGGCGACGAGTAGGTCGCGGACCTCACGATGCCGAGCGCTCCTTCACCACTTTCGTCGCGCGGGACGGGCGTGCTGACTTACGTCAAGCACGCATTCCTCTATAACTGGAACTTGCTCTTATTCTTGGGCAGCGCGGGACTCGGTGCACTGTCGCCGTGGCCCGACGCGGTATTGCCGATCGTCGGCGGGTTGGAACTGGCCTATCTCACATCACTGATCGCGATGCCGAGATTCCGCACGGCGATCGACGCCAAGCTCGCCAGTGAGGCCCGCGAGCGACCGAGTGATCGCGCACTGGACGCGTCGTCGCAACAATCGCTGCAGCGAATGCTCGAGAGCCTGCCGCAGGCATCGCTCGCGCGCTTCATTCGCTTGCGTCAGCGGTGCTTCGACATGCGCGACATCGCCTCGGGCGTGCGCGGCCAGACGGCCGGTACGTCCGATTCGGCGGACTCCGTGCGGACGCCGGCGCTCGACCGCTTGCTGTTTCTGTTTCTCAAGTTGCTCATGTCGCAGAACGGGCTCGATCGCTTTCTTCGCAGCACGAGTGAACAGGAGCTGAAGGCTCGACTCGACGACGTGCAGACCCGCCTCAAGGCCGCGCAAGCCGTCGACGCCGCGCAGCAGGACGAACGAATGATCCGTTCGCTGCAAGACAGCGTCGCCGACGCCGAGCTCCGACTCGACAACTATAAGAAAAGCATGAAGGATTCGGACTTCGTCATCGTCGAGCTCAATCGCATCGAGACGAAGATCCAGGCGCTGACCGAGATGGGCGTGAGCCGGCAGGATCCTGATGCGCTCAGCCATCAAGTGACTGCCGCCGCCGAAAGCATGCAGCAAACCGAGGATGCCGTGAATCAACTCCAACATCTCACCGGGCTTGCCGATCAACTCGCCGAGCCACCGGCCATTCTCGAGGCGAACATTGGTCGTGAGGTGATTCGTGGTCGCTGAGACGGGAGTTGGCGCAGTGAAGACGGCCGGCGCCAACTTGTCACCAACCACGAAGCGCCCCCGGCGCAGCGATCTGCCGGCCTGGTACCCCGAGTGGGCGCTCTCGCTCGCCGATCTGTATTTCTCGGGAACGACGTCGGTGTTCACACTTTCCGGCAACACGTACGATCTCGTGCCGCTGAGCGACGTCGACGCCGCCGACCATGCCGCCTTTGGGGGCGTCGCGGACTTTCTCGCCGAGCAGATGTTCGGTCGATGGGATTTGGTGCTCCACTATGACTTGGGCCGTGGCTTGAGGGTGTTCGCCGGCAGGAGCGAGAAGCGGCTCAAGGACATGGTAGCGCTCGCGACGAAACGGATCGGCGATTTGTCGACCGTGAAGAACGATCCGACGCTCGTGTTCACCCTGCTGGACCTGTTCGTGCGCGACAACATCATGGCGCCGCCCGAGAAGCAGTTGAGTGCCGCGATTCTCATCAGTCAGGCGTCATATCTTTTCCCCGCGGGCGAGCCGGGTCGGCTCAGCTTCCAAGCGTCGGGCATGGCGGTGACGCTGTTGAACTGGGCGACGAGCCGCCATGTGAAGAGTCTCGACATGGCTGTCGTGCTGATCGACGACCGGCGCAGCGAAGTGAGCGAGCGCATCACGGCCAACCCGTACATTGCCGCGATCGAAGTTCCGCTGCCGAGCGAGCGTGAACGACTGGCGTACGTGCGCGACGTCGCCGCGGGTGACGGATGGAGCTCGATCTCGGACTACCAGCCGGAGCAGCTCGCGGCGCTGAGCGCCGGAATGTCGCTGAACGATCTGTCGGTGATGATCAGCTCGGCGATGGAGGGCGGGCAGCGTCTCGACGCACCGCTGTTCAGCGCGACCAAGAAGCGATTGATCGAGCGTCAATGCCAAGGATTGCTCGAGTTCATCGAACCGCGATGGAAGCTCGACACGGTGATCGGGCACGAGGTCGCCAAGCAACGACTTCGCGACGACGCGGCACTGCTCGCGCGCGGCGCGTTCGACTCGGTGCCGATGGGGTATTTGCTCTGCGGACCGGTCGGCACAGGCAAATCGTTTCTGGCGATGTGCGCGGCGGGCGAGATCGGAATTCCGTGTGTGATTCTCAAGAACTTCCGGTCGAAGTACGTCGGCGAGACCGAAGGGAATCTCGAGCGCGTGTTGGCCGTGCTCCGCGCGATGGGACCGGTGATGGTCGTCATCGACGAGGCCGATGCGGCGTTGGGCGATCGTGACACCGAGGGCGATTCCGGCACCTCGAGTCGCGTGTTCGGCATGATCGCGACGCAAATGGGCGACACGCGTTATCGAGGACGCATCGTGTGGATGCTGCTCACCGCGCGGCCCGATCTGCTGCCGATCGACATCAAGCGGCAGGGTCGCGCCGAGGTACACATCCCGTTGTTCTATCCCGGCGACGACGACGAGCTACGCCGTATGTGCGTGATGCTCGCAAAGAAGCTCGGCACGACGCTGCGCATTGAAGACGTACCACCGATTCCGCAAAAGGGCATGCTGTCGGGCGCCGACATCGAAGGAATCATCGGTCGTGCATGGCGAAAATCGTTGCTGGCAGGCGAGAAGTCGATCACTCGCGCCGCGCTGGCGGACGTGATCTCGAGATTCCTGCCGTCGACGCAAGGCCTAGAGAAAGAACTTCAGGAGACCGCGGCGATCATCGAGTGCACGGATAGCGAATTCCTTCCGCCGGCGATCTTGGCTCAAATGGAAAAGGCCGGCGGGCGTGGTGCCCTTCAGGAACGACTCACCGCGCTCAAACAGCTCGTCGCGTCAACCTGAACGGCTAGCCATAGAACTCAGCTTTCAGCCTGTCTTACCTGTAGCCACAGCTATAGCGCTGGCTGCGGCTCGAGCCTGCCGATGGCTGACACCCATCGCTCTGATGCCGGTCAATGGACGCCGCCCATCAAGCCGCGCACTGGCTTGATCATCAAGAACGCCACGGCGGACGCACCCAGGCACACCGCGGCCACAAGGCCGAACAATTGCGGCAGCGGCGCCGAGGAGATGAAGCCGGCGGCGAAACC
>Ga0070709_10001891_pt1 | contig 11363 bp, 8 predicted proteins | sample LARL51metaG_FD_65449 | JGI IMG/M metagenome (GOLD analysis project Ga0070709, IMG submission 65449) | Corn, switchgrass and miscanthus rhizosphere microbial communities from Kellogg Biological Station, Michigan, USA - LAR L5-1 metaG | ecosystem: Host-associated > Plants > Roots > Rhizosphere ...
TCAGGTGTTTCCTCGCGACGCAGACTGTGTCTATGGACGTCACCCGGACGATCCGGTACGAGGGCCCCAGCTACCAGGACGCCAGGCTCCTGCAGGGGATGCTTGAAGACCATGGTGTCCGTGTTGAGCCGGCGTCGAAGGGGCGGGAACGGCGGGGCGGGCTGGTTGAGCGGCAGCAGCAGGAGCGCCGGGAGCTGGTACAGCGGCAGCAGCGGGAGTTGGCAGAGCTGCAGGCGAAGCAGGAGACGGAGCGGCGGGAGCTGGTTGAGCGGCAGCAGCAGGAGCGCGCCGGGCAGTCGGGGGCACTCTCGGCCGTCACCCAGGTCAATCACGTGGTCGTCGATCTTGAGAGCACCGGCGCGGCCGTGGCTATCGCCGCGGCGGTGAAGAGCTTCCGGAACCTGGCTCTGGGCGGCAACGTTGAGGTCGAGGGCGAGGCGCAAGGCAAGGATGACAGCGGGTAGATCCCCAGCTGGTGCCTGTGATCTGCGGTTCACCAGGCAGTGCCAGGGTTCGGCTCGGGATCCTCACGACGGCGGTCGCGCCTGAACCCTCCGCCTTGCTGCGCGATCCTGGCCCGATGGCAGGGGCTGCATGCTGCTCTGAGCACGCCCGGAAACAGCAGAGCGGCATCACGGGCCGTTCCCGGCTGGCCGTGTGCCGCTCTCACCTGCGCGGATGTCGTGTCCGAGGGGGGACTTTGAACCGCTCGCCTATGTTCTCGCTGCGTCTGTGGAGTCGTGGCTAAGTATCTGACCGGCGGGGTTGTGCGGCGCCTGTTCCTGGGCCTGGCGGGTGATCTGTGGCGGGTTGGCCGGGGGGCCTTACGCTGCCCCGGCGCGGTGGAACCCGGATCGGATGGTGGCGGCGACGGCGCGCGGCCCGTCCTCACTGGCCAGCCCGATGTGGGCGGCTGCGCTGGTGAGCGCCTGGATGGCGGTGCGGGCGTCGATGTCGCCGTCGGTGACCAGTTCACCGGTGCGCAGGCTGGCCCAGAACAGCAGCCGGTTCCGTTCGCCGCGGCGGGCGGTGCGCAGGCGCCCGAGGATGCCGGCCAGCCTGGCCTGGGCGTACGCGCCGCCGTGGCCGGTGTTGGTGGTGGTGGCCGACGCGGGGGGCGGGCCGGCCAGGCCGGCGAGCCACGGGGGCAAGGCCAGCAGCTCATCCGGATGCGAGTGGATCAGGTAGCCCGGTGACCCGGGACAGGTACCGCGGCTGCGCAGCTCGATGGCGTGGCAGCGGGCCAGCGGGCCCAGGTGCACCGGGCGGGCGGGGTCGGCTCGGTACCACAGGTGCCACCCGGGCAGGTGTCCGCTCGCGGGGTGGCCGGGAGTGCGGACCGACACGGTGGCCGACAGGTCCAGCAGCTCCCCGGCCGCCACCGCGCGGTCGGCCAGCCAGCGCACCGCATCCACCAGCGGGCTGCCATCCACCGCCGCTGGGACGTCGATATCGACCAGGATCAGGTGCCCGTGGCCGAGCAGTTCGCCGCCGCGCCGGCGGATCCGGGCATCCAGGCCAGGCGCCCACGCCAGGCCCTGCCGGCCGGTCAGTTGGTAGACGTTGCGCTGCGCGGGGTGTCCAGGCACCGGCAGGCCCGCGGCCCGGAACGCGCCCGCGCTGACCCGGGCTGGCTCCCGGCGACCCGGTGCCTGCCACGGCACGAACATCGCCCCGCGCAACACGGCTGGCACCACATACCCAGCCGCCGGGTCAGTCCACACCGCGGAACTTCCTATTGCAGCCGCGCACCCGAGGGGCCACCCGCTGGCAGGCCTCGGGTCGCTCCAGCGGGTTGGCGGCACGGGCCTGGACCACCTTGTGCACGCGTCGCCCACCGGCTTTCTGCACCCCACGACACCCAGGCCTACCAGGTGCCTCGTTGTCCCCACGCGAGAAGACCCCAATGGCACCGATTGGCAGTTCCATCAGCGGCGCAATATCAGCACTCGTTCTCACACTATGAAGCCCAGTATACGAAATTATATTCGACGCTATGGCCGAGCCCAGGCCATGCCCGGCGAGAAGGATTGCGACATGGAGCCGGAAGGGGCGGATGCGGCCGCCTGGACTTGCTTGTGCTGGTCAAGGCCCTACTGTGACATCCCCGGCTACCGGACAGCCGACCAGAAGCCTCCGGCACGAGATACCAGCCAGAGCGCGGAGCAGGACATCAGGAAGGGGGCTCGTACCCTGTGCTTCCCGCCGCCGCCGCTAAGCGAAGATCATGTACCGCGGACTGGTCCCAGGCTCGTGGTCTCTGCGGTGTCCAGCTGCTCAAGGGCGCATGTCACCGCTTCGTCGCTATTCATGGCCGCCCCCTGCGTCAAGTGACGCTCTCCCAGGGTGGAGGAGATGAACACCCGCACCCGCTGATCAGGCGTCAAGAGCACACCGCGGTCCGGCAGCGATTCCATTGGCGCGGCAGTTCGCTCATGGCCGGGCCGTGGATTCAAGATCGTTGAGGGCCTGGGTGGCCTGGGTGAGGGTGTAGGCGAGGGCCTGGTCCCAGTCCATGTCCGCGCCGCGGGCGCGCAGTTCCCGCGCGCGCTCCTCGCCCAGGGATGCGGTGACGGTCGAACTTAGCAGGGCGAACTTCGGCGACTCGACCACGTAGGTTTGGGCGGCGCCCTGGATGATCGCGGCAGCATCAGGCCGGGTGGCAAGAAGGGCGCCCGCGATCATGTAGAGGACCAAGGCCATCCGGATACGACCGGCCCACTGGAGGCCGCGGATGGCGCGGCGGCCGCGTTCGAGCGTGGCGGCCTGGTCGCCGAGGAGAAACGCGATCCCGGTGGCCCAGAGGAGGTCGATGGCGCTGTGGTGGCCGAGCGCCGTGCTCAGTTCGCGGCTTTCGCGCAGGCAGGCGCGCGCCTGTTCGGGGTCGGTGCCGACCACGGCCGCGCCTAGGGCGAGCAGGCTGGTCGCGATGAGGGCCGGGGCGCCGGTCTGGCGGGCCAGCGCGAGCGCTTCCCTGGCGAGCGGGAGGGCCGCGGGCGCGTCATCGATGAGTACGTGATCGGACGCGGCGAAGGTGAGCTCGACGGAGGCATCGGCCAGGTCGCCGCCGGCCCGGGCGAGATCGGCGGCTTGTTCGGCGAGGCGGGCGGCGTCGCCGAACGCGCCAGCAGCAAGCGCGATGTTGTGGCGGGCGGCGCAGATGGTCTCCTCGACCCGCCAGTCCGGGATGGCTTGGCCGGCATTGGCGTCGGCCGCCCGGCGGCACAACTCCTCCGCTGTTGTCACATCGACGCGGTTGGAGGCGAACGCGGCGCTGACCGCCAGGGCAAGCGGGTAGCCCGGGTCCTCACTTGCACCGGGCAGCTCCAGGGCCGCTTCCCCGGCCAGCACCAGCGGGTAAGTGCTCCGCACCTCGACCCGCGCGAACCCGGCCAGGATCGAGAACGCGGAGCCGACGTTACCGGTGCCGATCGCCCATGACCACGCCGCGAGCAGGTTGTCCTGCTCGGCACCGAGCCGCACCGCCCAAAACACCTCCTCCCCCGGATCGTCGGCGTGGTCTCGCACCTGGGTCAGGAGGCCGGTGTAGTAAGCGGCGTGGCGGGCCCGCCACTGCTCGGTCTCGCCGGCCGCCGCGAGGCGTTCCTCGCCGTACTGGCGGATCGGCTCTAGCAGCCGGTAGCGGCTTTGTGGGCCGTGTTCCTCGGCCACCACCAGCGACCGCGCCACCAGGGCAGCCAGCAGCTCCAATACCGTGTCCGGATCGATACCGTCTCCCCCGCAGACCCCCTCGGCCGCCTGCAGGGTGGCGCCGCCAGCGAACACCGCCAGCCGGGCCAGCAACCGCTGTTCGGGCCCGGCGAGCAGCCCATAGGACCAGTCGATGGCGGCCCGCAGCGTCTGGTGACGTTCAACTGCCCCCCGCGGGCCGGTCCCAAGGACGGCGAAGCTGCGCTCCAGGCGACGGGCCAGCTCAGCCACGGTCATCGCCGGCACCCGCGCCGCGGCCAGCTCGACCGCCAGCGCGATCCCATCCAGGCGCCGGACCACCGCGCCGACCGCCGCGGCGTTCTGGGCGGTCACCTGGAAACCGGGTTTGACCGCGGCCGCCCGGTCGGCGAACAGCCGCACGGCCTCCGCCTGGTTGATCGCCTCCAGATTGGCGTCCGCTTCCGGTACCTCCAGCGGGGGCACCGGCAGCAGCTGCTCGCCCTCGATTCCCAGGCCCTCCCGGCTGGTCGCCAGGATCACCAGCCGCTCGCACGACCGCTGCAGGACCCCAGCCAGCGCCGCCGCCCCTTCCAGCAGATGCTCGCAGTTATCGAGCACCAGCAGCAACTCCTTGCCGCGCAAGAACTCGACCAGCGCCTCCCGGCTGCCCTGGCCGGCGGTGGCGGTCACCGAGAACACCGCTGCGACGGCATCGTCCACCCCGGCCGGGTCGCGGACGGGGGCCAGCTCACACAGCCACGCGCCGTCACCGAACCGCTGCATTACCTGCCTGGCGGCCTGCACCGCCAGCCGGGTCTTGCCCACCCCGCCCGGCCCGGTCAGCGTCACCACCCGCGCCCGGCCCAGCGCGCCAGCGGTCTGCTCCAGCTCGCGCTCCCGGCCGATGAACGAGCTCACCTGCGGCGGCAAATTGCCTGTGCGCTCCGCGATCGTGACCAGCGGCGGGAAATCAGCCGGCAAGTCAGCGTGGGTCAGCTGATAGATCAGCTCCGGCTCGGCCAGGTCGCGCAGCCGGAATTCCCCCAGCCGCTTCAGCCCGAACCCGCCGCCCAAACGCCCGCCGGCCAGGTCGCGCGTGGTCTTGGTGACCAGGACCTGCCCGCCGTGCCCGGCCGCCTTCACCCGGGCGCACCGGTTGATCGGCGCGTGGTCGACCTGGTCGCTCCCATGCACCCGCGCCTCACCGGTGTGCAGCCCCATCCGCACCCGCAGCGCCGCGCCTGTGGGCCACTTTTCGGTCCCGAGCCGGAGCTGGCACACGCCGGCCGCCTCCACCGCGGCAGCTGCGCTGGGAAAGACCGCGAAAAAGCTGTCACCCTCGCCGCGGGAGGTGACCACCGTCCCGCCATGGTCTTCGACCGCCCCAGTGACCAGGCGGTTGTGCCGCTCCAGCGCCACCTCCATCGCCTCCGGCACCGCCTCCCACAACCGCGTCGACCCCTCGATATCCGTCAACAAGAAGGTGACCGTCCCGGCCGGCAGGTCCGCCTCGTCGGCCTCGCCCGCCCCGGCTGGCGACGGAAGCGGCGCGGCAGCGCTGATCGCCGTGCCCGCGAAGCTCTCGCTCAGCAAGACCGCCAGGTCATCGGCCAGCAGCCGCTCCAGCTCCCGGGGCGTGGCGAACGTCCGGTACGACACCGTCCCGGCCGCGCGGATCCCGTCGATCATCGCCGCCAGCCGCGGCTCCAGCTCTGGCGCCGGGCGCTTGAGATACAACAGCATTGGCATCCCGGCCGCCAGCCGGTATTCATCCTCCAGCCCGGAGATCTCCATCCCCGGCGCCACCCACCCATACCGCTGCCAGTAGATCCCCACAAACACCTGGCTCTGCGCCAGATACGCCTGATACATACTGCGCGGCGGGTGCGGCCGGGCGCCGGACTCATACCACACCGGGACCAGATGCAGCCGGGTGATGGCCCGCCGCGCCGCCGTCCGCTCAGCGGCCAGCTCACCCAGGGTTGAGGAAACAAAAACCCGCACCCGCTGATCCGGCGTCAAGATCACGTCCGCCCGCTCCGCCGGCGATTCCTCACGCCGCGCAGCGGCCGCACCCACCCCTTGCGGCTCCCCCATGTCCCAATCCTTCTCGCCGCCGTGTCCGGCAGTGGAACTGGGTGATCATACCCATTGATACCCGCGATAGGCCAGGTCACGTCGTCCTTTGTACTTCCCGCTCACCCCGGAGACGACCACAGTCTTGATGACGCGGTGCCTTCAGCGCGATTTCGCCGACTCCAGCGTCAGCGACCACTACGACCTCCTCGTCGAGTTCGACCCGCCGCCAGCACATCGCGGTCTGGGCAGTAGCGCCCCGTAAAGACGGGCCTCCGCCGTCCCGCAGAAGAACCACGTGCGAGTGGCAACGATCCTCACCGCATCCGCCCCGCAGTGCCGGCGGGGTACCGGGGCTTGGGCTACTATCCGCGCCGTGGGCATCCTGGACCTTCTTGTGCGGCGGCTTCCGCGTGGTGCGGTGGTTACCGATGCGGAGATCCTGCGGGAGCGGGGAACTGACCGCTGGGCGCTGGGGTTGCTTCGGCGTGCCCGGGGCGATGCATTGGCCGTGCCGGCCGCGGTGGTTTACCCGGCATCCACCGAAGAGGTGGCCGCCGTGATGACCTGGGCCTCGGAAACGCGGATGGCCGTGATCCCGCGCGGCGGTGGCTCTGGTGTGTGCGGCGGTGCCGAGGCCGATGACGGGTCGGTCGTTCTCGACTTGTCCCGGATGAACAGGGTCAGCGGCGTGGACCTGGTCTCGCAGGTGGTGCACGTCCAGGCCGGTGTGCGCGGCGGCCAACTGGAGGACGCCCTCGCCGGGAATGGGCTGACAGTCGGCCACTATCCACAGTCGATCGCTGCATCCACGGTGGGGGGCTGGATCGCGGCGGCTTCCGCCGGGCAGGCATCCACGGGATTCGGTGTCATCGAGGACGTGCTGCTGGGGCTCACCGCCGTCCTCCCAGGCGGCGAGATCCTGCGCTGTCGGCCGGTACCGCGCTCCGCTGCCGGACCGGACCTGCGGCGACTGCTGGTGGGGTCCGAAGGGACACTCGCGGTGGTGACCGAGGCGGCGCTGGCATGCCGGGCCCGGCCGGATGGCTGGCAGTGGCTCGTGTCGGGCTTCCCGTCGTTCGGTGCGCTCGCTGACGGCCTTCGCGAGGCCGTGCGCGCGGAGACCGGCGCTGCCATCATCCGGGGCTACGACGAGACCGATGCGCAGCTGAGCTTCGGAGGGCTTGGTCATTCTGGGGGGTGCGTGGGGATGCTCGGCTTCCCGGCCGGTCCTGCCGATCAGGAAGACCGGCAACGGCTGGCCGCTGAGGTGCTGCGCAGGGCGGGCGGATCGGGTGAGCTCAGCTCTTCGTATGGGGATCACTGGTGGGAGCACCGCAACGATGCCGTCGCCATCTACCAGCGGATCATGGGACCCGACCGCGCGTTCGGCGCTGGAGTGGTGGTGGACACGATGGAGGTCGCTGGCCTATGGTCCGCCGTGCCCCAGCTGTACGCGGGCATCCGTGGCGCCCTGGCAGCCCACGCGGAGGCCGTGGGCTGCCACCTGTCGCACCTGTACCGGTCCGGCTCGTCGCTGTACTTCACGTTCCTGGTCAGAGGGTCCGATGACCATCACGCGGAGGCGCGCTATCTTGCGGCGTGGGATCAGGCAGCAGGAAGCTGTTCTGCCATGGGCGGGACACTCACGCACCATCACGGAGTGGGGCGGCTGAAGTCCCGATTCCTGGCCACGGAGCTGGGCGGGACGGGGGTGGACGTTCTGGCGAGGATCAAGGCTGCGCTTGACCCGGAGGGGATTATGAACCCAGGGGTCCTGTTGCCGTGACCAGCCCGTTCGGCCCGATCGTCGTCATCGCCAACCCACAGTCCGGGCGAGGGAAGGTCGGGATGGAACTCGGCGAGGTTGAGCGCATCCTGCGCGACGAAGGGCTTGACTACCGCGTCGTACGGACCACTCACCCTGGTCATGCCACGGAGGCCGCCCGGGCCGCCCTTGAGGGCGGTGAGCGTTACCTGGTCGCGGCGGGCGGCGACGGCACGGTCCACGAGGTGGTCAACGGGATGCTGCAGGACGGCCGGCCGGTCGCCGCGGACGCCGTGCTCGGGGTCGTGGCCATCGGCTCGGGGTGCGACTTCGTGAAGTCATTCGGGCTGCCAGGAGACGCGGTCCAGGCCGCCCACCATTTGGCCGGCGACGGCGTCCGGCATATCGACGTGGGCAAGGTCACCTTTACCGTCGGCACCGCCCAGGCAACCAGGTACTTCCCCAACATCGCCGAGGCAGGCCTGGGCGGTGCCGTGGCAGCCCGGGCATCCAGGCTCCCAGCGTTCCTGGGGCCTGCGAAGTACTTCTGCGGGTTCTGGCTGACGCTGCCGGGCTTCCGCCCGGCCACGGTCCGGCTCGATGCCGACGGCCAGGCGTTCGAGTGGCGGGCCCATAACGTGGTGGTGGCGAACTGCCGCTTCTATGGCGGCGGCATGCAGATCTCGCCCAGGTCCGAGCCGGACGACGGCGCGCTTGACGTGCTGGTTATGGTGGGGCCCAAAACTGACGCTTTCACCATGCTGCCGAAGATCTACCGCGGGACTCACCTGCCCCACCGCAACATCGCGGAACTCCGGGTCGGCCGCGTGCGGATAGAAACGGACCTGCCCTTCCGGATCGAGGCGGACGGGGAGACATTGGGCACCACACCGGCCACTTTCGAGGTCATTCGGAACCCGATCCGGGTCAAGGTGTGATGGTCACTAGCCTGGCGAGTCAGCCGACCGACGGCTTGACCGATGTATCGAAGGCGGTGAGCCGGGTTCTGCGCACGAATACGTCATCATCGGTGATCGCCATCTCGCGGCTGCGGGCCAGGTCCAGTTCGACGTTCAGCACGGGGAGGCTGTCCACAACCCGTTCACACAGTGACCGGTCTTCACTGATCATGTGGACGGCCTCTCGCCAGTCATCCCCGTAACGCTGCACGAGCCGGGCTCCCACACGCGGCGAAAGCCGCAGGCGGGCCACCTCAGCTGTGGCCAGGCGCAACGCCTCTACTGCCGAACCATGCAGTCCCAGCGCGATGTTTCGCGTCCGGCACGGCCGGGCCATCCCCAACACGTCGGCGATCCGGTCCACGAGGTCCTCCGCCATGGCCCGGTAGGTGGTCAACTTCCCCCCGGTGATGGTGAACAGGCCCGGTGGGTCCTCGAAGACAGCGTGCCGTCGCGACAGATCGTGCGTTCTCACGTCTGCGGGGGCGTGGTCCTGGCTCAGCAGCGGGCGCAGCCCGGCCCAGGAAGCGACCACATCGCGATCGGTCACGGCGGGGAAATACTGGGCTACCGCCGACAGGATGTACTCACGGTCGGAATCATCTACTGCCGGATCCTCCAGATCACCCGAATAGGCGGTATCGGTAGTCCCGGCATAAACCCGGTCCTCCCACGGGATGAGGAAAACAAAGCGCCCGTCATGCGCGGCGGAGGGCACAACCACGCCCACCTTCGTCCGGATCGTCCCCGGCGCGAACACCAGATGGACACCCTTGCTCGGAACAAGCCGCTCCCTGCCCGCGGCGGCCAGGTCCCGCACGCGGTCGGCCCACACGCCGCCGGCGTTGACCGTGGCCCTGGCCCTGATCTCGAATCGCCGTCCCGTCATCTCATCGACCGCGGCCGCGCCCTCTACCCGCGCGCCGCCGAGCAGCCCTTCGACCCGGGCGTGGTTCGCCAGCACCGCGCCGCAGGCCTGCGCGGTACGAGCCACCTCAATCGTCAGCCTGGCGTCGTCGGTCTGGCATTCGAAGTACCGCAAGCCGCGGGACCGCCCACCAAATCCCGGGACGGCTTCCCGGACCTGCTCCGCACGCGCAGACCGGTGGAGGCCGACGTTCCGGCCGGCCGCCAGCAGGTCGTACCCGGCCAGCCCGAGCCGGTAGAGAGCGCGGTCGGGAAGGGAATCCGCAAGCATGTACATGGGTATCGGGCGGATCAGGTGGGGGGCCAGCCGGAGCAGGATCTTGCGCTCCCGCAGCGCCTCGTGGACCAGGCCGAATTCGCGATGCTCGAGGTACCGGAAGCCACCGTGAATCAACCGTGAGGAACGTCCGGAGGTTCCCGACGCGAAGTCGTCCTTCTCCACCAAAGCCACCGAGAAACCCCGCACGGCGGCGTCCAGCGCGATACCCACACCGGTGATCCCGCCACCGATCACTAGCACGTCAAATCTGTCCTCGGCCATCCGGGCCAGATTCGCCGTCCGGGTTTGCGCAGAGAAAGACAACATCAAGGGGATGGTAGCGCCCACACAGATCATCAACCTGGCCCAGAAGTTGGCCTCCCCGCCAGCGTTACGCGGCGCCCATTCGGCCCTGCGCCAGGTGCATGGCCAGCGGCACATCAAGCGCGGCCGCCCCTGCCCGGCTTGTCCGCGCTGCAAGGGCCCGCCCCGCGCCCAGCGTCACGGCTCCCGTCTTGGCATCGACGCTGCCGACGTCGCCGAGTTCGTGCGCTGCCACGGCGCGCAGGAGTGAACCCGGCAGCCCGCTCACGCGTCCCAACCACAGTCGGCCCGAGGCGGACGAGGCAACCCGCACCGGGCCGAGGCCATCCCATGAAATGGAGCCGCCGCATGCCATCCACCGGCCCCATCGTCTTCGCCGGGGCGCCTTCAGTGATCGCACAGATCAGCCTGGAGTCCGAGGCGTTCCGGACCGCCCCGCTCAACCCCGCTCGTGCTGCGGGGAGTACCAGGCCGGTCGGTACCTCGGCGCCTAGCAGTGCACCACCGGGTGCCCGGGGCCGTGCTCCCGCTAAGCCCCCCGAGTATGAAGCTGGAACATCAGAGCGGCATCACGGGCCGTTCCCGGCTGGCCGTGTGCCGCTCTCACCTGTGCAGATTTTGTGTCCGAGGGGGGTTTGCACCCAAATCCCAATGCGTGCTGACCGATGAGTTCGCACTTGGAGGCCGGTCATGAGCCGACGGCCGGATGGGTGGATTGGGTGGACGACGACCGGATGTGTGGCGCTGCTGGCGGTGATCGCGGGCACAGTCTCCTACCTGCACATGCACCAGTTTGTCGCCGGGCATGGGCAGCTGGGGTGGGTGGCGGCGCTGACGCCGCTATCGGTGGACGGGATGATCGCGGCAGCCTCGACCGCCTTGCTGGGGGCCGGCCTCACGCCCGGCCCCATCGGGTCAGTTCTGGGCGTCCCGTGCCCTGCCAGGCGATCGACCCCGCGGTCGATCGTCAGCAGGGTAATCGTCGGCTGCGGCTGATACGAAGGACTACATGACCGGCGATGAGGTCCTGCCAGGCTCACTGCGCGCTGAGGCAGAGCGCTGCTTGCGCGCTCTTGCGGGACCGGATGCGCGACTCCGTGAGGACCAGTGGACAGCGGTCCGCGCACTGGTCGAGGACCGCCGCCGGGCCCTGGTCGTCCAGCGCACCGGCTGGGGTAAGTCGGCTGTCTACTTCACGGCGACCGCGCTGCTGCGCTCGCGGGGGGCAGGGCCGTCGGTCATCGTCTCTCCGCTGCTCGCCCTCATGCGCAACCAGATCGAGGCGGCAGACCGAGCCGGGATCCACGCTCGCACGGTGAACTCGGCCAACACCGAGCAGTGGGAGGAGGTATACGCCGAGGTAGCGGCCGGCCAGGCG
>Ga0070709_10001898_pt1 | contig 11348 bp, 5 predicted proteins | sample LARL51metaG_FD_65449 | JGI IMG/M metagenome (GOLD analysis project Ga0070709, IMG submission 65449) | Corn, switchgrass and miscanthus rhizosphere microbial communities from Kellogg Biological Station, Michigan, USA - LAR L5-1 metaG | ecosystem: Host-associated > Plants > Roots > Rhizosphere ...
GTCATCGCCTGAAGCACTATCCCTCGCAGCTTTCCGGCGGCCAGCAGCAGCGCGTGGCGGTGGCGCGCGCCCTGGGAGGCAGCCCGTCCATCATGCTGGCGGACGAGCCCACCGGAAACCTGGATTCGCGCAACGCGGAAAACATCATGGAGCTGCTGCGCGAGCTGCACCGCGAAGGTTCCACCATCTGCATGGTGACGCACGACCCTCGCTTCGCCCGCCATGCGGAGCGCACGATCCACCTGTTTGACGGACGTGTGGTGGAGGAAACCGTCGAAGTGAACTAAGCCTCCGCTGTCCGCCAATCTCGTCCTGTTACGCGAACACCGGGGGCTGTTTTGTCTCTAGAAGGCCTGTACCGAGCGAGGGCGGGACGCCCTCGCGACAGCCGGCGAGACGCCGGCGCTACGAGGACGGAGATGGACACTTTGCTTCAGGACATTCGCTACGCGCTGCGAACTTTGCGGCGCAGCCGTGGTTTTGCGGCGGTAGCGGTGATCACGCTGGCGCTGGGCATCGGCGCCAACACCGCCATGTTCAGTATTGTGAACGCGGTGCTGCTGCGACCCGTCCCCTACAACAACCCGGAGCGCCTGCTGAAGCTTTACACCAGCATGCCGCAGTTCCGCCAGGCCTCCGTTTCCTATCCCAATTTTCTGGACTGGCAGCGGCGCAGCCGCTCCTTCGATCTGATGTCGGCCTACCGGCACGACAGCTTCAACCTGACCGGGCAGGCGAATCCCGAGCGCCTGCGGGGCGAAATGGCATCTGCCACTATTTTTCCCCTGCTCGGAATCAAGCCCATCATTGGGCGCACTTTCACGGAGGGCGAAGACCGGCGCGGCGCGGCGCCGGTGGTAGTACTTACCTCCAAGTTCTGGAAAACGCGTTTTGGCGGCAAGTCAAACGTTCTCGGCAGCAGCATTACGCTGAGCGAAAAGCTTTATACCGTCATCGGGGTCGTCCCCAGCGACGACGTCGCCTTCGACAGAGTTTCAGTTGTAGTTCCTATCGGCCAGTGGACCGAACCGCTGTTCTGGGACCGTGGCGTGGGCATGGGGATGCGCGTGGTGGGACGGCTGAAAGTAGGCGTTTCGCAGGCTCAAGCGCAATCGGAACTGGATAGCATCGCCGCCGGTTTGGCCCGCGAATTTCCCAAGGAGGATAAGAACCGGGGCATTTCTTCCATCTCGATGCGCGACGACATGGTGGGCGATGTGCGCACGCCCTTGCTGGTGCTGCTGGCGGCGGTGGGATTCGTGCTGCTGATTGCCTGCGCGAATGTAGCCAACCTGCTGCTGGCGCGATCCAGTTCCCGCCGCCGCGAGTTTGCCGTGCGCGGCGCTCTGGGCGCCAGCCCGATCCGCATCATGCGCCAGTTGTTGACCGAAGGCCTGCTGCTGGCTTTGGCGGGCGGGGCGCTGGGATTAGCTGTCGCAGTCTCGCTGAACGGGCTGTTTGTCTCCCGCCTGGCCGACGTCCTGCCGCGGGCCGACCAGGTGCATCTTGATTCGGCGGTGCTGGCGTTTACTGCGCTCATCTCCATTCTTGCCAGCCTGCTGTTTGGCGTTACTCCGGCGCTGCAAAGCTCGCGCGCTGACCTGAATGAAACCCTTAAGGAAGCCGGCCGCGGCACCACCAGCCGGCACGGCCTGCAGCGCACGCTGGTGGTAGTGGAAGTGGCGCTGGGGCTGGTGCTGGCCGCCTCCGCCGGGCTGATGATGCGTACCATGTCGCGCCTGTGGAGCGTGAATCCCGGCTTCGATCCCAGCCATGTATTAACCTTCGCCGTTGCTGGTTCACCCGCGGTACACGGCACGCCTGCCGAGATTCGCAACGGCTTTGCCTCAACCATGCAGCAGTTGAATTCCATTCCCGGGGTCAAGGCGGTGAGCGTCCTTTTTGGCGGCCTGCCCATGAACGGCGACTCCGAGCTGCCCTACTGGGTGGAAGGCCGTCCCAAGCCGGCGGAGCAGGGCCAGATGGATATGGCGCTTTTCTATGGCATAGATGCCGGCTACTTCAGCGCCATGCGCATTCCGCTGCGGCGCGGGCGGCTCCTGACGCCGCAGGATAACGAGCATACCGCTTGTGCCGTGGACATTGATGAGGACTTGGCGCGCAAAGCATTTCCCGGCCAGGACCCGCTTGGCCAGCACCTCAACTTCGACCTGGTCCAAATGCAATGCGAGGTGGTAGGCATTGTCGGCCATATCAAGCATTGGGGTCTGGATGCGGATGCCACTTCCAAAGTCCACTCCCAGGTGTACATCCCTTTCCGCCAGTTCCCGGACAGCGTGATGGATCTGGCATCGAAGGATTCCGCATACGTGCTGCGGGCAGCCGGCGATCCCTATTCCCAAGTGCCGGCGGTAAAGCGGGTCGTCGGCGGCATCAACGGAAACATGGTGATGTACGACCAAGAAAGCATGCAGGACCTGATCAAAGATTCGCTGGCGGCGCGGCGGTTCACGCGGCTGCTGTTGGGAGTCTTCGCCGGTCTGGCTCTGGTGCTGGCGGCGGTTGGCATCTACGGCGTGATCTCGTACGCAGTGACGCAAAGCACGCACGAAATTGGGCTGCGCATGGCACTGGGCGCCAGCCGGTGGAAAGTGCTGGGCATGGTTCTGAGCAGCGCGATGCGGCTGGCGCTGATCGGCATCGCGGTGGGCGCGGTCACGGCGCTGGCGGCCACCCGCGCCCTGAAGGGATTGCTGTTCGACGTCAGCGCCTCCGATCCGTTCACTCTTGCCGCGGTGGCGCTGGTGCTGGCAGTGGTCACGCTTATCGCCAGCTATATACCAGCCTGGCGCGCCGCTCGGGTGGATCCCATGGTGGCGCTGCGGTACGAGTAGGGACTTTCCCACCCTTTGCAGAAATCGCAAAGGGTGGGGCACCCATTCAGTGATATGGAAACCTTGCTGCAGGACGTTCGCTACGGGCTGCGCATGCTGCGCAAGTCGCCGGGCTTCACTGCCGTGGCGGTCATCACCCTGGCGTTGGGAATCGGCGCCAATACCGTGACCTTCAGCAGCATCAACGGCATGCTGCTGCGGCCGTTTCTGTTTCCGCAACTTGATCGCATAGTGAACATCTGGGAGACGGCTCCCAAGCAGAACATCCACCGCGCGAGCGCCGCCGCCGCCAACTTCCGCGATTGGCAGGAGCAGAGCCGAAGTTTTCAGCAGTTGGCGGCCATGCACGGCTGGAATGCCAACATGACCGGCGCGGGCGCCCCGGAGCGAGTGGAGGGTTACCAGGTTACGGCTGATTTCTTTCACCTTCTGGGAATGCCGGCAGCGCTCGGGCGATCGCTCGGCCCGGAGGACTTCAAGACTGGCCGTGTTCCGGTGGTTGTACTCAGCCAGAGTTTTTGGGAGCAGCGCCTGGCAGCGAACCGCGCGCTGCTGGGCAGAACTCTGGAGTTTGACGGCCAGGCGCGCACGGTGGTGGGCATCATGCCGCGGGATTTCGCTTTCCCTCCCGGAGCGCAGGTGTGGGCGCCGCTGCTCCTGACCGGCGCGGAGGCGGCCGATCGCAACGATCACTACCTGCAAGTGCTGGGCCGGCTGAAGTCCGGAGTTTCGCAGGCGCAGGCGCAAGATGACCTGGCGGCGATTGCGGCGCGAGAAGGCAGGGAATTCCCGCAGAGCAACGCCGGGCACAGCGTGCGCCTGGTGGGCATGGTGGAGGACCTTGCCCAGGGTTCGCGGCAGTTCCTGATGGTGCTGCTGGGAGCGGCGATTTTTGTGCTGCTGCTGGCCTGCGCCAATGTTGCCAATTTGCAGCTGGCGCGGGCTACGGCCCGGGGCAAGGAAATGGCCTTGCGCACGGCGCTGGGCGCCAGCCGCGGGCGCATTGTCCAGAATCTGCTGGCGGAAAGCGTGCTGCTGGCCGCGCTGGGAGCGGGAACGGGGTTGCTCATATCCAGTTGGTGGCTGCCGCTGCTGATGAATAGTGTGCCGCCTTTCATCGTGGAGCACGTACCCGGGCTGAAGCATATCCAGTTGGATTACCGGGTTCTGGTGTTCACTCTGCTGCTGGGCGGATTGGCCGGCGTACTCAGCGGGTTGGCGCCGGCGCTGCAGGTGGCGCGGCCCGACCTGAACGAAGCTCTAAAGGAGGGCGTGCGCGGCGGGAGCAGCGCGCCGGGACGGCATCGCCTGCGCGCGCTGTTGGTGGTTTCAGAAGTGGCGCTGGCTATCGTTCTGCTGGTGGGGGCCGGGCTGATGGTGAAGGGCTTCCGTTCTCTCATGCAGCGAGACCAGGGATTTGATCGCGCCGGCGTGCTGACCTTCCACATCACGCTGCCGGCGGCCAAGTACGGCAGCAAGCCGCAGATACGCGAGTTCTACCGCCAGGTGATGGAGCGGATCCAAGGGCTGCCGGGAGTGGAATCGGCGGCCGTGGTGAACAGCTTGCCTTCCGACTGGAATTGGGACCGTACCCGAGTCACGGTGGAAGGGCAAGCCCCGACGGCGCCGGGAGAAATGCGGCTGGCCATTTCGCAGGTGATCACTCCCGGTTTCTTCGGAACCTTCCGTATTCCCCTGCGTGAGGGCCGGCTGTTCACTTTCCAGGACGGAATGAATGCTCTGCCCGTGGTCATCATCAGCCAGAGTATGGCGCAGCGTTACTGGCCGGGACAGAATCCGCTGGGCAAGCGGGTGCGGCTGGGCGATGACCCCAGCGACCCGTGGCGGACGGTGGTGGGAGTTTCAGGCGACATCCTGCGGTCACCGTTCGAAACCGAGTTTGAGCCGGCCGCATACGTTCCTTTTGCTCAGACACCGCGAGCAGCCATGGCCGTGGCCTTGCGCACCACGCGGGACCCCATGGGGCTGGCGGCGGCAGCGCGGGCGCAGGTGCAGGCTGTGGACCGCGACCAGCCGGTTTATGACATCCGCACCTTGCAGCAGTTGGTCTCCGACAACGCGAGCGGGGTGGAGTCGTCCGCACGCCTGATGGCGACCTTCGGTTTCATTGCCCTGCTGCTGGCGGCGGCGGGAATTTACGCCGTGATGGCTTACCTGGTGGCGCAACGCACGCACGAGATCGGTGTGCGTATGGCGCTGGGAGCAAGGCCGGTGGATGTGCTGCGCCTGATGGTACAGCATGCCGTGACTCTGACAGTTTTAGGGCTGGGGATCGGGATTCCGGTGGCATTGCTGATGGCGCGGCTGCTCTCCAGCGCCCTGTTCGGAGTGGTGAGCGTGGATGTGGCGGTGTTCACCATCTGCACTGCGGTTCTGGCGCTGGTTGCCGGGCTGGCGGGTTACGTGCCGGCGCGGCGGGCGAGCCGGGTGGATCCGATAGTGGCTCTGCGGTACGAGTAAGACCTGAACGACACGATCTGAGGGAGATATGGAAATTCTGCTGCAGGATATTCGCTACGGGTTGCGGGTGCTGCTGAACTCGCCCGGATTCACCGCGGTGGCAATCATTACGCTGGCGCTGGGCATCGGCGGCAACACGGCGATGTTCAGCATCGTCCATGCGGTCCTGCTGAAGCCCTTGCCCTTCCCTCATTCCGAGCGGCTGATCTCGGTGAATGAAACGGATTCGCGGCGTCCCGGCCAGCCCGACACATTTTCTTATCCTGATTTCTTCGATTACCGGGCGCAAAACCGCACGTTTGAAAGCCTGGCGACGTATCGTGATGCTTCTTTTAACCTGACCGGCGTGGGGCAACCGCGGCACTTGGACGGGCAAGTAGTCTCCGCAGATTTTTTTTCCGTGCTGGGAGTAAAGCCGACGCTGGGGCGAGATTTCCGCCGGGAGGAAGAGCAGGCCGGACGTTGGGCGGTGGTTCTGAGCCGCCAGCTCTGGCAATCGCAATTCGGCTCCGATCCCAACATCATCGGCCGAACCATCACCCTCGATAATCGCTCCTACACGGTCATTGGAGTGGCGCCGGCAGGCTTCGAATTTCCCGTCGAATACCCTGCTCCCCAGTTGTGGGGAAGCATGGCCCGGGACGCCGACCCCGGCGGCGGCACGCCGGCTACAGCGCCGGAAAATCGCGGCGCCCATTTCCTGAGCGTGATTGGCCGGCTGAAGCCCGGTGTGACTCTGGCCCAGGCTCATGCCGACACCGACCTGATTGCCCGGCGCCTGGCGCACAAATATCCCGAGTCCAACACGCGGCGCACTGTCACCGTGCTCATTCCCGAACTTCAGAAGTTGGTAGGAAATGTGCGTCCGGCCTTGCTGGTGCTTCTGGCCGCTGTGGGATTCGTGCTCTTGATCGCCTGCGCCAACGTCGCCAACCTCCTGCTGGCCCATGCCAGCAAGCGGCAGCGGGAGATCACCGTACGGGTGGCGTTGGGAGCACCTCGCCGGCGCCTGGTCCGGCAACTCTTGACTGAGAGCCAGTTGCTCGGCGTAGTGGGAGGTGGGCTGGGGCTGGGTCTGGCAAACTGGATCCTGGTTGCCATTGTTCATTTTGAAAGCGGAAACATCCCGCGCCTCGAGCAGGTCGGATTGAATTTGCCGGTGCTGGCATTCACCGCGCTTGTCTCCATAGCCGCCAGCCTGCTCTTTGGACTCGCGCCCGCATGGCAAACCGCCGGCAGCGACCTGGCTCAGACCTTACGAGAAGGCGGGCGTGGTACGGCCGGGGCTGCGTATTCCAACCGGCTGCGGAGCGGCCTGGTCATCGCTGAAACGGCAATCGGGGTGGTGCTGCTGGTGGGTGCCGGCCTGCTGGTGCGCAGCTTCCAACAACTGATCCGGGTGGACCCCCACTTTAACCCTCATCACCTGCTGGCCCTCAATATCAATCTGCCGTCTTCGCGTTATAACGACCAGCAAGTGGTCAGATTTTATGACCAACTGCTGCCCAGGTTGCGCGCCCTTCCGGGGGTGAATGAGGCGAGCGCCGCCTGGCCGCTGCCCTTCAGCGACAACGATGCAACCATCTCCTTCGAAATCCAAGGCCGTCCTTCGCCTGCCGGTCAGCACCCCTTTGCCTCGCTGGCCGTCGTCAGCCCCGCCTACTTCCACACTCTGGGCATCGCGCTTCTCAGCGGACGCGAGTTCAACTTGCGCGACGAGGCGAAATCCCTGCCTGTGGTCATCGTCAGCCAGAGCTTCGCCCGCCAGTATTTTCCTAACCAGGACCCCATAGGCCAGCACATGCGGCCGGGCATAGGAGACGAAAAGGCGCCCATGCGCGAGATCGTGGGCGTAGTGGCCGATATAAAGCAGGGCAGCCTGAGCGACGATTTCGCTCCCCGTTACTACCTGCCTTACTCGCAGGGAATGTTTGGCCCGCAGCCCAGTATCGTGTTGCGCTCTGCTGGAAATCCAGTCGCACAGCTCGGCGCCGTGAGCAAGGTAATTCATGGCATGGACAAGGAATTGGCTGTCTTCAACGTTCATACCATGGACGAAATGATGTCCAACTCCGCCAGCCAGCCGCGCTTCAACGCGTTTCTGTTGTCGCTGTTTGCCGCTGTGGCCCTGCTGCTAACCGCCATCGGACTCTACGGGGTAATGGCTTATTCGGTAGTTCAGAAAACGCACGAAATAGGCATCCGGATGGCGCTGGGGGCCGATTCGGCTGAGTTGCTGCGCATGGTGCTGAGGCGGACCGTGGTGCTGGTTGTGGCTGGGCTGGCGGTTGGAATCACAATCGCGCTGGGCGTCACGCGGTTCCTGGTAAGCATGCTGTTTACGGTGCATACCCTGGATTGGCCGACCTACGCCGCTGTGGTTGCGATTTTATTGGGAGTCGGGCTGCTGGCCGGTTATGTGCCGGCGCGGCGGGCGAGCCGAGTGGATCCCATAGTGGCGCTGCGGTACGAGTGAACGCGGTAGAAGTGCACGCGAGATCCTTCGGGACTGAAAGTCCCTCAGGACGACGCCAAAAGTTGCAAGGTGAGGAGCTGATCAATGATTCAGTTGCGAAATATCGAACGCACATACAAAACCGGGCCGGGCGTAACTTATGTGCTGCGGCGCATCAATGTGGACATCCATCCCGGCGAGTTCGTCACTATCATGGGCCCCTCGGGGGCAGGGAAGACCACGCTGCTCAGCATTCTGGGCATGCTGGATGATTCCTGGGCAGGCGAGTACTACTTCCTCGATCATGCCGTGCACAAGCTGGACCGAAAAAAAAGGGCGGAGCTGAACCGGCAGTACATCGGCTTCGTCTTCCAGAGCTACCACCTGCTGGATAACCTGACGGTTTACGAAAACCTGGACGTGCCGCTTTCCTACCGCAACATCTCGCGGCACCAGCGCGCCTCCATGGTGGCCGAGGCCCTGGATCGCTTCCAGATTGTGGGCAAGAAGGACCTGTATCCCAGCCAGCTCTCCGGCGGGCAGCAGCAACTGGTGGGGGTGGCCAGGGCGGTGGTAGGAAATCCCAAGCTGATCCTGGCCGATGAACCCACGGGCAACCTGCACTCCAGCCAGGCCAAGGAGATCATGGAGCTGTTCAAAAAACTGAACGACCAGGGCACCACCATCGTGCAGGTGACGCATTCCGAGCTGAATGCCTCCTACGGACACCGCACGATTCAGCTGTTCGATGGCTGGGTGGTGAACGATCCCAAGGCGCCGAAGGGCGAGGGACAGACCGCGCCCGCAGCTTCGGGAGGAGGAAGGTAACGTTCCCACCTTTGCATAAGGCGCAAATGTGGGGCGCCCACCGACGTTGTAGAGGTCAGAAATGGAAACCTTGCTACAGGACGTTCGCTACGGAATTCGCATGCTGCGCAAGAGCCCGGGCTTCACCGCGGTTGCGCTGGTGGTGCTGACCGTCGGCATTGGCGCAAATGTGGCCATCTTCAGCGTGGTCAACACAGTGCTGCTGCGGCCGCTGCCCTATCGCGATCCCGGCCGTCTGGTGATGCTGTGGGAGAGCTTGCCCGGCATCGGTTACGGTCAGTTGGGTACCTCCAGCGGCGAGTACCTCGACTACCGCAATCGCAACCGCGTGTTCAGCGGCATTGCCGGGTACAAGAACGACACCGCGAACCTGACCGGTTCCGCCCAACCGGAGCGCATTCACATCACGGAAGCGACCTCCAACCTGTTTTCCGTCCTGGGAGTGCAACCCAGCATGGGCCGCAGCTACACGGCCGAGGAAGACCGTCCTGGCGCGGGGAAGGTTGCGGTCCTCAGCTATGGGCTATGGAAACGGCGCTATGGCGCCGATCGCAACATTCTGGGCCGCGCGGTTGACCTCGACGGCCAGCCCTACACGGTCATTGGGGTCATGCCGGCTTCCTTCCAATTCCCGTTTTCCACGCTGCCCTATTCGGAGCAAGCGGAGCTGTGGGTGCCGGTGGCGTTTACGCCGGATGAAATTGCAGACCGCGTACGGGAGTTCGGCACTTTCACCGTGGGTCGTTTGAGACCAGGAGTGTCCCCGCAGCAGGCGCAGGAGGATGTGACGCGTGTAGCGGCAGAATTTCAGAAGCAGTACCCGCAGATATATAGCGGCAATATTTACGTTAAGCCCACGGTGAGCTCGCTGGCGGCGGACGTTGTGGGCAAGGTCCGGCCCATGCTGCTGGTTTTGCTGGGAGCGGTGGGGTTTGTGCTGCTGATTGCCTGCGCCAATCTCGCCAACCTCTTGCTGGCGCGGGCGACAACGCGTAGCCGGGAGGTGGCCGTGCGCGCCGCCCTGGGCGCCTCCCACACGCGGCTGCTGCGGCAATTTCTGACCGAGAGTGTGTTGCTGGCGGGAGCCGGCGGCGCATTCGGCCTGCTCGCGGCTTTATGGCTGGTTCGCCTGCTGGTGGCGTTCGGCCCGGAGCAGGTGCCGCGCCTTCACGATGTGACCATTGATCCCGCGGTTCTGGTATTTGCTGTGGCCATTTCGGTGCTTACCGGAATTCTGTTCGGAATAGCGCCGGGGTGGCGTGCTTGCCGAGGCGAGCTGCAGCCCGCGCTTAGAGAAGCCAGCGCGCGCGCCGGTGCGAGCAGGGAAAAGCTGCGGCTGCGCAATGGGCTGGTGGTGCTGGAGACGGCCTGCTCGCTGCTGCTGCTGGTGGGCGCGGGCCTGCTGGTCAACAGCTTTATCCGCGTGCTGCGCGTGCCGCCAGGCTTTAATCCCAATGGCGTTCTGATTGCCCGCACCCAGTTCGACGATACGCGCTATCCCAAGGCGGAGCTGTGCGGCGTTGCGGAAAGAGAAATCATCGCCCGCCTGCGTCGGTTGCCAGGCGTGGAGTCGGCCGGTTTCGTAACCAATCTCCCTCTGGCTGACCCGCGGGGCATCGGCTTCCGCATCGAAGGCGGGCCTCCCAACGAATTCCACAATGCCGACAACGCCCTGGTGAGCGAAGGCTATTTCCAGGCCATGGGCATCCCGCTGCTCCGCGGACGCGGCTTCCGGGAGCAGGACACGGCTTCCACTCCGCTGGTAGCGGTGATTAATCAGACGTTGGCACGTACCTACTTTTCCGGAACTGATCCTGTTGGGAAACGACTGTTGTGGGGCGACCGCGCGCCATTCACCATCGTCGGAGTCGCCGGTGACGTAAAGTTTTCCGCGCTCGACGCCGACGTGGCTCCCATGATCTACATGTCGAATTTCCAGGTGTCGAGCGGGGTGAGCCGCCATGCCGTATTCGTGGTGCGGACCGCGGGCGATCCTGCCAGCCTGGCGAGCGCGGCCAGCCAGACGATCTGGTCAGTGGACAAAGACCTGCCCGTGTTCGGCGTGATCACCATGAATGAAGTGCTGGCGGCATCGGTGGCGCAGCGCCGCTTCAGCATGAGCCTGCTGGGCGGATTTGCCGTGCTGGCGCTGCTGATGGCCGCCATCGGGCTATACGGCGTGCTCTCCTACTCGGTGAGCCAGCGCATGCACGAGATGGGATTGCGCATGGCGTTGGGGGCAAACGCGCGCGACCTGATGCGGCTGGTAGTAGGGCAGGGAATGCGCGTGGTTCTGGCAGGGGTAATCGCCGGTCTTTTGGCTAGCTTCGCGGCCACCCGCCTGCTGTCCGGAATGCTGTTTGGCGTGAGCCCGCTGGACCCGTTTACTTTCGCTACGGTAGCGGTCGTGCTGGTTGCGGCGGCGCTGCTGGCCAGTTTCGTTCCCGCGCGCCGGGCCACCCGGGTGGATCCGATGGTGGCACTGAGGTACGAGTGACGAATCCCACCTTTGCAAACACCGCAAAGGTGGGGCATCCGCGGTGATTTGAGGTGAACATGGAAACTCTGCTGCACGATCTGCGATACGGATTGCGCCTGCTGCGCAGGAACCCCGGGTTCACGGTTGTGGCCATCATCACGCTGGCCCTGGGAATCGGCGCCAACACGGCCATGTTCAGCGCCGTGAACGCCGTGCTGCTGCGCTCGCTGCCGTTTCGCGATCCTGGCCA
>Ga0070709_10001899_pt1 | contig 11348 bp, 10 predicted proteins | sample LARL51metaG_FD_65449 | JGI IMG/M metagenome (GOLD analysis project Ga0070709, IMG submission 65449) | Corn, switchgrass and miscanthus rhizosphere microbial communities from Kellogg Biological Station, Michigan, USA - LAR L5-1 metaG | ecosystem: Host-associated > Plants > Roots > Rhizosphere ...
CCGGCGTGCGGGCGGGTGCGGCTGCCGCCGTCGCGGACGGATACGGTGAGTGACCCATCGCCGAGTGCCCACGACGCCTGGACGAGGGCGCCGGGCAGGGGCGTAGCGTGCCGTATGGCGTTGCTCAGAAGTTCGCTCAAGACCAGCGCCGCGTCGCCTATCACGGCGGCGACCAGGCCGGCTTCTCGCAGGTCAGTGGAGAGTTGCCAGCGGGCGGTCGCGACACTGGACGGCGCCCACGGGAGCAGGACGACGCTCGATGGACTCACCTCCTGTTGCCCGTCCCGCGGACTGTTCTAATGAGCCGGACATGCCCCGATCATTCGCCCCGGAAACGTACACCTGCCCCTCAAGCATCACACTGCGCAATCGTATAGAGATATTGATACGGAACGGAGTTTTCGTGATGCAATGAGTCACGAAGAGTCTGGTATTGCCGGGTCCGGTGCGCCAATGCGGCTAGCATGGGTTCGCCGTGGCGGCCTCGGGCCGGGGGGGTTTGCCGGGATGCCAGGGCTCGATGAGGCAGCGCCGCACGACGGGCGCTGGCCGGTTGACATGCTGGACGAGGTGAAGTGATGGGACCGGCCGACCCGGATCGGTCTGGCCACCCGGCGGCAGCGACGGCGGGAACACTGGATTCCGGTGAGCAGGCTGCTGAGGCGACGGGACTGACCCAAGGGCAGGCGGAAGGCACGGCTGGGCAGGCGGAAAGCGGCCCGGCCGGAGCACGTCCGTCCTGGCTCCGCGCGGCCGTCCCGCATCCGCGGCAAGCGGTGACCGGCTCCTCCGGGGTGCGCCGGGTGCTCCGCAGCCCCTTCGCCCGGCACGCCGGCATCCTGCTGTGCTTCATCGCCGCCGGGGTGCTGGTGACCCTCCCGCTGGCCGCGAACCTGGCCGGGCGGATACCGGCCGCCAGGGACCCGGCCAGCTACGTCTGGGATTTCTGGTGGGTCGCGCACCAGGTCACCCACCTGGGCAACCCGTGGTTCACCCCGCTGATGGCGGCGCCGGTCGGGGTCCAGCTCGGGTTCCACACGATGATGCCGCTGCCCGGCCTGCTGTTCACCCCGGTCACGCTGGCCTTCGGCCCGGCGTTCTCCTACAACCTGTGGACCGTGATCCTGCCCGGGTTGCTCTGTTACGCGACGTACCGGGCGGCCCGGCTATGGCTGCGCTCGGCCACCGGCGCGGTCGGGGCCGCGGTGTTCTTCGGCCTGTCCTGCATGCTCACCCAGCAGGACTGGTACCACCTGAACATCGCGCTCGGGGCGATGTTCCTGCCGCTGGCCCTGGAGGCGTCGGTGCGGCTGCGCCGCACGCCCGGCCGGCGGCAGGCGATCATCCTGGGGCTGGTCATGGGCGTCGCGGTGCTCACCGACCAGGAGTCGGCGCTGCTCGCGTCCATCGTGGTCGCGCTGGTGCTGCTGCCCTGGCTGCTGCGCCACCCCGGCTGGCCACGGCTGTGGCCGGTGCTGCTGGCCTGCGTGACCGGCACCGTGGTGGCCAGCCCGCAGATCATCGCCATGCTCCAGGAGATCGTGGGCTCGCATGGCGGCCTGTCGATCGACCCGAAGCTGCTGGCCGTGTCCTACAAGCAGTACGGCATCGGGTTGCCCGGGATGTTCACCCCCACGCCGCGGGTGACCACCTTCGGGCTCGACCCCCTGGCCGGCCCGTTCCTGCACGGCCGGGACAACGAGGGCATGCCGATGTTCGGCACAACGCTGACCGTGCTCGCGCTGCTCGGCCTGATCGCGAGCTGGCGGCGCCGGTCCGCGTGGCAGCTCGCCGCGCTGTGGATCGGGTGCGCCGCGCTCGCCCTCGGCACCTCGCTGTGGATCGGCAAGCACCAGTACCTGCCGCTGTCCTCGGTGTGGAACGGGGTGCGGGTGTCCAATCTGATGCCCTACACCTGGTTCGTCCGGCTGCCGGGGCTGTCCAGCTTCCGTGAGGCCGACCGGCTGGCGATCCTCGGGCTGCTGCCCGCCGCGCTGCTCGCCGGGGCGGCGGTCGAGTGGTGCCGGTACCACGCCAAGCCACTGCTCGCCGTGATAGCGGCCGCCGCCATCCTGGAATCCGGCTACAGCGGCACCACGCCGAAGGTCGGCAGCATCCCGGTCAGCTTCCCGGGCGTGGACCGCGGCATCCTGAACGACCGCTCCAACTCGATCGTGCTCGACCTGCCGTTCGGGCTGCGCGGCGGTATCCCGGTGGACGGGGTGCCGTTCTTCCCGCAGGCGCTCGTGATGGCCACCGAGGACGGCCACCCGCGCTCGATCGCCTACACCTCCCGGGTGCCGGGGCCGACCATCAAGGCGATCAACAACCACCCGTTCTACGACGCGCTGATCCACGCCGAGCACGAGGTGGCGGAGACCTGCCCGTTCCGGGTGCCTGGGCAGAAGGGGTCGCTGAACCTGTGCGACCACCCGTACGGGGTGTCGCTGCCCGGCCCCGCGGTCCGCGTGAACACGGTCTCGGAGTTCCTCACCCCCAAGAAACTGGCCGCCGCCAAGCGGGACGCGGCCGCGATGAACATCGGCTGGGCCGTGGTGTGGAAGCGCAATGGCAGCGTCAGCAAGTTCCTGCTGTCGTACCTGCAGAAAACGGGGTTCCACTTCGCCTACAACCAGCAGGTCCACGGCAAGGACTACGTGCTCGTGTACAAGCGGACACAAGCCTGAAACCCCGGGCGGGTCAGGCCGTCAGGCCTGGCCGTTGGTGGGCGGCGGGGCGGCCAGCAGGCCCTCGGCGGCGAGGCCGCGCAGCACGCCGCGCAGGCCCAGGGCCAGGCCGGCCCGTTCCTCCGCGGTCAGCCCGGCCAGGATGCGCTCCTGCCGCGACTGCCACGCCTGCCACAGCCGGTCGGCGACCGCCCGGCCCTGCGGGGTGAGATAGAGCCGGACGTAACGGTGGTTCTGCTCGTCCCGGCCCCGGCGGATCCAGCCCTTGCTCTCCAGGCCAGCGGCCAGCCTGCTCACCGTGCTCTTCTCCAGGCCAAGCAGGGCCGCCAACTGGCCCTGAGCGATGCCGTGCGCGGCGAGCAGTTCGGTCAGCGCACGCGCCTCCGAGGCCGAGACGGCGGGCGACCCGGCCGGCACGCTGCTTGCTGACGCGCCGCCGTCCGGCGCTCCGCCGCCCGGGACTGTGCCGGCCGCGTGGTCGTTCCCGGCGGGCCGGGAGCCTGACGGGACGGCACCCGGGCTCAGCATGCGCAGCAGCAGCCCGAGGAGCTGATCAAGCTCCGCACCGCCCAATACGGGATCCATAGGAACAGTTGTACCCCACAACTCAGCCCGTGGTACCTTCGACACGTGAGAGTTGCGCCATACAACTACGGATTCGGCCGGCACACCCGCGCACAGACCATAGGCTCACCGCTGTGACTAACCGAGGACGCCTCAGCGCACCCGGCGGGCTGACCAAGCCCGGCAGCCTGAGCGGCCCTGGTGGCCTGCCGGACAACGGCAGCACGGCCAGCTCAGGATCCGCGACCGCCGTCGCCGCCGAACCGGCCGAGACCTACTTCGCCGACGACGAGGTCCTGGCCGGTGAGCGGCTGAGCGACTACGCCAAGCAGCACAGCCTCGAACCAGCCTCCGCCCGCCCGCCCGCGCTGAAGTACCTGCGCATGCTGTGGCAGCGGCGGCAGTTCATCACCGGCTTCGCCACCGCGAGCAACGTCGCGATGTACAGCGAGGCGCGGCTCGGCCAACTCTGGCAGGTGCTCACCCCGCTGCTGAACGCGGCCGTGTACTTCCTGATCTTCGGCGTGCTGCTGCACATCAGCCGGGGCGTGCCGGACTACATCACGTTCCTGGTCACCGGCATCTTCGTGTTCAACTTCACCCAGCGCGTCTGCATCACCTCATCGGTGGTGATGCGGGACAACCTGCCGCTGATCAGGGCGCTACCGTTCCCGCGCGGCTGCCTGCCGCTCGGCTACGTGGTCATCGAACTGCAGCAGTTGCTGCTGTCGTTCTGCGTGCTGTTCGTGATCATCCTCGGCTACGGCGAGCCGTTCACCTGGTACTGGTTCCTGATCCTGCCGATCCTGGCGCTGCAGACCCTGTTCAACGTCGGGTGCGCCTTCATCCTGGCCCGCTGGGGTTCCGGCTTCGACGACGTCAGCCAGTTGCTGCCGTTCGTCATCCGCACCTGGATGTACGCCTCCGGCGTGATCTTCAGCATCACGACCTCGCTCGCGCTGGTCCCCAGCCAGTCGCTGTACTTCCACAAGCACCTGGCCTACCTGCTGCAGGTCAACCCGGCGGCCGTGTATATCACGCTGATCAGGAACTCCCTGCTGACCAGCCAGCGGATCAGCATGCCGGGCTACCACCCCTTCAACGCGCTGAAGTGCGCGATGTACGGCAACCCGGCGAAGTTCCACATCCCGTCGGACGTGTTCGCAAACAAGGTCATCTACTACAGCTCCTACTGCAAGCCGATCGTCACCCAGCAGGCCCTGTGGGGGTATGCGGCGGGGTGGGCCGTGGTGGCGGCGGTCGCCGGCTTCTTCTTCTTCTGGTGGGCCGAGACGAGGTACGGCCGTGGCTGAGCCGATGGTCGTCGTGGACGACCTGCACGTGGTGTACCGGGTGTACGGGTCCGGCGCGGACAAGGGGACCGCGGCGACCGCGTTGCTGCGCATGGTGAAGCGGCAGCGGCGGCCGTCGATCCGCGAGGTGCACGCCATCCGGGGCATGTCGTTCGTGGCCTACAAGGGCGACGCGGTCGGGGTTATCGGGCGCAACGGGTCCGGCAAGTCCACCCTGCTGCGCGCGATCGCCGGGCTGCTGCCTGCCGAGCAGGGCATGGTCTACACCCAGGGGCATGCGGCGCTGCTCGGGGTGAACGCCGCCCTGCTGGAGAACCTCACCGGCGAGAAGAACGTCATCCTCGGCTGCCTGGCCATGGGGATGAGCCCGCAGACGGTCAAGGAGCGCTACCAGTCGATCGTGGACTTCTCCGGCGTCGGCGACTTCATCAACCTGGCGATGAAGACCTACTCCACCGGCATGGGGTCGCGGCTGCGGTTCGCCATCGCCTCCGCCAAGAGCCAGGACATCCTGCTCGTGGACGAGGCGCTGGCCACCGGCGACGCCGAGTTCCGGATCAAGAGCCACCGGCGCATCGACGAGTTGCGGGCGCAGGCCGGCACTGTGTTCCTGGTGGCGCACAACCTGGGCGAGATCGAGGAGACCTGTAACAAGGTCATCTGGCTGGAGAAGGGCCGCATCGTCCAGGCCGGGGAGAACGTGCCGGAGATCGTCGACGCCTACCTCGCCGCGACCGGCGGCGAGCCCCGCGTCCGCGAGCCCAAGTGACCCACTGACCGCGCCGCTCGACGACTCTCGGAGCTGGGACCTAACCGGCGCTGCGCTTTAGTTGCAGGCTCATCCTGGTACCGCCGCCGGGCCGGGACGCCGCCGCCACCTCGCCGTCCTGCGCCCGGGCAAGCTGCCTGACGATGTACAGGCCCAGGCCGATGCCGCCGAACCTGCGCCGGTCGCCGGTCTCGCCCTGGACGAACCGCTCGAAGATCCGCTCGTGGTCGCCGGGGGCGATGCCGATGCCCTCGTCGTCCACGGTGATCACGATCCAGTCCGCGGCCGGGCGGGCGGTCACGGTGATCGTGCCGCCGTTCGGCGAGTACTTGAACGCGTTCTCCAGCAACTGGCCGACCATGATGTCGGTGGCCATCGCGTCCCCGTGCGCCTGGGGCAGGTCATCGGGGATCCCGGCAACCAGCGTGTGCTTGTCCGACAGCGACAAGAACGCCGCCACGGTCCCGCGCAGCAGCGCCGCCAGGTCGAACGGGCCGCTCCGCACGGTGAGCTGGTCGGCGCCGGCACGCGCGCCGAGCAGCAGTTGCTCCACCAGGTGACTCAGTGAGCCGGCCCGCTCGGCGATCGTCTGCACCGCGGCGCGGCGCTCGGCATCGGTGAGCTTGTCCCAGCGCTGGGTCAGTGTGCTCGCGAACCCCTGCACCACGGTGATCGGGGTGCGCAGTTCGTGGCTGGTGGTGGCCAGGAACAGGTCCTTGGCCTCTTCGAGTTCCTTGGCGGCGGTCACGTCGCGGAAGTCCACGACGCGCTCGTCCTTCTCGTTCAATTCATTACACAAAACGTCAAGCCACCGGCCGGTGGGCAACCGGTGGGTGACCCGGGGTGCCCCGGGCTCCGGCACCGGGAAGGGCGGTGGCTTTCCGGTCACCTCCTCGGCGGACATGCCGGTCAGCATGGCCGCCGCCGGGTTCCACAACCGGATCAGCCCGGCGTCGTCGAGCACGGCGATGCCGTCGGCGCTGGCGTCGATCACCGCGCGCTCGTGGGCGCGCTGGCGGTCCAGTTCCTCGAACGCGGTCGCGTTGGTCAGCGCGACCCCGGCATGCCCGGCCAGCAGTTCCAGCAGTTCGAGTTCCACATGCCCGACCTTGCGCCCGCTGTACAGGGCGTACAGGGCACCGAAGGGCCGGCCACCGACGTGCGACAGGGCCAGGGTGATCGTGTGCAGCCCGGGCAGCGCGGACCAGATCAGGTCGGCGAACTCGCCGGACTCCCCGGTCGCCATCATCACGTTGCGCCCGGACCGCATGAGCTGGCCGACCATGCTGGTGGGCAGGTCCGAGGTCCGGCCACGGAGCCTGGCCGGGAGGCCCTCCATGCTGACCAGGCGCACCCGGTCGTCCTCGATGAGCACGAACCCGCCCGCATCGGCGCCGGTCAGGTCGCACAGGCTGGCGGCGATCCGGTCGAGCACGGTGTCCAGGTCGCGCTGGGCATTCATGTCGGCGACCACGTCGCCGAGCTTGCGGACCACCCTTGCCCGCTCGGCCATGTGGTGCCTGGCCGCGGTGTCCTCGCCGGTGCGGTGGCACACGTTCACCCAGCCGATGACCTCGCCCGAGCGGTCCCGCAGCGCGCTGGCGTCGATGCGCAGGTCGAGCAGCTTGCCGTCCTTGCGAGACCGGCGGGTGACGTAGGAGATCTGGCCGCCGGAACGCACCCGTTCCAGGGCGGCGTTGTGCTCGGCCTTGAGTTCCTCGGGGATCAGCGGCGGTTCCCCGCCAAGGACCTCGGCGGCGCGCCAGCCGAACATCCGCTCGGCAGCCGGGTTCCACAGCAGCACGGCCCGTTCGGCGCTGAAGGCCACGATGGCATCGGCCGCGCACTCGATCACCGCGCGCGCGGTCGCGTCCACGCGGTCCTGGCCGGCTGCCCCCGTCTCGGATGACACCCTTGCATCGTGCCATCGCCCGCGCGATCTGGCCCGCAAATCCCAAGGCAGGACCATCCACCCAGGCAGCCTGGCAGCCCGCGAAGACATGCGGTTCTGAGTACCTGCGTGGCAGATTGCCGGGCGCCGAAGGCATGTCGCGGCCTTGGCCTCGGCCGATCGGCGACGGGGCGCATTTCGCTTGACATGGGACAAACCGGGGCGTATCCAAAGGGGGCACCTGCCCCGCCGGATGGCTGCCGGACGGGCCCGGCCCCGCCACCGATGAAGGAAGCAGGATGTCATGAAGCTGCACTGGCGGGCCATCGGCCTGCTTACCGTCGCGACCACCACGCTGGTGCCCATGGCCGGCACCGCTGTGGCATCGCCGTCGCCCGTCGCCGCGAGCTGTTTCAGGGTCACCGCCACCATCCACGTGGCCACCGGGCCGTTCGGAGTCGCGGTGAACCCGGCGACCAACACCATCTACGTGACCAACGGTAACCAAAACACCGTGTCCGTGATCGACGGGCAGACCAACAAGATCACCGCCACCTTCCCCGGAGGTGGCTCCCCCGACGTGGCGGCGGTGAACCCCAGGACGGACACCGTCTACGTGACCAATCTCCCTGGCGGCACCGTGTCGGTGATCGACGGGCAGACAAACAAGATCACCGCGACGGTGACCGTGGGCCACGACCCGGTCGGGATCGCGGTGAACCCGGCAACCAACCGGATCTATGTGGTCGACGGCGACGCCAACACGGTGTCGGTGATCAGTGGCCGGACCAACAAGGTGATCGCCACCGTGCCGGTGGGCAACTCCCCGCAAGGCGTGGCGGTGAACCCGGCCACCGACACCATCTACGCGACGAACGTCTTCGGCAATGACATGTCGGTGGTGGACGGGCACACCAACAAGGTCACCGCCACGATCAAGCTGGGCCGCGGGGAACCGCTCAGGGCGGCGGCGGACCCGAAGACCGACACCATCTACGTGACCAACGGCACGGTGCAGGTCATCGACGGGCACACAAACAAGATCACCGCCACCGTCCGAGTGGGCCAGACGCCGGCGGGGGTCGCGGTGGATCAGAACATCGGCAAGATCTTCGTGGCCAGCGCTAACAGTGACAGTGTGTCGGTGATCAACGAGGGGACGAACCGGGTCACCGCCACGCTCGGCGTGGGCCGCGAGCCGCTCGTGGTCGCGGCGAACCCGCGGACCCACGTGGTGTACACCGCGAACTTCTCCAGCAACACGGTGTCAGTGATCACCCGCCACTGCCCACGCTGACCAGGAATCCAGCCCCAGCGAGCTACGCTCCGCCGCCCCGCGCTCGGATCAGCCCGCCTGGCCCGCAAGTCCCAAGGCAGGACCGCCAGGAAGACACAGCAATTCCCGTGATTGTCGGTATGGATACCGTAAATTACGGGGTTGGCTCTAGCTGAGGAGCGAACGTCATGCGATCCTGAGAGCGGACGAGAGGGACGCCGGTGAAGTACCTGACGGTCCAGGAAGTGACCTGCACGGACCCGTCCGCTTTTGGAGTTCGCCTCGATCCGCTGATGGAAGCACTGCTGCGGCTTGAGGCCGCCGACAGCGCCGTCGAGGACCCGGACTTGGCCGCCGACCTGGGCACGGGCTGCGTTGACGTGCAGATGACGGTTGAGGCCGCGGACCCGGCCGCCGCGATGGTGAAGGCACTGGCGACGCTCCGCGCCGCCATCCATGCGATCGGCGGCACGGACTCGGGCTGGGAGACCACGTCGGCCATCATGCACGTGGAACCCGCCGAACTCCCCCTGCGCCCCCTGGCCTCAGCCTGACTCTGTATCTGTGTTACAGCCGTAGCATCGTCATCCGGCTGTCCGGCTGAAGCGCTTCGGCGCTCACTTGGCCTGAGGGGCGGACGGGTTGTCGGGGTCGGAGGGCTTGGGGGGGTTGGGGGCGACCAGGCCTTCGTTGACGGCGCGGTAGACGGCGGCGGCGCGGCTGGTGACGTCGAGCTTGCGGTAGGCGCTGTCGAGGTGGTGGGCGACCGTCCGGGGGCTGATCCCCAGCTTGTGCGCTATCGCGATGTTGGTGTTGCCCAGCGCGACCAGTTCCAGAAGCTGGAGTTCGCGATCGGTCAAGTCCGCCATCCGGCTGTCGGCCGGGCCGGTCAGGGCCTGCCGGGCCCGGTTCCTGGACCTGGCCCGGATCATCGCGCGCACCAGTGGCGCGCGCAGCACGGCGAGCAGGTCGCGGTCGTCCTCGGTGAAGTCGCGCCGGGCGCGGTTGAGCGCGATGCCGATGACCCGGCCGTCCGTCTTGGGCAGGCCAATGGCGATCTGGTACTCCACGGGCACGTGCCGGTAGAACTCGGCATACACGCCAAGACGGTGGAAGCGCTCCTGGCTGATGAAGTCACTGATCATCATCGGGCTGCCGTCACCGGTGGTCTCCAAGTGGGCGATCAGTGGGTTCTCCAGCACATGCACCTCGAACGCGGCCATGATGTCCGGGCTGAAGACCACGTCCTCGGGGTAGGCGTAGTAGGACACCTGGCCCGGCTCGGGGCCGAACTCGTTGTAGGAGAGCACATCGGCGGGGATCAGCCGGTTCAGCCCGGGCAGGGCGCGCCTGCCCAGGTCTGCCGGATCGTCGATGTCGGCCAGATCATCGACGAACCGGAGCGCGCTTTCCAGCGCGCTCAGCGAGACATGCACGTCGTCTCCTACCTCACTACGCTGCACTTCTGCACAAACTGCCCATAGACACTCCCGCGGCCCACCCGGTTGAGTCAAGTTCAGACATTTACTTCGGCGGGGGACCACAAATACGGGGGCGTGACGAGGGCGGCGGCAGACATGCCGGCCGCCTTCTTTGCGTGTGCGGCGGCCGTGTGTAAGCGGGCATCCGGCGGCGGAATTCCGGCGGGATGAGCGTGGGCCAGGGGGCTATCTGGGCGCGGAGACATCACTCCGCGCCCAGATAGCCCCCTGCCACACGTGACTGGGGGCAACTGCCGCTGTTGCTAGGTACCGGTACGGATCGCGGTGGTGAAGGCGGCCCAGTCGGCCTTGGTGAAGATCAGCTTCGGGCCGTCGGGGTCCTTGGAATCGCGTACCGCTATCGCTGCGGGCAGCGTGCGGGCCACCTCGACGCAGTCGCCGCCGTTCCCACCGCTGTAGGAGGACTTGCGCCACACCTCGGCGACCTCGATGCAGTTACCGCCGTTGCCCGCGCTGTAGCTGGACTTGCGCCACATGGCGCCGGTCAGGTCCATGTCTTTGCCACTTCCCTCAAGAGTTCGAGTGAGGCCGCTCGTGGCAGCGACTCGGTCTTCAATGTGTCGTAGGTGAGCGTGACCGCAGCGACATCCTCTTGGCGCTCGATGACCAGCCCGGTCAGCGCCGTTTCCAGGTACACGATACTGGGCGCGCTAGCGAAGTCCGCGATCACGAACGCGCCAACCAATCCCTGGTGCGCGCCGACTTCGGCGGGGATCACCTGGACCACCACATTGGGCCGACCGGCCATCTCGACCAGGTGCTCAACCTGCAGCCGCATAACGTCGCGACCACCTACGGGACGGTGTAGCGCCGCTTCGTCCATCACGACCCAGAGCAGCGGAGGGTTATCGCGATCCAAGATCGCCTGGCGTTCCAGCCGGGCCGTCACCAATTGGTCGACATCGTCCTCGGTAGCACCCACCTTGGTGCTCAGCAAGGCGCGAGCGTAGTCACCCGTCTGGAGCAGGCCAGGGACGAGGACCATTTGGAACGTGCGGAGGGAGGTTGCTTCGGCTTCGTGTTGGGCAAAGGGGCGGAACCAGGAGGGGAACGGGGCCGTACGGAGGTGCTCATGCAGGCGGGCGAACGTGCCGGTGGTGGCTAACGCTTCGTCGCAGCGCCGGGCGAAGTCCAGGCGGGGCACCCGGCGCATGCTCTCGACCATGCCAACCAGGGACGGGCTGTAGTTGATCCGCGCGGCAAGCTCGTCGCGCGACATGCCTGCCCGGGCGCGGGCGGCCTGGAGTTCGGCCGCGAACAGGGCTAACGCCGAATGGTCGTTGTCACGGGCCGGGGGCATTTGTCACACCGCCTCACATCAGCGCCCGCGATGACACGGGCTGGTG
>Ga0070709_10001900_pt1 | contig 11346 bp, 8 predicted proteins | sample LARL51metaG_FD_65449 | JGI IMG/M metagenome (GOLD analysis project Ga0070709, IMG submission 65449) | Corn, switchgrass and miscanthus rhizosphere microbial communities from Kellogg Biological Station, Michigan, USA - LAR L5-1 metaG | ecosystem: Host-associated > Plants > Roots > Rhizosphere ...
CGCTCGGCCGGGCGCGCGCAGGCCCGCGGGGGCCTGGCGGCGGCGGCCGCGTTCATGGAACGCGCGGCGCTGCTGACCCCGGATCCGGCGCGCCGGACGCAGCGGCTGCTCGCGGCGGCGCGGGCGAAATGCGACTCCGGCGCGCTGGACGCGGCCCTGGGCCTGCTGATCGCCATGGAGTCTGACCCGCTCGACGCGCAGCAGGCCGCGGAGGTGGAGCTGCTGCGCGGGCAGATCGCCCTTGAGCAGCGCCGCGGCGACGACGCGCGGCGGCTGCTGCTCAGCGCGGCCCGGCGCTTCGAGCCGGTCGACGCAGGTATGGCCCGCGCCGCGCACCTGGACGCCCTGGTCGCCGCGATATGGGCCAAGGACATCGCCAGTCCCGAGGTCCGAGAGGTAGCCGAGGCCGCGCGCACGGCACCGCCGGGCCCGGTACCGCCGCGTCCGGTCGACGTCCTGCTCGACGCGGTCGCGCTGCGGGTGACCGCGGGATACGCGGCGGCCGCCCCCGCGTTGACCCGGTCGCTAGAGACGGTTCTCACGCTGGACGCCTTTCCGGCCGGATCCGCCCGCTGGCGCTGGCTCGCCGGCGGCCGGATCGGCCAGATCATCGCCATGGAGACGTGGAACTTCGAGCCGTGGCGCACCCTGGCGGCCGGCCAGGTCGCGTTCTCCCGCGACACTGGCGCGCTCATGCACCTGACGTTCGCGCTCAATTACCTGGCCAGGACCCACATCCTGGCTGGCGACCTGGCGGCGGCGGCGCGGCTGGTGGAAGAAGACCACCTGATCGCCGAGGCCGTCGGGCACCCGCCCATCGCCGACACCGCGATGATGCTCGCGGCCTGGCAGGGCCGGGAGCAGGCGGCGGCTCAGCTGATCGAGGACATCTCCAGGGAGGCCACCGCGCACGGCGCGGACCGGCTGGTCAGCCTCGCGGCCTACGCGGGCTCGGTGCTGTACAACGGCCTCGGGCGCAGCGCCGCCGCCTGCGACGCCGCGCGGCGGGCATTCGAGCGCGAGCCGATGGGATACGGCTCCCACATTGTGCCCGAACTGGCCGAGGCGGCGGCCAGGACCGGCGACAGGACGCTCCTGGCGACCGCGCTTGACTGGCTGTCGGAACGCGCCAACGCCTCGCCGACCGAGTGGCTGCTGGGGATCGAGGCCCGGGTCCGCGCCCTGCTCAGCGAGGGCGACGAGGCCGAGCGATGGTACCGCGAGTCGATCGAGCGGCTGAGCCGCACGCCGGTCCGCGCGCAGCTGGCCCGCGGGCAGTTGCTCTATGGCGAATGGCTGCGTCGTGAGCGGCGGCGCGGCGAGGCGCGGGCGCCGCTGCGCACGGCGCACGAGATGCTCGACGCGATGGGGATCGCGGCGTTCGCCGCGCGGGCCGACCGGGAGCTGCTGGCCACCGGGGAGACCGCTCGTAAGCGGAGCGTCGAGACCTCCGTCGAGCTGACCGCTCAGGAAGCCCAGGTCGCGCGGCTGGCCCGCGATGGCCTGTCCAATCCGCAGATCGGCGCCCGGCTGTTCATCAGCGCGCGCACGGTCCAGTACCACCTGGGGAAGGTGTTCGCCAAGCTCGGCATCACCTCGCGCGGCCAGCTCGCGGAGGCCCTGCATGGCGACCTGGACGCCGTCGCGGTGCTCTAGTGCCGGCGGTGGCCGGGCACGGGCCAGTGTGCACTGGCCAGTCGCACTGGGCACTGGCGGATATGAGCGTGTCTCCCCCGGGCTGACAATCGCAGGGACGGCAGGGAGCAGTGCGAAATGACCGCGACAGTTTTCCGCCGCGAGATTCCCCGCGGCACAGTAATCGGCGACATCGACGTGCTCGAGGCGGCCATGCCGCCGCCCGAGATCCCCTATCCCCCGGCCGGGCACGATCTGCTGGGCCGGCACGATCCGCTGGGCCGCCACGGGCTGCTCGGCCGGCGCGACGAGTGCGGCGTGCTCGACCAGCTGGTGGCCGGTGTCCGGGCGGGACACAGCCAGGTCCTCGTGCTGCGCGGCGAGGCAGGCGCCGGCAAGACGGCGCTGCTCGACTACCTGCTGGAACGGGCGACCGGATGCCAGGTCACGCGGGCGGCCGGCGCAGAATCCGAGATGGACCTGCCGTTCGCGGCGCTGCATCAGCTGTGCGCGCCGTTCCTTGACCGGCTCGAGCTTCTTCCCGGACCGCAGCGCGACGCGCTGAGCGTGGCTTTCGGCATGCGGGACGGAGCCGAGCCCAATCGTTTCCTCGCCGGGCTCGGCCTCATGAGCCTGCTGTCGGAGGCAGCCGCCGAGCGCCCGCTGATCTGCGTGGCTGACGCCGCGCAGTGGCTGGATGAGCCATCGGCGCGAGCTCTCGCGTTCGTGGCGCGCCACCTGGCGGGCGGGCCGGTCGCCGTGCTCATGGCGGTGCGCCCGTGCCAGCTGGAGCGTGGCCTGACGGGGCTTCCCGAGCTGGTGGCCGGCGGGCTGGCGGACGCTGATGCCCGGGTGCTGCTGTCCTCGGCCGTCACGGGCCGGCTGGATGAGCGGGTGTCCGACCGGATCGTGGCCGAGGCGCACGGCAACCCCGGGACGCTGCTGGAACTGGCCGCCAGGATGTGCCCAGAGGAGCTTGCGGGCGGTTTCGGGCTGCCCGGCGCCGTGACGCTGGCGGCACCGGTCGAGGAGAGCTTCCGGGAGCGGCTGGCGCCGCTGCCTGAGGCGACACGGCGGCTGCTGCTGGTGGCCGCGGCGGAGCCGACGCTGGATCCGGTGCTGATCTGGCAGGCGGCCGGGGTGCTCGGCGTCACGTCGCGTGACGTGGCGCCCGCGGCCGATGCCGGGCTGATCGAGTTCGGCGGCCCGGTGCGGTTCCGCGATCCGCTGGCCAGGTTCGCGGTCTACCGGATGGCCTCGCCGGCCGAACGGCAGAGCGTGCACCACGCCCTCGCGGCGACCGCCGATCCTGACCGGCGTGCCTGGCATCGCGGGCAGGCCGCGCCGGAACCCGATGAGGACCTCGCGGCTGAGCTGGAACGCGCCGTGCCCGCGGCGCGGGCGCGCGGCGGGCTGGGCGCCGACGGAGCGTTCCGCGAACGGGCCGCCGAGCTGACCCCGGACCCAGGCAGGCGGTCCCGGCGGGCGCTGGCCGCGGCACAGGTGAAGCATCAGGCCGGCGCCGCCGAAGGAGCGCGGCGGCTGCTTGGCCTCGCCCAGGCCGGGCCGCTCGACGAGCTCGGCCGCGGCCGGGCGGAGCTGCTGCGCGCCCGGCTAACGGCCGACGCGGGCCGCGGCAGGGACGCGCTTCCGTTGCTGGTCAGGGCGGCGCGGCGGCTCGAGCCGCTGCATCCAGGGCTGGCCCGACAGGCGTACAGGGACGCGTTCCTCGCGGCGCTGACCTCCAGCGGACAGGACGCGGGAGCCGGCCGCGGCGGATGGCCGGACGGCGGCGTGCTCGAAGCGGCCGAAGCAACCCGTGTGACGCGGCGCCGGCCAGGGCCGGCCCGGCCAGGCGACCAGCTGCTTGACGGGCTCGTGACGCTGCTCACCGACGGGTACCTCGCGGGCGCGCCGCTGCTGCGGCGGGCGCTTGACGCGTTCGCCGAGACGAAAGTGTCGCTGGAGGAGGGCCTGGGGTGGCTGCCGCTGGCGGCCCGGCTCAGCGCGGAGGTCTGGGACGACCACAGCTGGTCGGTGCTGTCGGCCCGGCTCATCGAGCTGGCCCGCGACGCCGGCGCGCTGAGCGTCCTGCCCGCCGCGCTCACGTCGGGCGCGGCGGCACAACTGCTGGCCGGGCAGCCCGGACAGGCAGGCTGGATGCTGCGGCAAGCGGAGGCCGTCGCCAGGGCGACGGGCCGGGTGCCGAATCCGGCCGGCCCACTGATGCTGGCCGCCTGGGAAGGCCGGGACTGCGAGGCGGGCCGGCTGATCGCGGCCGCCACCGTGGAGGCGACCGCGTCCGGCGACGGACGATGGCTGGCGAGGGCATCCTGGGCGGCCGCGGTGCTGCACAATGGCCGGTCCAGGTACGACGAGGCGCTGGCCGCGGCCGTCCAGGCCAGCGCGCATCCTGGCGAGCTGGCGCCGGCTACCTGGTCGCTCGCCGAGCTGATCGAGGCCGCGGCCCGGTGCGGGCAGCCCAGCCAGGCGGCCGCCGCCCTGGACCGGCTGTCCGAGGCCACGTCCGCCGCGGGGACCAGCTGGGCCCTAGGTATCCAGGCGCGCTGCCGGGCCCTGCTCAGCGAGGGACAGGCGGCCGAGCACGGTTACCTGCAGGCGATCGGGCGACTGGGCCGTACCGGGGTGCGGGTGGAGCTGGCCCGCACCTGCCTGGTGTACGGCGAGTGGCTGCGCCGCGAGCGGCGCCGGGTGGAGGCGCGGGATCAGCTCCGCGCCGCCTACCAGATGCTGGCCGCGATGGGGCTCGAGGGGTTCGCGGAACGCGCTCGCGTCGAGCTGCTGGCCACCGGCGGGACGGTCCCGAAGCGCAGCACGGAGACGGCCGCCAGGCTGACCCCGCAGGAGGCCAGGATCGTGCGGCTCGCCGCGGCCGGGCACACCAATCCGGAAATCAGCACGCAGCTGTTCCTGAGCCCGCGCACGGTCGAGTGGCATCTGCGCAAGGTGTTCACGAAGCTCGGCATCAGCTCGCGGAAGGAGCTCACCGTGGCGCTGCCCAGCCTCGAGGCGGCCGCCGCGGCGACCTAGCCGGCCGACTACAGTGGCCAGCGTCAGTGGCCGGCGGTCTGGCCGCCGTCGATGTGCAGGAGCTCGCCGGTGATGTACGGCGAGTACTCCAGGAACAAGATGCTGTCGACCACGTCGCCGATCTGGCCGGGGCGCCCGAGCGGGGGGAGCTGGCTGCCGAGCCCTTCGTAGCTTTCCGCCGGGTACATCGGGGTCTGGATGATGCCGGGCGAGACGGCGTTGACCCGGATGCCGCGCGAGGCGTACTCCACGGCCAGCGACCTGGTGACGGCCGCCAGGCCGCCCTTGGTCAGCGCGGGCAGCGCCGATGGCGCGGCGGAGTTCGCGACCTCGGCCAGGGTGGCCGAGACGTTGACCACATGGCCGCCGTACCGCATGGCCATCTCGGCGATGACGCGGCGGGTCAGCCAGAAGAACCCGGCCAGGTTCACGCCGGTGATGGTGGCGTAATCCTCGGCGGTGTACTCGGTGAACGGCTTCGAGATGTACACCCCGGCGTTGTTGACCAGGGTGTCGATGCGGCCGAACCGGTCCAGCGCCGCGTCGGCGATCTGGTCCGCGGTGGCCGGATCGGTGATGTCTCCGGCCACGGTGAGCAGGTCATCGGCTTCCGACGGCTTGATCTTGCGGGCAGTGGCGACCACCGCCCAGCCGCGCCCGCGGTACCCGGCCACCACGCCCGCGCCGATGTCCCTGGAGCCTCCGGTGATGATGGCGACCCGCCGACCTGGCTCCACGTAACTCTCCGGGAAGGAGTTGCTGGCCACCGTCGATGTCATAGGTCGCGCCCGTGACCGCGGTGTTGATCATCAGGTGCACCGCGAGCGCGGCCACGTCGGCGGGCTCCACAACGCGCCTGATGGGCAGCGTGGCGCGCAGCTGGGCACGGCGCTTGTCGAGGTCCGCGCCGAGCAGGGTCGCCGACAGCGGGCTGTCGACGAAGCCGGCCGCGATGAGGTTGACCCGGATCGGCGCGATCTCGATCGCCAGGTTGGCGATCAGGGCGGGCAGCGCGGCGGAGTTCGCCGCGATGAGTGCCAGCCCCGGCCCCCGGCCGCCGCCGCGGGTGCCGCCCATGAACAGCAGCGTGCCGCCGGGCCGCACCCGGCCGACGGCCTGCTGGGCCACGGCGACGGGCAGCCAGATGTGATGGTCCCAGTCGAGCTGCCCCCGGTCGCGGGTCAGCTCGGCCAGCGGCGCGTAGTACGGGCCAGGCCCGGTGACCAGCACGTGGTCGACCGGCCCCGGCAGGCCGGCGAAGAACCCGCTGAGCGCGGCCTGGTCGGTGGCGTCAAACGCTGCAGTATCGCGCGCGCCGACCTCGGCCGCGGCCTGCTTCAGACGGTCGGCGTGCCGGCCGACGATGATCACGTCGGCGCCCTCCTGGGCGGCCCGGCGGGCGGTCTCCATTCCGATGCCGGAGCTGCCGCCGATCACGACGACGGTCTGTCCGGCGAGTTGCGGTTCGCTGGTCACGACATCACCTCGTGGGTCATTGCGATTCCGTTGCCTGCGCGGGCTGGCGCGCGGCCGCGATCTGGCCGCGCAGCGCCTTCAGCCCGGCCACGTAGATCTCCGAGAAGGTGGGGAACGGCTGGATGACGTCGCGCAGCACCGCCAGCGGTACCTGGGCCCTGATGGCCAGCGTGGCCTGCTGCATCCACTCCCCCGCCTCGGGGCCGAGCGCGAACGCGCCGGTCAGCGCCTCGCCGTCGGACAGCAGGGTCAGGAAGCCCGTGGACTTGGCGTAGTCGTGGGTGTAGGTCGCCGTCTTGGCCACCTCGGACACCGGGACGGTCGCGCTGAACGGCGCCTCCGTGGCGCCGACCGAGGCCGCCTGCGGGTCGGTGTAGACCACGTCGGGGATGGCCTCGTAATGGGCCTCGCGGGACTCGCCGAGAATGTTCGAGGCGACGACCTCGCCTTGGTACTTGCCGACGTGGGTCAGCAGCCGGATGCCGGTGACGTCGCCGAGGGCCCACAGCCGCTCGCCGGCGCGCAGGTGCGCGTCGACAGGGATGCCGTGCGGGCCGCCGGTCACGCCCACCGTGTCCAGCCCGGCGGGCATCCGGGGGCGCCTGCCGGTAGCGGCGAGAAGCCGGTCGCCGCGCAGCTCACGGCCGTCCTCGAGGACGAGCACGTAGTCGTCGCCGTCGCGCTTGGCCTGGACCGCCCGCACGCCGAGGATCAGCTCGATGCCGCCGCGTCGCATCTCCTCGCCGAGGGCGTGGCCGAGCGGGGCGGGCTCGCGGGCCAGCACGTGCTCGGCCCCTTCCACCACGGTGACGTCGCCGCCGAACCGGCGCACGACCTGGGCCATCTCGGCGCCGACCGGGCCGCCGCCGAGGATCAGCAGGTGACGCGGAACGGCCTTCATGCCGGTCGCCTCGCGGTTGGTCCACACGCCGTCGAGCTCGCGCAGCCCGGGGACGGGCGGGATGACCGGATCCGAGCCCGTCGCCACCACCACGTGCGCCGCGGTGTAGCGCTTGCCGCCCACCTCCACCACGCCGGGCCCGGCCAGCGCGCCGGTGCCGCGGATCAGGTCGATGCCCTTGCTGGCCAGCCAGCGCTGCTGGCCTTCGTCGGAGTAGTTGGAGACCATGTAGTCCCGCCAGGCCAGCGCGGCGGCGACGTCGACCTGCGCGGTGGCCGCTGCCTCCCGGGCCTGGTACACCGCCTCGCCAGGGCGCAGCAGCGACTTCGACGGGATGCACGCGTAGTACGAGCACTCGCCTCCGGCCAGCTCTCGCTCCACGACCGCCACCCGGAGCCCGCCATCGGCCAGCTCGCCGGCGCAGTGCTCCCCCGGTGACCCGGCGCCCACGACGATGACGTCGTAGTCGTAGCCGTTCATCGCACACCCCCTCCTGATCGGTTGCCGCAAAGCCTAGCTACCGGGCTGGTCCTCGGTCCCACCCTCGCCCACTGGGGGGTCCGCTCGCGCCAGTAGATGCCCCTGGCCCATCCCTGGTCGCGCGTCTTCCCCGACCGCAACCCGTAATGTCTACAGGCATGGACGTGGATGACCTGCAGCACGCGCTGGGCGGCGTTGTCCTCGAGTCGGCCTACCTGGAACGAGTGCTGCGCGCGGCGTTCAGCGCGCTGATCGACAGCAAGTACGCCGCGCTGGTGGACTCCCGGCTGACAGCGGCCACCATGATCGAGGATTGCGAGCGCATCACCCGGCACCATACCGACATCCCTGGCGCGGAGAGGGAACGGCTGCTGGCAGCGCTCAAGGCCTGCCACCAGGCGAACTCGCATCGCAACCGGGTGATCCACGACGCGTGGGCAACGCGGCCGGGTGACGTCATGGTCACGCTGCACGGCAGCCCTGACTCCCGTGACGTCACGGTCATCGTGCGGACGCCGGCCGAGGTACGGCAAGTAGCCGCTCGGCTGGCTGATGCCGCCAACGACGTGAAAGCCGCCATGACCGCGGCCTTCGGCCCTGAGTGGGATCTCGTGGAGGATCAGCTGCGCCACGAACTTGGCCGCGACGTCGGCGCCGAAGGCCAGCGGCCCGATGAGTGAGGATGCGGTGACCTTCCGGCTGGCCGATCCGGAGCGTCGGCTGGCGGGCGTGCGGCTCATGCAGGACGTGCGCATCCCCGGCGACCGGCTTGGCTTCCACCCCAGCGGTGAGGGATGGGAGCTGGTCATCGACCGGCCGCCGGTGAGCCGGATGGAGTACCTGCTGGAGCTGCGGCACGCCGGCGGCGGCACGGAGACCGTGCTGGATCCGGGGAACCCGCGGCAGGTCGCGGGTGCGTTCGGACCGAAGAGCGTCCTGGAGTTCCCCGGTTACACGCCACCGGGCTGGCTGAGCATCGCGGCCGGGCCAGCGAACGTTACCGATGTCGACGTGCCGGTCAAGGCGCTTGACGCGGTGGTCTCCGTGCGAATCTGGTCTCCTGCGGATGCACGGTACGACGAGCAGCTGCCGCTCCTGGTGGTGCACGACGGGCCGGAGTACGACACGCTGGCGAGCCTTACCCGGTACCTGTCCGCGGGGGGTGCCGGGCACTGGCTTCCGCGGCTACGGGCCGCGCTGCTCAGCCCAGGGCCCCGGAACCGCTGGTATTCCGCCAGCATGCGCTACACCCGGGCGCTGTGCACGACCGTGCTGCCCGCGATCACCGGCCGGGTGGCGACGAGCGTACGGGTGGGGATGGGCACCAGCCTCGGCGCGCTGGCGATGCTGCACGCGCACTGCCGCTACCCGGACACGTTTGACGCGCTGTTCCTTCAGTCCGGCAGCTTCTTCTTGCCGCGCTTCGACTCTCACGAGCGGTCGTTTCCCTACTACCGCCGGGTCGTCAGGTTCGTCACCAGCGTGCATGATGACGGGCTGCCGCCCCGGCCCGTGCCCGCGGTCCTCACCTGCGGCGTGATCGAGGAGAACCTCGAGAACAACCGCCTGACGGTCAAGACCCTGCGCGGCAGCGGCTATCCGGCAACCCTGCACGAAGTACCCGACATGCACAACTACACGGCCTGGCGGGACGCGTTCGATCCCTGCCTCACCGAGTTGCTCGGGAGGGTGACCGGATGAGCCGGGAGGTGGGTGAGCTGTGGTCGGACGCGATCGGCGCGGCGGGCACCGTCGTCCGGTACGGCCACTGGGGGCGTGCGGTGCTGGTGTTCCCGTCCGAGCAGGGCAAAGCCTGGGACTTCGAGAACAACGGCATGATCGGCGCCGTGGCGAACCTGATCGACGAGGGCCGGCTGAAGCTTTACTGCGTCGACAGCTACGACGCCGCCTCCTGGTCCAACCAGAACATCCCTGTGGAAGAGCGCGCGCGCCAGCACGGCCGCTACGAGTCGTGGATACTCAGCGAGGTCGTGCCGTGGATCTACCGGGACTGCGGCGGCGAGGTGGAGGTGGCCACCCTGGGCTGCAGCATGGGCGCCTTCCACGCGGCCAACTTCGCGCTCAAGCGGGCCGACCTCTTTCCGCTGGCCATGTGCTTCTCCGGCAACTACGACCCCGCGTCCTGGCACGGCTGGGGCGAACGCGGCAGCGAGGTGTACTTCAACAACCCGCTGGACTACGTCGGGAACCTGCACGGCGACCACCTCGACTGGCTGCGCGCCCGGATCAGCCTGCTGCTGGTGTGCGGCCAGGGACAGTGGGAAGACACCACTGGATCGCTGTCCAGTACTAAGCGGTTCGCCGGGCTGCTCGCCAGCAAGGGCATCAGGCACGAGCTCGACCTGTGGGGCTTCGACGTGCCCCACGACTGGCCCTCCTGGCGCGCTCAGCTTGCCCATCACCTGCCACGATTCTTCTGAACGGGAGTCAATGTTGACCGCTTCCAGGCACCTGATCGGATTGCTGCTCGGTACCGAGGAGGACTGGCCGAAGGCGTTCGAGGAGATCCTGCGCCGGGTGGGCCCGGTCGAGGGGACGAGCGGCACCCGGCACACCTTCGACTGCGAGCGGATCACCATCGAGCCGTTCAACCTGCGCGACCAGCCCCGCTACAACCTGGTCATCGACCGGCTCGCGTACTGGTACTACCACCCGAGGGAGTGGCTGAAGAAGGTCTCCCTGATGAACGGCGTGTACCTGCTGAACAGCCCGTTCACCTTTCAGTCCATGGAGAAGCACGCGGCCTACTGCGCCATGATGCGGCTGGGCCTCAAGGTGCCGGAGACCGTGCTCGTCCCCTTCAAGAACCCGGTGGACAACGCACGGTACGCCTACACCGCCGCCCGCTACAACCAGCCCTTCGACCTGGACGCCATCGCGGAACGGATCGGCTATCCGCTGTTCATGAAGCCGTATGACGGCGGTGCCTGGCGCGGCGTCTCCCGGATCAGCAACCCCGCCGAACTGCACGCCGCCTACGACCAGAGCGGTGAGATGCTCATGCACCTGCAGAAAGCCATCGACTACGACGTCTTCGCCCGCTCGCTGTCGATCGGCGCCGAGACGATGGTCGTGCGCTTCCAGCCGGACCAGCCCATGCACCTGCGCTACGCGGTCGACCACGACTTTCTCTCACCGCAGGCCGGGACTGAGGTGGTGACGATCGGGCGGCTGGTCAACAGCTTCTTCCGGTGGGAGCTCAACTCCTGCGAGACGCTGGTCAAGGGCAGCGAGGTCTATCCCATCGACTACGCCAACGCCTGCCCGGACGTGTCCCTGACCAGCCTGCACTACTACTTCCCCTGGGCGATGAAAGCGCTGGTCAAGTGGTGTGTCTTTGCCCTGGTAACCGAGCGGCGGGCCAATCTCGACCTGGAGAGCGACAGGTTCTTCGAGGTCGGCGACGACCCGGACATGACCTACCAGGAAAAGCTGGCCGCCTACCGGAAGCTCGCCGACAGCTACTTCGAGACAGACCGATACGAGGACTTCTGCCAGACCAGCTTGCCGCGCATCGACGAGATCGTACTCGACTGGGTGGCCGGGCCCGACTTCGACGGGCTGCTGGTCGACACCGTGCGCTCCACCTACCCGGCCCGCGAGCATGACACGTTCATCGCGCACCTGCGCGGCCTGCTAGATCTGTGGGTCCGCGACGAGAGCACCCGCCTGCACGCCACCTGACCAGCCGGTCTAACCGTCGCAGACGCTGGCGCCCGGTCACGTAGCGTGCGACTGTGTAGAGAAGGGCGGTGGGCGGAGGTCTCATGGGTCGTGAGATT
>Ga0070709_10001901_pt1 | contig 11340 bp, 6 predicted proteins | sample LARL51metaG_FD_65449 | JGI IMG/M metagenome (GOLD analysis project Ga0070709, IMG submission 65449) | Corn, switchgrass and miscanthus rhizosphere microbial communities from Kellogg Biological Station, Michigan, USA - LAR L5-1 metaG | ecosystem: Host-associated > Plants > Roots > Rhizosphere ...
GGCGGGGTCGTCTGCCGCAAGCTGGTGCGCGCGTTGTCGCTGACGCGCCCGCGCGGGATCAGCGGGCTTTCGCCGGTGTTCGTGGGCCGCGGCGGCGAACTAGCCGACCTGCAGCAGGCCTATGCTCGCGCCGTCAGTTCCGGCCAGCCGCAGCTGGTCTCTGTCGTCGGTGATGCCGGGGTGGGCAAGACGCGGCTGGTTCGTGAGTTCTGGCAGCGGCTGAGCGGGCAATCACCGCGGCCGCTGCTGCGATCTGGCCGGTGCCTTTCGTATGGTCACGGGATCACCTACTGGCCGCTGGGTGAGGTGCTGAAGGAGCATTTCGGGATCTTGGACAGCGACTCGCCGGAGGTGGTGGCCGGGCGGATCGGCAGCCGCGAGGGGCTGGGCTTCACGCTGGGCCTGGCGCCGCCGGAGGGGATGCACCCACTGGCGGTGCGGGACCGGCTGCAGACCTCGTGGGTGGGTTTCCTGCAGGAGCTGACCAGCGAGCGCCCAGTGGCGGTGCTGGTCGAGGACCTGCACTGGGCCGGTGATGAGCTGGGCGAGCTGGTGCAGATACTCGCGGAGCGGGTGCCCGGGCCGCTGCTGCTGGTGGTGACCGCGCGGCCCGAGCTGCTCGATCAGCGGCCGGGCTGGCCGGGCACGGGATCGCTGGTCCGGCTGGAGGCGCTGCCGGCGGCGGAGGCGGAGCAGCTGGTCGGCGCGCTGCTGGGGAGCTGCTGCCCCGCCCCGATTCGGGAACTGGTCGCGGAACGGGCGGAGGGGAACCCGTTTTTCGCCGAGGAGCTGATCGCCACGCTGGCCGGCTGGGGAGTGCTCGCCCGCACCAACGGCGGCTGGTCGTTCGGTGAGCTCCCGGCCGATTTCTTCGTGCCGGACACCGTCCAAGCCGTGCTCGCCGCGCGCATCGACCTGCTGAGCGGGACCGAGAAGGCGGCGCTGCAGACGGCCGCGGTGATCGGGCGGGTCTTTTGGAGCGGCCCGGTCTGCGAGCTCGTCGAGGGAGCCGATCCGAAGTTCGGCCTGCTGCAGGAGCGCGACTTCGTGCTCTCGCACGCCCGCTCATCGATCGAGGGGCAGCGCGAGTGGCTGATCAGGCACGCGCTGACCCGTGAGGTCGCCTACGAAAGCCTGCTCAAGGCGAAACGGGCGCCGCTGCACGCCGGCTTCGCCCAGTGGCTGGAGCGCAACGGCAAAGGCGAGGACGAGCACGCCGCGCTGCTTGCCCACCATTACGCCGCCGCGGTCATCCCGGAAGACGTCGATCTGGCCTGGCCGGGCCGCGAACGGGAGGCCGATGTCTTGCGCGCCAAGGCGGTCTGGTGGTCGCGGCGGGCTGCGGAGCTGGCCATCGGTCGCTATGAGATCGACCAGGGTCTGGCCCTGCTCCACGGGGCCCTCAGCCTCGAAAACGACCAGCGGGAGCGGGCCGCGATCTGGCAGCGGATCGGCCAGGCGTGTGCCCTCAAATACGACGGCGAAGGCTTCTGGCAGGCCATGCGGCAAGCGCTGGACATCGGCGGCCCTTCGGCCGAGGTGTACGCCGACCTCGCCCTGCAATCAATGCAGCGGGCCGGGATGTGGGTCCGGCAGCCGGACTGGTCCCTCGTCGAAGGATGGGTTCAGCAGGCGCTCGAACTCGCCGAGGAGGGCTCACTTACCCAAGGGAAGGCACTCGTCGCGCGGGCAATGGACTACAACCACGAATCCGCTGGCCGCTCGGCCCTGGCAGTCGCCGAACGGCTGGGCGACCCCGAGCTTCGCTGCATGTCACTGCAGACCATCGCCGACATAGCCCTCGCGGCCAGAGACTTCGACGAGGCCTGCATGGTGATGGATCAGGTGATGGCGCTTCTTCCTGGGCTGCACAATCCCGACGTCCGCTCCATCGCACTGATGTCCGCGGTCTTCGTCTACCTGCGCTCCGGCAACCTCGGCGCGGCGGCGGAGGCCAGCGCCCAGGCCGTCGAAGCCGCGGCGGGGCTGACCCCGCACCACCGCCTGCACGCAGCGAGCTGGCAGATCCTGCTGGCGGCTGTGACCGGGCGCTGGGACGAGGTGCGGGTCCGAGCGGCCGGGGCCGAACGGGTAGTGGACGCCAACCTGGCCGCGGCCACTCCCTGCGTAGCGAACGTCTCCACCCTCCTGGACTGTGCTACCGCCAGCGTGTTGGCAGGCGAGGAGGATGAGGGCCGCCGGCTGGAGGCCAAAGCCCAGGGGCTCGGCATGGAAGGCAATCGGTGGTACCAGGGCTGGTTCGAACCTCCCCAGATCCGGCTCGCACTGGCCCGGCACGAGCTCGGTAAAGTCGCCGAACTCACGCCGCCCGAATTCGACTGGGAATGGGAGCCGTCGTCGACCTTCCTCGACGCCCTTGCCGCGCTCGGCGAGCGTGAGCGCATCGAAGCCGAAGCATCCAAGTGGCTGCAGCAGGGAATGTTCACCGAGCCGTTCGCGCTCCGCGCGCTCGGCACCGCCCGCAGCGATCGGGCGCTCCTGCAGCAGGCGCTGGAGCGATTCGAGGCAATGGGTCTCACCTGGCACGCAGAACAAACCAGGCACCTGCTGTGAAAGCGCTTGGATACCCGACTCACTGATCCGCTGCTGGGCGCGCTTGCGGTCGGCCAGCAGAGCGGCCCTGGCCCGCACCAGGTCGCGGACCGCCTCTTCGGCCTCGGTGGGCACCCGGACGGGTGCCAGCTCTCCGGCACGACGCAGCCGGGCTAACCTGCTCGCATCGCGCCGGTCAGTCTTGACCCGCTCCCCGGCCCGGCGCGGGATCAATGACGGCGCGACCACATCGCAGGCGATACCCATCCAGCTAAGCAGCCGGTGCGGCTCGAACCCGCCCGGCCCGGCCTCATAACAGCACCGTAGCGCTGCCGGGTCGCCGAACCGTCTGGCCAGGCGTCGCACCGAGTCCTCATCGTCCCGGATCCGGTCCAGGACCGGTGCCTCCTCACCCGGCATCAAGATGCCCACAACGATCGTGTTCTTCGACGTGTCCATTCCCGGATGGATCGGTCCCCGCCGCTGATGTCACACTAGGCATGACGGCCGACTCCCTTTCGCCATAGTGGCTCCGGTCAGCTGGGTAGTCGCACCTTCCAGCTTCCGCCGACCCACGACATCAGCCAACACAGGCTCTGACGGTCACCATGAAGTGCCCCGGGTTTCGTAGAGGCCCTGATCACCGGGGCGGCGGCCCTGGCATTAGTCGCGGGGGGCACCGCCGCAGGCGCGACCCTCGCCGGGCCGGTCGGCAGCGACGGGGCCATTCACGGCTGCTACGACACCGGCGGCAATCTCAAGGTCATCGACGTCTCGGCCACTTGCCCGAAGGGCTATACCGCGCTGAACTGGAGCCAGACCGGAACGGCGAGACCGCAGGGACCGCGGGCCCGGCGGGACCGCAAGGTGCCACCGGACCCCAGGGAGCCACCGGACCGCAAGGACCGCAAGGACCAGCAGGACCGTCAGGCACCAGCCAGGCATACACCCTGCTCAAGGACTACGCCACAGCACAGCCAGGGCCGCAGATCGCCCCTCAGGGCTCCCGCTTCCAGCCGGTCGGCTCGCTGAGCCTGCCCGCCGGCTCCTACCTGGCCGAGGTAACGCTGAACGTCGTCAATGAGGCGACCGCGTCCGGGCAGGATAACCACCGCGTTATCGCCTGCATCCTTACCCCTAGCGATGACGAGGAGACCATCACGGTGGTGAATGGCGGCGACACCGACGGCGGCGCAGCGACCCTCAGCTTCAGCACCGCGTTCAGCGAAAGCCAGGCATTTACGTCCAGCCTGATCTGCAAAGCGTTCGACGGCGGATCAGATCAGAGTCAGGTGAGCGTCTTCACCCTGCGGATCAACGCGCTCGCCGTGGACAACCTCAACTCCCAATAACGCAAACATGCCCAGCTCGCGCCGGGGGCACAAGAAGGGAAGCAAGCGGGCTACGATGGCGGGCCGCCACGGTCATGTGGAGTGACCAAAGTACCGCAGTAGCTGTCATGTCTGGCTTCTCGGGCTTCCGGAGCGTGAACCGCTAGCGCTGACCGCCATCGCCTGTGCGCCTCTCATCCGGCGCGGTGGAGCGTGGCTGTTACCGCAGACTGCATGGGTGCTGCGGCCTATCGTGGTTCCATGCGGGGGTGCCAGGTATGTGGTGAGATCAACCCGGCGCGTGCCCGGTTCTGCCTGGCCTGCGGCCAACCGCTGGCTGACGAGCCCAAGGAAGTGCCGGGGCTGCGCCGGAGCATCTCGGTCATCTTCGCTGACCTGGTCGGCTCGACCACGTTGGGGGAGTCTCTCGACGCTGAAGCATTGCGGTATGTCACCGGACGCTACTTCGAAACCATGCGCCTCGCAGTAGAGCGGCACGGGGGGACAGTAGAAAAATTTATCGGGGACGCGGTTGTGGCCATGTTCGGGGTGCCGCGGGTCCGGGAGGATGACGCGCTTCGCGCCGTCAGGGCGGCGGCCGACATGCGCGTCTCGCTGACGGCGCTGAACGACGAACTGCAGCGCGACCTGGCGGTCACGCTGCAGGTCCGCATCGGCGTCAACACCGGTGAGGTCATCGTCGCGGAGCGGCGCGCGGGCGGCTCGTCCGCCACCGGTGATGCGGTCAACGTCGCCGCGCGCCTCGAGCAGGCGGCCGGACCGGGCGAGATCCTGATCGGCGAGGGCACGTTCCGCCTGGTTCGCAGCGAGGTGAACGCTGAGCCAGTGGCTGCCCTGCGGCTGAAAGGCAAGGCGGGGCCGGTTCCTGCGTGGCGGCTGCTCGATGTCGCCGGATCAGCGAGAGCTGCGCCGAGGCCGCCGGCCAGCTTGTTCGTCGGCCGGAATACGCAGCTGCGGCTGCTCGGCGACGCTTTCCGGAGGGTGGCTGAAGAACGCACCTGCCACCTCGTGACCGTTCTCGGAACCGCGGGCGTGGGCAAGACGCGGCTGGCCGATGAGTTCACCGCGACAGTCTCCGACGCGACGGTGCTCATCGGACGCTGCCTGTCCTACGGCCAGGGCGCCACCTACTGGCCGGTGCGCGAGGCTGTCCTCGGCGCGGCCGGCCTTACCGGCGAGGAGTCGGCGGCTGCGGCCGAGGCGGCATTCGCCGGCGTGCTGGGAAGCGGCCCCGATACGGCCAATGTCGTTACGCGGTTGGTCGCGCTCGCCGGATTCAACCGCCAGGAGGCCGTTCCGGAAGACGTGCCGTGGGCGATGCGGCTGTTCCTCGAGGGGCTGGCCCGGCGGCGGCCGGTCATCCTGGTGGTCGATGACCTGCACTGGGCCGAGCCCGGGCTACTCGACGTGCTGGAGCATATCGCCGACTGGAGCCGCGACTCGCCCATCATGCTGCTGGCTCTCGCCCGCCCCGAGTTCTACGACAGCCGGCCGACCTGGGGCGGCGGGAAGCTCAACGCGACGGCCATGCTGCTGTCGGCGCTGGACGATGCCGCCGCCGTCAGCCTGGTGCAAAAGCACCACCTGCCCGAGGTGATCAAGCGGCGCATCGTGGGCACGGCCGACGGGAACCCGCTGTTCGTCGAGCAGCTGGTGGCGATGCTCGTGGACGAGGGTCACGCGGCATTTGCCGACGGCGTCGCCACCTGGACAGGCGGGCCGGCCGCTCAGGTCGGGTGGGCGATGCCGCCCTCGGTGTCCGCGCTTCTGGCCGCGCGTATCGACCGGCTGCCCGACGATGAACGCGCCATCCTGGGCTGCGCCGCCGTGGTTGGCATGGTGTTCTATGCCGAAGCCATCACCGCCCTCACCAGCACTCCCCTGCCGGAGGTGCAGCGGGTACTGCGATTGCTGACCCGGAAGGAGTTCCTGCGGGCTGCGGCGACCGACCTGCCGTGGATTTCGGCCTACCGGTTCCTGCACGTCCTGGTCCGTGACGCGGCCTACGAGGGGCTGACCAAGGCGAGCCGTGCGGCCTGGCACGAGCAACTGGCCGACTGGCTCTCGGCACTGGGCGGCGATGCGGTGCCGGACGAAATCGTGGGGCACCACCTCGCTTCGGCCTGGGAATACCGGTCCCAGCTCGGCCCCGCCACGGTTCAGGTACGCGAGCTGGGCGCACGGGCCGCCCGCAAGCTGGCCGCCGCCGGGCGGCGCCTCGAGCTGTCCGACGTCGCCGCCGCGGCTGACCTGCTGGAACGGGCGGCTGGGATGCTGGAGCCAGATGATCCCTTCCGGGTGGATTGTCTGCTCAGCTTGACTCTGCAGCGGCAGGAGCTCGGCGAGATCGACGCCGCGCGAGAGGCGCTGATCATGGCGTCGGGGGCAGCGGATCAGCGCCAGGCCGTTGTCGCCGACGTGCTGAAGTGCCGGCAGAACAGCCTCACCGCCGAAGGCCGGCTCGGCGAGAGCGAGCAGGTTGTCCAGGACGCGGTGCGCCGCTTCCAGGAGTGGGGCGATGATCGCGGCCTGGGGCTGGCCTACCTCGTGCAGGGGGACCTCGCTAGCTTCCGCGGGCACACGGCCCGCGGCGCCGAACTGCTTGAACTCGCTCTGAAACACGGCGCGGCGGCCGGGGATGGGGGCTGCGTCGCACGGGCACGCACCCTGCTGGGGGTGACCTTGCTGTTCGGCCCAGCGCCCGCGGAGGAGGTGATCGCCACGCTCGACCAGATGGTGGCATCGTCGGGCAACGGTCCCCGCGTCCGGGCCGAGGCCGAGCAGGTCACGTGCGTCATGCACGCGATGTGCGGGCGGTTTGATCGGGCGCGGGCGATCGGCGCCGACGCCCGCCAGCACCTCGGCCAGGTCGGCCATGGGCTGTTCCTGGCCAACCTCGCTCAGAGCACGGGCCACGTTGAGGAGCTCGCCGGCGACCTGGCCGCCGCCGAGCGCGAATACGCCCGGTCGTGCGCCGATCTGCAAGTCCTCGGGGAAAGCTCGTACCTGTCGACCGTCGCGGGCCTGCACGCCCGGCTGCTGGCCCGGCTCGGGAAGCGCACGCAGGCCGAGGCGGCACTGCGGCTGGCTCGCGCCGAGGGCTCCGCAGACGATGCCGCGACGCAGTCGCTGGTGCTGCAGACCGAGGGGTTGCTCGCGGCGGCGGCCGGGAAGGCTGACCGTGCTCGCGCGGCCGCCGCCGATGCGCTGCAACGTGAGCAAGGCGACGAGCAGCCTGACTCGGCCGGGGAGGCCTACCGCACCGCCGCCGATGTCGAGCAGGCGCTCGGCAGCACCGCCGCAGAGCGCGAGCACCTTGCCGCGGCCCGGACGTTGTTCGAAGCCAAGGGGAACATCGTGCGAGCGGAAGAGGTAAGCAGCCGCATCCGGGACCTGGTCGCCAGTGGGTGAACGGTTAACCGGGCGGCGGGGCGGCGCCTGCGGATAGCGGCGAGGCCGGATCGGATCATCCCGTACGAGCACCGGTGTCTTGCATGAGACCATGGTTCGACTGCCCGAGGGGGAGGTGAGCGGTTGCATCCGTGGGGCAGCACAACAGGCGAAGCTGGCCCTCTCGCTAGCCGGCTTCCTGATCCTTTGCTGGCAGAACCGTGACGAATCCCGAAGATCTATTGCGGGAGCTTGGCGCGCTGGCCATGTCGCTCGGTCCGGCGGTGCGGCCGACCGGGACCGAGGAGTTGCTGCGGGCCCTGACCGAGACGGCGCGGCAACTGTTCGGCGCTGCGGCCTGCTCGTTGGCCCTGCTGACCGAGGACGAATCCGAGCTGGTTTACACGACCGCCGCAGGAGAAGGCGCGGACGACGTGACGGGCATGCGGATCTCCTCGTCGGAGGGCATCGCCGGCTGGGTGGTGCAGTCGGGCCAGCCGATCGCGGTCAGTGACCTGGCCGGCGATCCGCGGTTTTCCCTGGAGGCAGCCGAGCAGACCGGGTATGTCCCGCAGGCGATCCTCGCGGTCCCGGTCGAGACGCCGCAGCGGATGCTCGGGGTGATCAGCCTCCTTGACCGCGATGCCCGGCGCCCGGCCGCCGAGCGCGACATGGCGCTGCTGTCACTGTTCGCCGATCAGGCGGCCCTAGCACTGGCCAGCGTGGACAGGTTCAGCGCCCTCGGGCGGGTGCTGCTGGCCACGCTGGCCGACGCGGCGGCCGGCGATGACCTGGTCGCCGCGCTCCGCCGGGCCTCCGGACAGCTCGCGCCCCCCGATAGCGATCTCGCGGCGCTGGCCGCTACCTTCGCCGCCTTGGCGCGCCTCGGCGCCGCCGAGCGTCGGCTGGCCGTGGCGGTCCTGCGGGACGTCGGGGAATACGCCGAAAGGCGGCCGCCACGGCCTCGCTGAGACCGGCCTGGAGCGACGCCTTCGCCGCGGGGGCGCTACGTCCGGTGCCCCGGGTCGACCTGGCCATCGACAAGGACTGGGCGTGGGGCGGGGCCTCGGGCGCGGGGATCACCGTTGCCGTGGTCGATAGCGGCGTCGATCCTGCTCACCCGGCCGTCCGCGTCGTCGACCGGGCCATTGCCCTGAAGTGGGACCGGGACACCGAACAGGTGATGAGCGCCGATGGCCCGCATGAGGATTTGTTCGGTCACGGCACCGCCTGCGCCGGGATCATCCGGCGCGCCGCACCCGACGCGACGATCTGGTCGGTCCGGGTCCTCGGCAGTCGGCTGACGGGCAAGGGCGTGGTGTTCGCCGCGGGTCTGCGGTGGGCCATCGCCCAAGGTGCACGGGTGGTCAACCTGTCGCTGAGCACCGGGCGGGACGATTACTTCGGGCTGTTCCACGAGATCGCCGATGAGGCGGCGTTCGCCAACGTGGTGCTGGTCTGCGCCAGCAACAATGTGCCCGCGCCGACCTATCCTGCCCAGTTCTCCTCGGTGATCTCGGTGGCTGCCCACGATGGCCGGGATCCGTTCGTGCTCGACGCCAACCCCGCGCCCCCGGTCGACTTCGGCGCGCCCGGGATCGACATCGAGGTGCCGTGGCTGTCCGGCGCCACCATCGTCGCGACCGGCAACTCGTTCGCGGCACCTCATGTAACGGGGCTGGTGGCCCGGCTGCTAAGCAAGCACCCGCACCTCACACCGTATGAGGTCAAAACGGTGCTGCGGGCCGTAGCCAGCAACGCCGCGAGCCCGGGGAGCAAGCGATGAGCGCTGATGTAACAGGCATCTTGCACCAAACCGATCTGTTCGGCTCGGCCAGCGCCGACGACCTCCGGGCCATCGCCGCGGCATCCAGGATGCGGGCCTTCCGCCGTGGCCAGATCGTGTTCAGCGTCGGTGACCCGGGCGACACCCTGATCGTGGTCATCTCCGGGCGGGTCAAGGTGGTGGTGCACTCAGCCGACGGTGGCGAGCTGACGCTGACGATCATCCAGGCGGGTGGCGTGTGCGGCGAGCTCAGCGTCGCCGACGGCGGTCCCCGGTCGGCTGACGCGGAAACCCTGGAGGAGAGCCGGCTTCTCATCGTCCCACGGGTGGTGATCCAGGACCTGTGCTCACGCGCGCCGTCGGTGGCCGGGGCGTTGACCGCCTGCCTCGCGGGTATTCTGCGGCGCCTCACCGAGGCGGCTTCCGACCTGGTCTTCCTCGACCTGCCGCGCCGCGTAGCGAAGGTACTGCTGAGCCAGCCGAGAGACGACGACGGCGTGATCCGGCCCGGCATCAGCCAGGAAGAACTGGCGCATCAGGTCGGCGGCACCCGGCAGAGCGTCAACGCCGCGCTGCGCGGCTTCGAACGCCGCGGGTGGCTGGAGACGCGCGGCCGGGCCGTGATCGTGAAGCAGCCGGCCACGCTCAGCCGGTTCGCCGGCACATAGTTGTCGCCAATCCGACAGCAGCCGTGTCGGCCAGACGACTGACGGCCGGCACGCAACGCGAGGATACTGGCGGCAATTGGTCATTCGGAGGTCAAGAGATTCCAAGGGGAGGGGCGCCATGACCGAGCAGAACCAGACCCCCGGCACCGCCGGCGAAGACGACACCCGGGGGCACATCCATCTGAAGTCCGACGACGACACCCAGGGGCACATCCACGCGAAGTCCGACGACGACACCCAGGGGCACATCCACGCGAAGTCCGACGACGACACCTCTGACGACGAAGACGTCATGGGGCACAAGCACTGGACGGACGATGATGCCGCGGAGGACGACGTCACGGGCCACACGCGCCCGTCGTAATGACCCGGGGGGGAGGAGAGGGGGGACGGCGTGCTCGTCCCCCCTCGGCCGCGGGATCTGGCTGGATGGCTGATCTGCGCATGACAGTGCACTGATGGTGACGTGCAGAAACTGCGGCGCGTCCCAGGAGGCGGGCGACCGGTTCTGCAGTGACTGCGGCAGCCCGCTGGGGGGGTGCCCGTCGTGTGGTGCGCCGGTCGTGTCCGGCAAGCGGTTCTGCCGTGCCTGCGGGGCCGCGCTCGCTGGGGCCGCGCCGGCACCGGCCGCGAGCCTGCCGGCCTCCCAAGCCGTGATGGATGCCGGGTCCGGCGTCCGGCCGGTGGCGGAGCGGCGGGTGTGCTCGGTGCTGTTCGCCGACCTGGTCGGGTTCACCCCGCTGTCGGAGTCCCGGGATCCCGAAGCGGTGCGGGAGCTGCTGTCCCGCTATTTCGAGATGGCGCGGACGGTGATCGGCCGGTATGGCGGGGTGGTGGAGAAGTTCATCGGCGATGCGGTGATGGCGGTATGGGGCACGCCTGCCGCCACCGAGGGGGATGCGGAGCGGGCGGTGCGGGCCGGGCTGGAGCTGGTTGCCGCGGTGGCCCAGCTGGGAGAAGAGGCGGCTGGGGCCGGGCTGGCGGCGCGGGCTGGCGTGGTGACCAGCGAGGTAGCGGTCACGCTGGACGCCACGCACGAGGGGATGGTGGCCGGGGATGCGGTGAACACCGCGGCCCGGGTGCAGGCGGCCGCCGACCCCGGCGCCGTGCTGGTGGATGCGGCGACGCAGCGGCTGGCCGGGGCCGGGGTGGGGTTCGCCGAGGCCGGGGAGCACGCGCTGAAGGGCAAGGCCGAGCCGCAGCATTTGTGGCGGGCGACCCGGGTACTGGCCGGGGTGGGCGGGTCCCAGCGGGTCGATGGCCTGGAGGCCCCGCTGGCCGGCCGGGGGGCGGAGCTGCGCACGATCAAGGAGCTGTTCCATGCGGCGGCCGCGCGGACGGTACCCCGGATGGTGGTGGTGTCGGGGCCGGCCGGAGTGGGCAAGTCGCGGCTGGGCTGGGAGTTCGAGAAGTACATCGACGGGCTGGCCGAGACGGTGTGGTGGCACCGGGGCCGATGCCTGTCCTACGGCGAGGGGGTGGCGTTCTGGGCGCTAGCCGAGATCGTCCGCCAGCGGCTTGGAATCGCCGAGGAAGACCGGGCCGAGACGGCCGCGGCCAAGCTGGCCGAGGCGCTCGAGGAGTTCGTTCC
>Ga0070709_10001902_pt1 | contig 11340 bp, 7 predicted proteins | sample LARL51metaG_FD_65449 | JGI IMG/M metagenome (GOLD analysis project Ga0070709, IMG submission 65449) | Corn, switchgrass and miscanthus rhizosphere microbial communities from Kellogg Biological Station, Michigan, USA - LAR L5-1 metaG | ecosystem: Host-associated > Plants > Roots > Rhizosphere ...
GTCACGCGCGCGCTCGGCGAGTTCGAAGCGCCGCTGTCAAATCGCAAGACGCGCGAGGTGCTCGGCTTCAAGGAAGCGCACAACTGGCGCAAATACGTCTCCCTGTGATGGCTGCGTAGGGTGGGCAAGCGAAGCGTGCCCACCTCCTCGCGCGATTCGCGCCGCGATGGTGGGCACGGCGCGAAGACGCGCCTTTGCCCACCCTACTATGATCTAAAAGAACTGAATCCGAAAGCTGACGAAATGGCTATACATCTCGGTTGAAACGTATAGCGAGACGAGGGCCATTGCAGTGGCCATACCACAGCGCGATCCATGTCAAGATTTTCGCGGTGCGCTTCACGTCTTGCGTTCCTTCATCACGGCCTTCAGCGCGTAGAGCGCCTCCAGCGCCTCGCGCGGCGACATCTCGTCGGGATGCAGCGCCTTCAGGGCTTCGATGAGTTGCTGCGCTTCGCCCGGCGGTGCTGGTTCGGCCGCGGCGCGCGAAGGCACGGCGAACAGCGGCAGGTCATCGACGAGCGCGCGGGCGCTCTGGCCGCGGTCCTGCGCCTCGAGTTTTGCAAGTACGGATTTGGCGCGCGTGATGACGGAGGGCGGCAGGCCTGCGAGCCGCGCGACCTGGATGCCGTAGGAGCGATCGGCCGAACCCGGCAGCACCTCGTGCAAGAACACCACCTCGCCATGCCATTCCTTGACCCGCACGGTGGCATTGAACAGCCGCGGCAGTTTGGCCGACAGCGCGGTCAGCTCGTGATAATGGGTCGCAAACAGCGTGCGGCAGCGATTGGCCTCGTGCAGATGCTCGATCGCGGCCCAGGCGATCGAGAGGCCGTCAAAGGTCGCCGTGCCGCGGCCGATCTCGTCGAGGATGACCAGCGCGCGCTCGCCGGCCTGGTTGAGGATCGCCGCGGTCTCGACCATCTCGACCATGAAGGTGGAACGGCCGCGCGCGAGATCGTCGGCCGCGCCGACGCGCGAGAACAGGCGGTCGACAATGCCGATCCGCGCGCGGCTTGCCGGCACGAAAGATCCAATCTGGGCAAGAAGAGCAATCAGCGCGTTCTGGCGCAAGAAGGTCGATTTGCCGGCCATGTTGGGCCCGGTGACCAGCCAGATCTGTCCGGATTTCTGCACCGGGGCCGGCGACAGGTCGCAATTGTTGGCGATGAAGGGCGCGCCGCCCTGCCGCAGCGCCTGCTCGACCACCGGATGGCGGCCGCCTTCGATGGCGAAGGTGAGCGTGGCGTTGACCTCTGGCCGGACATAATTGTCGTCGACCGCGAGCTTGGCCAGCCCCGCTCCGACGTCGAGCAGCGCGAAAGCATGTGCCGCGGCGCGCAGGTCCTCGCCGGCGGCGAGCACGTGCGCGCAGAGCCGGTCGAAGATCTCCAGCTCCAGATTGAGCGCACGCTCGCCGGCATTGGCGATCTTGGCTTCGATCTCGCCGAGCTCCGATGTCGTGAAGCGGACCTGGCCCGCCAGCGTCTGGCGATGGATGAAGGTCGCGTTGAGCGGCTGCGACATCAACTTGTCGCCGTGCTGCGCCGTCACCTCGACGAAATAGCCGAGCACATTGTTGTGGCGGATCTTCAGACCCTTGACGCCGGTCAGGTCGGCGTACCGCGCCTGCATCGACGCAACGACGAGACGCGAGGCGTCGCGCAGGCTGCGCGTCTCGTCGAGCGCGGCCTCAAAACCCCGGCGAACGAAGCCACCGTCGCGCCTCTGCAGCGGCAGTTCATCATCGAGCGCGGCGGCCAGTTCGCGCGCGAGTTCGCGCGCGGGCCGGCGCAACGCAGCGATGATGGCGATAATTTCCTCCGGCGCCTGTTCCAGCCGGTCGAGCCGCGCCAGCGCCTGGTCCGCGGCAAGAATGCCGTCGCGCAAGGCGGCGAGATCACGCGGGCCACCGCGTCCGACCGACAGTCGCGCCAGCGCGCGCGATATGTCGGGCGCGCCGCGCAAAATGCTTCTGATGTCCTCGCGCGTGGCACTATCCGCGGCGAAGGCGGCGACCGCATCGAGCCGCCGCGCAATGGCCGCCGCGTCGGTGAGCGGCGCTGCCAGCCGCTGCGCCAACAGCCGGGAGCCGGCGGAGGTCACGGTGCGGTCGATCGCGTCGAGCAGCGAGCCGCGGCGCTCGCCGGCGAGCGTGCGCGTCAGTTCGAGATTGGCGCGGGTTGCCGGATCGATCGCCATGGTCGCGCCGGTCGCCTCGCGCGACGGCGGCGGCAGCGGCGGCCGCTTACCGACCTGGGTGCGGTCGATATAGGTGATGGCGGCGGCAGCAGCCGTGGCCTCCAGCCGCGACATGGCGGCGAGACCGTCCATCGTCGCGACCGCAAAATAGTCGCACAGCCGCCGCTCGGCAGTCGCGCCATCGAACACGTCGCGGGTCAGCGGCGTCACGGCCGGCAGTTCGCGTAGCACGCCCTCCAGCGTGGAGTCGCTGTAGAGCGCGTCGCTGACGATGACTTCGTTCGGGTTGATGCGCGCCAGCGTCGCCGCAAGCTCCGCAGCGGAGCATTCGGTCACCATGAACTCGGCGGTCGAAATGTCGATCCAGGCCAGCGCAAAGCGGTCGCCACCGGAGGCGCGATTGCGCGCGATCGCCAGCAGATAATTGTTGGCGCGTGCATCGAGCAGCGTGTCCTCGGTGAGCGTGCCCGGCGTGACCAGCCGGATCACGTCGCGCCGCACGACACTCTTGTTGCCACGCGCACGCGCCGCCGCGGGGTCTTCGGTCTGTTCGCAGACCGCGACGCGGAAACCCTTCTCGATCAGGCGGTGCAGGTAATCATCGGCGCGCTCCACCGGGACGCCGCACATCGGGATGTCCATGCCCTGATGCTTGCCGCGCTTGGTCAGCACGATGCCGAGGGCTTTTGAGGCGAGTTCGGCGTCCTCGAAGAACAGCTCGTAGAAATCGCCCATCCGGTAGAACAGCAGCAGGCCCTGGTGCGCGGCCTTGATTTCGAGATACTGCTCCATCATCGGCGTGACACGTGCGGGCGCGTCGGTCGCGGGCGGAGCCTCCGGCGGCGGGGCGGGAATGGATTGCGGGATCGTCATGGGACGCGCAACCTATCGAATTCCGGCGGCTCCTCCTACGACTTTGCCGCCGTTTTCCACCTTCACCAGCCATGCAAATGCCCATGCAAAAGCCGCTTTTGCGTCAATTGACCTGTTCCCAGCGCGCTCCTAAAACTCGCCGCTAGTTGCTCATTTAATTCAAGCCGGGACACGGCCCTCAGGGAGAAAACCGATGCGTGATGTGTTCATCTGTGATGCCGTGCGAACCCCGATCGGCCGGTTTGGTGGGTCGCTCGCCAAAGTGCGCGCCGACGATCTGGCGGCAGTCCCGATCAAGGCCCTGATGGCGAAACATCCGCGGCTCGACTGGGCCGCGCTCGACGAAGTCTTCTTTGGCTGCGCCAACCAGGCCGGCGAGGACAATCGCAACGTCGCCCGCATGGCGCTGCTGCTGGCGGGCATCCCGGAGAGCATTCCGGGCCAGACCCTCAACCGCCTCTGCGCCTCCGGCCTCGATGCGGTCGGTGCCGCCGGCCGCGCGATCAGATCGGGCGAGATCGAGTTCGCCGTCGCCGGCGGCGTCGAGTCGATGACGCGGGCGCCGTTCGTGATGGGCAAGGCGGCGGAAGCGTTTTCCCGTTCGGCCGAGATCTTTGACACCACGATCGGCTGGCGCTTCATCAACCCATTGATGAAGGCGCAATACGGCGTCGATTCGATGCCGGAAACCGGCGAGAATGTCGCCGAGGAATTCCAGGTGTCGCGCGCCGACCAGGATGCGTTCGCGATCCGCTCGCAGCAGCGCGCCGGGAAGGCGATTGCGACGGGCTATTTCGCCGAAGAAATCACGCCGGTCTCGGTGGCAGGCGGCAAGGCGGGGCCGATCACGGTCGACAAGGACGAGCATCCGCGTCCCGATACTACGATTGAAGGGCTCGCCAAGCTGAAGCCGATCGTGCGCAATCCCGGCACGGTGACGGCAGGCAATGCGTCAGGCGTCAATGACGGCGCGGCAGCAATGATCTTGGCCTCCGAGGCCGCCGTGAAACGGCACGGCCTGACACCGCGGGCAAAGGTGCTTGGGATTGCGTCTGCGGCCGTGCCGCCGCGCATCATGGGCATCGGCCCGGTGCCGGCGACGCGCAAGCTGATGGAACGGCTCGGCCTCAAGATCAGCGATTTCGACCTCATCGAGCTGAACGAAGCCTTTGCCTCGCAGGGCATCGCCTGCCTGCGCCAGCTCGGCGTCGCGGATGATGCCGATTTCGTCAATCCGCATGGCGGTGCGATCGCGCTCGGCCATCCCCTCGGAATGAGCGGCGCGCGGCTCGCCTTGACCGCGGTGCACGGGATGGAAGCGCGCGGCGGCAAACGCGCGCTCGCCACGATGTGCGTCGGCGTCGGCCAGGGTGTCGCGATGGCAATCGAGAAGCTGAATTGACGTCTTGCCGACCCTCATCCCCGGGAGCGCGCTCTCGCGCGCGTCTCGAAAAATGAGGCCCGTAATTGTGACCGGGGCCTCATGGTTCGAGACGCGCCGCTTGGCGGCGCTCCTCACCATGAGGGACTCTCAGGGAGTAACAACATGATCATCGAGCGCGAGCAGGATGTGACGGCCGCGGCCCTAACTGTGATGGCGCAGACCACTGACCCGCGGCTCCGCGCGATCATGGTGTCGCTGATAAAGCACCTGCACGGCTTCATCCGCGACGTCAGCCTTACCGAAGCCGAATTCCGCGAGGCCTGCGCTGTTCTGATCGAGCTCGGCAAGCGCTCGACCGACACCCATAACGAGGCCGTGCTGATGGCCGGCTCGCTCGGCGTTTCCTCGCTGGTCTGCCTGCTCAACAATGGCGATCAGGGCAACACCGAAACCGACCACTCGTTGCTCGGCCCGTTCTGGCGCATGAACTCGCCACCGACGGAGAATGGCGGCTCGATCGTCCGATCAGAGACGCCGGGACCTGCGCTGTTCGTCACCGGCACCGTCGTGGACGGCGGCGGCCATCCGGTCGCCGGCGCGGAGGTCGACATCTGGCACGCCTCGCCGGTCGGCTTTTACGAAAACCAGGATCCCGACCAGGCCGACATGAACCTGCGCGGCAAATTTCTCAGCGATGCCGAGGGCCGCTTTTCCTTCCGCTCGGTCATGATGGTCGGTTATCCCATTCCGACCGACGGCGTGGTCGGGCGGCTGTTGAAGGCACAGAACCGGCATCCCTATCGGCCCGCGCATCTGCATGCGCTGATCTTCAAGACGGGATTCAAGGTGCTGATCTCACAGGTCTACGATCCCGCCGACCCGCATATCGACAGCGACGTGCAGTTCGGTGTGACCAAGGCGCTGATCGGCAATTTCGTGCGGCATGACGAGCCGCATCCGACCGCAGGCGGCGTCACCTCTCCCTGGTATTCGCTCGATCACCTCTATCGCATGGAGCCGGGCGAGGCGGTGTTGCCGCGGCCGCCGATCAAGTAGCGCGCGGTCTTTGGCTACCGCGGCGCAGCATCGCGGAACCGTGTTTTCGGGTGCTCGAACGCCCGCGCTGACGAGCGCGACCAATCCTGGAAGCCTTCCCTGACCGGCTTGCCAAGCCGGCGAAGCGCAAGGCGCACCAGCGCGTTTTCGAGCGTAAACTCAAGGATTTACGCTGCGATCCAGCTTGCCGGCGATGCTTCCTTCAGGCTGCTTTAAAAAATATTTCACCGCTCCGATTGTAAAGCACAAAAACCGTGCTTTAGTCTTCGGGCATGGCCGCCCAAGCGTCCGATATGGCTGTCCGCTACCGCCTCGCGCCCGATGCCGAGGCCCGCGCCGCGATCGAGGCGACGTTCGACGACTATCGGCGCATGATGGACATGCTCGATGAGATCGCCTCCGCCAACAACATCGGCTCCAACCTCGTCGCGCTTCATGCCCACGCCTATGAGGCGATCCGCAAGGCGACGCGGCTGCCTTCGCGGCTCGTGACACTGGGCCTGCGCGATCGCGCCAGCTATCGCGCCGCGCAGGTCGCGCGCCTGCCGCTCGACGAGCGGCTGGTCAATGTCAAGAACGCCTCGACCGTCTCGCTCGGCACCGCGCAGGGCCGCTTCAACATCGCCTACGACGTCGCCGGCTACGCAAAGGGCTGGGGCCATAGCGTGCCGGCGCATCTCGTCCGCAACGACGACGGCAGTTTCGAAATCCGTTTTGGGGTCACCACCAGCACCACACTCGAAAAGGAGACCAACATGATGGCCGAACAGACCTCTGCCCCGGACACCATCCTGTCGCGGGCAGGCCGCCTGATCGCAGGCATCGCCTATGGCGCGATCGAGCGGGCCGAGGACAACAACAAGGTCGCCGTCGTCAAGCAGGCGATCCGGGAAATCGAGGCCGCCGAAAAGGAGGCGCGCGACAACTTGGCCCAGGCCCGTGCCGAGGAATATCGGCTGAGCGCGCGGCGCGGCGAGATCGATCGCGAGACGACAGCGCTCGTCGAAAAGATCCGCCTCGCTTTGTCCGAACAGCGCGATGATCTTGCCTCCGCCGGCATCGCCCGGCAGATGGACCTGGAGGCGCAGTTCGAGGTGCTGTCGAAAGCGATCGACGAGAACAGCGAGCGGATCGAGACCACGCTGACGACGCTGCGCGCCATCCTCTCCGGACTGCAGGACGCGGAAATGCGGCTTAACGAGCTCGAGGCCAGCGAGAGCGGCAAGTTCGCGCCCAAGGCTGCTCCCGGCGGACACAAAGGCACGCCGCCGATCGCCAAGGCCGGCCGCGCCGCGCGCGCCATTGCCCGCGCCACCGGCGTTCCGGCGTCGATCGGGCCCTCGCCCGACATCGACGAGCTCTCGAAGCTGCATCGTGACAAGGAAATCGCCAGCCGCCTGGCGCGCCTGAAGTCGGAATTGTGAGAGGGGGCGATCCCCGATGAGCATGATCGACCATTTCCTGCAGCCCGAGGTGCGGCCGTTTGCGATCGCCGCGGTCATGATCGGCATCGTCGGCGCCATCGAGGTGCTTTCGATGCTGATCGGCGTATCCTTGAGCGAGCTATTGGGCAAGGCGATCAGTGTCGATCACAACAGCAACTCGACCTTCGTCAATGCCCTGTGCTGGCTCAATGTCGGCGGCGTGCCGCTGCTGGTCTTCATCCTGTTGGCGCTGGGGCTGTTCTCCATCGCCGGCTTCCTGATCCAGGACGCGGCGCGGCTCGTGCTGGCGCCGCTGCCCGCGTCCATCGCAGCGCTCGGAGCCGTCGCCGCTATGCTGCCGCTGCTGCGGGCGGCGACGCGCGAGGTCGCCCGCCTGATTCCGCAGGACGAGACCTATGCGGTTTCGCTCTCGGACCTGATCGGGCGCGTCGGCCAGGTCGTGATCGGGCCGCTCGACCAGGGCCTGCCGGGACGCGTGCGCGTCAAGGACGTCCACGACAACTGGCATACGGTGACGGCCTCGGCCGCGCCGGATTCGCCGCCGCTCCAGAAGGGAGCAAGGGTTTTGCTCGTCGATTGCCGCGATCGGCTGTTCATCGCTATTGCCGCGACCGACGAGATCGACGTCGTCAAGCAAGTTCAAAATTAGCCGCTGTCAATTCAGCCTCTATGGAGCCGTCATGTACGATCTCTTCATGCCAGCCACGATCGGCGTCATTCTCATCTTCGTGCTCGGCATCGTGTTCGCCATCCTCTATCATCGCTCGACCCGCGACGAGGCCTTCGTCCGCACCGGCCTCGGCGGCAAGAAGGTCGTGCTCGACGGCGGCGCCGTCGTGCTGCCGGTGTTCCACTCGATCGCCCGGGTCAATCTGAAGACGCTGCGGCTCCAGGTCGAGCGCAACAAGAAGGACTCGCTGATCACCAAGGACCGCATGCGCGTCGACATCGGCGCCGAGTTCTATGTCCGCGTCAAGCCGGACATCGACAGCATCGCGCTGGCCGCGCAGACGCTGGGCGCGCTGACCAACAATGCGGAGGCGCTGCGCGACCAGGTCGAGCCGAAATTCGTCGACGGCCTGCGATCGGTCGCCGCGACCATGGAGCTGCTCGATCTGCAGGAAAAGCGCTCCGACTTCGTCAAGCATGTGCAGGCCGCGGTCGAGGCCGACGTGCAATCGAACGGCCTCGAGCTGGAATCGGTGTCGCTGACAAAACTCGACCAGACCGACATCTCGTTCTTCAACGCCGACAATTTCTTCGATGCCGAAGGCCTGACCCGCCTGAAGACCATCACCGAGACCAAGCGGCGCGACCGCAACGCCATCGTGCGCGATAACGAGGTCGCGATCGCGCAGAAGGATCTCGAGGCGAAGCAGCAGACGCTGCAGATCGAGCGCAACAAGAAGGAAGCGGAGCTCAGCCAGGAGCGCGACATCGCCAACAAGACGGCCTCGACGCGCGCGGAGGTCGCAACCGCGACGCAGACCGCGTGGCAGACCGAGGAGAACGCCCGCATCGAGGCCCAGCAGAAGATCGCCCAGCGCGAGGCGGAGTCGCTGAAGGTGCGCGAGACCGCCTCGATCGAATCGAACCTCGCGATCACGCGGCGCAAGACCGACGCCGACCGCGAGATCCAGATCGCGACCCAGGACAACGAGATCCAGGTCGCCTCCAAGAGCAAGGACACCTCGGAAGCCAAGGCGATCGCCAAGCAGGCCGAGGCGCTCGCGGTCGCTGCGGAAGAAAAGGTCACTACCGCCCGCGCCATGGAGATCGCGGATCGCGAGCGGCTGACCGCCGTGCTCGCGGCGCGCAAGGAAGCCGAGCAGCGCTCGACCGGGGTCATCGTCGCCGCCGAAGCGGAGAAGCGCGCCGCGATCGACCGCGGCGAGGCGACCAAGACGGCGGCGACCGCAGAGGCCGAGGCCAACAAGATCCGGGCGGCCGGCGTCCGCGAGATCGGCGAGGCCGAGGCCGCGGTCATCACGCTGAAGAACGAGGCGCAAAACAAGCTCGGCAGCAATGTGATCGATTTCGAACTCGCCAAGAAACGCATCGAGACCATGCCCGCCGCGCTCGGCGAGATGGTGAAGCCGATCGGCAATCTGAAGGACGTTCGCATCCTGCATACCGGCGGTGCCTTCGGCGGCAATGGCGCGAATGGCGGCGGCAATGTCGGCTTTGGCGAGGGGCTTGCCGGCGAACTGCTGCGGGTGCATGCGCTCAAACCGCTGATCGACGAGATCCTGGCGCAGTCCGGCTTCAAGGCCGGCGACGACCCGATCAAGGCGCTGACCGCGGCCGTGATTCCGGCGACCAACGGCGTGGCGCCGGCGAAGGAGTAGGCAGTCTTATCCGAATTGATGCTGACACTGACCTGTCCACCTCGTCATGGCCGAGCTTGTCCCGGTCATCCACGTCTCTGATGCGCAAAGGAAGAAAGACGTGGATGCCCGGCACAAGGCCGGGCATGAAGATGAGAACTCGGAGCTACTCCACCACCGCGTGTTCCGGCCCGGCCGCCTGCTTGCGCAGGCTCGCCTTGGTCGAGCCGATCATGATCGCGAGCGGGACCGAGCAGAGGATGAACAGCATCACGAGCTGATAGTCCTGCGAGAAGGCGATGATCTGCGCCTGCACGTTCACCATGGCGTCCGCCATGGCGCGGCCGGTATCGGTGTTCATGTTGAACATGCCGGCCACGTCAGGCATCTGCATCGCGTGATTGAACGGGGTGACGTGCTCGACCAGGATCGCATGGGTGCGGCGCGAGCCCTCGGTGAGCTGCGCGATCACGATGGAGATGCCGGCCGAGCTTGCGATGTTGCGCATCAAGGTCAGCATCGAGGTGCCGTCGGTGCGCAGATTGCCCGCCAGCGTGAGGAACGACACCGTCGAGAGGGGCACGAAGACGAGGCCGAAACCAAAGCCCTGGATGATGCTCAAGGTCACGATCTCGGACGCCCCGGTCTGGTCGGTCCAGCCGGTCATCTCGAACAGCGAGAACGCTGTCAGCAGCAGGCCGGAGACGATCAAAGTGCGCGCCTCGAAGAAGCGCATCATGCGGCCGACCAGCATCATCGCGACGAAGGTGCCGCAGCCGCGGCTCGCGAGCAGCACGCCCGCGGTGATGATCGGATAGCCGATCACATTCTGCAGATAGGGCGAGGCGAGCGCCATGGTGGAATAGAGCACCAGCCCCATCACCGCCATGAAGATGCAGCCGGTGACGAAATTGCGGTCCTTGAACAGACCGAACTGGATGAACGGATTTTGCGTCGTGAAGGAGTGGGCGAGGAAGTAGTAGAAGCCGACCGCGGAAACGATGAACTCGGCGATGATCTCGTTCGACTCGAGCCAGCCGAGCTGCTCGCCGCGGTCGAGCGCGAGCTGCAGCGAACCGATCGCCACCGCGAGCGCGGCGAAGCCGAACCAGTCGAATTTCAGGGCCAGGTTCTGCTTCGTCTCGTCCATGAAGACGATCAGACCCAGCACGGTGATGAACCCGAACGGCAGGTTGACGAAGAACACCCAGTGCCAGGAGTAGGTTTCGGTCAGCCAGGCGCCGAGCGACGGGCCCATGATCGGTCCCATCATGACGCCCATGCCCCAGATCGACATCGCTTTCGCACGCTCCTGCAGCGTGTAGGAATCCAGCATCACCGCCTGCGACAGCGGCACCAGCGCCGCGCCGAACACGCCCTGCAGCAGGCGGAACAGCACCATCTGGTTGATGTCCTGCGCTAGCCCGCACAGCACCGAGGCGATCGTGAAACCGGCCGAGCAGACGATGAAGATGCGCTTGCGCCCGAAGCGGTTCGCGATCCAGCCCACCGGCGCAGTCATGATCGCGGCGGCGACGATGTAGGAGGTCAGCACCCAGTTGATCTGGTCCTGCGAGGCCGACAGGGTGCCCTGCATGTAGGGCAGCGCGACGTTGGCGATCGTGGTGTCGAGCGCCTGCATGATGGTCGCAGTCATGGCGCAGATCGTCACCATGTTCCGCCGCAGACCGGGAACCATGCTGGGCGCTGGCGCGGCACTCGACATCGGCAGGGTTACTCCTGGCTCGCCGCTGCGGGCGCGAGCCCAAGCAGGCCCGCCAGCGTGCGGCGATGGCCGGTATCGACCGTGGCATAGACGCTCATGCCGGCCTTCAGCTTGGCGACGTAGGGATCGTTCTGGTCGAAATAGATCCGCACCGGGACGCGCTGCACGACTTTCACGAAATTGCCGGTCGCGTTCTGCGGCGGCAGAATCGCGAATTGCGCGCCGGTGCCGGGCGAGAGCGAGCCGACCGTGCCCTTGAACAGATGGTTCGGGAACGCGTCGACCTCGAGCGTCACCGGCTGGCCGACCGCGACATAGGTGAAGTCG
>Ga0070709_10001906_pt1 | contig 11331 bp, 7 predicted proteins | sample LARL51metaG_FD_65449 | JGI IMG/M metagenome (GOLD analysis project Ga0070709, IMG submission 65449) | Corn, switchgrass and miscanthus rhizosphere microbial communities from Kellogg Biological Station, Michigan, USA - LAR L5-1 metaG | ecosystem: Host-associated > Plants > Roots > Rhizosphere ...
GTCTCAGGCGTAATCGGCCAGTTTCGTTGGGACATTGCGTCCGATCTGGAATCGGAGCCCGAAAAGTGGCGGCAACATCGCGCAATGCTGGACGCTCATCTTCCGTTTCGCGATCTGGAGTATCGGCGCGTGGACCCGATGGGGGCTCCGATCTATATCCGGACCAGCGGCAAGCCATTTTTTGACGCGAACGGCACGTTTCTCGGCTATCGCGGTGTCTCGACCGACGTGACCGCGATAGTCCGGGCGGAGCAGGCCGAACAGGCGCTGCGCGAGGCGCAGGCGGAACTCGCTCATGTCACGCGCGTGACGTCGCTGGGTGAACTGACCACCACCATCGCGCACGAGATCAACCAGCCCCTTGCTGCTATCTTGGCCAATGCCGAGGCCTGTCGAAGCTGGCTCGACCGCGCGCCGCCTGATCTTGCCGCGGCACGCCGCTCGGTGGAATGGATTGTCGACGACGGCAACCGGACGAGCGAGGTGATCCGGCGCGTCCGGGCGCTCTCGAAGAAGGACGACATCGAGAGCGGGCCGCTCGACATCAACGTCGTTCTCAGGGAGGCGCTCCCGCTGGTCAGCCGCGAGCTTGCAAGCCAGAACGTGGCCGTGCGCATGGAGTTGGCGCCTGACCTGCCCCCGATCTCAGGTGATCGGGTTCAGCTGCAGCAAGTGATTATCAACCTGGTGCTCAATGCAATCGAAGCAATGCAATCTGTGACGGATCGGCCGCGCGAACTTCTGATCAGGTCAGCTCAGGACGAGCGCGGCGTGGTCGTGACGGTCACGGACTGCGGTGTCGGCTTCGCGGAGGAGAATGTGGAGCGCATGTTTAGCCCCTTCTTCACCACCAAACCCAGCGGCATGGGTTTGGGTCTCTCGATCTGCCGCTCGATCGTGGAGTCTCATGGCGGCCGATTGTCGGTGGTCCGCAAAGAGGGACCCGGCGCGACGTTCCAGTTCACGCTGCCGCTATCGACACCGTAGTCAGGCGGCGCGAAATCGGCACAGCCATTCGGTGTCGCTCGCCCTGCGGGCCTTGAATCGATCGAGGCATTTTTTCGAACAGACGGCAGTCCGCCAGGAGTAGTGACGGATGAGGCCAAACTTTCCGACGCAAACGGCGCAACGCTTGGCGTGATCGTGCTGGTGATGTCGAGACCTGTTGAGCATTGTCCGTCTCCTCCTGGCCTCGCATGGGCCACTCGGGTTGAGGACCTCCAATTCGCTGTCGCACCTCGCACATGCATAGAGTGCGGCGTCGGGGTCGTAGTGATCGGCCAGGTCACGCGGCGCATAAGGACACCGGCTGCAGAGTTTCACTCTCATATGCCGCCTCCACGCCTCACGGTGCTCTTGCTCTGAGACGCAACCGCCGGGGGTGGCCCACATCCATTCCGACGAAATGGTCGGCGATGGCGTTCGATTCCCAAGTGGGCCTTGCGTTCCTGGCTGGGATCGGCGGACCTACTGTCTCGCTGTCGGCCTTCCCAAACATGCAGCGAGGCTAAGGCGACGGGACCCTCGGCTCAATTGTACAGAGGGTAAACGGCCGCTATCGAAAGGTTCGAAGGCGCTATACGAAGGTTTGCGAAAGCTCGGTTGCCCGCCCTGCCGCGGGTCGCGGAGATAAGCATTGGTGATACGGCCAGCCTGCGACTGTTTCCGGCTTTCGTCGGTAAGATGTTCGCGGCCTGCGAGGTAAACCAGGATCGCGCAAGCGAGCGTGAGCAGCAGAAATGCGGCATAAATGTCCCAGCCTCGCCGCAGCGAACGCCTGATCACGCCGCTCCAACCCTCGCACCGGCGTGCCCTATCGTAAGCCAGTGCGCAGGTCCGACCCGAGATGAACATGAACACTTCGGCGGCATCGCTGAAGCCGTAGTTCCGAAGTGTCAACCAGCTTCCGATGTTGTTGGGGACATGATCAAGAAAGATCCACCATAGCGCGATACCACGGCTGCGGCAGCGATCCGGTTTGCGCCGATACTTTCGCGGCATTCGGAAGCCGTTGCATCGGCGTCACCCGATTTCTGCGTCCCGATGCGTTGGCGCGCGCGATGTGGATGAACGCTCGACACGCGCTCAGCGCCCCGCAGACGCAACCGAGCGAGAACTTTTGACGTGACGCGCTGGGGTGAGCTATCGCTTCAATTGGGGTACCCCGCGAAGTGCTGACTTGCTCCCTATATTGAGAGCGACGCCCACTCGTGGCTGTTTGTTTGACCCCTGTCAAAACACCACGATGTCCGTTGATGGCCCTTCAGTGACCTGCGAAACCCTTCTAATGTCTGGAATGCACCAAGACCGACCGCACTGACGGTACTCGGAATTCGACGACGTCGAACGCCGGGGGACTCGGAATTGACTGACTTTGGCTCGAAATCCGTGACCCGCCAGACTCATATTTCACTTTGAGGCGCACGGAGTTCCACGACGAGAAATGGTCGCGTCCGCTGGCAAGCAACACTTGCGAGGCACAGCTTCGCTCCGAACAATTTTGTCAGCCCTGCTGCGGGTCGTAGGCTCAATGTGCTGGCCCGTACGTGGTTGACGCAAATCAAACCACGATTGCGCGCCGGGGCTATCATTTTACCGAATGAGGATGCACCGGTGGAGAAGATTTCCGATGCGGTACGCGCGCAGACTGCCCAGCCTCGCCATTGGCGTTTTCACCCTGGCCACCGTAGCGATTGGCGCCACGGTGGTTATCAGTCCGGGCTTGGCTCAGCCGGGACCGCCCGGTCCGGGATGGGGGCCAGGCATGATGATGGGGCCCGGCATGATGGGGCGGGGCGGATTCGGGTTCTTTTGCAATCCTCGCATGGCTGGTTTTGCGGAATGGCGCCTGCGGGAAATCGAGGAAGCCGTCAAGCCGAACGACGCGCAGAAGGCCTCGCTTGACGAGTTGAAGAGCGCTTCAGCGAAGGCTGCGGACATCATTACCAAGGATTGCCCAGCGACGATTCCAGTCAAACCGACCGAGAGATTGGAATTGGCCGAGAAGAGGCTGGAGACGATGCTGCAGGCAATCAAGGTTGTGCGCCCGGCATTTCAGGCGTTCTACGATGCGCTCGATGATAAGCAAAAGGCGAACCTGGATGCAGTCGGCCCTCGAAGCTGGGGATGGCGCCACTGGCACTGGCCGTGGGCAACCGACTAAGAATTGGATGGCTCGCGCCGGCTCGCCGCTCCTGCGATTGGCTCACTGCAGGAGGGCCATGCTTTGGCCTATTGAGTGGCAGTGAGCTGAGGTGCTCAATCGTTGTCGATGTCCGGACGCGGGGGTGGGCTATGTCCACCCTGCAAGGCGTTGCGGTCGTCGCCCGTTTGAGATTGGCTACCCTGTAGCATGAGAAATGACGACAGCTCTTCTCTAGGCCTGACCGGTCTGAGCGAAACCGAAGCTCGAGCACGGCTCGCCGCCGAGGGCCCGAACGAGCTGCCGCAGCCTGACCAGCGGACTCCGCTCCGCATCGTCCTCGAAGTCCTGCGGGAGCCGATGTTGGCGCTCTTGCTCGGCGGCGGTGTCATCTACTTGCTGCTCGGCGATCTCAAGGAAGCCTTGATCCTCCTTGCATTCGCCATGCTTTCGATCGCGATAACGGTTGTTCAGGAGACGCGCACCGAACGCGTCCTTGATGCGTTGCGCAACCTGGCGAGCCCGCGCGCCCTCGTTATTCGTGAGGGCCAGCGCAGGCGGATAGCCGGGCGCGATGTCGTAAGGGGTGATCTGGTTCTGCTATCGGAGGGCGACCGCGTGCCCGCCGACGCGCGGCTCGTCGAGGTCAATGACTTGCAGGCCGATGAATCGCTGTTGACCGGTGAATCCATCCCGGTCGGCAAGCGGGCTTCGTCCGTGGCAGTGCAGGCGATCCCCGCTCCTGGCGGCGAGAATTCGCCTTACGTCTACTCCGGCTCACTCGTGGTTCGCGGTAGCGGCGTCGCCGACGTAGTCGCGACCGGCGCCAGAAGTGAGATGGGCAAGATTGGACAGCTGCTCCACACCCTTGAGACGGAACCGCCCAAGCTGCAGAGCCAAACCCGCAATCTGGTTCGGCTCGCGGCGATCGGTGCCGGCGCAGTCAGCCTGGTTGTGATGGTGCTCTACGGTCTGTCCCGCGGCGGATGGCTGGACGCGCTGTTGGCCGGCATCACAATCGGCATGTCGATGCTTCCTGAAGAGTTTCCGGTGGTGCTGACGGTCTTCATGGCCATGGGAGCCTGGCGTATCTCGCGTGCGCGGGTTCTGACCCGGCGCTCCGCCGCTATCGAAGCCCTGGGGTCGGCAACAGTGCTGTGTACGGACAAGACCGGCACGCTGACCGAAAATCGGATGTCCGTCGCCGAATTGCGGACGACGGATGGGGTTTGGCGCCGTGGTGACCTCAGTCCAGGGGAGAGCTTTCACCAACTCGTAAGCTACAGCGTCTTGGCCAGTGCGCCTGAAGCCCTTGACCCGATGGAGAGAGCGATCCGCGATCTCGCTGATAGCTCTTTCGGGCTCAAAGGCGATCCTGTCGACGCCAACATGAAGCTCGTGAAGGCTTACGGTCTAAGACCGGAACTTCTTGCCGTCACCCAGGCCTGGAGGTCGGAGGGGAGCGGGCGCCTGATCGTGGCCGCCAAGGGAGCTCCCGAGGCGATCAGCCGGCTGTGCCATCTCGCGAAGAGCGAAGATGCCGATATGCAGGCGTCGGTCAACGCGATGGCCGCTGACGGAATACGGGTGTTGGGAGTTGCACAGGCTACTCACAGCGGCCCAGATCTGCCGGGCAGTCCGGCTGAATTCGTGTTTGAGCTCGTCGGGCTCGTCGGATTTGCAGATCCGTTACGGGCGAGTGTCCCGGCGGCAGTTGCCCAATGCCTGTCGGCGGGCATCAGGGTCGTGATGATCACCGGCGATTACCCGGCGACCGCAATTGCCATTGCGCGGCAGGCTGGCTTGGACGCAGCCGAATCGGTGACGGGCGATATGATCAACGCGCTGAGTGACGCCGAAATGACCTTGATCGCGCGCAGATCGACTGTGTTCGCGCGGATCGTGCCGGAACAAAAACTGCGCATCGTGCAGGCTTTGAAAGCCGATGGGCAGATCGTCGGGATGACCGGCGACGGCGTCAACGATGCGCCCTCGCTCAAGGCTGCGCACATCGGGGTGGCCATGGGCGGACGCGGCACGGACGTCGCCCGCGAGGCATCCTCCATCGTTCTGCTCGACGACGATTTCGGATCCATCGTGACAGCGATCCGGCTCGGACGGCGCATCTATGACAATCTCCGAAAGGCGATGACTTTCATCGTTGCCGTCCATGTCCCGATCGCCGGACTGGCGCTGCTGCCACTCATTCTCGGCTTGCCCATCATCTTCAGCCCGATCCACATCGCCTTCTTGGAACTGGTGATCGATCCGGTCTGCTCCCTGGTTTTCGAGGCCGAAAGGGAGGAGGAGGACGTCATGCGCCGGCCGCCGCGCTCACCAGCCGAACCGCTGCTGTCCGTTCAGCTGATCGGCTGGGGCGCCCTGCAGGGAACTCTCGCCTTCGCGATGGCCGGCGGCATGTTCGTGCTGGCGTTCAGGAACGGCATGCCTGATGACGAGGTGCGGGCGCTCACCTTCGTGGTGCTCATTTCCGGCATTTTTAGCCTGATCTTCGTGAACCGCTCCTTCAGTTCATCGTTCCGGCTGGCCCTGGCTCGTCCTAACACGGCGTTGTTTTCGATTTTGTTTGGCGTCTTCGTGATGCTCGGCTCGTGCTTGACGGTTCCGGTTTTGCGCGAGCTGTTCCGATTTGGTCCGCTGCATCCCGATGATCTGGCGCTGACAATCGCGTCGGCGGCCTTTGTTCTTGTCGCGCTGGAGCTGCTAAAGCCATTCTGGCGCAGTCAACTTCGAAGCTCGAGCTCTGGCGACCAGTCGTGAACATCTCGCCACCGGCTCGGCATCCCTGATCTAGATCAATCCGCGACGGCCTTAGTCGCGGCACAATTACTATGCGTGCGGTCGGCCAGGATGCATATGGCTGGGCCAAGGCCCGCAGACCAGGCGAATCCGAGCTACCCGAGGCAGCATGCGATAGGAGATCAGATTCATGCGTGCTCTTGTTGTCGCGACAGTCTTACTGACATGGCTCGGCCTGCACTCCCTGCATGCTCAAGATCGAGGAAATCCGTCGGCAAGCCGGCAACCAGTGCAGTCTCAAGACCAGCCGAACGCCTCGGCAAAACAGGCGCCGCAACCAAGCAGCGATGACCAGACACGGCGGACGATGAATCGGATGGGACCCGGCATAGACTGGGATCACCGGAAGCCGGGTCGACATTGGCGAATCTCCCCCCACCACCCGGGAACGTGAGCCGGAGAAGCGTCAGACGCTTTCGACGATCGGACACGAGTCAGGCAAATCGGACAAGGTCATGAGCATCGCTACGGTCATGGTTTATGTCGACCCCGCGCAGCAGGCCGAGGAGCAGGTGCGAGTGGCGCGGTCGATCGCGACCAAGTTCGATGCTTTGGTGATCGGCGTTTCAGCGTGCGCCGTCGAACCCGACTTCGTCGCAGAGGGCGTGATCATAGAAGAAACGACGCCGGAGGATCTCAAGCGGATCAAGTGGGCGTTGGCCGATAAAGAAAGATGGTTTCAGGACGTCGTTGGAGTTCCGAAGGGCAAGATCGAGTGGCGGTGGAGCATCGAATTTCCAACTGTCTTTCTGGCGAACGAGGCAAGGTCGGCCGATCTGGTCGTGATTAAAAGCAAGCAGGACAAGGTCGACCCCTATCACGTGATTGATCCGGCTGGAGCGGTCTTGCGCATGGGGCGGCCGGTCCTCCTGGTGCCGGAGCCGGTTCATGAACTGCGGGCCGACCGCGTGGTGGTGGGTTGGAAAGACACAAGAGAAGCACGGCTTGCGGTGCGGGATGCGCTGCCGTTCCTCACGCGGGCCGCCCAAGTGACAATCATCGAGATTTGCACATCGGATCAACAGGATCTGGCAAGAAAGCACGTCGACGACGTCGCAAAGCACCTGGAACGCCACGGGGCGAAATGCCGAACCGATGTTCGTGTCCACATGGTCGAGTCCGACGCTCACCAACTCATCCGTTTAGCCAAAGCTGATGATGCCGATCTGATCGTCACCGGAGCCTATGGCCACAGCCGGCTCGGTGAATGGATGTTCGGCGGCATGACGAAAGGCCTCATCGATGAAGCGCCATTCTGTCTCCTGATGTCGCACTAGAGCCTGGGAGCCCATGCAGCGAACAGTTTGGGCCAATGACCGCTGTCCAGATCCTCGGAAGCGGGGGGCGTGTGCGCTCGCCACTCTGATTCTTTGCTAGCTTGTGGCTGTGCGGCCTATTGAGATTCCGGGCTGGGCGATAGCGTCTTCCAGAGCAGGTATCCGCCCAGCACGATGAGGACGACCGGCATGAGCGGCAGGGGCAGAGCAAGAAGATCCCAAATGCCGGCAGCGAGAATGATGACCCCGACGATGATGCCAAACGTCTCGATCTTCAGGTCTCGTTGTCCTCTCACAAGCTGTGCGCCCAATATCAGGACCCCGACACCCACAAGGAACCAGGCCCAGGGCAATCCGGTGAGCATGACGACGCCAAGCCAAATGAAAAATACAGCCCAGGCACCTGAATCGATTTGACGGGAGAGGACCGGCTGATCCGACGGGCCGTGGAACTGGTCGAGGGATGGATGCGTATTGGCCATGATGTAGCCTCCGCTTCGCTGGTCAAAAAAATTGGCGCGGCTTTGCCCTGTCAGTGTTGATCCAGATCAACGGAAATCGACGCCCAAGTCATCGTCCTCGCTCATCAATCACGCCAAATTCTGTTACCGGCATGACCCAGTAGACGAGCCGCGATCCGGCGAAAGCCGCCGTGAGCCGCTCGAGCAATTGCACAGCGTCGGCCCGTTGAAGGACGGTGCGGACCATGAGCTCGTCGGCGTGGCCTTTGACCCGCTCGGCAGCTGTCTGCAGTCTGACGTCCGGCCCGTGTCCGGCCGCATCGGAGGCTGTGAAGCCGGAGACGAGATCCCGCTGTTCGCTCAGATAATCGAACAGCTCGCTGCGCAGCGATCGGGGAGCGATCAGCGTCAGGCAGGCAAACTCGGCACTCATTTGGCCTCCTTACTCCGACCGCCAAACCGGCGGTAGAGAATCGGCAAGAGGATCAGAGTCAGGGCCGTCGATGAAAGCAGGCCGCCGATCACGACGATGGCAAGCGGGCGCTGGATCTCCGATCCGGGACCGCTGGCGAACAATAGCGGGATCAGTCCGAGCGCGGTGATGCTGGCCGTCATCAAGACCGGTCGAAGTCTCCGCTTGGCGCCCTCAACGACGATGCGCCCCTCGGGTACGCCGAGGGCGCGGAGCTGATTGAAGTACGAGACCAGCACGACCCCGTTCAGCACGGCGATGCCGAGCAGCGCGATGAAGCCGACTGAGGCCGGAACCGAGAGGTATTCGCCGGTCAGGACCAGCGCAAAAACACCGCCGATCAGTGCGAAGGGGATGTTGATCAGCACGATCAGCGCCTGGACGATCGAGCCGAACGTGGTGAACAGGAGCACGAAGATCAGACCGATGGCGACTGGGACCACGATCGACAGCCGCGCGGCTGCACGCTGCTGGTTCTCGAATTGGCCGCCCCAGGTCAGCCGGTAGCCCTCCGGCAATGGCAATTCCGCCCCGACCTTTTGCCGGGCTGCCTCGACGAAGCTCACCATGTCACGGCCGCGCACATTGGCGCGAACGACGCTCATGCGGTTTCCGTTCTCGCGGTCGATCTTGACGGGACCGTCGACCCGTTGAATGCGGGCAACCTGCGAAAGCGCGACGTGCTGGCCGGAACCCAGCGTCAGCGGCAGGCTGGCGAGCAGTGTCGGCGCCTCCCGCGTCGTCTCGCTGCCGCGTACCAGGATCGGGGTGCGACGTCCTTCCTCAAGCGCGATACCGATGGTGCGGCCTTCGATCTGGGTGCGGAGCGAGTTCGCGATCGCGTCGACCGTCAGTCCAAGGCGTCCGGCCTCCAGGCGGTTCACCGCAACCGTGTAATATTGCGAGCCCTCGTTGAGCGTCGTGTAGACGTCCTCGGCGCCTTCGATGCCGGACAAGATGCCCGACAGCTTGTTCGCAATCTCGTTGAGCTTGGTGATGTCGGGCCCGAAGATCTTCACCGCGACGTCGCCCCGGACGCCGGAGATCATCTCCTGCACGCGCATGTCGATCGGCTGGGTGAAGCTGAGCGACAGCCCCGGAAAGTCGGCCAGCACACGCCGCAGCTCTTCGATCAGCGCAGGCTTGTCAGCTGTCTTGCGCTGCTCGACGGGTTTCAGGACCAGGAAGGTGTCGGTCTGGTTCGGCCCCATCGGATCGAGGCCGAGCTCGTCGGCGCCAGTCCTGGCCACTATACCCTCGACATCAGGCACCTTTGCGAGGATTGCGGATTGCAGCCTTGCATTGATCCCGATCATCTCGTCGAGATTGATCGATGGCAGCGCCTCGACACTGACAATGGTGTCGCCTTCGTCCATCGTGGGCATGAAGGTCTTGCCAAGCTGGGTATACGCGTAACCCGCCGCAACCAGGCCCACCACTGCTGCGATGATCACCTTGCGCTCGTTGTTCAGGGCCCAGCCCAGGACAGGTGAATAGAGGCGCGACGCGGCCCGGATCAGCCAGGGGTCGCCGTGTGAGGCCGTCTTGAGCACGAACGAGGTCGCCACCGGAATCACGGTGAGCGCCAGGAGTAAGGAGGCGCCCAGCGCAAAAATGATGGCGAGCGCGACAGGGATGAACAGCTTGCCCTCCAGCCCGTGCAGCGTCAGGAGCGGCACAAACACGATCATGATGATCAGGACGCCCGATGCGACCGGCTGGAGCACTTCGCTGACCGAGCGGAAGATGACGTGCACGAGGGGCGCCGTTCTGCCCTGTGCATCCTTGCTGCTGAGATTTCCCACAACGTTTTCGACAACGACCACCAGCGCGTCGATCAGCATGCCGATGGCAATCGCAAGGCCGCCCAGGCTCATGAGGTTCGCGGACATCCCGGCCACTCGCATGACGATCAGCGCGATGACGATTGCGAGCGGAAGGCTCAAGGCGATCACCAGTGAGGCCCGCCAGTTCCCCAGGAACAGCAGCAACAGCACAATCACCAGGACCGTCGCCTCGCCGAGCGCGCGGACGACGGTCCCGACGGCGCGATCGACCAGGCGGCTCCGGTCGTAGAACACGTTGATCGTCACGCTCTTCGGCAGCCAGGGCTTCAGTTCGTCCAGCCGCTCGCGTACATCACTGACCACCTGGCGCGCGTTGGCGCCCCGCAGCCCGAGGACCAGTCCTTCGACGGTCTCGCCGTGGCCACCTGCCGTAAGGGCGCCATAGCGCGTCTGAGCGCCGATCTGGACGCGGGCGACATCCTTGACGCGGATCGGAATGCCGTCCCTGGTATCGACAACGATCTGCCTGATATCCTCGATGGTGCGGATTGAGCCTTCGATCCGCACCAGCGCGCTGTCCTCGCCCTGGTTGACCCGGCCGCCGCCGTCATTGCGGCTGTTGACCTCGATGGCACGCCGGAACAGGTCATAGGAAATGCCGCGCGCTGCCAGCGCGTCGCTGAGCGGCACGATCTCGAAGGCCCGGACATAACCGCCGAGCGCATTGACGTCGGCAACACCCGGAACGGTCCTTAGCGCCGGACGAATGACCCAGTCGAGCAGGCTGCGCCGTTCCGCCAGCGACAGATCCGGGCTGTCGATGGTGAACATGAACATTTCGCCGAGCGGGCTCGTGATCGGTGCCAGCCCGCCGGTCACGCCTTCCGGCAGGTCGCGCGCGATATTGGACAGGCGCTCGGAAACCTGATTGCGCGCCCAGTAGATGTCGGTGCCGTCCTCGAAATCGACGGTGACGTCCGCGAGCGCGTATTTCGTGGTCGAGCGAAGGATCTTCTTGTTCGGCAAGCCGAGCAGCTCGAGCTCGATCGGAACGGTGATGCGCTGCTCGACCTCCTCTGGGGTGAGACCCGGCGCCTTCATGATCACTTTCACCTGGACCGGCGACACGTCCGGAAACGCATCGATCGGCAGGTTTGGCAGCACAGTCAACCCGGCGCCAATCAACAGAAGCACGCCGAGTACAACGAACAGTCGCTGCGAAAGGGAGAATGCGATGAGGCGTTCTAGCATGGCTAGCCGGCTCCCAGCCGCAACAGGATTCCGCGCAGCGCGGAGATGCCGCTGACCGCCACCTCATCCTTGTCCGTGATGGCGCCCGAGACCACGACGTGGTCCTGGTCCTCGGCCAGGA
>Ga0070709_10001909_pt1 | contig 11325 bp, 10 predicted proteins | sample LARL51metaG_FD_65449 | JGI IMG/M metagenome (GOLD analysis project Ga0070709, IMG submission 65449) | Corn, switchgrass and miscanthus rhizosphere microbial communities from Kellogg Biological Station, Michigan, USA - LAR L5-1 metaG | ecosystem: Host-associated > Plants > Roots > Rhizosphere ...
CCGGCACCTCGGTCACGATCGCGCGCTCCGTACCGAGTAACGCGTTGAAGAGTGATGACTTGCCCGCGTTAGGCCGGCCGGCGATCACCAGGAGCGCGCCCTCACGCAAGCGCTCTCCCTCCGGTGCCGTGGCGAGGAGCTGCCCGAGCCGATCGCGCACCGCCGTCCACGCGGCCTCCACCCGCTCGGGGGCGACGGGCCCCTCGTCTTCATCCGGGAAATCGATGTCGTAGGCGATCAACGCTTCGAGCTCGAGCAGGTCGGCCCGGAGTCGCTCGAGGCGGGTAGAGAGCCCACGATCGAGCTGCTGCAGCGCCCGGCGGGCCTGCGCGGGTGAGCCCGCGTCGATCAGGTCACCCGTCGCCTCGGCCTGCAGCACGTCGAGCTTGCCGTTCAATACGGCGCGGCGCGTGAACTCCCCGGGTGCCGCCGGGCGCGCGCCGGCCGCGGCGAGCGCCGCGACCACGGCCGCCGGGACCAGCAGGCCGCCATGCGTCGAGATTTCGACGAGGTCCTCGCCGGTGTAGGACCGGGGGCCCGGAAAACACGCGGCCAGCGCGTCGTCCCGGACCTCGCCCGTAGCGGGATGGACCACCTCGACCCGGTGCACCGTGCGCGGCGGCTCCGGACGGAACGGGCGCAGCGCGCGCGCCGCGACGTCGAACGCGCCGCGCCCGGAAAGACGGATCAGCGCGAGGGCGGAGCGTCCCGGAGGCGTCGCGAGCGCGACGATCGGATCAGACAGCACCGCTCACCTCTTACCGCTCACCTCTTACCGCTCACCGCCGTTACGTCTTTCCCGCCTGCTCCCGCAACCGCCGCTTCGCGATCAGGTACTGCTGAGGGATGCTGAAGAGGTTGCTCACGGCGTAATAGAGGTTCAGCCCCGACGCGAAGCGGAGGAACAGGACGGTCATGAACACCGGCATGAAATACACCATCATCTTCGCCTGCGGGTTCGGCGGCACGCCGATCTGCCCGACCTTGGAGAGCACGAACATCGAGAGCCCCATCACGATCGGGATGATGTAATACGGGTCGGCCCGGGAGAGGTCGGTGAGCCACAGGAACGGCACCCCTCGGAACTCGATCGTGTTGGCGAACACGAAGAACAGCGCAAACAGCACCGGCATCGGCAGCAGCATCGGCAGGCACCCGCCGAGCGGGTTGACGTTGTGCTCCTTATACAGCCGCATCATCTCCTTCTGCAGGCGCTCAGGATCGTTCTTGTAGCGGTCCTGCATCTGCTTCATGAGCGGCGCGACGGCCTGCATCCGGATGCTCGACTCCATGGCGCGCTGGTTGAGCGGCCAGAGCAGCGCGCGCACCAGCACGCCGAAGATGATGAGCACCCACCCGTACGCGAGCGTCAGGCGGTCGTGCATCCAGATCAGGATGTTCACCACCAGCACCGACACCGGCTGGATGAGGGGACGGAGCACGCCACCGTACGGATTGGCGTCGTCCAGGTCGTGGCCCAGCTTGGCCAGCCGTCGATACTCGAGCGGGCCGACGTAGAGATCGAAGCCGAAATCGCCCGCCGGCGGCACGGGCAGTGTGAGCGTGAGAGCGGCACGGGTCGCGACGGCCGAATGGCCGAACATCGAGGAAGCGGTCACCGTCCGCGGTCCCCCCTCGACGAGGGCGGCGCCGAATCGCGGCGCGTTCTCCTCGATCGCCAGTGCCGCGGTGAAGAAATACTTCGACTTGACACCGGCCCATTCGAAGGGTCCGTCGAGGATCTTGCGCTCGCCCGGATTGAGGGACTGGAGCGCGAGGCTCTGCGTCTTGGCCGCTTTGGTGACCACGGCGAAGTGCCGGTAGTCGTCCATCGTATCGGCTTCGACCGTTCGCAGGCCGTCTCCCATGCCGAGGAGCAACGTGCCGCCGGTCTGCCCAAAGCCCTCCATGCGCCCCCGCACCGACACGCGGTATTCATCGGAGAAGAAGCGGTATTCCAGCGCGACCTCCGCGCCGGACTGCTCCCCCCGGAACGTGAGCGTCGCGCCCTCCGGCCCCACGGTGATCTGCTTGGCGCTCGGGGTCAGGCGCCACGACCCGAGCGCCGTGGTGTCGCTTCCCGCGGTCCGGGAAAACACGAGCATCGGCCGGTCCGGTGGCACCAGCTGCACGGGATGCTCCGAATCGACGGGCGTGAAGGACTTGTAGTCGAGCAGCGCCGCGCTCACCAAGGCGCCGCCCTGCGTCGTGAAGCCCAGACGGTAGAGGGGGGACGTGACCCAGACCGTCTCTGCGGGAGCGGTTAGCCGGTTAGCCGGTTGGGCGGGTGGCGCCGGGGCGGGAGCGGGCGGCGCGATGCTTTCGCGGGCGACGCTGACACTATCCGGCGAACCGCCAGCCCGCCTAACCGGCTGCTTCTTCGGCGGAAACAGGATGCTCGGCAGCACTGCTACGATGAGCATCAGCAGGATGGCCAGAATGACGCGTCGGTCCACGGTGTCCTTAGGGAACGGGATCGTATCCGCCCGGATGGAGCGGATGGCAGCGGAGAATGCGCTTGACGCCGAGCCACGAACCTTTCACGGCGCCGTAGCGTTCCACCGCCTCGAATGTGTACCGCGAGCACGACGGCATGAAGCGACACTGCGTAAATACGAGATGCGACAGCGTCAGCTGGTAACCACGAATGAGGGCCATCACGACGAGTCGAGGCCAGCGCTGGACGTTCATGTGATACGCGTCACGCTCTCGGTCAAATCGGCACGCAGCGCTGCAAACGGGGCGGCATAGGCGGCGCGCTTCGCGCGGACCACGAGATCGACTACGGGGAGAGACGCGAGCGGGTTACGTCGGAGGATCTCCCGCAGGCGCCGACGCAACCGATTGCGTGCCACAGCGGTGAACTGATAGCGAGGAACCACGATTGCGGTCCGCGGGTGGCCCACCGGGCTCTCGCGCCAGGCCAGGTCGAAATGCGGCGTGCGCATGCGGCGACCCTGTTCCCAGCAGGCAGTGAGGTCCGAGCCGCGCGCGAGTCGCGCGCGACGCGGGAACCGCTCTCCCGTTAGTGGCTCCGGTGTTTGGACGGCAGACGGACCGTGAGGCGCTTGCGCCCCTTCTTCCGCCGGCGGGACAGGACGGCGCGGCCCCACACATCTTTCATCCGCGCGCGAAATCCATGCTTATTGATGCGCCGCCGATTGCGCGGGCGATACGTCGGACCCATACATTCCTCTCGTAAGGCCGGGAAACGTACACCGGCGTCGGCGCGCGGGTCAAGGTTGACTTTTCCACATGCGAGCCGTACTTTCGGGCCGCCCTTGCTGGACGTCCCACCTTTCGTCAATCGCGGATGGAGCAGTCTACCAAAGAAGCTTGGAAGCGCCTCCTCGACGAGGCGAGGCGTGAACTTCCCGACGCGACGGTGCGGACCTGGCTCGAGCCCGCGGTGCCGATCGCGTTGGACGACGGTCGTCTGATCGTCGGCGCTCCCGACCAATTCGCCGTCGAGTGGAACGAATCGAAGCACGCGAATGTCCTCGCGCGCGCAGCCGAGCGTGTGTTCGGCCGGCCAACCTCTGTCGTGTTCCGCGTGCAGGAAGATCGCCAGCAGCGGCCCCAGATGGATTTCTTCGTCGCGCCCCGCGAGCCGGCGGCCCCCGACAAGGCCGGCGTGCCCACCACGCCGCTCAACGAGCGCTACACGTTTCAGACGTTCGTGATCGGGAAGTCGAACGAGCTCGCCGCGGCCGCCGCGCACGCCGTCGGCGAAGCTCCCGGGAAGACCTACAATCCGCTCTTCATCTACGGCGCCACGGGCCTCGGCAAGACGCATCTCATGCAGGCGGTGGCGCACGCGGTGCTCGCCAAGTATCCCGGGACGCGCGTGCACTACTTCGGCGCGGAGCAGTTCATCAACGAGGTGATCGAATCGATTCACGCGCGAACCATGTCTGAGTTCCGGCGCCGCTATCGGAACGACGTGGACCTCTTCCTGGTGGACGACGTGCATTTCCTCGAGGGCAAGGAAATGACCCAGGAGGAGTTCTTCCATACGTTCAACGCCCTGTTCGAGGGGCACAAGCAGATCGTGCTCACGTCCGACCGGCCGCCCAAAGAGATTCCGGGCCTCGAGGACCGGCTCATCTCCCGCTTCGAGTGGGGACTCGTGGCCGACATCGGGCACCCGGACCTGGAGCACCGGATTGCGATCCTGCGCAAGAAGGCCGAGCAGGACCACCTCGAGCTCACCATCCCGGACGACGTCCTGCGGTTTATCGCCGAGCACATTCGCTCGAGCGTGCGCGAGCTCGAGGGGTGCATCATCAAGCTGCTCCTGTTCGCATCGCTCAAGAACCGGGAAGTCACGATCGAGTTGGCGCGCGAGGCGCTATCGGACAAGATCCGCCAGGGGGAGGAGGCCGCGAGCTACGGCCAGCCCACGCCGAGCATCGACCGGGTCCAGGAGGTCGTGGCCCGGCGGTGGGGCGTCACGCCCGAGGGACTCCGCTCGAAGGCGCGCACCAAGACGCTCACCGTCCCCCGTCAGGTCGCCATGTACCTCGCGCGCGACATGCTGGGCATGCAGTTGGTCGAGATCGGGCAGGCGTTCGGGGGGCGCGATCACTCGACGGTGATTCATTCGGTGGACAAGGTGGAGCGGCAGATGATGCGAGACCGGACGTTCAAGGAGCGCGTCGAGATGGCGCGCCAGGAGTTGTCCGCACTCTAGCCAACAATATCCAGAGGGCGATGTGGGCGGGTGTGGGAAGAGCGGCGGCGCGTGGGGAAGTCCCGGTATACCAACAGTCCCAACAACCGGGTCAGATGACAGCGGGAGGCCAGCCCTCGCGAGGGAACCAAGTTACGGAGATTCACCCACATTCCCCGCCCTCTACTACTACTACTAGTATTCTATCTTAGTACAGCAGTAGGTACTTACTTCCACAATCTGAGGATGCGACACGACGGATGAAGTTCACGATCACGCGGGAGCAGCTGCAGGAGGGGTTGAGCGCGGTCGCCGCGGCGATCCCCGCCAAGACGACCCTGCCGGTCCTCGCGAACGTCCTCGTCGAGGCGACCAAACAGGGGCTCCGCCTTTCCGGCACCGACCTCGACATTGCGGTGACGACCACCGTGCCGGCCGAGGTGGACGCAGAGGGTGCGGTCACCCTGCCCGCGAAGAAGCTCGTGGATATCGCGCGCGAGCTGCCCTCGGGCCCGGTGCGGTTCGCGGCGGCAGGGGAGTCACGCGTGGGCATCGAGTGCGGTCGCTCGAAGTTCAAGTTGCTGGGCCTGCCGCGCGAGGAGTTTCCCTCGTTTCCGGCCGTCAAGTTCGACGGGTCGTGGAAGGCAGCGGCGGCGGTGGTGCACAAGCTCGTGGGCCACGTGGCGTTCGCGGCGTCGACCGAAGAAAGCCGTCCCATTCTGAACGGTGTGCTGTGGGAGCTACGGCCCGACCACATGCGGATGGTCGCGACGAACGGGCACCGGCTCGCCAAGATGGACGTCCCGGCGACGGGCGGGTCGACGGCGGATCTGATCGTTCCGCCCAAGGCGCTCGAGCAGATCCGGCGCCTGTTCGGCGCGGAGGAGGCGCTCGACATCGCGCGGAGCGACAATCACATCGGGTTCCGCGCCGACGGCACGCTCGTGTTCTCCCGCCTGATCGAGGGTCCCTATCCCAACTACGAGCAGGTCATCCCGCGCGAGAACGACAAATTCGCGACGGTGGACAAGGCCGCGATGGCGGCCGCCCTGCGCCGCATGAGCGTCGTGGCGAGCGACCAGACCCATCGCATCCGGCTCGCCTTCTCGGGCGGGGCCGTCAAGTTCTCCGTGCAGACCCCCGACCTGGGCGAAGCCCAGGACGAGCTGGCGGTCACCTACGAGGGTGAGCCGCTCGAGATCGGATTCAACGCCATGTACCTGCTCGAGATCCTGAAGTACATGCCCACCGACGAAGTCCGGCTCACCTTCAAGGCGCCCGAGCGGGCCGCCACCGTGGAGCCGGTAGGCTGGGACGATCCCGCGAGTTATATGGCGTTGGTCATGCCGCTACGATTAGTGGACTAATCGAGACGCGGAAAGGCAACAACTAGACGCAACAGACGCACAGGGGTGAACAGGTGACAGTGTTCAGGGCAGGCTGTCCCGACTACTGTCTGCTGTTCTCCCCTGTGCGTCTGTTGCGTCTGTGCGTCTAGCCTTTTGTGCGTCTGTTGTGTCTGTGCGTCTAGCCTTTTGTGCGTCTGTTGTGTCTGTGCGTCTAGCCTGTGTGCTGTCCAGCGGAGCGAGACTGTCGACTTGGATCGAATCCACAGGTGGCAGCTCAACAGTCGGCACCGGCAGCGTGTCTGTTTCCTCCTCCTGCGGAATGATCACGTCCACTCCCCTGTAACGCGCCAGGATCAACGTCCGCCGCGCCAGCATGCGATCGGGACGGAAGGTGGGATTGGAAGTGCGCGGATGAGGGAGCGTGGCGGCGAGCTCGGCGGCTTGCTCCTCCGTGAGTCGGGACGGCGGCACACCAAAGTAGGCGTGGCTTGCCGCATCGACACCCCAGATGCCCGGTCCCCATTCCACGACGTTCAAGTACAGCTCGAGGATGCGATCCTTCGAGAGCGTCGCTTCGAGCCGCAAGGCCGTGACGGCTTCTTTGATCTTGCGGAGAGGGTTACGGGACGGTGAGAGGTAGAGGTTCTTCGCGAGCTGCTGCGTGATCGTGCTCGCGCCCCGAAGACGTTCCCGATGTTGCCACGCGGCGCGCACGCCGGGCCAGAATCCCCGGGCGTCGTTCAACCCGAGCGCATCCGCGATCTCCGCCGGGTCGATGCCGTGGTGCGTATGAAACCGAGAGTCCTCGGCGATGATCACCATGCGCTGCAGGACGGGAGAAATCTCAGGCAGGGGAGTCGGACGGAATGGCGGAAGGACCGAACGTACGGACCCCGTTCCGTCGTTCCCTCCTTCCGTCGCCTCTCGCATGAGGGCCGTCTCTCGCGGCCAATGATCCCGCCACCAGACGGGCGCGGGCCAAACGCCGAGCAGCCAGACGAGGGCCACGCCGGTCATCCCTAGCGCCACGCGACGCCCGTTCCTAGGTTTCGCGTCCTCCATGTCGCTCGATATCCCCACGCTGTCTCGCCGCCTCCAAAAAGCTCTCGGCAAGGAATTTACCGTGGGCGATCTGCTCGGAGAGGGGGGCTTCGCCGCGGTCTTCCGCGTGCGGGACAAGGCCCAGGACCGCGACGTCGCGGTGAAGGTACTCGACCTGGGGCAGACCCCCTCGCCCGCCCTCGCCGAGCGATTCGTGCGCGAGGCCCGCACCAGCGCTCAGCTCGTCCACCCGCACATCGTGCCGATCTTCAAGGTCGGGGGCTACAAGAACGAAGTGCTGTACATCGTGATGCGCTGCGTCGACGGGCCGTCGCTCCGGCATCTCCTCGAAACGCACCAGCGGCTTCCGTTGCGGGACGCGGCGCGCATCGCGCGACAGGCGGCGGACGCCCTCGGCTATGCCCACCAACAAGGGGTCGTCCACCGCGACGTGAAGCCCGACAACATCCTGCTCGACGCGGCCGGCCACGTGCTCGTCACCGATTTCGGGATCGCCAAGGCGGCTCAGGAGGCCTCGGTCAGCCAGCTCACGACGGAGGGGATGGTCGTGGGCACGCCCCACTACATGAGTCCCGAGCAAGCGACCGGGGAGCGGGTGGACGCCCGATCGGACGTGTACTCGCTCGGCATCGTGCTGTACCAGATGCTCGCGGGCGCCCCGCCCTTCGACGGCGATTCGGCCCAGGCGATCCTCATGAAACAGGCCACCGCCGAGCCGGTACCGATCCGCGACGTCCGGAGCGACGTGCCCGGCGCCCTCGCCGCGGTCGTCGACCGCACGCTCGCCAAGGATGCCGCTGAACGATTCCAGACCGCCGAGGAGCTGAGCGGTGCGCTCGTCGCGGCGATGCCCGCCGCCGCGAGCGAGACCGTGCGCGTACGGTCCAGCCGGGCGGGGTGTCTCGTGCTGGGCGGCCTCGCCGCCGCCGCGATTGTCCTGGCGTTATCCGTCTTCTCCAAACCGCCGCGGATCCAGGCGAGCGCGCCGATCCCCGATAGCATGCTCCAAGGACTCCGGCGCCAGGGGGCCTTCGCGCCGGGGGATGTGCCGCTCTACGTGTTCGGCCCTCGAGGCGTCGATGATACGACCCTTCTGGTCGTATCACGACGCAGCGTCGCCGTGGTGACGCCCCATCGGACTCGAGCGTATTCTCGAGACGGCGTGCGCGCGCGCTTCGGCCTGCAGCTGGCGGGGGGCCTGTCGTTTCGAATGCTGCTGCTGCTGCCGCGATCGCGGCGCGACACGGTGTTCCGTCGCCTGTCGTTCCGCGATGTGTACGAGGCGGCCCCGCGGCTGGGGAAACTACTCGGTGAGGACGCCGCTCGGGTCGATCGTTAGGGCATTCTGGGGGGACGACCGGAGCTCACGAACCGGCGCGTCGAGACGCCGTACAGACTGAGGGCATCGACACGGCTGACGTCCCCCGGTGTGGTGGCAACCATGCCGGCGAGATCCTGGCCGCCTAGCGACAACCCGAACGCGAACCCCGCCCGGTGAAGCGACCGGTCCGTGTCGAGACGGGCCGAGAGGCCAACCGGGAGGTGCGTCCCCTGACGCAATTGCGCGTGCAGGCCGAACGCGTAGCCCACCACGCCGGCGGACGTGACGCGGCCGAGCGCCGAGAGCGCGGCGCCGCCCTGAAACAGCTGGACCGTCGCGCTCGGGACATAGGTCACCGGAAGCAGCTCCCCGCGGACTCGCGGCTCGCCGAGGTCCTGAATCGTGCCGCCCACGGAGATGATCGGCGTCCACGCATACAACACCCCCAAATCCCACCCGGAGCTCGAGGTGCCACCCCGATAGAGGGCCAGGGCTCCCCCGGCGGCCAGCTTTCTGTGACCGAAGCCCGCTCCGATGCGGAGCGTGCTACCGCGCACCCCACCGTCGAACACGTCGCGCTGATAACCGAGCGACAATCCCCGCGAGTTGAACCCGAAGGTGAACTGGCGCAACCGACCCTTCGCCCCCGGATCACCCACGGTGGCATCGAGGGCGATTGACGCCTCCGGGAACAGGCCGAGCCCCGCGGGATTCACCCAGAGGGCGCGCGCGTCGCTCACGTCGGTCGGAAAGAGGTACTGCGTGGATCGATTGGGCGCGACCTGGGCTCCCGCGCCGGTCACCGTTAGAAGCAGGAGCGGTACGGACAATCCGACCGTCCGACGCTCCGACCGTCCGGCCACTACGGCAGCACCGCGATGGTCGTGCGCGTCAATTGAATGACCGGGATAGCGACGCCCCGGACGGTGAGCCGGACCGTGAGCGTCGTCGAGTCTTGCGACTCGCCGCCCAGGAATCGGCCGTCCGCGGCTATGTACGCGACGCTCGTGCCAGTCCCGGCTCCGGATAGCTCGAACGGCTGTCCCATGTTCTTGCCGCTCCCGGCCACGCGGAACGTCTGGTTCGCCAGCACGCGGAGGCTGGGGGCCCCCAGGTGGTCTTCCCACCCGGCCGCGGTAGACTGGGTGATCGCGTGACGCGAGACTTCGGAGCCATTCCCCTTCTGAGTCGTCTCGACGGTGTCGGTCCATGCGGCGCCGAGCCTGAGCCCGTCGTTGGGCAGACGAGGCAGGAAGTCGCGAAAATTGCCAAGCAGCTGCACTGCCCCTTGGGCGAGCACGCTGTCCGACGGCACGGAATTCACGAAGTCGCCCCGCGGCGCTACTCGCCCCATGAACACGAGCTTCCGGACCCTGCTCATGTTGTCCGCGATTGGCGCGGGAGCGCCGGAGTCCGCGACGATCGAATCGACAGCGAAGGTTGCTGGGTACCCGACGCTGTCGGCGGGTCCTGTGATCGCGCTGACCACGAAGATCCGTGCGCCGATGTTTTGGGACTGAGTCTGGTCACCCGCCAACGCCTGCTCGATATGGAGCTGCCGGTGGACGACGTATCGGAGTGCGCTCGGGCGGTAGCGAACCGCTTCCGGCGGGCGCGATGCGGGTCCTTCTATCGGGGAGGACAGGGCCGGTGCGTAGGGAGGAGCGGCGGGGGCCGGGGCCGGAGTCGGTGTCCCGGGCGTCGGGGCGCGCGAGCCGCCACAGGCCGCGAGGAGCGCCACTGCCAGCAGCATGGATCGCTCAGGCTTCATGGGACTCCCGCTCGGCCTTGGTGCGCCCGAAGACGGCTACCATTTCCGCGCCTTCGCTGGCCACGCGCAGCAGCTTCCATCCTCGCTTCCCCATGTCGGCCCGCCACCCGATGAGCTTCTCCCATTCCTCGGCGGTCGTACGGAATACCCGCAGGTCCGCCACCTGCTCCCAGTGTGCCGGGTAGGGCTTGGAGGGTGTGGTCATTGAGAGGCGGGCGGTAGGGCCATAAGCCGAGTTCTGTTTACCCGCCGAGGCGGGCAGATAGTCATCTCTCTGGGATGGCTGTCGCCAGCCACCTCACGCGGCCTACCCGCAGCTCAGACGACCCGGGCCGGGTCTCGCTGCTTACTTGGCCTTGCTCCGACTGGGGGTTACCGTGCCACGCCTGTTGCCAGGCGCGCGGTGGGCTCTTACCCCACCGTTTCACCCTTACCCTTGGATAAAGGGCGGTCTGTTTTCTGTGGCCCTTTCCGTCGCCTCGCGGCGCCCAGGAGTTACCTGGCAGTCTGCCCTGTGGAGCTCGGACTTTCCTCGGCACGCCACTCCAACCGACATGCCGCGACCATCACGCCCTACCGCCATCCAGTATCAAAACTACGGGCTCGAGAAGGGTCGGGGCAAGGCTAGCGCGCCAGTCGCCGCAGCAGGCGGCCCAAGCTGTCGAGCGACACGCGCTTCCCGAGGCCGGGCCCCTCGTCGGGGGCGAGCCAGAAACCGTCGTTTTCCTCGAACACCAGGTGCTTGAGGCTGGTCCAGTCGCGGGCGGCGAGCGCGACCGGAGGCAGGGCCACCGCGTGCGCGAGATTCAGGCCGTCCGCGCGGTACAGCGACAGCAGCTGCCGCGTGCGCAGCTCCGGTGTGAACAGCAGCAGCGGCCGATCGGGCAGCCCGAACCCGCGCAACAGTCCCAGCGCAAACCAGTCGGCCGGCGGCTGGGACAGGCGGAAGGCGAAATAGACGTCCCGCCGCTGCTTGAGGAGCCGATCGCGCACGGCGGCGGCCCTCGTGGCGACTTCGTCCTCGAGGGCGCGGTAGTAGCGCGACAGTAGCCCGGCGTCCCGCAGCGCCGCGTAGCGGACCCCGGACGGCAGCGAGTCCAACCTCGCCGCATCGCTGAAGCCGGCGATGCCACGCCGCCACGCGGCGTCG
>Ga0070709_10001910_pt1 | contig 11324 bp, 8 predicted proteins | sample LARL51metaG_FD_65449 | JGI IMG/M metagenome (GOLD analysis project Ga0070709, IMG submission 65449) | Corn, switchgrass and miscanthus rhizosphere microbial communities from Kellogg Biological Station, Michigan, USA - LAR L5-1 metaG | ecosystem: Host-associated > Plants > Roots > Rhizosphere ...
TCCGACAACGGCGCCAGCGGCGAGGGCGGCCCGGACGGGTCGGTCAACGAGATGAAGTTCGCCAACGGCATCCCTGACGACATGGCGGAGAACCTGGCCAAGATCGACGACCTAGGCGGGCCCAGGACCTACAACCACTACCCGAACGGCTGGGCGATGGCCTTCAACACGCCGTTCAAGCTGTGGAAGCGGTATGAGTTCAACGGCGGGACCTGCGACCCCTGCATCATCTCCTGGCCCGCGGGCATGACCGCCAAAGGCGAGCTGCGCACCCAGTACCACCACGCCATCGACGTGCTCCCCACCGTCCTGGACGTGCTCGGCATCCACCCGCCGCAGACCATCAAGGGCCACCTGCAGAGCCGGTTCGACGGCGTCAGCATGCGCTACAGCTTCGATGACGCGTCCGCCCCGTCCGCGCGCAAGACCCAGTTCTACTCGATGCTCGGCTCCCGGGCGATCTGGCATGAAGGCTGGAAGGCCATCACCACCCACCCGGCGCTGAGCGGCTGGAGTCACTTCAACGACGACACCTGGGAGCTCTACCACACCGAGGTCGACCGCGCGGAACTGCATGACCTCGCTGCCGAGCACCCCGAGAAGCTCCGCGAGCTGGTCAACTTGTGGTTCGCCGAGGCGGGCGCGAACCAGGCATTCCCGCTGGACGACCGGTCGGCCCTGGAGCTGTTCACCACGCCCAGGCCGCAGCTCTCCCCGCCGCGGAACCGGTACATCTACTACCCGGGCACGGCGGACGTCCCCGAATCACAGGCGGTGAACATCCGCAACCGGTCCTACTCCCTCGCCGCGCAGGTCGACATCCCGGACGGCGGCGCCGAGGGCGTGCTGTTCGCGCACGGCTCCCGGTTCGGCGGCCACACCCTCTATGTCAAAGACAACCGGCTCCATTACGCCTACAACTTCGTCGGCAGCTTCGAGCAGAAGATCGCCGCCACCGAGGACCTTCCCTCCGGCACCGACCTGCTCCTGTCGGCCTCGTTTGACAAGGACGGCGAGGATCCGCCCGGCGTCTCGACCGGGACCTTGTCCCTCTATCACGGGGACAGAAAAGTCGGCGAAGCCAGAATCAAGACCCAGCCCGGAAAGTTCATGATCGGCGAAGAAGGCCTGTGTGTCGGACGCGACAGCGGCGAACCGGTCACCGACGACTACCCCGGCGTAGCGCCACACCGATTCACCGGCGGAACCATCAAACGCGTGGCCGTGGACGTGAGCGGCGATCCCTACGTCGATCTCGAGCGGGAGGCCCAGGCGATGCTGACCCGGGAATAGACGATGCCAGTATCCACGCCCGGGCCAACGTTGGAGGACGCATGCGAGTAGACGGGAGCGAGCAGGCCGATGTCGCCAACCTTGAGAAAGTCGAGCATGTCGTCGTCCTGATGCTTGAGAACCGCTCCTTCGACCACATGCTCGGGTACCTCTCCCTCAACGGCGGCCGCCCGGACATCGACGGCCTGCGTCCAGAGTTCGCAAACAAGTACCAGGGGCGCATCTACCCCGTTCATCACCTCGACACGACGACCGTCGACGTGGATCCTGACCACTCCGCCAGTGCCGTCGACGTGCAGATCGCCGACGGGACGATGGGTGGCTTCGCCGCCAGCTTGGCGGCCACCTTGGTGAGTCGTGGAATCCAGGACGGCGATCCGGCACTCGTCATGGGGTACTACGACGGCGACGACGTACCCGTCTACGATCACCTGGCTGAGGAGTTTGCGGTCTGCGACCGTTGGTTCAGCCCGGTTCCCGGCGCAACGTGGCCCAACCGCCTGTACTCCCTGTGCGGCCGCGCCGCTGGAAGCCGGGATGACCCGCCGCCGCATCTGCCGCCCTTGTACCACCAGCCGTCCTTCGTCCGGCATCTCGACGCGCGCAGCGTCTCCTGGCGCTGGTATTCCTTCGACCCTTCCACGCTGCGCCTGGCCGACGCGCACTACACTCTCGGCCACCACCACCAGTTCGCCTATTTCAGCAAGGCCGGGCTGAGCTGGAAAGCCAGACTCGAGGTCAGGATCAACGCGAAGGCAGCAAGCTTTCTCGAAGACGCCGCCGCCGGCACGCTGCCGTCCGTCTCCTGGATCGACCCGGCGTTCACCAGCTTCAACCCGCTCGGCTTCCCAGCCAATGACGACCACCCGCCCGCCGACATCAAGGACGGCCAAGACCTCGTTCTTGCTGTCTACGACGCCCTTGCGGCCAGCCCGCAGTGGGACAGCTCGCTGCTGGTCATCGCCTACGACGAACACGGAGGCTTCTTCGATCACCTCGTGCCGCCCGAAGCCACGGACGACGACCCCGAGACGTTCGGCAGGTACGGGGTGCGGGTACCGGCGATAATCGTGTCGCCGTGGGTGGAACCGCGCTCGGTATCGAAGACACTCTTCGATCACACCTCGATCATCAAGACGATTCTGTTGCGCTTCTGCCCCGAAGCGCTGGATGACCCGCAGCGACGCAAATGGACGTTCTGGCGGCGCGACGTTGGCCATCCGCAGTACCTGGGCGCGCGCGTAGCCCATGCCAACCATCTCGGCGAACTCCTGACACGCACGAGCCCACGACAGGCCCCAGCGCGGGACGCGTTGCTAAGAGCCGCCGCGGCGCGTGCGACAGACCAAGCCAGAACCGGCGATCCGACAACCGATCGACGAGAACCAGCCACCCAGCAGCACAACGAGCTACAGAGGCGCATCCTCGCGGCGACTCGCGAGTTGACCAATCGCGGGCATCCGGCAGGCGCGCCGTAGGAGCCCGAGGAAGCGCGCGACGCCTCCCCCGCGTATCCACTGACGGTTAAGCCTGGTCGTCCCTAGAGATCTACACCGAGGCCCCGTCCGAGGCCACCGTCGAGGCGCTCCGCAAGCTCAGCGAACAGCTAGCGGCCTGACGATGGTTGCTGCCGTTTGCTGCTGCCGGAAAATCAAAAAAGGCCGGTTCCGCGATTCGGAACCGGCCGGTGAGCTGGTGGGCGATACTGGGATCGAACCAGTGACCTCCTCGGTGTGAACGAGGCGCTCTCCCGCTGAGCCAATCGCCCGTGCCATGGGTCAGCGTAGCGCATGTTGGGGTGTGACGTGGCAACGGTTACGCTGTGCAGTCAACGATTGGACGGTCCCGGCCGCGGGACGTGCACAGATCTACTGGCAAGTAGCCTCAGTGTTCGCTACTCTAAGCGATGCAATCGATAGCATCAAATAACGATCATATCGCGAAGTGTTACTAGCCGCCTACCCTGGGTAGACCAATTTGTAGCAGCTTGGTTGCGATGAAGGTCACAACCTGTGCAAACGATAGGCAGGAACAAGAACGTGGGCTAGGGTCGTTCCTAACACATGGCAGCTGCACATGCAGATGCAGTGGCGGATGCCCGTGCAGCCGGAACGCGAAAAGTTCAAACGGAAGCAATCGGGCAAGACGACCCGTAACGCTCCGTATATGCACATCTCGCGAGCCGGCTGTGACACTCCGACAGACCCCGGGAGACCGGGAACCGGCGAATAGGTTGACCAGATAATGAACAGCAGCAGCACGGTATCAGCGGAACTCGGACTACGCCTCGTCGTGCCTCAGCAGACGATCGTGCCGCTGATGGCTAGCCTCTTTTACTCCCGCGAGGACCCCTTCGCCATCCGCATCGCGTTCCACGTTGGCCTCGACGAGCCGGTCGAGTGGATCTTCGCGCGCGATTTGCTGGCCATGGGCATCGAGGGCCGCGAGGGTCAGGGTGACGTCCAGGTGTGGCCGTCGGCCGGCACCGAGGGCGGCGAGCCGGGCAGCGTGCTGAACCTCGAGCTGTCCTCGCCGTTCGGCCAGGCGCACTTCGAGGCGCCGGTCAAGGAGATCTCGGACTTCCTGCGCAAGACCTACGCGATCGTGGAGGCCGGCAAGGAGACCGACCACGTCGACGTCGAGGCCGAGCTCACCGACCTGCTTCGCCAGGCGTCGTAACACCAGGAAACTTAAGCTTCCCGGCCCGTCCCCCGTAACGGGCCGGTTTTCCTTTGCCCGAACGGGCCCGTGGTGCCTCTGTCCCCGCCCCGCCACCACTTAGGGCGAGAACGTTACCTAATTATCACTACAAATCGGACATTAAGCGTTCATTTCTCGCCCTATGTCATTGGCGCTCCGGCGATGCATCATTAATTGTGACTTCTCGTGATTTTACTGACACTTTGAGTAAGGTGGACGTCGGCACGCTCGCGACCTGGCGGGCCGCGGGTATCTCTACGAGACAGCTGCACTCGCTGGTTAGCTCCGGACAGCTCGTGAGGGTACGGCACGGCGCCTACGCGACCAGAGGCGTGCTGACCCGGGCTGAGATGGATCCCGGGCTGCGGCATGCGGTCGATGTGGCCGCGACCATAGCCACTAGGAGGCATAGCGCTACCGCCAGTCACCACTCCGCCGCGCAGCTGCACGGGCTGAGACTGCTGAAGCAGCCACCCGGCGGGACAGTCACGCTGACGGTTCCGCCGGGAACGCGGGCGGGACGGTACCGACAGGATGTCGGCGTCATCTGCCATGCGGCACAGCTGCCGGACCAGCAGGTGACCAAGCGCTACGGGGTTGCGGTGACTACCGCGGCCCGGACCGTTGCGACCTCGCGCGCACCACCACCTTCATGGAGGGCGTCGTCGTCGCGGATGCCGCGCTGTACGAGCGGCACGCGTCGAAGAGCGAGCTCCGGCGAGTGCTGGCCGGCTGTGAGCGGTGGCCGGGGACCAGCCGGGCCCGGCAGGTGATCGACTTCGCGGACGGGCTCGCCGAGTCGGTGCTCGAGTCCTGCGCGCGGGTGCTCTTCCGCGACCACGGCCTGCCGCCGCCGGAGCTTCAGGTGCACATCACCGGGCGCGACCGCACCATGATCGCGCGGGTGGACTTCTTCTGGCGGCGCTACGGTGTCGTCGCCGAGACGGACGGCCTGCTCAAGTACGACAGCGGCGAGCGGGCCATCGCCGAGCGCCGCCGGGACCGGCTGCTGCTGGAGGCGGGCTTCGAGGTCGTCCACGTCACCTGGCAGGAACTGTTCAGCGACCCGGCGCGGGTCGCTGGACGTATCCGGGAGGCATTCCGGCGCGCCGAGCGTCTCGGGCTTGCCCGGTGAGACAAGAGTGGCGTGATTTTCGTCCGAACCCCGGGGTCCGAGTTGGTGTAGCCGCCAGGATCGGCTACAGTTCACTACGCGCGCCGGAGAGATCCAGTGCGAGTGCGGACGTGGCTCAGCTGGTAGAGCATCACCTTGCCAAGGTGAGGGTCGCGGGTTCGAATCCCGTCGTCCGCTCGGAGGCGCGGCTATGCGGCTCTGGTTAGCCGCCGGCGAAGCTCGCTCCTGCGGCGGAGTGGCCGAGTGGCTTAGGCAAGGGCCTGCAAAGCCCTGTACACGGGTTCGATTCCCGTCTCCGCCTCCATTTCAGACCTTCTCCCGCACCCTCGTATCGTGGCGCCATGACCATGAGCAGAGTCCGGCAGTTGCGTGTCGTCGTCACGGCCGACGACTTCGACGAGGCGGTCGCGTTCTACCGCGACGTCCTCGGGCTCACCGAGCGGGCCGCGTTCCAAGGCGACGGAGACGCGCGGGTGGTGATCCTGGACGCCGGGCACGCGACCCTCGAGCTGGCCAACCCGGCCCAGGCGGCCATGATCGACCGCGTGGAGGCCGGGCAGCGGGTCGGCCCGCACATCAGGCTCGCGTTCGAGGTCGATGATGCCAGGGCGGCCACCGCCGGGCTCTCCGCGGCGGGCGCCGAGGTCATCGGCGGGCCCGCCGTCACGCCGTGGAACTCCCTCAACTCCCGGCTGCGGGCGCCGGCGGGCGTCCAGCTCACCCTGTTCGAGGAACTCAGCAGCTAGGTGAGCGCCAGCCTGACGGCGATCAGCAGCATCGTCGCGGCGATGAGCAGGTCAAGGACCTGCCAGGCGCGCCGGGTGGCGAGCAGCGGGGCGAGCAGCCGGGCGCCGTACCCCAGGCCGGTGAACCACAGCGCGCTCGCCAGGCCGGCCCCGGCGGCGAACCACCAGCGGCCCGACGGGCCGTGCGCGTTCGCGATCGAGCCGATGAGTACCACGGTGTCGAGGTAGACGTTCGGGTTGAGCCAGGTGAACGCCAGCGTCTGGCGCACCACCGCGTGCCGGGAGCGCGGGTCGTCCGGCGCCGCCCGCAGCGCGTCCCCGCGCCGGGCGCGCCATGCCGAGGACAGCCCGTACCACGCGAGGAACGCGACCCCGAACCACCGCACCACCACCAGCGCCCATCCCGCGTGCTGCACCACGGCGCCGATCCCGCTCACCCCGGCGGCGATGAGCGCGAGATCGGACAGCGTGCAGATCGCGACGATCACGCCGACGCGCATCCGGCGCAGTCCCTGGCGCAGCAGGTAGGCGTTCTGCGCGCCGATCACGACGATCAGGGACAGTCCGGTCAGCAGCCCGTCAAGAGAAGCGTTGGTCACGGCTTCGACGCTAGGCGGCCGACCAGTGTGAAGGCAAACGAATGTTTCTACTGATCAATTAGCTGTGCTTAACTTATCGCTGTGGACCTCAACCCGGGCCAGCTAGACGCGCTGGTGGCCATCGCCGAGCACGGGAGCTTCGAGGCGGCCGCCAGGGAGCTGCACATCACCCCGAGCGCGGTCAGCCAGCGGATCCGCGCGCTGGAGGCGATGGCGGGCCAGGTGCTGGTCAGCCGGGGCGCGCCCTGCCGGCCGACACCGCACGGCGAGCGGCTGGTGCGCCTCGGCAGGCAGACACGGCTGCTCTATGACGAGGCGAGCGTGGCGCTCGGCGCGGTGGCCACCGTCGAGCTGCCGGTGGCGGTCAACGCCGACTCCCTGACCACCTGGTTCCGCGACGTGCTCGCGACGGCGGCGGGGTGGAACGGCACCGCCATCAGGCTGCAGGTGGAGGACCAGGCCTACTCGCAGCGGCTGCTGCGCAGCGGCGACGTGCTCGCCGCGGTGACGAGCGATCCAGAGGCGGTGCAGGGGTGCTCCGCCGAGCCGCTTGGCGCGCTGCACTACGTGCCCGCGGCCGCCGCGGCGTTCGCCGGCCGATGGCGGCGCGGGCGTGCGCCTGACTGGGCCGCGATGCCGACCGTGGTCTTCGGCGCCAAGGACGACCTGCAGCGGGACATGCTGCGCCGCCACGGCGTGCCGCAGCTGCCGCCTGTCGTCCACCAGGTCCCGACCTCGGCCGACTTTCTCGAGGCGGTCCGCATCGGTCTCGGCTGGGGCATGCTTCCCGAGCTGCAGGCGCGCGCTGGCCTCGCGTCCGGCCAGCTCGTGCGGCTGTCGGGCGACGTGCTCGACGTGCCGCTGTTCTGGCAGCGCTGGCGGCTCGACTCCCCGCGGCTGACGACGCTCACCGACGCGGTGCGGGAGGCCGCGGGCAGGCACCTGCGGCGCGGCTGACGCCAACCGGGGCGGTACGGGCCGGTGACGCGGGCGCCGCGGCGTCCCGCTGGGGCCGGTTGGCACTGTCGTGCGGTGAATCTGTGCTCGCGGCCGATTGCCACCCCGCGCGCCTCGCAACATAATCGGCAAGGTCCGGCCAGGCGATGCGAGGAATGGAGCTACTCACGGTGGAGATCTCACTCGAAGGCAAGGTCGCGCTCGTCACCGGATGCGGTCCGAACATCGGCAGCGGCATCGCGCTCGCGCTCGCCAGGTACGGCGCGAAGGTTGCCGTCAACGACGTGTCGAAGGAGTCGATCGACGCCTGCATCGCCAGGATCGAGCGGAACGGCGGCGAGGCGATGCCCGCGCCCGGCGACGTGACGGACGAGGCATCGGTTCAGGGGTACATCGGCAGCGTGCTGGAGCGGTGGGGCCGGATCGACATCCTGGTGAACAACGCCGCGCTGCTCGGCGGCCGCGGCGTGCTCGACGAGACGGCCGAGGCCTTCCAGCGGGCGGTGCTGGTCTCGGCGATGGGCAACTTCCTCAACACCAAGCACGTCGGGCGGGCGATGGCCCAGCGCGGCATCAAGGGCTCGATCGTCTGCATCTCCTCGTCGAACGGCTGGAACGGCAGCGCCGGCGTCTGCGCGTACGCGTTCCACAAGGGCGGCGTGAACAACTTCGTGCGGGCCGTCGCGATGGACCTCGCTCCCTACGGGATCCGGGTCAACAGCTTCACGCCCACCGCCCCGAACCCGGACAACCCCGAGCTCCTCGCCCAGTGGCAGCGGGAGGGCCGGACCCCGTTCGGGCTGCGCCCCGGCGCGTCCGGCGGCCTCGGCGCTCCCGAGGGCACCGATGACTGGCGCAAGCCCGCGCGGTTCGAGGGCCCCCGCAACCCGATGGTGCCGATGGGCACCACGGGCACGCCGACCGACATCGGGCACGCGGTGGCCTGGCTGTGCTCGGACTACGCCCGGCTGATCACCGGCACCGACCTGGTAGTCGACGGCGGCGCCCGGGCGAAGAACTTCGCCTACACGCCGGCCGCGCCGGACCAGCTGGCCGGCCCGCTGCCGCTGATCGTGCTCGACGAGACCCCCACGGCGTAATCGCGGGAGTACAGTCGGTCGTTGTGGACGACCCCTTCGACTTCCGTGAGCTCCGGATCCGGCAGCCCGGCAGGCTGATCCCCGGCAAGGCGAGGTATGAGATCTTCGACACCGGGCGGCACCTGCTGGCGATCGCGTCGGAGGAAGCAGGCCGGTCGTGGAAGCAGACCCTCGCCAGGGAGCTACCCGGCACGCGGGCGCTGGGGGTGCACACGGCGGCCGGCGAGCCGGTCCTGACGCTGATCAAGCGGAACAGCGACTGGGCCGCGGATCTCACCGACCCGGACGGCAAGCCCGTCGGCCGGATCCGCATCGGCGACACCAGGCGGCAGTACACCCTGGTCGACGGCAGCGGCAAGGTCGTCGGAGAGGCTGTCGGGGACCTGGCGGTCAAGAACTTCGCCGTCACCGGCGCCGAAGGCGCGCCGATCGCCAGCGTGCGCAAAACGTGGGCCGGCCTGAAGGAAGTGCTGACGTCCGCCGACAACTACTCGGTGAAATTCGCCGACCCCGTGCCTGGCCCAGCCCGCGTCCTGACCGTCATGATGACCATCGTCCTCGACCTGGCCAGGTACGGACCGGATTAGCCGCCCGAGTAGCTGCTCAGGAACGCGGCCGCCTCAGGGCCGGCGAACTGGGCGCCGTACCCGGCGTTGACGACCAGGGTGCCGACCGCGACGTCCTTGGACGGGTCGAAGGCGACCAGCCAGCTGTTGGGCTGGTCCTGGCCCTGGATGTCGGCGGTGCCCGTCTTGGCGTAGACGTCCGGCCCGAACCCCAGGCCCGCGGCGGTCCCGCTGGTCACCACGTCCCGCATCATCTCCTTGAGCTGCGAGTCGGTGCTGGCGGGCAGCGGCGTGGCGGTGACCTGCTTGATCCCGTCGACCAGGATCGGCTGCTTGAACGTCCCGTTGTCCACGGTCGCGGCCACCGACGCCATCGCGATCGGCGAGGCGATCAGCTGGCCCTCGCCGAACGCCTCCTGGGCCAGCTCAGAGCCGGTGGCGCTCGCCGGGGCGTTGAAGTAGCTGGCCGACAGGCTGCCGAGGCCGATGTTCCACTTCTGGTTGAGTCCGTAGTACTTCTGCGCGGTGGCGGCCAGCGAGGCGCCGCCGGTCAGGTGCTGGTACTGCGTGCTGAACGCGTTGTTGCAGGACTGCGCGAAGTCGGTGCTGAACGGGGTGCCCGGGGGCTCGGACTCTTTCTGGTCGTTGTGGTAGGTGATGCCCGTCACGGTGAAGGCCGCCGGGCAGGCGACGGGGCTGTTCGCGGTGAGGGCCCCTGAGCTGATCAGCGCCGTCGAGGTGATCACCTTCATCGTCGACCCCGGCGCCACGGCGGCGGTGAGCGCGAAGTCGTTCTGCCCTGCGTTGTTCGCGATCGCGAGGATCTTGCCGGTGGACGGCTGGATGACGACCATGGCGCTCTTCGGGTGCATCGCGACCGCGTTGCGCGCGGCGTTCTCCGCTTGCTGGCTGATCGTGGTCGACAGGTCCGCGATGTTCTGCGGCGCGACGACCACCGCCTGGCTGTTCGCCACCGGCTGGCCCTTGGCGGTCTCGATCTGGACGTTCAGGCCCGGCTTGCCCTGCCCGGGCGGCGCGCCCTTCTGAAGCAGGGCGGAGATCCTGTTCAGCCCGGCGTCGTTGTAGGTGGTCAGGGCGTTTCCGCTGGCGTCGGTGACCGAGACCACCTGCGGGGGCGCGACGGCCGCCGCCAGGTGGGTGGTCGCGGTGAGGTTCGGCGCGATCACGTCCGGCTTCCAGGCGATGAACCAGACGTTCGAGTTCGCCTTCTGGTAGGCGGTGAGCGTCGAGTGGTAGCTCCAGGTGCCCCGCAGCGCCCCGGCCCCGGTGCCCGTCGACACCACGTCGTTGACGCCGAACGTGACCGTCTGGGGCGTCGTCGCCGTCGCCGACGCCGACGTCGCGGCGGTGACGTTGCCGGCCGAGCCGGTCATCTTCTTGAGGTTCAGGTACCTCGTGTTCGCGGTAAGCGCGGCCTGCGCGGCGGCCGGATGGTCGGTGTAGTTGGCCGCCTTCGCGTAGTCGCCGGTCTGCCACGCCTGGAGGAACGCGGTGGTGATCTGCGCGGCGTCCTGCGCGGGCGTGCTGCCCGACGGGACAAAGCCGGTGGCGGGCGCGCCGGGGCCGGCGACCACCTTGTAGCCGACCACGGCGGCCACCAGGACGACCGCGACCGCTCCCGCGATCAGCGCGATCATGGTGCGCTTGCGCCGCCGGCCGCCACCGCCGCCGTGCTTGGCCCGGCCATCGTTCCCGGCCGGCGGCTGGTACCCGGGCGGCGCGTAGTCCCCGGAACCGTAGTCCCGCGGCCCGTACACGGCCGACTGGTGCGGGCCTGGCTGCTGGCCGTACCCCTGCTGCCCGTATCCCTGTTGCCCGCGCCCTTGCTGCCCGGGCTGCTCACCGAAGCCCAGTTGCCCCAGGCTGCCCTGCTGGCCCTGGCCCTGGCCATAGCCCTGCTGCCCGTACCCGGCCGTGCCGGACCCGGGCTGGCCATGCCACGGCGGCTGCCCGTACCCAGGCTGGTCTTGCCCCTGCTGCTCGTAGCCGGGCTGCTGACCGTAACGGGGATCCTGACCGTGGCCCTGCTGCTGCCCGTAGCGGGGATCTTGACCGTAGCCGCCCTGCTGCCCGTAACCCTGCTGGCCGTACCCCTGCGTCTGACCGTAGCGCTGGTCCTGGCCGTAGCCGTTCCGTGGGCCGGGGGCGGGCTCGAACGACGGCTGCGGGGCGTACCCCTGCTGGCCGTATCCCTGCTGGCCCTGCCC
>Ga0070709_10001913_pt1 | contig 11315 bp, 14 predicted proteins | sample LARL51metaG_FD_65449 | JGI IMG/M metagenome (GOLD analysis project Ga0070709, IMG submission 65449) | Corn, switchgrass and miscanthus rhizosphere microbial communities from Kellogg Biological Station, Michigan, USA - LAR L5-1 metaG | ecosystem: Host-associated > Plants > Roots > Rhizosphere ...
GGATGCGGCGATGGTGAGCACGATGCCCTGGACCGCGGCCACGACCTTGCGCCAGTACCGGGGTGGCAGCGGCGCGGCCAGCCACGGCATCAGCCAGCCCGCCAGCAGCAGCGCGTAGCGAGCGGCGCCGATGATCAGCACCCAGCTGCCGTAGGCCTGCGACACGACGATGCTGAGCAGCAGGATGAGGAAGGCGTCGACCTCGCCGTCGAAACGGCCGCCCAGCGGGGTGGCGGTGCCCGTCCGGCGCGCCACCTGCCCGTCCACCGCGTCGAGCGCCAGCGCGACGGCGGAAAGGGTAACCAGCGCTGTGCTCGACACCGGCCGGCCGAACGAGGCGGCGACTAGGCCCGCGACCCCGGCGCACAACACCGCCCGGGTCAGGGTGACCCAGTCCGCCGGGAATATCGTCGGCTGGTCGCTCCGCATGCGAGCGATGACGATCAGCGCCGTCGCCCCCCAGCCGCTAGCCAGCCCCACGATCCAGCCAGCGACGCCGAGGCCGGCCGTGACGGACACAACGCCGAGCAGAGCGGCTGTGGAGAGCATCCCCAGGATCGTCGCGAGCCGAATCGCACTCTGATCCACCGGGCGAATCGCCTGCACCGCGCTTTCATCCGCCGCGCTTTCATCCGCCGGGCTTTCATCCGCCGGGCTAATCGCACGCATCGCGCCTCCATCTGTGTAGCCGGGCCGACATCGCCTGCCGGAGTGGGATCCACCCCCGGTGCCGCTGGAAGGGGAGCTCGCGACAGCAGATCATGCCCGCCGCGCTGGGCTTTGGTGGCCAGGTAGGCGGCGTTGGCCTCGGTAAGGTGCAGCGCGGTGGGGACCTGGCTGGCGATCGTGATGCCCAGGCGGGCCAGCTGAGCACCCTTGTCCGGGTTGTTGCTCAGCAGCACGATGCGGTCGGCGCCGAGCGCGTGCAGCATCTGGGCCGCGCTGGTGTAGTCGCGCTCGTCGGCTTGGTGACCGAGCGCTAGATTCGCGTCGTAGGTATCCAGACCATGATCTTGCAGCGCGTAGGCGTCGAGTTTGTCATACAGCCCGATGCCGCGCCCTTCCTGACGCAGATACAGTACATAGCCGCCGTGCTTGGTGATCCGCTCGACCGCTTCGCGCAGTTGCGGCCCGCAGTCGCACCGCTGGCTGCCGAATACGTCACCGGTGAGGCATTCACTATGCAGGCGCACCAGCGGCAGCGCGGCCGCGGCGGGCTGGCCAAGTTCCAGGGCCACGTGCTGCTGCGCATCGGTCAGGCCGACGAAGCTGACGACCGTGGCAGTGGTTGAATAACCGTCAGCGAAGCGCAGCGGGATGCGAATACGCCGACGGATCACTGCCGCCTGGACCGCTTTGGTCACGGGACGAGCCGTTCGGCCTCGCGCCAGGTCGAGGGCGCCGTCAGTGGCGCGCCGAGGCCGGTCGCCAGGTATGGCCGATCAATCACGGACGACCTCCAACGGCCGCGGCGCCGGATCGGGTCGTCTCGACTCGCCCGATTGTCCCTGGTCACGGTGGCGGCGAACGGCGTCTCCCAGCAGCAGGCCAGCGCCGGGGGCAACTGCGATCAGCATGAGTACCGCATAGAGAGTGACGATCGTGACCCCGATGGCCGCGCCGAACCCGGCCGCGGCGAAGGCCCAGGCGGCGACTCCTTCCCTCAGCCCCCACCCGCCGATACTCAGGGGGATCGCCGTCGCAGTCTGGATCACCATCAGCAGAACGAGCAGCTCGCCCAGGGGGGCAGTGCTGCCGGCGACACGGGCCGCGATGACGAACGTGGCCGTGTGCCCGGCGACGACCAGCACCGAGGCCAGCACGAGCTGGGGCCACACGTGCGGGGCCAGCATGCCGTGACGCAGGTCATCGGCAACAGCCCGCGCGGCGCGGGTCAGCCGCGACCGGCCGCCGCGATCGGTGTGCCTCGCGACCAGCGCAGCACACCCGGCTGCACCCGCGACCCCCGCGACACCGGCGACAACATACGGAAGCGCCGGCCGGACCGGCGAGGGCAGGGTCAGCAACACGACGACGGTCACCAGTGCCTGAATGACCTGACCGCACAGCCGTTCCCACCCCACTGCCCGCAGCCCCAGTACCACGTCTCCGCTGCGCCGGCCGTGCGTGACGGCCCGGTGCACGTCGCCGAGAACCCCGCCGATGAGCACCGAGTTGAGGAACAGGGAGCGGTAGTAGGAGCGGACTGCGGCTGGCAAGCCGATGCCCATGCCGAGCGCCTGGGCGGCGACCCGCCATCGCCAGGCCGAACACAGCGTGGTCAGGGCCGTGAGCGTGACGGCAGCCACGACCGCCGGCCAGGTGACCGCGCGCAGCCCGTCCTTGAATGGCGCCGCGCCCACGTGCCGCCAGAGAAACCACAGCACGGTGACGGCAGCGGCCAGGCGCAGCAATGGCCAGCCGAGGCGGCGGAAGGCCCGGCTGATCCCGGCCGAAACTGAGTACACCCAGGCCATAGTAGGTACTACGGATTGAGCAGGTTCTACGGATTGGCTCGGATAGATCTTTCAATACTCTTGGCACGCGGCCCGCTAACCGGGCGAGCGGCCCGCGAAGTCAAGCTGGTGAGCGATGTAGACCAGATCGCCAGCAGCCAGCTGCCGACAGCGCACGGCCAGCCAGTCGGCCAGGTCCGCTGGTTCCACCCGGTCCGGGCGATTACGCAACGCGTCCCGGATCGTGTCAAGGATCCGGCGCAGGAAGTAAGCCTCATCGGCCGGGTAGTTCCCGTCCCGGGCCGGGTGCACGACCCAGTCCGACGACCCCGCCGCCAGCGCGGGCGCCCTCGCATCCCGCAGGTGGTGAAACAGGAGTCGGCCCGTCCGGCTTTCCCCGGCCGGCCGACCGTAGCGGATGCGCTCGTCCATGTCACGGTGGTACGCCCCCATCACCTGGTCGTCGAGCGGATGGCCCGGCTCGAAGATGGTCTCGCCATCGTAGTTGATCGTGAACCAGTAGACGCCGCCGGGGACAAGCAACCGCAACAATCCGGGCAGGACGGCCCGTACGTCCACCAGGTCCAGGACCGCGTTGGCGATCAGCACATCGGCCAGTTCCCCGTGAGCGGCCTCCAGGTAACCGCCGAGTTCGGCGTGCACCAGGCGCACCCGAAGATCACCGACCTGCAGGCCATCTGCCAGCAACTCGCTGCGCATACCCCGCGCGGCCGCCCAATCGCGCAGCCACCGGCGCGAGCAATCCAGCAGCTGCCGATCCGCATCTAGCAGGACGTACTCGCCGGCGCCGACGGCTCCCCAGTCCAGCAAACGGGCCACCATCGTCCCCAGGCCCGCGCCGACCTCTAGCACCCGAGACGCACCCGCGGGCATCAGGCGGCACAACTCGGCCAGCACCTGCCGGTTGAGCGCCCGGTCATCCACGGTCGTTTTGGCGGCTAGGTAGCGGGCATACCCGGAGGTCGTCGACGATTCATCGGGGCAGGTCATTGCTTCTCACCTACCATCGCGAACTTGCGGACCCGGCCGCTGCCGAGCCAGTCACTCCACAGCTGATGGGCCGTGATCAGCTCGGCGGTCGCCTGCGTCCCGATCTGGCCGGCGATCTGAGTTGAATCAGCCTGGTAACAGCGAAGCAGCGCACTCGCTGTCGCGTGATGGGAGGAGCTGCACTCCTGCCGCCAGATGACGGTCAATCCCGCGTCGCGCAGCACGCCCGTCAATTCCGCCAACTCGATGGGCCAGACCGTATCGGCGCCGGGCATCCGCGCCCGCTCCTGCTGGGTGAGCGGCCGGCCTTCCTCGACCGTGAAAGCGAAACGCCCGCCCGGCTCCAGCACGCGCGCCATCTCACGCATCAAGGCATCCTTGTCGGGGAAGGCCAGCATCGCCTCTAGCAGGAATACAACCTCGAAGCGGCCCTTGGGCAGAGGCGGGAGGTGAGCTTGCTCGAAGCGGCAGGGAAGATTCCCGGCCAGCTGCCGGGCGGTGGCCAACGCGCTGGCGGAGTGATCGACACCCAGGTAGTGGCATCCCGACTCCGCCGTGATCATCCGCCCCGGGCCGGCCACCCCGCAGCACAGGTCGAGCACCGAGACGCCGGGACCGACCCGGGCCTTGTGAGCCAACCTCCGGATCTCGGCCGCCAGCATGAAGCCCTCCTGGCCTACATACTCGCCCGCGGGGTAGGCGGTCGCCCGGGCCCGATCTAGCGGCGTCAAGAATGGTGCTCGTTGATCCTGTCTCACATCACATCCTGCGCGGTGTCCGGAACGGCGGGGGCCATCCGTGTCCGCCGCTTCCCCGTACTACCTTGTGTGACGTATGACGGATCGGCGGCAGGCGTAGTCCAGATCGGCCGGAGGCTGGAGGCTGGCGGAGTGCGGCAGGCGCTCTCGACGGCGGGAGCATAGTGAGAGTCCACGTAGTAGTCCCCGAGGGTTTCGACAATCCCGGCCAGCCTACCGGCGGAAACATCTACGACCGGCGGGTCTGCGCCGGACTGGCCGAGGCCGGCTGGGAGGTGCTGGTCGCGACCGTCGCCGCGGCGTGGCCGGTGCCCGGCTCGCGCGCCCGCGCCGAGCTGGCCCGCATCGTTTCCGCCATCCCCGACGGCGAGATCGCCCTGATCGACGGACTGATCGCCTCGCCGGCCGCGGCGCAGCTGCTGCCGCACGCTGGCCGGATATCAATGACAGTGCTGCTGCACATGCCACTGGCCACCGCCCTCGACCGACGGCATGATGCCAGGGCTCAGCACTCCGAACGAGTGGTGCTACGTGCGGCCACGGGCGTGGTCGTTACCAGCGAATGGACCCGTCAGCAGGTCCTGACCCGATACGAGATCCCGGCCGGCCGGGTGCGCGTCGCCCGGCCGGGCGTCGACCGGGTCGCTGCCTCCGCCCGGCCCGTCCGCGGTCACCTGATCTGCGTCGGGATGCTCGGTCCCCACAAGGGGCAGGACCTCCTCGTCGAGGCACTCGCCGAGCTGGGTGACCTGGACTGGCATTGCGTGCTGGCCGGAGCGCTCGACCGCGACCCGGACTTCGTCGACCAATTGCGAACCCGTATTACTCGCCTCGGCTACGGCCACCGCGTTCGGCTCGCCGGCGTCCTGACCGGCGAGGTGCTCAGGCACGCGTATTCCACCGCCGACCTGCTCGTCGCCCCGTCCCGCTCGGAGACCTACGGCATGGCTGTAACCGAAGCGCTCGCCCACGGCCTGCCCGTCATTGCCGCCGCGGTGGGCGGGCTGCCCGAAGCGCTCGGCTCCGCCGCCGACGGCACCCGCCCCGGCCAGCTGATCCCTCCAGGCGATCCGGCTGCCCTCGCCGCCGCGATCGGGGACTGGCTGGGCGACGAGCGCCTCCGACACCGGCTACGGGCCGCCGCAGGAAAGCGGCGGTCGAACCTGCGCAGCTGGGAACAAACCACACAAGACCTAGCGAACGCACTGACCGCCCACCCGCGCAGGTCCTGGGCGGGCGTTTCCGCTGCCAGCGATCAGGATGAAGGAGAGTCCGCCCGGTGACAATCAGAACCGAGAGCCGCATAACAATCGCCGGCACCGTCGATGAGGTCTGGGCGTATGTCTGTGACGTCGGACGCTGGCCGGAGTGGGCGCCAACGGTTCTCGAATGCTGGGTTCGCGGAGGCGGGCCTCTTCAGCCCGGCTCGCAGGTGGACCAGCGGGCGAAGGACCTGGGGCGGACCCACCCCCGGAGCCAGGAAGTGACCGCTGTCGAGGCGCCCCGCTACGTGGCGTTCGCCGGGACGATGGGTCCGTCCGCGTCGCGCTGGGCATTCGAACTCAAGCCGGTGGACGATGGGCAGACCGACGCCATGATGTGGGTTGAGGTCGACCTCGCGGGCATCATGCGCGCGGTCCCCGGCCTTCTAAAAGGCAGTCTTCAGCGGGTAAGTGATCGCGAGATGATGGCAATCAAGGCTGCGGTCGAGTCCGCGGCGCGTAAAGGCGCGGAGTCCTAGATGGTGAGCCAGGCCGACCGCAGGCGAGATCGCCTGATCGAGACGTACCGCAAGAAGGCGAAGCACTACGACATCACCTCCCGGCTCTACCCGGTGCCCGGCTACCCCCATGGGGCACAACGCCTCCGGGCCGTCCAGGCGCTTGGCCTTCGCGCGGGTGACAGCGTGATCGACATCGCATGCGGGACAGGGCTGAACTTCCCGCTGATTGAGGAGGTAATCGGTCCCGGCGGCCGGATCATCGGCGTCGACCTGACCGACGCGATGCTCGCCCGTGCCCAGGATCGGATAGAGACGAACGGCTGGAGCAATATCAGCCTCGTGCAAGCCGACGCGGCCGAGTTCAGCTTCCCAGCCGAGGTCGACGCGATCCTGTCCACTTACGCCCTGACGCAGGTGCCCAAGTGCGCTGAGGTCATCGCCCACGGCGCCGCGGCCCTCTCCGGAGGCGGACGCTGGGTCGTGCTGGATGTCAAGGTTCCCGACAACACGCCTAGGCGGCTAGCACAGCTCGGAACCGCAATTGTGCGGCCTTTCGCCTCCATCGACGAGTGGATCACGCGCCGTCCGTGGGAGGCGATTCGCGCAGCCATGCAGGAAGAACTGTCCGATCTGTCCTGGAGCGAGTTGTTCTTCGGAACCGCATTCCTCGCTGCGGGGTCCCGCGCCTCTCGCTAGACAGCGGCGGCTTCGGTGGCGAGCAGTTCACGGACGCGGGGGATGACCTCGCGGCCGTATAGCTCGATGCCGGTCAGCAGCGAGTCGTGGGTCATGCCCGGCATGCCGTACTTCAGGTCGAAGCGGGTCGCGCCGAGGGCGCGCAGGTTAGTGGCTATCTTCCGCGCGACGGTCTCGGGCGAGCCGACAAACAGCGCCCCGTCCGGCCCGGATTCCCATTCGAACCGGTCGCCGGTGGGGTTCGCGAAGCCGCGTTCGGCAGCCACGAGCGTGAAGATGTCCCGGTAGCGAGGCCAGAACTCGGCCTTCGCCTGCTCGTCGGTGGCGGCGACATGGCCCGGGGCGTGCATGAGCACCGGAAGCGGCCCGCGGCCGAACTTCTCCAGTGCGCGCCGGAACAGCTCCGAGTACGGTGCGAACCGGGCCGGGTTGCCGCCGATGATCGCCAGTGCCAGGCCGAAGCCGAGGCGGGCGGCGCGGATCACCGACTCAGGGTTGCCGCCAACGCCGATCCACGTCGGGATCGGGCCTGACTCGTTGTGCGGGACCACATCCTGGTTCAGCAGCGCCGGCCGGGTCTTCCCTTCCCAGGTGACCGGGCCGCCCTTCAGAAGTTCAGCGAACAGCGTGGCCTTCTCGTCGAAGAGCTTCTCGTAATCGGCGAGGTCGTAGCCGAACAGCGGGAATGACTCGATACTCGAACCGCGGCCGAGGATGACCTCGGCGCGGCCGGAAGAGATCGCGTTCAGCGTGGAATACCGCTGGAACACCCGGACCGGGTCATCGGAGCTGAGCACGGTGACCGCCGACCCCAGACGGATCCGCGACGTGCGGGCCGCGATCGCGGCGAGGGCCACGTCGCCGGCCGGCATCGGGAAGTAGTCGGTGTGGTGCTCGCCGATGCCGAAGAAGTCCACGCCTGCCTGCTCGGCGAAGACGCCTTCCTCGACCACGTTGCGGATGGTCTGCGCGTGGGAAAGCGGCGTGCCGCTCGCGTCCGCGTTCCGGTCCCCGAACGTGTCGAGCCCGAAGGTATATACCGAAGTGTCTGTCATGTGAGGCTCCTCGCGTGCTCCTGTACGACCCGCTCGAACTCGGGCAGGTTCAGCGTGACCCCGAATACGGGACCGCCTGGCTGCAGGATCCGGCCCGCCGCCAGGCCGCCGACTCGAGCGGGGTCGTAGCCGATCTGGTCGACCAGGCGCGCGATCGCCTCGACCGCACCCGGGTCGTCCCCCGCCACGCCCGCGGCCTTCCGGTCCTTGGCCCCCGCGGGCCTGGCCTGGTCCTCGAGCTCGTGGTAGCCGATGTGGTTGAGCGCCTTGACCACCCTCGACCCGGCGAGCCTCCGGGCCACGATCTCGCTGCTGCTGGCACCAGTACCATCCTCGAAGGCTCCGTCCTCGGACACGGGGTCCTCGAACAGGGGCAGCCTGCCGTCGCTCGCGGGCCAGTAGTTCATCGCATCGACGACGAGCTTGCCGCTGAGCAGGCCCGGGTCGACGTCAAGGAAGCGGTGCAGCGGCATGGCGAGTACCACGATGTCCGCGTCGGCCGCCGCGTCGCTGGCCCAGCGGGGCCGGGCACCGGGGACGATCAGCTCCGTGATCAGTGCGATGTCCTCCGGGTCTCCGGAGGCGGCGATGTCGACTGGGTAGCCCGCGCCAAGGGCTAGCCGGGCGACGACCGGGCCGATATGCCCCGCGCCGAGTATGCCAAGCCTTCCACGCTGGCTATCTGGGTAGCCGTCTTGCCACTGTCGTGCTTCCACGACGACAGCAAACGGACTTTACCCCGGTTATATTCCGGAAGCAGCGCGGGCCTTCCTAGGCTCTGCCCGCCGGGTACACGACAGGTATATCCACAGGTCAGCGCTACCGTACGTCCAGCCCGGTGACGCTCCTGCCGATGATCATCCGCTGGATCTCCGACGTGCCCTCGAAGATCGTGAAGTTCTCCGGGCCGGGAACCCGCGACCAGGACATGTGTTCACTAGTACATCCCTCACCTGGCAGTAGACCCATTGCTAGCGATGGTAACTTCTCACTGTCTTCCGGGCCCTGACGGAACAGGCACGGAACAGTTCCGCCCCGCGTTCGGGCTGGTGTGGCAGTCCCTGGCCCTCTCGCCGGCGTTGCCAGGCCGCCAAGGCCAGCGGTCACTAAAGTCAGGTCATGGCGCGGGTCGGGGTGCTTGCCGACCTGCAAGCACGGCTCTGTCCGCTCGATACTCGGCCACCTCGGGGTTGAGCCGCAGGGTCGTTGCGGCGGCTGAGGCGGTCACCATGGATTCGCTGCCGGAGCTTCCGTATTTGGTGCGGTAAGCGGTGTCGACGCTCTCGCCGAGTTCGGCTGGACCTTCGCCGACGTCCTCGACGGTGACGTCAGCCTCCAAGCCCGGGACGCGGATGCGGGCCCGGTGCGAGCGCAATGCGTGACCGAACCATCCTGTGTCGCGCCGGTACCAGGTCCGCACGTACACCTGGTCATCGGCGCAGACGACCCATATCGGTGTCCAGCGGCGCAGGGTTCCGTCAGCGTTCTTGACGGCGATGTTCAGTTCGCGGGCCTTCTCGATGCACTGCAGCTCGTGCGGAGACCAGGTGGCAGTCATGATGCGAAGTCTTCCTCAGCGGTGGGCGAGCGGAGGACCGGTTACCAGGGTACGGGTCCGTCGGCGTCAAGCTGCTGGCCAGTCGGGCCGTCGTCGGGCAGGGTCGCGAGCCGGATCGCGAGTGCGGCGCCTTGCTCTGGAACGGAGTGATGCGTAACGTCGTCGGCGGCCGTCGGCGTCGCCTTCCGGGTCCTGGCCCCCCGCCAGCTGGTAATAGGGAGAACGGACAGGTACCAAGGTCCGGTTCGACTATCCAGTTTCTAGATAGTCGCTGGCATGAGTGGTAGTGACCTCCTCGGTGTGAACTAGTGGCAAGAAGGTCAATAGCGGTCGCTGACGCAGCTCAAGAGATTATGGCAGTCGGTTGAGGTCAGTGCAGGGCGATGTGGTTGCTGCACTTTTGCTGCTGCACGTCTCGGGGGCTGTTGATGCTTAATACCGCAACGGCACTTGGCTGATCCTGTGGGGGATCATTGGGTGCATGGTGGTGGAGCTTGTCGCGGCGGAGCTGGACCGGGTGCACGAGCGGATCGCGGGCCCGCGGTTCGGGCGCGCCGAGCCGCGGGCCCGGGTGCGGGAGTAGCTGTGCGGGCTGGTCGCGGGCCTGGAGCGGAAGAACGGGTGGACGCTGGCCGAGCATGCGGGCGAGGTATGCCCGGACGGGATGCAGCGGCTGCTGCGCCGTGCGGACTGGGACGTGGACGGGGTCCGCGACGACGTCCGCGCCTATGTCATCGAGCAGCTGGGCGATAAGGACGGGGTGCTGATCGCCGGGGCGCACGGCCCGCGCGAGTGCCACTGGGCGCGGCTCCCGGTCCGGAACGGATGGAAGCGCGGTCGCGGGCACTGGCTGCTGGCCCGTCGCTCGCTCAGCGACCCGGAGGAGATCGCCTATTACGCCTGCTACGGGCCGCGCTGGTCGAGCACCGCCGGCCTGGCCTGGACCGCGGGCAGCCGCTGGCATATCGAAGAGTGCATCCAGCAGGCCACGGGCGAGGCCGGGCTGGATCACTACCAATCCGCACCTGGCGGGCCTGGTATGCCCTACATCACCTTGTCCGTGCTCGCCCTGGCCTGGCTCGCGGCCGCCAGGGCCCAGGCGGGAAAGGGGGCATCGGCACCAGCGACCCAGGCATGATCGGCTGCACGCTCCCGGAGATCCGCCGCCTGCTGAACAGCTTGATCCAGGCCTGCGTACCCGACCCCGAAGGCGTCCGGTCCTGGTCCCGCTGGCGCCGACGACGCCAGTACCAGGCCCAGCTCTGCCATTACCGGCGACGCGGCTACCTGCTGACCTGAGCTAGCTGTCGAACGGGATCATGCGGCAATCGCGGTCCAGTCCCTCGCAGCAGGACAGGCACCACGGCCGGCGCACCGTCTTGGCGTCCGCCCGGCTGACCCAGAACCCGGCCGGCCTCTCCCGGCAGTGGACGCACAGCTGGATGGTATGCGGCAGCCGGGCGGGCAGCACCCTTGTGCGCAGCCTTTCCCGCGGCGCTTGCGATCGCGCGCCGGCGCGCGGCCCGGAGGCGACGATCGTCCGGGCCCGGGCAGGCCGCGTCGAGTGCGTGGCCCAGGGCGACGGCTCAGGCCGCGGGGCAGCCGCAGCGGCAGGCAAGGCCGCGTGACAGGCGAGCAGGACAACCGCGCGCCTGGTCAGGCCGGTCAAGGACCAGGCAATGCGGCGGACGCGGTTCATGGTGACCTCCCCCGGGCCGGACCGGACGGCCAGCACGCAGGCGCCGCGCAGGACCCCACCGGGCCGCTTTCCTATCCGGGCCAGAGCCCGTCACCATGTCAGAGCCGGATACCCCTCGCCAGATACGGCGCCCGACAGTCGGGGCTAGCCGGCCCAGCACTCACCTGCCACCTGCCAGCAACCCACCGCAGCGCGCTTACCGCGCCGATGACACCAGCACCAGAACCGGCTGCGTCACTACCGAGGACGCGGCTACCTGCTCAGCTAAGTGCCGTTGCAGTACCAGTGAGGCCAGCCTCGGACCGCCAAGGCTTATGGCTGGTGTCAGCGCGTTGGTGCAGGCAGCCTGGTGGCTGGGC
>Ga0070709_10001914_pt1 | contig 11310 bp, 7 predicted proteins | sample LARL51metaG_FD_65449 | JGI IMG/M metagenome (GOLD analysis project Ga0070709, IMG submission 65449) | Corn, switchgrass and miscanthus rhizosphere microbial communities from Kellogg Biological Station, Michigan, USA - LAR L5-1 metaG | ecosystem: Host-associated > Plants > Roots > Rhizosphere ...
CCCCAAGGCGCGCGCGACCCCGGCGGTCACCGGCCCGATACACGCGACCACTGCGCCTTTCAGCGCGAGATGCGCGCCATCGTTTCCCAACAGGGCAAACAGATGACGGACGGCGGACCCGCTGGTGAAAACCACGGCGTCGACTCCGACGGCGAGGTTGGCGAGGTCGCCGGCGTCCGGCTGCTCGGGAGGAGCGGTCCGGTACGCCTCGACCACCTGGACCCGGGCGCCGCGCCTGATCAGGGCCTCGACCAGACTCGGGGCCGCCTGATCACCTTGCGGGACGAGGACCTGCCGGCCGTCGACGTCGGGGAGCTCCTCGCCCAGGCGCGCACCGAGAAACTCGGAGGGCACGAAATCCACTCTGGCCCCCCGCCGCCTGATCTCGGCGGCCGTAGCAGGTCCGACGGCGGCGATCCGGGGACCGCCGTGAGGACGGGGCGCGGCGCCGAGACGATCGAAGACCGCTTCCACGGCGTTGGCGCTGGTGAACACCAGCCATTGATAGTTCGCGAGCTGCGCCACGGCCCGGTCCAGAGGGCCCGAGTCCCGGGGGGCCAGGATTTCAACTGTGGGGAACAGCACGGCCCGCGCCCCCCACGATTCAAGGGCGGCGACCAGGTCGCGCGCCTGCGCCCTTGGCCTCGTCACGAGCACTCGAGGAGTTGCGGAGATCATGGGAGCAGCGCCCGCCCGCCGAGCCTCGTGACGCGGGCGGCCAGGTCGTGCGCGAGTGCGGCGCCCCCGTTCCACTCCCCTTCGGCGGCGGCCCGGATCACGTGCTTTCCGTCCAGGGACGCCACGAGTCCCCGCAGGCGCAGCCGACGCCGGCCATCCCCCTCGAACGACTCACCCAGCGCGGCGATGGGGGCGGCACAGCCCCCACCCAGTGCCGACAGAAAGACGCGTTCTGCCGTGGTCGGGATGCGGGCGGCCGGGTCGTCCAGAACCATCAGGAGCGTCCGGACGGAATCGTCGTCGGCGCGACATTGCACGGCGAGCGCACCCTGCCCCGGCGCCGGAAGCATCTGCTCGAAGGACAGGTACTCCGTGATGTGCTGCGTGAGTCCCAGCCGGGCCACCCCGGCAGCCGCGATCACGATCGCGTCGTAGTCACCGTCGAGCGCCTTCTTCACTCGGGTATCGACGTTGCCGCGCAGGGGACGAATCACGAGGTCCGGCCGCAGGGACGCGATCTGCGCCAGACGACGGTTGCTCGACGTCCCCACCACCGCGCCTGACGGAAGGCCGGCGAGGGAGGTGGCGCTCCGGGCAATCACCACGTCCCGCGCGTCGTCGCGCGAGAGAATGGCGGCCACCGTGATCCCCGGTGCGTCGTCCACCGGCAGGTCCTTGAGTGAGTGGACGGCGAAGTCGATCCGGCCTTCCCGGAGCGCGGCTTCCAGTTCCTCCGTGAACGCACCCTTCCCTCCCAGTGCCGGAAGGGGGATGCCGAGCTCCCGGTCTCCGGTGGTCTCGATGACAATGGGACGGGATGGGATGCCGGTCAGCCGCTCGAGCGCTTCGCTCACACGGCTGGTCTGCCACCGTGCGAGTGCCGAGGCCCGCGTGCCGGCGCGCAGAGTGACCAGTCCGGCCGTCACGCGACCTCCGCGCCGGCGTCGTCGCGACCGTCGAGGCCGAAGAGCTCCCGCGTGACGGTCCCGAAGGTCTCGGCACTGGAGGGATCGCCCGGCTCCCGCAGGCGCCGGCTCGGCGCATCCAGCAGCTGATTCACGAGCGCGCGCGAGAACGACTCGAACTGCTCCTGGATTTCCGGGGAGACGGGACCCAGCCGGCGCAGCACGCGGGCCAGCTCGCGCTGGCGGATGGCTTCTCCGCGCGCATGCATCCCGGTGAGCACGGGCCGGAGAGCCCAGGAACGACTCCAGGCTTCGAACCGGGCGAGCTCCTCCGCCACGATCCGCTCCACGGCCGGTACCTCGCGGCTCCGGATCTCGAGATTTTCTCCCACGCGCGCCTGGAGATCATCGATGTCGTAGAGCGCAACGCCGGGCACGGAGCCGACCGACGGCTCGACATCCCGCGGAACGGCGATGTCGACGATGACGCGGCGGCGTCCGTCGCCGCGCGGGCCCAGCGCCTGCTCCACCAGCTCCCGTGTGAGCACGGCGTGCGGGGCGCCCGTGGACGACAAGATCACATCCGCGGCTCGCACCGCGGCGGAGAGATCGTGCCAGGGAAGCGCCACCGCGCCCCACTGCGCCGCGAGTGCCTCGGCGTGCTCCCGGGTCCGGCTGATCACGGCGATCCGCTGACCGCCCTGAGTCCGGAAGGTTTCCCCCACCACCCGCCCCATCTTCCCGGTGCCCACGATGAGCAAGGCGAGGTGTTCGAGAGACCCCGCGACGGCACCCAGGAGACGCACGGCCTCGGTGGCGACGCTGCCGGGAAGCCGGCAGATCCCCGTCTCCTGGCGGGCGCGTCGCCCCGCCTGCGCCGCCGCGCGGAACGCCGCGTCGAGGATCGGTCCGGCCGCCCCTTCCCCGCACGCCGTCTCCCGCGCCGTCCGCACCTGCCCCAGGATTTCCGCCTCACCCAGAACCATGGAATCGAGACCGGCCGCCACCGAGAAGAGATGACGGAGCGCTTCCTGATCGGTGAGCTCGTACAGGTGAGAAGTCAGCTCGGTGGCGGGCAGGTCCGCGAGGGACGCGAACAGCTCCACCAGCGCGGGGCCGGGCCGCCGTTCGGTGTGAACGGCGTACAGCTCGGTGCGGTTGCAGGTCGAGAGCACCGCGACTTCGGTCACGCCCGCACGATCGCGACGGTCCCGCGTGCCGGGCGCGGTCAGCCAGCGGCGCTGGGCCTCGACACCGAGGGCGACCAGCTCACGACGGGCGACGGAGGCCGTGCGGTGATTGATCCCGATGCAGGACAACGACATGGCCGCGATTTTAGGCCCGTCGTGCTCCCGAAGCCATTCGGAAACCTACGGCCGTACTGCTACTGAGACGCGAGGAGTCCCTGCGAAATGGCGAAGCGTGTCAGTCCCGCAACGGTGTGAATCCGGAGCTTGCGCATGAGGGAATCGCGGTGCGCTTCCACGGTACGAACGCTGATGCCGAACTCGGCGGCCGTCTCCCGATTCGTCAACCCGCGGGCGATCCGGACCAGGACCTCACGCTCCCGCGCGGTCAGTGCGCTGAGATCGGCTTCCGGTGCCGGTGCGGGTGTCCCGTCCCGCAACGCGGTGGTGAGGTGCCGCGCCACCGGCGGCGAGAAATAGGCGTCCCCGGCGCACACCGCGCGGATGGCCTGCCGAATCTCCGCCGGACTCGAATCCTTCCTTAGGTAACCGTGCGCGCCGGCGCGCACGCTCTCGAGCACGTACTCCGGGTCGTCGTGCACCGAGAGGATCAGCACGCGGATTTCAGGCAGCGTGGACCGCAGGTGCCGAAGGACTTCCAGTCCCCCGGCCCCCGGCATGGTGAGGTCGAGCAGGACCACGTCGGGCCGCTCGGAGGCGGCGAGTGCCATGGCCTCGGGCCCCGTCGCGGCCTCGCCGACCACCGTGAGCTCGGGCGCTCCGGTGAGGACGTGGCGCAGGCCTTCGCGGACCACGGAGTGGTCGTCAGCCACCAAGATCCGGATGCCGGCCGTCACGAGGCTGCCCGCTCATTCAGCGGCACCGAAACCCGGATCAGCGTGCCGCTCGCTGCGCCCCCGCGAATGGCAAACTCCCCGTGGAGGGCCGACATCCGTTCGCGCATGCCGGCGAGTCCCAGATGCCCTTCCCGTTCTCCCCCCTCCACCTGAAAGCCGACGGGGAGTCCGCGCCCGTCATCCTCCACCTCAAGCGACAGCCGGTCCCCGTTCGGCCTGACGCTCACCCGCACGTGGTGCGCGCCGGAGTGGCGGGCGACGTTCGCCAGTGCCTCCTGCATGGCGCGGAAGAGGGCGAGCTCCGCGCGGGACGTGACCGCCGGGAGCATGGTCGGCGCCTCCAGGGTGAGGCGGATGCCGCTCCGTTCCACGAACTCGTCGCCGAGAGAGCGCAGGGCCGGCAAGAGCCCCAGATCGTCCAGGAGCGAGGGCCGGAGCTGGTTGGTGATGCGCCGGATGCTCTGCATGCCGGTATCGATGAGCCCGTCGATGTTGCCGAGCGCCGGGCCAAGTGTGGGGTCCGAGCGTTCTCGCAGGACGCCCAGCTGGAGTTTGACGGCGGTGAAGACCTGGGCGGTCTCATCGTGGAGCTCGAACGAAAGCCGGCGCCGCTCCGCTTCATACTGCTCCAGGAGGCCCGCGGACAGCCGGGCGAGTCGGGCGGTCAGGTCCGCGTGCTCGGAGCGGAGTTCATCCTCCACCAGGACCAGGATGCCGGCGCCCAAGGCGAGCAGGAACAGCAGGTCGAGATAGTAGCCCCAGGGACTCCACGCCCCGCGGGCCCGGAGCACCGGGTAGTCGAGGTGATGCACACTCCAGAGACAGAACGTGATCGCCAGCATCCCGGCCCCGGGCGTCCGGACCTTCCGCCAATGCCGGAAGAAAATCCATCCCGTCCAGAAGGTCACGGCGCTGAGCAGGAGCACGGTCGGTCCCGCCGCGAGCAGGAAATTATTGAGACGGTAGATCGTGACGTACGCCCACACTACCGGCAAGAGCACGGCCGCGAGCAGGTATCCGGCCGGCAGCCGGCGGGGACGGGAGAACACCAGGGCCGCCCACACCAGGGCCAGCGCGGTCCACCCGGTCACCACCTGGTGGAGGTACAACAGGGGACGCTGGCCGGTGAGGAGAAAGGTGCCGATGACCACGCCTCGCACCAGGTACAGGCCCCAGGCCACCACCCACCAGAGCAGGAAGGGCTTGCGGTACCGGCGGTACAGGAAGAAGCACAGGAGTGCGAGCCCCAGGGTGATGGCGGCGAGGAGCGCCGAGGCGTGAGCGTCCGCCGCCGCCCCCGCCGTGCCGGCCGATGCTGTCACCGGGGTCTGATCCATAGGGGTGCATACTAGCCGGAGCGCGCCGTAAAGAAAGGCGCGCGACGTTCAGAACTGGTCGGACCGGGAAAGCCCGGCGATCCGCGCTTCCAGCAGTCGGCGGTGCGGCTCCTGCGTCACCCGCGCGAGCGCGGCCCGGAACGCGGCTTCGGCGTCGCGGCCCCGGTGCAGGCGCCGGAGCAGCTCTCCACGTGCCGAGTGGGCCGGCGGGTAGTCGGTGAGGTTCCCCCGCGCGAGGATCGCGTCGATGAGATCGAGGCCCGCGGCGGGACCGTCCCGCATCGCGATGGCCGCCGCGCGGTTCAGCTCCACCACCGGCGTGGGCTCCACGCGAAGCAGGACGTCGTAGAGTCCCACGATCTCGTTCCAGTCCGTGTCGGCGGGGCGTGCGGCCTGCGCATGGACCGCCGCGATGGCTGCCTGCAGGGCATACGGTCCGACGCGCCGCAGGGCCAGCGACCGCTCCACCAGACCGGCACCCTCGGCGATCTGGGCCTGGTCCCAGCGGGACCGGTCCTGGTCGTCGAGCAGGATGAGATCTCCTTCGGGAGACGTCCGCGTCGCCCGGCGGGAGTCGTGCAGCAGCATCAACGCGAGGAGGCCGAGCACTTCGGGATCGGGAAGCAGATCCGCGAGGAGACGGCCCAGCCGGATCGCCTCGGACGAGAGATCGGCGCGGACGGCACTCGGTCCAGCGGACGCCGAGTACCCTTCGTTGAACACCAGGTAGATGACCTGCAGGACGGCGTCGAGCCGTTCGGGCAGATCGGCCCGCGACGGCACCTGATACGGAATGCCTGAATCCCGGATCTTGTTCTTGGCGCGCACGATGCGCTGCGCGACGGCCGGCGCGCCGGCGAGATAGGCCCGCGCGATTTCCTCGGTGGTGAGCCCGCAGACCTCGCGCAGGGTGAGTGCGATCTGCGCGTCCCGCGGGAGCGCGGGGTGACAGCAGGTGAAGATGAGCCGGAGGCGGTCGTCCTCCAATTCCTCCTCATTCACGTCGGGAGCCGGAGCCGTGACGGGACCCAGCTGTTCCACGATCGCCGCCCGCGACGCGTCGAACACCGATTCGCGACGAAGGCGGTCGATGGCCCGGAACCGGCCCGCCGAGACCAGCCAGGCCCGCGGATGTGCCGGGACCCCCGCCGGCCACTGCTCGAGCGCCGCCACGAACGCGTCATGCAGCGCTTCCTCGGCCAGGTCGAAATCGCCCAGCAAACGAATGAGGGTCGCGAGCACCCGGCGCGAGTCGGTACGGTAGACCGTGTCCACCATCTCCCGCACCGCCTCGGCCGGATCGCCGGTCACGCGCCCGGGATCTCCATGATGGGGCGCACTTCGATGCTGCCGAACCGGGCTCCGGGAATCCGCGCGCCCACGTGGATCGCGTCGTTGAGATCTTTGGCCTCCACCAGGTAGTAGCCCGCCAGCTGCTCCTTGGTCTCGGCGAACGGGCCGTCGGTGGTCGAGGTGCGGCCGTTCCGCACCCGGACGGTGGTCGCGCTCGCGGTGGGCTGCAGCGCGTTTCCGCCCAGGTAATGCCCGCTCTTCTTGATGTCGTCCGTGAAGGCGAAGTAGTCGGCGCGCATCTTGTCGCCGTCCTCCTTCAGCATGGTCTGACGGGCCTGCTCTTCATGATAGATGAGGCAGAGGTATTTCATGGTCCGCTCCGTGGTGAAGGGAAAAGGTATGACCACGGAGTAGTCGAACGGAGGGGGGTGAAATCGACAGGGGGCAGGTGCCCCGAAGCACCCACCCCCCGCCGGACGAGGCACCCGATCGGATGCCCCAGGGCTATTCGTAGCGAAGTGCTTTGATCGGATCCACTTCGGAAGCGCGCCGGGCCGGGACGTACCCTGCCCCGAAGGCCACCAGCGTGAGGGCCACCAGGGCCAGGGCGAACACCACGGGGTCCGAGCCTTTCAATTGATATAAGAGAGAGCTGGCGGCTTTCCCCAACCCCAGCGCCCCCAACAGGCCGACGATGCCGCCGACCACCATCATACCGCCCACCTGACGCAGCACCATGAGGCGCACCCGGCCGGCATCGGCCCCCAAGGCCATCCGGACTCCGATCTCCCGGGTGCGCTGAGCCACCGAGTAGGCCAGGACTCCGTAGAGGCCGATGGCGGCGAGCAGCGTCGCGAGGACGGCGAACGCCGTCGAAAGAATCGAGATCATGCGATCGAGGAAGATGTTGTCCCGGATCTGCTGCGGCATGGACTTGAGATCCTCCACGGGAACGCCGGGGTCGATTTTCCGGACGATCCCGGTCACCGCGCGCAGCACGGTCTCGGGCTGCGGGGTGCGCACGTAGAAGTTCATGAACGGCATGTGCGAGTCCTGACGCCACGGCAGGTAGAACACGGGAGGCACCGGCCGTTTGACGTCCGAGTACTTCACGTCGGGAACGAGTCCGACGATCTGGATGTTGAGCGTGTCGCCACCCTGCGACATGAACTTGCCCACGGCGTCTTTCCCCAGATTGAACTTCTTGGCGAAGGCCTCATTCACGATGGCGACCTGGGGAGCGCTCCTCCGGTCCGCATCCGTGAACTCGCGGCCCCCGAGGAGCCGGACACCGAAGGTCGAGAAGTAGTTCGACCCGATCGCGTTGAAACGCGAATTGGCGTCGACGTCCGGGCCGGACTGGAATCCCTGGACCTTGACGTCGTTCCCCCAGTTGTCTCCGGCGATGAGCGGCACCAGGGACGACGTCACCGAAGAGACGCTGGGAATCGCGGCGAGGGCTTCTTCGACGCGCGCGTAGTACTGCAGGGCCCGGGTGCTGTCGTACCCGCTCTGCTCCGGTGACAGCCCGAAGGTGATCACGCTGTCGACGTGCACGCCCAGATCCACGCGGGTCACATTCACCAGACTCTTCATGAACAGGCCCGCCGCGATCAGCAGCGAGGTCGCCAGGGAGATCTGCAGCGTCACCAGCGTCGCCCGGAAGCGGGCGGCGGCCCGGGCGCCCGAGATGTGACCGGCGTTGGCGCGGATGGTGGTGACCAGCTCACCGCGGGTACTGTGCCAGGCCGGGAACATTCCGAACGCCAGTCCCGTCAGAACCGCGAGCCCGGCCGCGAAGAGCAGAACCGCGGGCTGAAGCGTGAACTGCAGTATGTCGCTGCCGTCGGACGGTAGAAGCGAGGCGATGCTCGCGAGCGTCCACTTGGCCACGACGAGACTGGCCAAGCCGCCAAGCGCCGCCAGGAGCACGGACTCGAGGAGCAGCTGGGACACCAGCTGCCACCGGCTCGCCCCGAGGGCCAGGCGGACCCCCATTTCCATCGACCGCCCTGCCCCGCGGGCCAGCAACAGATTGGCGATGTTGGCGCAGGCGATGAGCAGGACGATGCCGGTGACGCTGAAGAGCATCAGGAGCGGCGTCTTCGATTCCTTGTGCATCGAGCTCTGTCCCCGCCACCCCGGCTCGAGCTCGACCTTCTTGTCGCGGAAGCGCGCCAGCGTGGCGTCACTCATGCCTTTCTGGAGCGGCGCCTCGACGTCGTTGATCACCGTGTGGTAGAGGCCGTTCAGCCCCACGCTCGCCTGCTGGATCGTGACGCCGGGTTTGAGCCGTGCGAAGAGGTAGATCCAATAGCTCCGCCGGTTCTCGAAACCACGGAACCCGGTGGTCAACAGCCCCCGCATACTGATCGGGACGAACACCAGGGGCCTCACCCCGAGCGTCGTGCCCTCGAATCCCTCGGCGGCCACCCCGAGGATGGTGAGGGACTGGCCGTTCACGATGATCGACTTGCCCAGCACATCCCGGTCCCCACCCAGGCGCGATTGCCAGAACCCGTAAGAGAGCACCGCCACGAAGTTGGTCCCGATGCTCTGATCGTCCGCCTCGGTGAACAGCCGTCCCAGGGCCGGCCGGACGCCCAGAACCGGGAAATACGATCCGGAGACATACATGCCGTCGCCGGTGAGCGGCTGGTTGTTGTAGACCACGCTCACGCCGAAGCGGTCGTGGGCCGCGATCCCGGTGAACACCGTCTGCCGCTCTTCCAGGTCCCGGAACATCCGGTAGCTCCAGACCACGTCGCAGTCCCCCGCCTGGCCGCAGGACTGCGAGCCGGGCTTGGGGCCCGGGTTTCCCAGGTTCACCAGGCGATCGGGCTGGGACACCGGAAGGGGCCGCAGCAGGATCTGGTCGAAGAGCGAGAAGATGGCCGCGTTGGCGCCGATACCCAGAGCCAGGGAGAGGACGGCAATGGTCGTGACGAAGGGGGTCCGGAACAGGGTGCGGAACGCCAGCCGGATACTGCGCATCGTCCAGGCCTCAGGGCTCGGGGATATAGAAGAGGACGGGGGCCCGGGTGGACAGGTTTCGCGCCTGAACCACGTCCGGACCATCCCCGCCCATGTGGGATGGCCGGCCGACGCAAAGGGTTGCGTAACGCCCGACGGCTGTTCACCGTACAAGAAGGAGCCAGTTCCCCTTCGCGACGGAGTCGATGCTGATGGCGTTCAGCAAGTCCTTCACGGCCCTCATCTTCCCTCTCCTGGCCACCCCTGCTGCCGCCCAGTCCATCCACGGGACCGTCACTGCGGACCACGGCCCCATTTCCGGCGCCACCGTCCGCGTGCTCGAGCTCGACCGGAACCAGTTGACCGGCGCGCAGGGCGGCTACCGGTTTGACCAGGTTCCGGCGGGCACGTACCGGGTGTACGCCAGCGCCCCGGGCTACGCCCCGGCCATCGACACCGTGCGGAGCACCGGTGCGGACGTCACGGTCGATTTCTCGCTCCGGCCGTCTCCCATCCCCCTCCCCCAGATCGTGGTCTCCGCGGCTCCGGTGGCGAGGTCCGCGAGTGACCAGTACCAGGCGGTCGGCACCAAGTCGCGTCTCGAGCTGGCCCAGAGCGGTGGGATGACGTTCGCCGAGAAGCTGGCGGATCTCCCGGGCGTGGCGGTGCGGGGCAACGGCATGGCACCGAACCGCCCCATTCTCCGCGGGCTCGGCGACAACGAGGTCCTGGTCCTCGAAAACGGGCTTCGCATGGGAGACATCGCGACGTACGACCCGGCGCACGCCACCCCGATCGATGCCCTCAGCATCGATCAGGTCGACGTCGTTCGCGGGCCCGCGAGCGTCCTGTATGGTCCGAGCACCATCGGCGGCCTGGTGAATGTCGTGACGAATCTGGTGCCCACCGCGGGTGACCGGACCGTGTCCGGGACGGCGGCCCTCGAGGGCAACACCGTCAACGACGAGTTTGCGGGCTACCTGAACAACGTCTTTACCTCCGGGGGATCCGCCTTCCGGGTGTCCGCCGGCGGCCTGCACGCCAGCGCGATCCGCATTCCTTCGGGCACCTACACGGATCCGGGGACCGGCGCGGCCTTCGACCTGGATCGCATGCCACAGTCGTTCGATCACTCAGCGGAGGGTGGCGCGGGGTACTCCTACCAAGGGACGTTCGGCAGCATCGGCATCGGTGGAAACCGGTATGCGATGAACTACGGGATCCCCGGTGTGCCTCCGAACCCCAACTGGGCCACCGTGCCGCCGACCACTTCCCGGATTGCCCAGCAGCGGTCGACCTTCGAGCTGAGGGGGTTGCTCAATGCCCGGGGCGCGCTGTTCGAGCGGATCAAGTTGAACGCGGCCTACAACGACTACACGCACTCCGAGTTCCCCACGGCGCAGGACTCGACGGGCGTGTCCGATCCGCAGGCGAACCACTTCCACAAGCGCGAGCTCAACGCGACGCTGCAGTTCCAGCAGCCTTCCACGGCGCGCTGGAGCGGAACCGTGGGTCTCTGGACCGATTACCAGAGGCTCGATATTTCGGGTGATCAGCCGCTGGGGCCGAACTCCACCACCACCGGGCTTGCGGGCTACGTCTACGAGGAGTTTCTCGCCGCCCCGGGCACCCGGCTGCAGGCCGGCGTGCGCTACGACTACAACCACATTCGGACGCACCCCGATCCGTACTCTACGGATTCCGTGTTCCAGTCCCTGTCGGACTCGCGCAACTCCAACGCCTTCACGGCCTCCCTCGGCGCCGTGCACCAGCTGGGGTCGGGTCTCACCGGATCGTTTTCCGTGGCGCGCTCCTTCCGGGCTCCCACCGTGCAGGAGCTCTTCGCCAACGGGCTCGACGCACCCAGTGCGACGTACTCGGTCGGCACGGCGACGTTGAAACCCGAGGCGGGACTGGGCGTGGACGCCTCGCTGCATGGCGAGTTCGGAGGGGCGGCATTCGAAATCTCTCCCTACGTCAACTTCATTTCGAACTACATCTTCGGATTTCTGCGCGGAGACACCATTCAGGGGTTCCCGGTCCGCCAATTCGCGGCGACCGACGCCCGCCTGGCCGGGTT
>Ga0070709_10001915_pt1 | contig 11308 bp, 8 predicted proteins | sample LARL51metaG_FD_65449 | JGI IMG/M metagenome (GOLD analysis project Ga0070709, IMG submission 65449) | Corn, switchgrass and miscanthus rhizosphere microbial communities from Kellogg Biological Station, Michigan, USA - LAR L5-1 metaG | ecosystem: Host-associated > Plants > Roots > Rhizosphere ...
GCTGGCGCGTGGCCGTGGCTCTTCGCGATCAATGTGCCGATCGGCCTCGTCGCCTTTGTAATGTCGCTGCGGCTGCTGCCGTACAATCCGCCGTCGGATCACCGTTTCGACCTGGTCAGCGCCTTACTGTGCGCCTTTGCTTTTGCTCTGCTGATCAGCGGGATCAACGGCATTGGTCACCACCACCCCGCCCTCCTCGTCTTCGTCGAGTTCGCTGGCGCTCTGTTCGTCGGCTATGTCCTGGTGCGCCGGCAGAACGCACTGACGATGCCGCTGCTGCCGATCGATCTGTTCAAGCGCCCAATCTTCGCGCTGTCGGTGGCAACTTCGATCTGCACTTTCGTCGCGCAAGGAATCGTGTTCGTCGCCCTGCCTTTTTACTTTCAGGACGTGATCGGCCGCTCGCAGGTCGAAACAGGACTGTTGATCACACCGTGGCCGGTGACGGTGGCGATGATCGCCCCGATCGCCGGCCGTCTGGCGGATCGTTATCCCGCCGGGATCCTCGGCGCCATCGGGCTCACGGTGCTCAGCCTCGGCTTCGTTTTGGTGGCGCTTCTCCCGGCGGAGCCGGGCGACGGCAACATCATCTGGCGCATCATCGTCTGCGGCCTGGGCTTCGGCTTTTTCCAATCGCCGAACAACCGGGCGATCGTCAGCAGCGCGCCGCGCGAACGCAGCGGCGGCGCTGGCGCCATTCAGTCGACGGCCCGACTGCTCGGCCAAACGATTGGCGCTGCCCTGGTGGCGTTGGTCTTTGGCTATGCCGGGCCGACGGGTGAGACCAGCCCGGTAGTTGCGATTCTGCTGGCGGCTCTCTTTTCGGCGGTGGCCGCGGTCGCGAGCGTCTCGCGCCTGCTCGGTTTTGTCAGCCGCCCGCGGGCCTCTCGCGCTCCGGTATCCCTATTGCCGAAAGCAACAAAAGAGGGGGTGACCGTTCGTTCGCCGCCGTAAAATGCGGATGGGACGAGGAGGCGGCCGGTGGCTTGCGTCGGGTCCAAGTTTGGCTATCCTAAAGCCGCCTGCAATCGGGGGATGGGGCGGGCCCATTATGAGTAGGGGCGCGCGGGGGCGCTGGGGCTTTCACCGGTTCAAACGGAGGCACTCGGTCGGGTTCGCCGTTGCCGCAGGCCTATTGATCGCTCTGCCGGTGGCATTGGCGATCGGGGCCGAACCGGTCCCGGACCGCGTGGTCGTCCATTTGTTGAACCGGCTCGCCTTTGGCCCGACACTCGAAGAGGTTCGGCACGTCAAGACGATCGGGGTCGAGCGCCATATTGCCGAACAGCTCGACCCCGATTCGATCCCGGAGTCGATCGAGCTGCGGTGGCGTCTTGCCCAGCTCGGAACCTTGAAGCTCAACCCGGTGCAATTGCGCCAGCTGTATGGGCCGTTGCGCAGTTTGCGCGGCTTCAAACCCAACCTGGAATTGGAGAAGGCCCAGCGCGAACGGCTACGAATCATCCTGCGGGACGCCAGTGAGGCGCGCATCCTCAGAGCCGTCCTCAGTCCGCGCCAGCTGCAGGAGGTCATGGTCGATTTCTGGTTCAACCACTTCAATGTGTTCTCCGGCAAGGGGCTGGATGACGTGTGGATCGGGAATTACGAGGAACACGCGATTCGTCCATTCGTGCTCGGCCGGTTTCGTGACCTGCTGTTCGCGACGACAAAGCACCCCGCAATGCTGGTCTATCTCGACAACGCGCTCAGCACCGCGCCGGGGAGCCCGGGTTCCCGCGGCAGACAGAAAGGGCTGAACGAGAACTTTGCGCGCGAAGTCATGGAATTGCACACGCTCGGCGCCGATGGCGGGTACACCCAGGAGGACGTCGTCACCTTGGCCCGCGTCTTCACAGGGTGGGGCGTCAATCCCCCGGACGCCCGCGTGTTCCCCGAACATGCCGCGGTCTTCGAAGGAGCGCGTCACGATTACAGCCCCAAGGTGTTCCTCGGCCATCAGCTGGAGTCGCGCGGCAAAGCAGAGGGCGAGGAGGCGCTCGACATCCTGGCGCGCAGCCCGGCAACCGCCCGTCACATCGCGTTCGAGCTGGCGCAGTACTTCGTCACCGATGAGCCGTCCCCGGACCTGATCGAAAGGCTCGCAGCCCGCTTCCTCGAAACTGACGGCAATATACGGGAAGTGCTGAGGATGCTTTTCACCAGCAGCGAGTTCTGGGGCAGTATGGGCGCGAAATACAAGACGCCCTACCAGTTTGTAATCTCGGCAGTGCGCACAGCGGGTCTGCCAGTAGGCAATGTCCGTCCGCTGCTCGGCGCGATGGACCAGCTCGGTATGCCCCTTTTTGGCTGCCTGACGCCGGACGGTTACAAAAATACCGAAGACGCTTGGCTCGGCCCCGACGCCACCACTCGGCGGATCAGCTTTGCGACCGCCCTGGCCCGAGCCGAGCTGAAGGTGACCGGAGCGGTGCAACCGGTCGATGCTGCGCGGCTCGAAGCGATTTTCGGCTCGACTCTGAGCGATGCCACCCGGGTTGCCGTTAAAGAATCGCCGCAGGGGCTGCGGGCCGCCCTGATCCTCGGCAGTCCCGATTTTATGCGCCGGTAGGAGGCGGCCATGCGTCGGCGTGATTTTATCGCGGGAGCGGCGGCGATTCCCTTCTCTTTCGGTCCGCACGCCTGGGCGGCGGCAATCTCCAACGAGGGCCCGAGGCGTCTTATCGTGGTCCTGCTGCGTGGTGCCGTCGACGGGCTCAACGTCGTCATCCCTTACGCCGAAGAAGCCTATTATCGGGAGCGTCAGTCGATCGCGATCGCGCCGCCGGGCAAACCGGACGGGGCATTGGCCCTGGACGGGCATTTCGCTTTGCACCCGGCCCTGGCGAGCCTGATGCCGCTATGGACCGAGCGCAATCTCGCCTTCGTCCACGCTGCAGGTTCCCCCGACCCGACGCGCTCGCATTTCGACGCGCAGCTTTATATCGAAAACGGCACCCCGGGGCAGGGCACCACCCGCGACGGCTGGATGAACCGGCTGCTGCTGGCGCTGCCCGGTCCACGCGGTGCGACCGACGCGATCAGTATCGGCCCGACCGTGCCGCGCATCCTGGTGGGCAAGGCACCCGTAGCGACCCTGCCCCTCAGCGCCAACGGCGCCCAGCCATTGCCGATCGACCGGCCCGAAGTCGCCAATGCCTTCGATCGGCTCTATTCCGGCGATGACGACTTCGCCAAGTCGTATCGCGAGGGCCGGGCGGCGCGCGCCCAATTGATCGGCGCCTTGAGCAAAGAGCAGCAGACGGCCGATAACGGCGCCCCGCTGTCAACCGGCTTCCCGGGCCAGGCGACCCGGCTCGGCCTGCTGATCAATCGCCACCCTGGCCTCCGGGTTGCGGCAATCGGGCTTGGCGGCTGGGATACCCACATCAATCAAGGCAATCACAAAGGACAACTGGCCGATCATCTGCGCCCGCTCGGCGAGGGTCTCGCTGCGCTCGCTCGCGCGGCAGGCGAGGCCTGGCGCGACACCGTCGTCGTGGTTTTGTCCGAATTCGGCCGCACCTTTCGGGAAAACGGCAACCGGGGCACCGATCACGGCCACGGCAATGTGATCTGGACCTTGGGGGGCGGCGTGAGCGGCGGCCGGATTTACGGCGATTGGCCGGGCCTCGCACCAGCGCAGCTCTATCAGAAGCGCGATCTTGCGGTCACCACCGACTTCCGCGCCGTGCTGGCGGCGATCCTGGAACGCCACCTTCGTCTCGCCGACCGCCAGGTCGAAGCGGTTCTCCCCGGCGCCCCGGCGGCGTCGCCCGAGTTGGCGCAGATGCTGCCGGGTTGACTAGGCCCGACCGGAGACTTTGCGACCCAGTTCCAGCGCGGCGTAGGAATAGACCGGCGCCGGCATCAGATAGCGGAACCCCTTCCCCAGCAATGCTTCGATATTCTTGCTGTCGACGTGCGGGTGTCCGCAGGCGACATTATATTGTTTGCAGATCGCGAGAATCTCGTCGATCGCCGAAGCCACGGTAGGATGGTCGTATTGCCGCGGCAAGCCGAGGTCCTGCGAGAGATCGCCTTCCCCAATGATCACGACCCCGATCCCCGGGACCTGTTCGAGCATCTTCGGCAGATTCTGGATCGCACGTACTTCTTCGCACATGATTGCGGCCAGTATCTCGCCCTCCGGATTGAGCGGCCAAACGTCGGCGCGCGCATAATATTCCTGCTGAGTCAGCCCCCAGTACCGCGCCGCGGCGGCAGGTGCGTCACCGCGCTGTCCCGCCGGCTCGTAGTAGGCCGCCGAGCGCGGGCGCGGATACCGGCAAGCCGTGACGGCATTGCGCGCTTCGTCGACGGTGCTGACATGCGGCCAAACGATCCCGTAGACGCCTTGATCCAACACTTGCTTGGCGACCCATTGGCTCGCCTCGCCGCCATTGGGCGGAATCCGCACGAACGGCGTCACTGTCGGAGCCAGTGTTCCCCTTTGCAGGATCTGCCGGCGGTCCAGCATATATTGCAGGCAATGGCGCAACGCGCCGATGTCGTATGGCCGATGCTCCATCTCGAATACCACGCCGTCATAGGGCGCGGCGTTCATCGCCTGTGCCACCCCGATTTCCGCGGCGCAGAAACTGACGAAGGCGGGTTTGTCCTGCTCCAACGCGGCGATCACGCCATTGAGCCGTGGTGCTTCGCCCATAGGGTTTCCTCCCGAAAAAAGTCAGCCTACGTCCGCCGTCTGGGGACCGTCAAATCGCGGCTCGCGGTGAGCCTCCAGCCCTGCAGCCGCCGCACCCCCCTTCCGATATGGACCAACCAGTTGGGCTTCTGTAATCAAGGCTTCGACCATAGCGAAATGATCTCGCCAACTGGGCGGCTTCCAGCCGGAAAGCCGATCCAACTGGGCGGAGCGCCGCGTCGACCCCGGCAGTGCATAATCGATGACGGCGCCGCGCCAACCGATGCCATCGAGGGGATCGAAATATTCCGGGACATCCCCGCCATTTTCCCGCAGCGCGGGCAGGTCGCTGCACAGGACGGGGACCCCGAGGGCCAGCGCTTCGACCAGCGGAAACCCGAACCCTTCGGCAAAGGATGGCAGAAGCAGTGCTTGCGCGCCCCGGACGAGGCGCGCCGCTTCGGCATCCGGCACGTTGGCCCGCTCGAAGACGATGCCGTGCAGTGCTGGGCAACGTTCGAGCATGTCGATCGCGTTTTCGGTTTCCCACCCACGTTGCCCGATTAGAACGAGACGGGGGACAGCATCGCCCAGTTCATCCGCCAACTGGCGCCACAGATTGAGCAGCAGCAAATGGTTCTTGCGCGCCTCGATGGTCCCGACGCACACGAAATAGGGCGGCTTGACCGGCGGCGGATCGGCCGGTAGCGCAGCCGGAAGATCTACGCCGAACGGCGCGACGAGCACCGGTGGGGCGCGCCCGACCCGCGCAAGATAGGGCGCGAAACGCTCGCGTGTCACGGTGGAGTTTACGATCACCGCATCGGCCAGGGCCGCGGCCGTCTCGATCCGCCTGCGGTGTTTGTCGTTCTGGCCGGGCAGCGCGTATTCGGGAAATTCGATCGGGATCAGATCATGGATGAGGCAAACGAAGCACGCCCGAGCCTGTCGCTTCAGGCGAGCGATGGCGCGGCTCTTTTCGAGGTGATGGTGCGAAACGAGCAGATAGACTGCCTGGCCGGTCTTTGACCGAAACTGCGCACGCAGCGCGCGTTCTCCGCGTGACAGCGCTGCGGCATGGAGCATTCGCGCCAACCGCTTGATCCGCCGGACCCGCCGTGGCGAACTTGCCTCTCGCCACGCGCCGGCAAGCTCCCGCAGGTAGTCCTCGGCAAGTACGCCCGGCAGCAAGCCGAGACGGCCCAACGGCGTCATGACAGTAAAGCATAAATGGACGCTGCCGGCGACCAGATGCTCGGCATAGGCGAGCTCGACGCGGTCGATCCCGGTCGGCGTCTCGCGGCCGGCGCGCGAGACGAGCCGCGACAGGTCGAACAGGATCACCCGATGCCCCGCTGGGAATGCACAAAGTCTCGAACCCCCTCCTCCAGCGAGTGAAACGGCTGGTGGAAACCGGCAGCACGCAGTTTGGTGACGTCGGCCTGGGTGAAGTATTGGTATTTGTCGCGCAACTCGACAGGGGTGTCGATGAACCGGATCTTCGGCGAATGTCCGACCGCTGCGCCGACCGCATCGACGACGTCGAGAAAGCTCCGCGCGGCACCGGTTCCGACATTGAAGAGGCCCGTGACCTTCGGGTTCTGCAATAACCAGCCGACTGTTGCGACGCAGTCTTTTACGTAGACAAAATCCCGCAATTGCCCGCCATCCCGGTAGCGTGGGTTGTGCGATTTGAACAGAGTGACGGTGTCCCCGGCTTTGACGATTGGGTAGATCTTGCAGATGACTGATTGCATGTCGCCCTTATGGGTCTCGTTCAGGCCATACACATTGAAAAACTTGAGCCCGGCCCATTGCGGTGGGCTAGGCCGGCCGCGCACCAGATCATCGACCACCCGACGATCGACGACGTTCTTGCTCCAACCATAGGCGTTGAGCGGGCGGAGCGCCGCGAGCGCCGCAGGGCTTTGGTCGTCACTGAAGCCGGCGGCGCCGTCGCCGTAGGTCGCGGCGGAGGAAGCATAAATAAAGCGGGTCTCGTTGGCGCCACACCACTCCCAAAGATCGAGGGATAGGCGAATATTATTGGCGACGAACCGATCGACATCCATTTCCGTCGTCGAGGATATCGCTCCCATGTGCACGACCGCTGCGACCTTGTCGCGGTGACGCTCGAGCCACTCGGAAAGCATGTCGGGGCGGAGGACGTCATGTAGCTGAGCCGAGGCGATGTTACGCCATTTGTCGCCGGATCGCAGAAAATCCGAGATCACGACGCGCAAACCGGCCTCGGCCAGATGGCCGACGATGTGCGAGCCGATAAAGCCGGCGCCGCCGGTCACGACGATCAGGTCATCGCCGGACAAAGTCTGCACCGCCGGCATGGCCGTCCTCTCAAAGCGGGTCCACGCTCGATGTATATGCCGAAATCGGCTGCTACGGTGCTGCGTTCTTGACGACGATGCCGGTGATGACTGGCCCCGTCAGTGTATTCAACAACGTGAAGAATTTTTGCAGCTCGTTGAGCCGCGCGTTGGCGACATAAATTATGTCCTTGTCTTCGACGGGAAAGCGCTGGGCGAGAAAATAAGAGTTCGCGTCGCTCATATCGAGGCGGTAGACGACCGGAGAGGCGCGATCGGGGCCGGTGCCCAACTGGGGAGCATTGAGCGCGGCGACGACGGTCGGCGGCTCGAACCGGAAAAGAAATACCCCGGCCGGGTCCGAGCGAAGGTCTTGCAAGCCGCCGGCTTTGGCGAGCGCTTCGACCAGGGTAATCCGCTCCGCATTGAAGGTGATCTGCGCGTTCTGGCCGGTCGCTCCGAGGACTGAGTAGGTCTGCGGCACCTGAACCAGCGTCAACACGTCGCCCGGCTGCGCATAAATGTTCTCCGCCGGGTCAGATACGAGCCTTGTCATTGGGATCGTCACGGTGACCCCGTTTCGCGAAAGGCGGACAAAGGTGCTGTAAACGGGCGACTTCGCTCCTCCAGCCAAGGCAATCAGATCGAGCATACGATCACCATTGACCGAGAGCGGCACCCGCGCGCCGTTGACGACCTCGCCCGACACGGTCGCGGCGTAGGTCACGCTCTTTGCAATCGTTACAATTACCTGAGGCTCTATCGCCTTCTCGGCAAGACGCCGTTCGATCTCGTGCTGGACCTCGACGGTCGTCCGCCCAGCTACCGGAACCCGCCCGGCGAAGGGGACGCTGATCGAGCCGTCGCGACCGACCACCTGTTCGGGGATCATCACGCTGCGCGATCCGGCCGAGACATGGTCGGTCGGCGACGTCCCGAAAAGTCCTCCGCCCGCGGCTTCCCAGATAGAAACGGAAAGCGTATCGCCGATCCCGATCTGGGGCGCCACCGCCTTGCCATATTTCCCGAAGCGGGTTCCAAAGCTCTCCGCCGGCTGCGCCAGGAGTGTGGCGACGACCCTGGAATTGACGTCGACGACATCGTAGCGCGTTTGATTGTCCTGTACCCCCTGGTCGATGATTTGGCCGGTGGTCGGGCCCGAGGTCGGCAGGTATCCGCACCCGGCGAGCGTGGCGCCGCCGAGGCAAACAAGCAGAGCGGCAGATTTCATCGACGCGGTACGGTTTCTACATCGGTTACGATATTCTACTCATACGAGGATCAGCGCAAGAGCGCGCTTTCCCTCGAAAGCTGGTTTTACGCTGTTCAGTCGGCGCGCCACGCAACCCGCCATCGGATCGTGCTTTTCTGCCGAACCCCGCGGTGTCGGGGTGCGGAGCGGGCTAGACCAGTTGAAACTGCGTGGCGATCAGCCTCGATGCATAGACGCCCATCCACCCGGTCGGATCGAGCCAGCCCTTTTCGTTGCGCGGCGGTCGGATAGCGCGAATATGAGCGTCCGTGATCTCGGACAGATCATTGATCGGGCGCGGCGGGTCGAACTCGGTCGACCAGAAAAACCGTGCCGTGCCGCCCACCACATGTTTGGCGACGAGACAATTCGGCGCACCTCCCGCCCGATTGTACAGTCCGACAGCAGAGTAGCTCTCCTGATGACTGACCATCATGACCCCTTCCGTCCCCGGAAAGGCGTATTTCATTGCCGAAAACCAGCGGCACAGCGCGGCCAGCTCCTCTTCGGTGAATTCGTATCCGGTTGGCGAATACGCGCTCTCCATCGCCGATCGGACGCCCCTTACCGTCAGCGGAAAAGGCACGACGTTCGTCTGCTTCGACACTTGTCCCCTCGCCCCGTCTCTTAGGCTGCATTTCTACAGCCTTGCTCCCCCAACAACCGGCCTCCGGTTCCCAGCCCTTTCCGATTCCGTAACGAACGGGAAAGGCGAGCGCTTGGCGACTACTTGTCGCTTCAAGACCGATACAGAACACAGGCCAAATTCGCCTCGTAAAATACTATCCGACGATGGTTTGGAGTCAATAGAAGGCAAATGCCTGGCGCGGTTTTCTAGCCAAGTGTGTCTAGGCGGCAACAGTGGCAAAATAGCGACAGCTTTTAAACTTCAAGTTTGGGGAAAAGGGCGATTGCTGCTAGTCGGCGGCCCGACTTGTATGGTTGACGTCGCGATACCAATCTGTTAGCCAATAAGATTATGACCAGCCGGCACAACGAGTTCCGACTTAGCAGCTCGGCGTTCTGAGTAACGTCGAGCCATTATCGTTGTCCCGTTCCCGCTCCGGGAACTTTCGCACTCGCTGGTTCTGATGTCATTTCTCTATTTGAACGACAGCTGCCCGTTGCATCGCTTCATTTCGGCACATGCAGTTCCGCGTTTCGGCTGCCGACTTAGTAGCGGCCGGCGGCCTTGGCGTCGGCCGGCCACAATCCCCCCCGATTTCAATCACGAGACCACCGGATCCGTGGTGAGCCCGCGGCCAGGAGATTCCGATGCCCAGCATGCCAACCCACAAATACCGTCCTTTCCCGACCATCGATTTGTCCGACCGACGCTGGCCGATGCAGGTCATCGACCGGGCGCCGCTGTGGTGCAGCGTCGATTTGCGCGACGGGAATCAGGCGCTGGTCGAGCCGATGGGACCCGACCGCAAACGCCGGATGTTCGAGCTGCTGGTAAAGCTCGGCTTCAAGGAGATCGAAGTCGGCTTTCCGGCAGCGTCCGAGACCGACTTTGGCTTTGTGCGCGAGCTGATCGAGCAACGGCTGGTGCCCGATGACGTGACGATCCAGGTGCTGACTCAGGCCAGGCCCGAATTGATCGAGCGCAGCTTCGAATCGATCCGCGGCGCGCGGCGCGCGATCATGCATCTCTACAACTCGACCTCGACCCTACAGCGCCGCGTCGTGTTCGGCCTCGACAAGCCAGGCATCGTGGACATCGCGGTGACGGGGGCCAAGCTCATTCGCGCACTCGCCGAGGCGATGCCGCAAAGCGATATCATCTACCAATATTCGCCAGAGAGCTTTACCGGGACCGAACTCGACTTTGCGGTCGAGATCTGCGAGGCGGTCATGGATGTGTGGCAGCCGATACCCGATAAGAAGACGATCCTCAACCTTCCGGCCACCGTCGAAATGGCAACCCCGAACATCTATGCCGATCAGATCGAGTGGTTCAGCCGCAACATCCGCGACCGCGACTCGATCACCCTCAGCGTGCATCCGCACAACGACCGCGGCACGGCGGTAGCGGCTACCGAGCTGGCGGTCATGGCCGGGGCCGAACGTGTCGAAGGCACTCTCTTTGGCAATGGCGAGCGCACCGGCAATGTCGATATCGTCACCCTGGCACTCAACCTTTTCAGCCAGGGGATCGATTCTGGGCTGGTGATCACCGACATCGACGAGATCGTCCGGACCGTCGAGCACTGCAATCAGCTCCCGGTGCATCCTCGCCACCCCTATGCCGGCGAGCTCGTCTACACTGCGTTCTCGGGTTCGCACCAGGACGCGATCAAAAAAGGCTTCGAGGCCCTCGCCAAACGCAACGACACGCTGTGGGAAGTGCCGTATTTGCCGATCGATCCAAAGGATTTGGGTCGTACCTACGAAGCGGTGATCCGGGTCAACAGTCAGTCCGGCAAGGGCGGCGTCGCCTATGTTCTCAAAGCCGATTACGGGCTGGATTTGCCGCGCGGTCTCCAGATCGAGTTCAGCAAGCGGGTGCAGGAAGTCACTGACCGAACCGGGAAAGAGGTGACGAGCGCCGACATATGGTCGCTGTTCGAGGAGACCTATCTGCGGGGCGGCATCCGCCTGGTCGACTACACCCTCTTGCCCGAGCCGCGGGCCGGCGAGCGCCGCATTGTCGCGACGATTGCGATCGACCATGCCGAGCGCCGGATCGACGGTGTCGGCAACGGACCGATCGCTGCTTTCGTCGACGCGCTCCAGCATGAATGCGGGATCGAACTGACGGTTCTCGACTATCACGAGGACGCAGTCAGCGCCGGCGCCGATGCCCAGGCAGCCGCCTATGTCCAGATCCGAGGCAACGGGGCGGGCACGATGTACGGCGTCGGTATCGACAGCGACATCGTCACCGCTTCGCTGCGCGCAGTCGCGAGTGCTGCCACCCAGGCCGTCCAACGGTCAGCCGGAAAATAGCGTCGGTATCCGCCGCCCCGGCGAAGAGTCGGCGCCAATCAGGCGACCCGGTCGCCTTGCTTGATCTCGACCGTGCGGTTGTCGACTGCGGGCAGCATCCGGGCCGGGTCGCGGGTCACGACCACGTCGAGTACG
>Ga0070709_10001917_pt1 | contig 11302 bp, 9 predicted proteins | sample LARL51metaG_FD_65449 | JGI IMG/M metagenome (GOLD analysis project Ga0070709, IMG submission 65449) | Corn, switchgrass and miscanthus rhizosphere microbial communities from Kellogg Biological Station, Michigan, USA - LAR L5-1 metaG | ecosystem: Host-associated > Plants > Roots > Rhizosphere ...
GTGATTGGGGTTATCGATATTGAAGCTCGAGAACCGCGCGCTTTCACCGAAGAACACCAACGGATTCTGACCCTGGTCGCTTCCCGCATGGCCGCGGGCATCGAAAACGCCCAACTTTACACGCGCACGACCAAGCAGGCGCGCATTCTGCTGCTCCTGAATGAAATCGCGCGTGAATTGACATCTATTCTGAATCTCGATGAGTTACTCGGCCGCGTGGCAGAATTGGTACGCCGACTGATCGATTACCAGATGTTCAGCATCCTTTTGCTGGACTCATCCGGAGAAAAGCTGCAGCACCGCTTTTCGCTGCGATTTAACGAGAATATTCATCTCAAGCACGAAATCCCGCTAGGACGCGGCATCGTGGGAATCGCCGCGCAGAACAAGCAGGCCGTTCTTGTCCCGGACGTAAGCAAGGATCCGCGTTATGTGCTGGCCAACCCGGAAACCAAGTCAGAGTTAGCCGTCCCGCTGATCTATAAGAGCAAGGTCGTCGGAGTGCTGGACCTGGAACACACGCGACGGGGGTTCTTTACGGAAGAGCATCAGCGCACCATGACGACGCTAGCTGCGCAAATTGCCATCGCGCTCGAGAATGCGCGGCTATATGAAGAGATTGAACGCCAGGAACGCCGCCTAGAACGGGATCTATCCCTCGCACGCGAACTGCAAGGGCGCTTGCTGCCACAGGCGAATCCGAAGATGGCGCATCTTGATGTTGCCGCCAAGTTCGTTCCGGCGCGCACCATCGGCGGCGATTTGTACGATTTCATTCCGTATTCAATGTCGCGGCTCGGCATCGTGATTGGCGACGTGAGTGGCAAGGGCGCGCCCGCGGCGATCTATGCGGCGCTGGTAAGTGGCATTATCCGTTCACACGCTCCCATCGAACCCGCACCAGCGGAAATGCTTTCGGCAGTGAACCTGTCCCTGGCGGAACGCCGAATCGAGGCGCAGTTCGTATCGATCATTTATGCAGTGTGGGATGATGCGCATCGCACGCTCACAGTTTCGAACTCGGGATTGCCACGCCCGATTTATGTTCATGGTGGAAAAAATGAAGTGATTGAAGCCACCGGATTGCCTTTAGGGCTCTTCGACGAAGCGGAATATGATGAGTTTCAATTCCGCATGAAACCCGGTGATATGTTCGTGTTCTTCAGCGATGGCATTCTCGATGCCCGAAACCGCAAAGGTGAACTATTCGGGCGGGGACGGGTGGAGAAGATTGTCGGGGAGTGCTCCGGAGATTCAGCGGCCTGCGTGGTGGAGTCGCTTTTCAAAGCCGTGGCCGAGCACTCAGCTGGCGTGGAAACATTCGATGATCAGACCGTGGTCGCCATTCGAGTGCAAGGAGCGTCTTCCTCCAAGAAGAAATGACCGACCGAAGTCAGAATTCCGTTTCAGGGCGCCCGCCCGGTTTCTTTTATCGCCAGACACGACGTGGTCTTTTGCGCAGCAGGGGCCCGCTCGTATTGCGATGTGAAGGCGTTCCCCTGCCGAGATTAGCCGAGAAATACGGCACCCCACTCTATGTGTATTCGCATGACACGATCGAGGAGAGGTATTCCGTATTTGATCATGCTTTCCGGGGCATTCCTCATACGGTCTGCTATTCGGTCAAAGCCAATTCCAATTTGACGATCTTGCGACTGCTCGCCAGAAAAGCTTGCGGGTTTGATGTGGTTTCGGGCGGCGAATTAGAGCGAGTCTTGGTAGCCGATAAGAATGCGGCCAAAGGTATCGTATTTTCAGGGGTTGGCAAGACGCGCGAAGAACTGACAGCCGCCCTGAAAGCAGGAATTCTTCTCTTCAACGTTGAAAGTGAATCGGAACTCTGGACGCTCGCTGAGTGTGCGGGGCGCCTTCATACCACCGCGCCGATCGCCTTGCGCGTGAATCCCGACGTTGCGGCCGAAACTCATTCCTACATTTCTACCGGTCTTCACAAACACAAGTTCGGTGTACCAATTGGAGATGCGCGTGCGTTGTATGCCAAGGCAGCCGGGACACGCTATTTAAAAGTGCGTGGAGTGAGCTCCCACATCGGCTCGCAGATCACCGATGCCGCCCCCTTCGGAGACGCGATGTCGCGGGTCGCAGAACTAGTTCGCGAACTTCGCCGCGATGGTCACAGGATCGATTACGTCGACGGAGGTGGCGGCCTCGGGATTACCTATGCTGACAAATCGCAGCCCGCCGATTTTTCGGATCAGGTTGCTGCATATGCACGGGCGCTTTCGTCCCCTCTACGGTCTCTGCGCGTTCACCTTTTGCTGGAGCCGGGACGATCGATTATCGGTCCCGCGGGTATCTTGCTCACATCCGTCATCTATAAGAAGACGAACAACGGCAAGCGGTTTCTGATTGTCGACGCGGCGATGAATGATCTGATTCGACCCGCGCTGTACAACGCATTTCACCAGATAGTTCCGGTCACGCGGCAGCCGGATGATTTCGAGAGAAACGAGACCGCAGATATTGTGGGTCCGGTCTGCGAAACTGGTGACTTCTTCGCCCGGGACCGTGAATTGCCTGTTGTGAGTGAAGGCGATCTGTTAGCCATTCTCGACGCCGGCGCTTATGGGATGGTCTTGTCTTCTAATTACAACACGCGGCCTCGCCCGGCAGAAATATTGGTGCGCGGGAAATCGGCTAAAATCGTCCGACGACGAGAAACGGCCGCCGACCTGCTCCGCCTTGAACGTTAAGCTTGGCGTTCTCCCCACTTCAACTTGCTGCGCAAGACCTGGAAGAACTCGGTTCCAGTTCGAAATAAGTTCACCTCGTGTTGCGAGCGCCGGCAAATGACGCGGTCGCCATCGCACAAATCGAGACCGGGTTGGCCATCCAGGCTGAGGTAAGCAACCTCTTCCTCGCTGCGGAGTAGAATCTCGATCTCTGAAGAGTCGGGCACTACCAAGGGCCGGTGGGTTAGAGCATGCGGAGCTACGGGTGTGACCACAAGAGCCTTCACGGTTGGCATCAGCACCGGTCCACCGGCGGAAAGTGAATATGCAGTCGAACCGGTTGGCGTAGCCACGATCATTCCGTCCGCGCGATAGCTGGATACAAAAACCTTATCAATGTAAAGGTCATAAGTGTTCAAACGTGCCAGCGCGGTTTTGTTAACAACGGCGTCGTTAAACACGAGATAACTGCCTCGAACATGGTCGCCGCGGCGCAATTCGCAATGCATCAGCGCTCGATGTTCGACGGCGGCATGGCCCAGTGCGATGGCATCGAGCATCTTGTACATCGATTGAGGAGGAACTTCGGTCAAGAATCCCAGAGATCCGAGATTGATACCCAGCAGTGGTACATCGATGGCAGCGGTTGCACGTGCTGCGGAGAGCAGCGTGCCATCGCCACCGAGCACCACGACCAGATCAAGGGGCCTTGCTCCCAGTTCGGACCGAGCCACGACTTCCTGTCCCGGGGCGTATTGCGACGTTTCCAGATCAGTCACTACCTTGTATCCGTGCTCGACCAGCCACGAAAGCAAACCTGGGACTAGTTTGCCGACTTCGGGACGATCCGGACGCGAGATTATCGCTGCCGTTTTCTGAGGAGATGCCTGGGGATTGGCCTGTGCCATGGTGAAACAGTGATTGTACCGAAAGCGGGGCCTTTCGCCACTTCGTACAGCGGCTGAGCGGTTTTCAGAAAAGACCGTACAGCAGGAATTCGTGATTGCCTTCGGCTCCGAGAATCGGGGAGTCAATGGCATCGGTTTTTTGAGCCCCGAGTCCCACAAGTGTTCCTCGAACCTTGTCGATAGCTGCTTGTTGTACCTGTGGATCGCGCACAATTCCGCCCTTGCCGACATACTCTCGACCGGCCTCGAACTGAGGTTTCACCAGGACCACTATCTGCCGACCCGACCGCGCTGGCGGGAGACTCGCGTTTACTACGGCTGGCAGTACCAAAGTCGCGGAGATGAACGAGACATCCATCGCGATAAAGTCCACGATCTCACCTAACGCATCCGCGGTCAGGTACCGGGCATTCGTCTTTTCCTGCAAACGCACACGCGGATCTTGGCGCAACTTGAAATCGAATTGGCCATAGCCAGTGTCGATGGCGATCACGTGCGACGCTCCATGCTGCAGCAAGCAGTCGGTGAACCCGCCGGTTGATGCTCCGACATCAAGACAAATGCGCCCGGCTACCGAGATGCTCCAGTGATTCAGGGCGCATTCGAGTTTCAATCCGCCTCGGCTCACGTACTTCAGATCTGCGCCAAGAAGACGAAGCGTACAGGAGTCTTCCACTTGTGCGCCGGATTTATCGACCTTCTGCTCGTCAACTAGAACCTTTCCGGCCAGGATGAGTGCTTGCGCACGTTCGCGCGATGCTGCCAATCCGCGATCGACCAGGATCTTGTCGAGTCTCACTTTCAATGATGATTGCTCGCTGGTTGCAGCACGAAAGTGCCAGCACTTACTACGGTGCAAAATGCTGAAGCAACAGTCTACGAGTCACTTACGTTACTACTTTGCCCGTTTTGCACAGCATTTTCCACGAAAGTGTTGAAAACTTCGGTTCGCAAAGTGCACGACCGCAAAACAAAAGCCGCCCGCATGTGGGCGGCTTTAGTTGCGCGCGCAAAAAAGTTAACCAGCAACCTCTTCCAAGAGTTTCTGATCGATGTCGAAGTTCGCGTGAACGTTCTGCACATCATCGTGTTCTTCGAGTGCTTCCATCAAGCGAATCATCGTTCCAGCCTGCTGGCCTTCGAGCTTGATGTAGTTTTGCGGTATGTATGCGACGCTGGCGGATGCGGGAGTGATACCAGCGTGCTTCACGGCTTCGAGTACGGCTTCGTAGGCGGAGGGTTCGGTGAGAATCTCCCAGTTGTCCCCGTCATCATGCAAGTCTTCGCCGCCGGATTCGAGGACAATGTTCATCAAATCGTCTTCTTTCGCGGCAGACTTTGGGATGATGATGTCACCCTTTTTGTGGAACAGATACGCAACGGCGCCGGCCGAGGCCATGTTGCCGCCGTTCTTGCCGAAGACGTGACGGATTTCGCTCACCGTGCGGTTGCGATTGTCGGTATTAATGTCGAGCAGAACCGCGACGCCGCCCGGCCCGTACCCTTCAAGCGAGAACTCTTCATAGACGGCGCCGGGGAGTTCGCCGGTGCCGCGCTGGATTGCACGCTTGATGTTGTCAGCAGGCATATTCTCCGACTTGGCCGCCAGAATGGCGGTGCGCAGCCGCGGATTGGAATCAGGATCGCCTCCGCCGTTTTTGGCGGCTATGCTGATTTCTTTGATGAGGCGGGTAAAAATCTTGCCGCGCTTGGCGTCGAGCGCGCCCTTTTTATGCTTAATTGTGGCCCATTTTGAATGGCCGGACATGGTTCGACCTCGCGTTTAAAGATCTTGGATGGCGCAGGATTCGCCCTTGGAGGAGATCACTGGATAGCCTCGATATGAATGCAGGCGAACTCAAATTATAGCACGAGGATCAGCCGCTCCTAAACTTTCGGGGGTTTGATCTTGTATCCCTGCGGAATTTGAAAGATCGAAGGATGGGGCTCGTCCATCGACACCGGCTTACAGTAAGTCGTTTGCTCGCCAGCCGCCGTGGTCACTTTAGTAAGAACGGGAGTCTTCAGCTTTACACTTGTCCACACCTCAGTAACGCTCGGCACTTGAGGCAATTTCGGCATTTGCGGCGGCTCGGGAGCGCCCGGTGCGACGGCCCCAGCTGAAGCGCCTGGCGCCTTCGGAGCACGCGGCATTTTCGGCATTCCCGGCATCTGGGGTGGGGTAAACGCTGGCAAGGTGAAGCGCTTGCCCTCGACCTCGTGTCCCTCGATCATCGACTTGCCCAGATCTTCCACCTTCATGGGCGTAGCCTGACCCAAAGCTGCCGGTGGTTGCGGAGGAGTTCCCGCTGGGCTCCCAGCACTGGCGGGGGGAGTTGGCAGGATGGTTGCTTCTTTCTTGATGTGATCCAGCAGGATCGTCTTTTGCTGGGCCGGATCGGAGATGACGCTCGAAGTCGGGGTATCCAGCCGAAACTTTCCATCGCTCGACTTCCACATTCTGGAGGCCGACTGTGTAGGCGTTCCTCCTCCCGCCGGTTGCGTTTTCGTGGAGCAATCCGAGCAAGAAGGAGGTGGAGGCGGTAGTGTCGAAAGGTGACCCACGGCGGCGATCAGTTTAGCACCTTGCGTGGTTGTTTCTGCGCGTTTTCGAAGCTATTGACGTGCTTGGCGCAGCACCCTAACATGCCTAGCTACCCCTTTTCAGGCGTTCGCATGATCGGTCAGTTGGTTGGTCACTATCGAGTCCTCGAGAAGATTGGCGCGGGAGGCATGGGAGAAGTATTCCGGGCTCGCGACGAACGTCTTGGACGCGATGTTGCCCTGAAACTGATACGGCCGGCTTCAAGCCAGAACCCGGAGCATCTCCGCCGATTCGAGCAGGAAGCGCGCGCGGCCGCGGCTCTCAATCATCCGAATATTCTCGCTATTTACGATGTCGGCTTTGAGGGCACAAATCCCTATATCGTTTCCGAACTGCTCGAAGGGAAAACTCTGCGCACAAGGCTCGGCGAAGGTCCAGTCCCGGTAAAAGCCGCGACAATTTATGCCATCCAGATTGCGCAAGGACTCAGCGCGGCACACGAGCGTCACATCGTTCATCGCGACTTAAAGCCTGAGAATCTTTTCCTTACCCAGGACGACCGAATCAAGATTCTTGATTTCGGGGTAGCGAAGCTGCAGCCCACTCCGGATCAAGACCGCTCCATCGAAAGCATGACCACCGTGACGAAACACGGCGCGGTCGTAGGGACGGTCGCGTATATGTCTCCCGAGCAGTTACGGGGCAAGACCGTCGACCATCGCAGCGATATCTTCAGTTTCGGAGCAATTCTTTACGAAATGATGTCTGGCAAACGCGCGTTCAGGGGTGAAACAGAAGTTGACACCATGACCGCTGTACTGCGCGAAGAGCCGCCCAATGCGAACCTGGAACAGGCAGCGATTCCCGATACTTATCAGGAAGTCTTGCGGCATTGTCTGGAGAAGGAAGCTGAGAATCGTTTTCAGTCAGCCAGAGACCTAGTCTTCGCCTTACAGACAATTTCTGGCTCGACGTCCGTGAAAGTAAAGCCGCTGCCCGAGAATAAGGAAAGATCGAGCATCGCCCTTCCTTGGGTCGTGGCGGCAGTACTTGCGATTGCGACTGGGCTGCTGGTTATCAGCCAGTTGCTGCGTACGCCAACTTCGAGTCCGACTTATCGCCGCCTTACGTTCGAATCCGGAACTATTTACTCCGCGCGGTTCACTCCTGACGGACAGTCAATCATTTACGGAGCGGCATGGAACAACAAGCCGGTGCAGCTATTCTCGACTGTCGGCAATTCCCTTCTCTCGCAGCCGTTGGAATTTAGCAACGCAGTCCTGCTTGGTATATCGCCAAACAATGATCTGGCATTGGTTGTAGGGGGCTCTCACACCGGGCAATTGGAGGTAGCCAATGGCATGCTTGCGAGCGCTCCGTTGGCGGGAGGAGGTCCCAAGGAACTGCTTTCTGACGTTCGCTGGGCCGACTGGGACGCAAAAGGCGACTTGGCCGTAGTTCACGATTTCGAAGGCCACAGCCGTCTCGAATATCCGATGGGCCACGTCCTCTACCAGAGCGCTGGATGGATCAGCAATATCCGGTTCTCTCCTCGCGGAGATCAGATCGCTTTTATGGATCACCCCACACTCTGGGACACTCAGGGAGTCGTCTCGGTAGCGGATTTATCGGGACATGTTCGAACGCTGTGCTCGGGCTGGGAAGCGGAGAGCGGTCTGGCATGGCGACACGACGGAAAGGAAATCTGGTTTACCGCGATTGCGAAGGGCAATGCCCTCAACTTGATGGCGGTAGATCTATCAGGAAAAGTTCGGCAATTGCTCGATGTTCCCATGGGCATTGTGCTGCACGATATCTCCTCTGACGGGCGGGTTCTAGTGGCGCTCACATCCAGCCGCCTCGAGATGGGTTTCACTCGCGCTGGCAAGGAAGATGTGGACCTCTCGTGGCACGATTGGAACTCGGCGCGAGAAATCTCCGCCGACGGAAAGTCGGTTCTGTTCGAAGACGCCAGCGATGCTGCCGGACCGAACTATGCGGTAGTTATGCGGCGCGTGGATGGGGGACTGCCGGTACGTCTCGGAGAGGGCAGTTCTGGTGGCCTGTCACCCGATGGAAAATGGGCAGTATCGATATCGATTGGCGAACCAACGAAGATTACTCTGCTTCCAGTTGGCGCAGGCCAGCCACGCACGATTCAAGTCGCGGGGGTCCGGCATGTGCATAGCGGATGGGCCCGCTTTCTGCCTGATGGTCAAAAGCTGGTCGTCACGGCGGACGAAACCGGGGGTGCGGCCAAGTGCTACGTCGTTGATCTGTCCGATGGGCATTCAACAGCGGTCACGCCGGACGGTATTTTCTGCGGGCCCGTTTCCCCAGACGGGAACTTCATCGTGGGAAAAGGATACAGCGGCCCCATATCTGCTTACCCGATGAATGGCGGTGAGCCCAAGAAACTCGTTGACCACGACACCAACTTTGCTCCGGTGCAATGGTCTGAGGACGGCACTCTCCTCTACGGATATCACTCGGGGGATTTTCCCAGCAGCGTGTATGCGATGAATGTGGCAACTGGAAAGGAAACGGTGCTACAAGAACTGAAACCGGGAGCCCCAGCGGGAGTCGTCATGGTTGCACCCGTCGTTGTAAGCCGCGATGGTAAGAGCTTCGCATACAGCTACAATCAGACGCTTTCAGTTTTGTACTTGATTTCTGGATTGCGCTAACCGAAAACGGCCTAATCCAACGATCCCATGAAATTCGCCGCTACATAATGGAAGAAGATGGAAGTGGACGTCTGTCCTTCGCCTAATTTAGAGCGGTAATGCGGTAGTTTCGTTCCTCGGTAGGCCAGGCCATCACCTAGCGTCTGGTAAACGGTCACTTTGCCGCGAGGCGTATTCAGGCAGATCGGCCATGGCGTTGCAAATTCCGGCTCAGGCGAGAAATCCAGGCACAGAGTTATGCTGAACTCACATTGTTCTCGGTCGACGTGTTTCTTCAACTCCGCTCCGCTGAGATAAGAAGCCAGATATACGTAGGAAGGCTTTATGGGCTCGCCCACAACCTCGCTGAGAGTAGTTGCGATTTGACTATGGAAGAACCGTGCTACCGGGTCGTTGTAGGCAACGTACCGGCGCGGACTCTGGCCATCTCCAAGTGGAATCATCCCACTACGGATCCGATGACGATAATATCGGCGCAATGCGGCAATGTGGAACGGGTGAATCAATCCGTGAAGTGGAGCGTATCCTCGCGTATGGAACAACTCGGAAGCCTTGCGCAGAGCCAGTTCTCTCTCCATTCGGCGTTGCTCGATTGAAGGTACGGAAATGAAGATTCCTGCGGCCTCCAGAATAGATCGTGCAGAAGCGGACAATGACTCTGGAATCGGCTGGTCCGATCGCAACTCACGAATCAGCAACTCGAGCTTCGGGCCAACCCAGAAGGGATTAAAAAAAACTGCATACTCATTTCGAACCCAGGCAATCGGATATTGCAAGGCAAAGGCCGAAAGGAATTCCTGTTGTTCTGCAAGCTCTTGTGGCAGTTCGTTTGCCGCGCAAAACTTGCAGTCCGGATTCAAGACGAGGTCGCGGCTGGCCTCCGTTCCGGATCCGGGAAGCAACCGCGGAAGCAAATGCAAAGGCAACTCATCCAGGAGGCAGTAATAGAGCTCCGGAGGAAATGCCGCCGAGCAGGTCTGCCGCGACACTTCCCCCATGAGTCCCGCCATCCAGTCGAGCCAGGCCGAGTTGTTTATCGACGAAGCCATCCGTTAAGCGTAAAGCGGCTATCGGCGAAGTCCTGCGACGAACACTTCACCGGTGTGATCTCATGCATCAGTTCGCATGGGAAGAAGACGATCTGGTTCTGTTGAGGGAGGATCGTTTGATAACTCCCATCGCTGACGTACAAACCGTTCTGCAGATGTGAATCGTGGATGCGGAGTTCCCCGCCCTCAAACGGACGCGGCTCCCGATGGAAGAAATACACGAATGTGAGATGCCGCGAGGCTACACCGTCGCTTCCGTTGTCGTCATGACAAAGGAAGAAGTCGCCATCGTTGCTCGCGGTGATCTGCACTTCTGTATCCGCGATCGCGAATTCTTCCATCCCAAGTCTTTCGAGTACCTGCGGCAGTACAGACTTGATCCGAGACAGAATCATCTCCTGCTGCTCAGGTAAGTCCATCAGGACTCGAGAGCGCCGGTAATCATCGTTGATTACGCCCATCTGAGCCGTCGGTGAGTAAACCTCGCTCGAGAGAAAGTCTGCCTCATGGTCGAGAGTGAAGCGCGTCAGTTCTTTCAACTCTTGCGGCGCGAGGAATTCGTCAAGAACAACACAGTTCGCCCTCAAAAACTCCGGGTGTTCCGCGAATGCGACGCTACTGGCTTTAACCACCTCGCGAGTGATCGAGCCACCCGGATGTTGCGGCTGCGCGGGAGAAGGTGGCGGAGCATCCCGCATCGGCTTTCCTGGTGGCTGGGGTTGTTTGGGCGCCTTATGCGGCGCGTGGCCTGGCGGCTGTGGCTGAGTCGGTGCCTGAGTCGGCGGTTGCGGTTCCCTGGGTGGAGCTTTCACGCCTGGATGTTGTGGTTGCGGACCCGGTGGCGTCGGAGTCCCCATGAATTCCGTGCGCCCGGCGAGCGCCTCTCCCACCGTCGCGGAACTGCTTTCAATGATTCGTTCGACAATACTGCCGCCTAGCACTGAAAACGCGCGCTGGGCAACGGTCTCGCCGATCGCCGAAGCAATCACGTTTCGGACTGCCTCATGCGTTTCAGGGTTTGCCCCTGCCGCCGTTTTCGCGTGCTGCAACAAGCTGACAAGCAGCGCCCGCTCTTGCGGGCTCAGAATACGCTCATCCCGCATTAAGGTTTCGGAAAAGGAATCGAGAATCTGCTTCGGTGTCATTGGAGACACGCCTCCCTGCGTGCACGATTGCGAAATCAAGATTTGGGGGCCGACTACAGGGGAAGAAGCGATGACGATATACCGAAAGCCTGTTGATCAACAAGAAGAATTTTTTGTCAGCGCGGAACGAGCGAACCAACCATCGACTGGAAGACTTTTACTCCGTCGATGCAGCCAAGTTCGGGTTCGGCGGCGCGTTCGGGATGCGGCATCATTCCGACAACGTTACGGCCCGGACTGCAGATCCCGGCGATGTTGTCGAGTGATCCGTTCGG
>Ga0070709_10001918_pt1 | contig 11301 bp, 7 predicted proteins | sample LARL51metaG_FD_65449 | JGI IMG/M metagenome (GOLD analysis project Ga0070709, IMG submission 65449) | Corn, switchgrass and miscanthus rhizosphere microbial communities from Kellogg Biological Station, Michigan, USA - LAR L5-1 metaG | ecosystem: Host-associated > Plants > Roots > Rhizosphere ...
CGCAGCTCTGCCGTTGTCGTCGAGACGGGCGCCGTCCGGGCGCTGTTCGGTACCAGCCTCGACCGGGCCTGGGCGCCGGCCGTCCTCGCGTCTTTCGGCTCCGGGTCCGCGGGCATCACCGTCCGGGTCGTTGCCTCGCATGGGGCCGTCGCATACCAGACCGCGCAGGCCGGTGACATGGCCGCCGCCAAGGCGGCCGGCGCCAGGCTGCTGGCCGACCGGCGGATCACCGTCCAGACGTCCGCCCGGTCCCAGCTCACCGGAGGCCTGGTCGACCTGCGGCTGATGTCCGCCCTCACCGCCCTGTCCCGGCATCTGCCGGTCAGCGTCGTAGGTTTCGGTAACGTCGGCCCGGGCGTGAGCGCAGGGGTCCCGCTCCGCTACGCCGATCTAAGCCCGACAAGCCAGGCGGGCGGCCAGACGCAGGCCGGGTACGCGCGATCGGTGCGCTCGGCGCTGAGCGGGCTCGATACCAGCTTCCGGCCGGTCAGGACGGTGCCCGTGGTGCTGCCTGACGGTCAGGCGGTACTACGCGTGGAGTTCGCCGCGCCTAGCCCGCTCGGGATGTCCGGGAGCCAAGGCTCTCCATGACGGGAGAACACTCTCAGGAGTCCTAACCGGCTGTCACACCTGGGTCAGCGTCAGGGCCGATGCCCCGCGCCTGAAGGCGGTCGCCGCTCCCGGGTTGTGCTCGATGTGCCAGTCCTGGTGATAGAGGCCCCGGTGCTGCGGGATGTCGAACCACACGAGCCCGAGCGTGCCGTACTCGCGCATCCCTGCGAACAGGTCGGGGATCTTCGCCGCCTGGCCGGCCTGGGGTCCCACGGCCGCCTCGGACAGCAGGATAGGCAGGTTGGTGAGCATGCGCACCTGGGCAATGGTCTTGCCGAAGATGCCGGAGAAGGTCTCGTAGGAGCGGTAGTAGTAGCCATCGATCCCGACCCAGGTGACATACTGCGCGCCCGGCCACCACGCGGCGATCGGCCCGGTGCCCCGCTCGTCTGCCTGCAGGGTCCACAGCCAGGTGACGTTGCGGGCGCCACGGGCGCGGAATACCGTCACGATGTGCCGCCAGGCGGCCACGAACGTCGAGGGCGGCAGCTTCCCGTACCCCCATGAGTACCAGTAGGCGTTCATCTCGTGACCGAAGCCGATCACCACCTGGCTGCCGAAGGCCCGGACGCTGTCGGCGAACGAACGGAGATAGCGGTCATAGTGACCCGCGGCGATTGCCTGCACCCGGATGAAGGTCGGATCCATCTGCACGATGGTGGCTGCGCCGTGCGCGCGAACGGCCGCGGCGAAGGAGGTCTTGAACGGTTCCCCCCAGCCGCTGTAGTAGCCGACCAGGTTCGGCTGCCGGCTAACCGCCTGACTGAAAGTGGCCACTGGCTGGTAGCTGGCAGGCGCTCCTTTTTCGTATACACCCAGGTAGGAAGCAGGGCTGGCGGGCAGGGAGGAGCCCAGACGCGGTGATTGGGACGCGGGGGCGGCGGTGAGCCGGGTGATCGCGAAGATCGCGGCCGTGGCAGCGATGACGATGGCTACCGGGATCACCAGCCGAGACCTCACGTGTTCTGCCTCCAGGGGGACGATGCGGCTCACGGCCGAAAGACGGGATAGCCGGCGAGGTTCCCAGCGCGGCGAATGCCTGCGATAGCAGCACCCATCGGGCGGCTTATCGGACAGGGCGGCCCGCCTATTTTAGCTCAGTGCGCTCTGCTTTCGGCGTGATTGCCAAGTTTGACCCATTCTCGCGCATGTTGTCGCCCCGGCTAGTGCTCAAATGTCGGCGGAATTGCCCGAAGGTCCCTCCTGGGAGCCGATCAGATAGTACGTTTTGTAGGCAGCATTACTGATTTGGGGGGTTATGGCGAGGTTGTGTACCGCCGTCATCACATTACGTGGGCGTGTGTGTGGAGCCGGGATCTTCCTGAAGCGGGCAGGAAGTCCCATTGCTTACGCCGCCATGAGCAGGCTGTGTCCGCATGTCGCGGATCCGGTCGACCGACCGGACCGGACGAGGCTGCGCGCACGGCTCCTCCAGTCGTTCCTGACCTGACCAGGAGAGGCCACTTGACCCAACGCGGCATTCCCGCCTCAGCCCGGCGCCGTCGCCGCCATCAGCCCGACCCGAGCGTGTCTGCGCGAGGGCCTCACGACGTGGCTGCATACGCCGGACCGCCTGGCGTTGTGGGCGTGACCGAACCTGTCGGCGAGCCGCCGTGGCCACGGGCTTCCGAGATCCAGATGTGGCCCCAGGCTCCAGGCCAGGCTCCGGGCCCGACCGATGCACCCGCCCCCAGCCCGCCGGCCAGGGTGCGCAGCCCGCGCACGCTGTCCTGGTGGGAGCGTCTTCTCATCATCGCGGTAACCGCGGCGCTCGGTGCCGTCATCATGAGCTTCCTGATCGGGGTCCGGCTGATCGGACCGGGCCACGTGACGCTGGTGGGTCCGACCTGGATACGCAAGGTCCCCTGGCGCGTGGCCATCTACGTGGCCTGGATGGTGCCGCTCGGTGAGCTTGGCCTGATGATCCTCGGCAAGGTCCACTACCATCTGCGCTTCAAGCGGGCCCCGCGCGGTCGCTTTCGCCTGCTCGTCATCCAGATCACCACGACTGGTAACGAAGCCGCGCGGGTTAATGAGATCATCGGCCAGATCCGCGGTTACTGCCTGCGTATGCCGATGGAGATCTGGGTGGTCACCGAGCCGTGGGGCGCCGTCACCACGAGGGCCGGATATCCGGGCGCGGATCGCGTCCTGGTCGTTCCCGAGACCTTCACGGCCAGGTCGGAGCGGAAAGCCAGGGCGCTCGAATTCTCCCGCCAGGTGCGGGGGATGCTCGGCCTGGACACCGCCGACGTGAAGATCCTTTTCAACGACGACGACGTGACCCCGACAGAGACTTATATCAAGACCGCGTTCACCGCCCGGTACGACGTTTGCGAGGGCATTACGGTCCCGCGGATCCACTACAGCACCGGCCCGCTCGCGCATTTCTTCGCTTCGCACGTCGACGACACCAGGACCCGCGGCTGCCTCACGTACTGCTCCGTCTTCCAGGGCATCTTGGGCAAGCCGCTCTGGGTGCACGGAGAAGGCCTGACCATCACCGGGGAAGCCGAGCGCATGGTGACCTGGGACTGGCCGGTGTTCGCCAGCGAGGACCTGACGTTCGGGCAGAACGCCGCCAAGATGGGGCTGCGGTGGGGATGGTTTCACGACTACGTTGAGCTCACGTCGCCGTGGGGCCTGAAGGACTTCTTCACTCAGCGGAAGCGGTGGACCTGGGGGAACATCCACGCGATCAGCCGCAGGGACGTCCTGCCGCTGTCCCGGGCGATCCCCCTGGCGGCCAAGTACGCCCTGGACGCGTCGATTGTCATGTTGTCCGTAGCCGGCATCGCGCTGCGATTCCTGGGATACCTGCCGGCCGGCTCGCCCATCTACGACCTGGCCAAGCTCGCCATTCTCAGCTGGATGCTCATGTTCTTCTACTGCGGGTGGGTGGCGGCCGAGCACAAGCCGACGAGCGACTCACGGCTGCTGCACGCGATGATCGCCGCGCTGCTGTCGCCAGTTTCCTCGATGCTCGCGTTCGTCGTCCTGGTCATCACGGTCATGCAAGGAAACCCGCGCACCTTCGAAGTGATCCGCAAGACCCGGGAGGCGACCTCGTGAGGCTCCTGCTTGCCGCAGCGGCGACGCTGACAACTGCGCTCGTAGCCGCGTGCTCCTCTGCCGCGCCCCCGCCCGCCCAGACCGCCGCAGTTCCGCTGCCGTCCGTGCAGCTGGGCGTCGATGTGGACTTCTACGCCACTCCGGGCGCGAACATCACCGCTGCCGCCAGGCAGGACATCGCCTATATCAAGAGCCTGCACGCGAACGCGGTCTCGATATCCTTTCCCTTCTTCACCGACAAGACCGGCTCCGTTCTCCGGCCGCTTGCCAAAACCCCGTCGGTGGCCCAGCTCGACACCCTGATCACCGTGGCGGAGCAGGCCGGCCTGGCCGTGACCGTGCGGCCGCTGCTGAGCCAGACGGCCCTTGGCAAGGCGCGCGTCCGCTGGAAGCCTGCGCAGCTGGCCGCCTGGTTCAGTGCTTACCAGCGCTTCCTGCTTCCGTACGCCGCTGCCGCGCAGCGTGACCATGCCGACGTCTTCGTTATCGGCACCGAACTGAACCACTTCGCCACGGCGCCCGAATGGAGCGCGCTCTCCACTGCGGTCGCCGCGGTCTTCCACGGGAAGCTCGCGTTCTCCAACAACTGGTCCGGCACCAAGAACGCGACCGCGGGAGTGACGCAGATGACCGACGCATACGAATCGGTGCCGCTGGCGGATAGTGCGTCGCAAACCGCCCTGGCGGGCGCGGTGAGCTACTGGTCGCATGCCCTCCCCTACGGGAGCGTCCTGTCCGAGGTCGGCATCGCCGCGCAGTCCGGCGCCTACGCGCATCCGTGGGCGCTGGGCTCCAAGAGCGCGCCGATCAAGCCGGAGATCCAGGCGAACTGGTTCAGCGCGCAATGCCAGGCGGTGGTGCAGGACCATCTCGGCGGAATCTATTTCTGGCCGTTGTACTTCGGCCAGTCGCTGACCGCCAGGACGGAGGGCCCGACTTCCTGGGCCGCCACGGCCGGAGCGGCCGCCATCGCCCGGTGCTTCTCGGCCATGGCGGCCAGCTCGCAGTAATCTGCTCAGCCTGCTTCCCCGCCAGGGAAATCAGGAACGTAGATATACGTCGGGCCGCCTGCTGTGGAGACAAGCAGGTAGCCAGAAGTCGTGCGTACTGTGTCCAGCTCGAGCTTGTCGATCGGCAGGTGGTTCTGCCCGATGAAGCTGACGACGGCGAACCAGTGGGCGCGGATGGCCGCACGGGCGCCGGCGGGCCCTTGGAGGTAGACGCATCCAGGTGCCGGAGTATCGCAGACGCGCCCCGGTGCGGAGCCGCTGGCATTTCCGCCCTGGCCCGGAACCGGATACTTGACGTAGTTGTCGTTGACAACGCGCGACCAGGGAATCGTGAGGCGATAGCCATAAAGGATTACGTCGTCCAGTCGGCCGCCCATCAGGTAGCGAGCTGAGGAATCCACCTTCAGGTACGGCACGATCTGGCTCGCCCCGGTCATGTCTGCGGTCGCGGCGACCGGACGGTGGTTGCCATAGAAGTACAGCGTGACCGGCACGCTCACGAGGGCTGCTACGGCCCAAGCCGCCCGCGTATACCGGTGCCGGACGAGTTCGGCGCCTCGGGCGAGCGCGTAGCCCGCGGCAATGGCCGTAAACCACGCCCCGAAATCGTCATGCTTGTTCACCGACGTGAGGTCATGCAGGTGCAATGCCTCCAGCGTCGTAAGCAGGCCTGCCAGTACGAAGAGGGTAAGCAAGGGTACGGATGAGCGCTCACCGGGAAGGAGCAGCGCCGCGATCAAGGCCAGAGTGCCGACCGCTACGACAAGGCCGATTCTGTCCCATGAATACATGAAAATTGCCGGCGGGCCGGCCGGGCTGAGATTCAGGATTCCGGGTCCGGCTTGCCGGGCGATGGTGGTGAACAGGATTCCCTTGGCGAAGGCGTTACCGGCGAGCAGCACGGTGATGAGCAGGAGGGACCCGGTGACGGCTGCCAGTATGGCCGCCCGGTGGCAGACGCGGCGCCAGCCCTCTGACCAGAGCGTCAGTGCGGCGAGCACGATCACCACCGGGTCGAAGGCCGCAGAAGCGTATTTGGTCGCATTGGCGAGTAGCAGGACAACCGGAACCGCAAGCAACCACCGGGCATCGTAAGCCGCCTTGACCGCGCAGTACGCGGCCAGAGCCATGAGCACGAGGGCCATCGCGTCGAACGTGGCGTAAGCCCCGAGGCCTTGTGTAATGCCGAGCGCCGCGAACAGCCCAGCCGCAATCACCGCGGGCCAGTAGCCGAACAGCCGCCGTGCCGTCGCGAACAGCAGCCCGGTGGCGATGAGCATGAACAAACCGCTCACGGCCCGGACCAGCGTCAGGCCGCCGGCGTGATCGAGCATGGCGGCTAGCACGGGATAGATGACGGGCGCGCCCGAGAAGTAGTTCTCGTAGTAAGGACTGCCGCCCCCGTGCCATAGCTCATGGATGAGCTGGTGGCCGCTGTAGATATACAGAGCCTCGTCGCCTGACGCGCCCGTAATGGTCAGCAGCCGGAATGACATGACGGCTTGCATGACCAGGATTGCCGCGACCGGAACAGCTGCGAATGCCTGCAGTAGACCTCGCGTCGGGCTGGTCGGCCGACGGTGGCCGGTGCGGGAAAGCGGCTGGAGCCGTGCCTCGGCAGCGGTCACCGTGCTCCCCTCAGAGCGGCGTCAGGCTGGTTCATGACCCAGGTCTGCGATACGTGCCGGCACCCTGGCCGAACGCGCCGGTCGCGGCCGGGGTGCTGATGCCGAACTGCTGGCCCTTGTTGTCCGTGGTGTCGAACCAGACGAAGCCGAGCAGGCCGTAGGTCCTGATGCCAGCGAACAGGTCGGCGATCTTGGCGGGCTGGCCGGCGTCGGGGGTCGCCCCGGTCTCGCCGATGAGGACCGGCTTGCCGGTCAGCTTGCGCACGGCGGTGATGGTGGGGCCGAACAACGGGGCGAACTGCCAGTTCGGCTTCAGGTAGTAGCCGTCGATTCCGACCCAGGTCACGTACCTGTCACCGGGCCACCAGGGAGCCGGGTCGGGGATCTTGCCGGCCTGCGTGTCGTTGATGATGTTGACGGTCCACAGCCAGGTAACGTTGCGCGCGCCTAGGACGCGGAACAGCGTGACGATGTGCCTCCAGGCGGCCACGAAGGTGGCCGGCCTCGTGTTCCGGTACCCCCAGGAGTACCAGTCGCCGTTCATCTCGTGACCGAAGCCGATAACGACCGGGTGGCGGTATGCGCGGACGGCCTCCGCGTACGCGCTCAGGTAGCCGTCGAATCGTCCGGAAGCGATCGCGGCCAGGCTGATGCCGTCCGGATCCATCTGGATGAGCGGCGCCGCGCCGTTGTCGGCCGCGCTGGCGGCAAACCGCGCCGGGAACGGCACATACCACCCGCTGTAGCCCATGGCCAGGTCGGGCCGGGCGCCGGTCGTGCTGGCGAACGCGGTCACCCCGGCATATGACGCTGGGGCCCCCTCCGCGTATACCCCGAGGTACGAGGCCGTCGAGATTGGCAGGTTGACCGGCAGCGGCCCGCTGGGTACGACGGACCTGTTGTAGACCACAACCCCCGCGGCAATCGCGGCCGCGACGATCACGGCGATGGCGGCGGTCAGCCGGCGGCGCTTCCCGCGGCCGCCGCGCTGCCCGGCAGCGTGGCCTGCCCCGTGTCGACGCCCCGGCCACGGCGCGAGCTGGCTGCCGTCTTCCTCCTCAGGGACAAAGGTCCGTCTCACGCTGTTACCTCCTCAGTCATCGCGGGGGAGCGCCTCCAGACGCCCTTGCTGGGGGTGACCAACGGCGCCACCATGTAGAGCTGCACGCAGGCCAGGACCTCGGTGGCCCAGTACGGGCGCCAGCCGTACTGGGCCACCCGTAGTGCGAGGCCAGACCACAAAAGCAGCTGGACGGCGACGATCCAGCCGCACAGGATCCGGTTGACGGCCACAGGGACCTGCCCCCGGTTGGGAGAAGCGCCGGTCGGAACCCACTCGGCGATGTGGCCCCTGATCGCGTACCACACCGAGTAGAGGTGGCAGCACGAGTTGATCACGCAGACGCGGTAGATCGTCGGCCGCCAGCCGCGGCTCAGCAGCGGGAAGGCGAACAGGCTCGCCGCCAGCGCCGGCAGGATCGGCAGGTAGTTGTGCGGGTAGACGTGGCCCGGGTAGAACCAGATCATCGTCAGGGTGGGGAACGGCCCGGTGAGCAGCAGCGCCGCTGATGACATGTAGTAAAGGAACGCGGCCCAGAAGGCAGCCCGCTGCTGCCAGCTGAACGGCGCCTCGAGAAAATGCTTCTCGATCATCAGCAGCATCGAGGACCGGCACCAGCGGGCTTGCTGATTGGCAAGGGACGGGAAGTCGGTCGGTGCCACGCCCGTGGCCAGGCACAGCGGCAGGTAGCGGGTTTCATAGCCAGCCCAGGCGAGCTTCACCCCGGAATGGACGTCCTCGCCGATCGGTACCCACGCGAATCCGCCGGCGTCCGTTACGGCGGCACGCCGGTACACCAGGTTCGTGCCCGCGCAGATCGCCGCCTTGTACCGGTCCCTGGCCGGCTGGATGAAGCGGAAGAAGATCTCCTGGAGCGTTCCCGCGTAGCGCTGGATGTAGGAAAACGACCCGTTGCTGACCTCGTAGTACTGGGCGGTCTGGACGATGCCGACCTTCGGGTCGGCGAAGTAGGGCATGGTCTCGTAGAAGAATTCGGGGCGCACGGCAAAATCGGCGTCGATGACCGCGACGAATTCGCCGGAGCTGATGCCCAGCGCGTAGGTCAGGTTGCCAGCCTTTTTCATTTCGCCCGCGTTCGGGCGCACGACGTAGCGGAAGTCGTACTTGCCCGCAAGCTCGCGCACCGTGTCCCGGGCCGAGTCGTCGAGCACGTAGACGGTCCGCGGGCCGTCCCAGGCCATCCTGCTGACGTGCCAGAAGGTGTTGTCCAGCACCGCCAGCGGCTCGCCGCAGCTGGGCAGGAACACGTCGACTGTCTCGCCGTGCTCCTGGTAGCCGGCCACGGTGGCCAGATGCTCTTCCAGGGTCAGCCTTGGCCGGCCGAACCGGAGCCAGAAGTTCACGACGACCGGCGGCACCATGACCATGAGCAGCAGCCACATGAACGGTGCGACGGCCCACGCGCGTTCGGCCACGTGCACGTAGCCGTAGAGGACCCCGGCGGACGCGACCAGCAGCCACCCGAAGACCCAGCGTCGCGGCCCGTCGAAGTACCGGTACTTGTCTCGGTCACCGGGTGGTTGCGGCAGGTAAAGGCCGGTCTGCGGCCGGGTGATGACGTACTCAGGAGCGGACATGCGGCCTCCGGGAAGACCCGCTCGCCGCCAGGACCGGGCCGCGCGACGCCCAGACGGTGAACCGGCCGGTCCTGGCCAGCACGTAGTAGCCGCCCGCCTGCTGCATGTCCGCGGTGATCCGGGTGTCGACCGCCGCCGTGTCGCCGAAGTCGAGGATCACGAGCGAGAAATAATGGCTGTTGATGGCGGCCTGGTAGCTCGCCGCGCCCGGCGCGGCGCCCCGGTAGCTGAAGTAGTAGGTGCTCGACCAGCGCGGCCAGGGAGCCTCGGCCGCCAGGTAGTAGGCCTCGACGTCGTAGTCCTCGGCCAGGTAGTGGCCCGGGTGCGCGGGGATCGTGGCGCGGAGCAGGCTCATCAGGTCGGCCGAGTCCGGCCACAGCCGCTCCAGCGAGGCTGCCTGTCCCATCGAGCCGAACAGCGTGGCGGCGGCGATGGGCAGTGCCATCACCGGTGCCCACCCGCGGCCCGGGTCGACCCGGCTCAGGCGGGCCATCGCATAGCCCGCGGCGATCGCCGCGAACCAGGCGCCGAACACCACGTGCTTCTGCAGGCTCACCGTAGTATGCAACCTGGCCTGCGCGGCCGGGACGAGAAGGGCGGCGCCAGCCAGAACGGACGGCAGGGCTTTCCCGCTGTCGCGGCTGCGGCTGGCCAGCACCGCGCCGAGGATGGCGAGGACGAGGATCAAGCTGATCCACACGTACGCGCTCCGTAGCACGGTGCCTGCCGGAGTTGCCGCCAGCGGCCGGGCCAGGGTGCTGCTCGTGATGCCCAGCCAGTAGTCCCGGCCGCCGGCGTGCAGGCCCGCGTACACCAGCACGAGCCACGATGCCAGGCTGGCTATCAGGGCCGTCAGCCAGCGGTCACCCCGGTGGCGCTGCCAGGCCGCCAGCGCCGTGACCGTCAGCACGACGGGGGTGAACAGGGCCGTTGCGTACTTGGTAGCGTCCGCCACGGCAAGGACCGCACCCGAGGCGATCAGCAGGAGGATCCGGGACGGGAACCGGCATCCCGCCGAACGGACGCCCAGCCACGCCGCCAGGGCGAGCAGGAACAGTGCCATCGCGTCGAAGGTCGCGAAGGCAGCCAGCACTTGCGTGCCGGCCAGAGTAGCGAACAGCCCTGCCGCCAGCAGAGCCGCCCGGCGCCCGTACAGCCGTCCCGCAGTGGCCCACAGCAGGCTCGTCACCCCGAGCATGAAACACAGCGACAAGATCCGCGCGGCGGCAAGCCCGCCGGCGCTGTCCGCGAGGGCACCCAGCGGCGGGTAGAGGACCGGTGATCCCGAGAAGTAGGCGGGAAAGGCCGGGATCGGCACATGGTGCAGCCACCGCGCCCATTCAAGGTGTCCGGCCCGCAGGTAGAGTGCCTCGTCCTGGAACGCTGTGGTCGACCAGGTGAACCGGAGCGACAGGCTGGCCTGGACGGCCAGGACCGCGAACAGCGGAAGCCGTGCGGCCAGCGCGCCGCGTAGGCCGGGCCGTGGCCCGCTGACCGCTGTCCCGGCCGCAGCAGGCAGCGGCCGGGCCGTTTCAGACTGTCCGGCATTTCTCGTCGGTTGCGGGCTGCCGGTCAGTTCCAGACCTCAGCTGCGAGCGCGCCGTGCTGCGAGTAATTCTTTCCGGCTGGGCTCAGGAAAAGCAGCTTGGTCAATTCAGCTCGCTGCCGACCGCCCATTGACCGCACCTGCCTCCGATTGGATATCACCGATAGCAGGGGCATCTTGGCCGAACCCCCCAACCCGCCGCGCTGGGCCGGTGGCGTCAGCCGTCGTGCCGACTCCGCCCGGCCCCGGACAGGCACTTAGGAAAAGGTACAGCCCATTCACCTCCGCCGGGTGCCGTTTACCGATTTTTCTAGTGAAATCAGGAAATGGGAGTTCCATTGCGGCCTTGTTGATCTTGAGGTTAGGGAGAGTGCTGTGATCATCGTCGGGATATGTAGCAATGCGCGAAGTCTGTCCGAATCCACGGACGGCTCTATCTGGCAGCAGTTCGCGGGGTCAGTTCGTCCCTTACGCCCAGCCGGAACGAGATCTCGGCCTGCACGTTGTCCTCGATCCGCCAGTCCTGGTGATACAGGCCGCCGTGCTGGGGCTTGTCGAACCAGACCAGGCCCAGCGTCTTGTACTTGGTCATGCCGTGGAACAGGTCCTGGATCTCGGTGAACGGGCCTGCCTGCGGGCCCACCGCGGTCTCCGACAGCAGCACCGGTTTGCCGGTGAAGGCCCGGACCTGGTCGATGGTCTTGCCGAAGACGGTAGCGAACCTGTCACTAGGACGGTAGTAATAGCCGTCGATGCCGACCCACGTGACGTACTG
>Ga0070709_10001919_pt1 | contig 11298 bp, 8 predicted proteins | sample LARL51metaG_FD_65449 | JGI IMG/M metagenome (GOLD analysis project Ga0070709, IMG submission 65449) | Corn, switchgrass and miscanthus rhizosphere microbial communities from Kellogg Biological Station, Michigan, USA - LAR L5-1 metaG | ecosystem: Host-associated > Plants > Roots > Rhizosphere ...
GGCGATTTCGCTTTGCAAGGCCATGATGTGAGGTTGTGGCGGCGCGATGCGGATGCGGTCTCGGCCCATCGGGCCGCGGGCTCATCCGTGGTGGTCAAGGATGTCAACGGCCGGCACGAGGCGCGGCTTGCACTTGTTACCACAGACATCGGAGCAGCGGTCGCTGGCGTCGCGTTGATCCTGTGCCCAGCCCCGGCATTCGCGCAAGCGGATATCGCGAGGCAGCTTGCTCCCCATTTGCAGGATGGCCAGGTCGTCTTCCTGCCTCCGGCCACGTTCGGTTCGATGGTATTCGCCAAGGCGGCCGGCGAGGCGGATAACCGTGCGACGGTCGCTTTCGCCGAAACCGGCACCCTGCCCTGGCTGACCCGCAAACACGGACCATTCGAGGTTGCGATTACCATTCGTGCGAAACGGCTGCCGGTCGGCGTCTTCCCATTGACCGACGCTCCGCATGCACTTGAGGTGATCGGCAACGCGTTTCCGGGTGTGATCGAGCCCTGCGGCGACGCGTTGTCGGGTGCGCTGATGAACGCGGGTCCGATCATCCATCCGCCGTTGATCGTGATGAATGCCGGGCCGATCGAACATTTCGAGCGCTGGGACATCCACAAGGAAGGCACGCAAGCCTCGATCCGCCGTGTGACCGACGCGCTCGATGCCGAACGCATCGCGGTGCGCGATGCACTTGGCTATGGCGCGCCGCATTTTCCGCTCGCCAACCACTACGCCAGCGAAGGCGAAATCTGGATGTATGGCCGCGGCTCGCATGATCGCCTCACCGACTCCGGAGACTGGCGCGAACGGCTGGCGTTGACCGACCATCGTTACATGCGGGAAGACCTGCGGATGGGCCTCTCCTTGCTGATCTCAGTCGCGGAATTGGCCGGCGTCGCGACGCCACTGGCCCGCGCGTTCCTGAGCATCGGTGGCGCGATCTGCGGTGAGGATTTTTCGGCCGACGGACGGACACTCGCAAGCCTCGGGCTCGGTCACCTCGATCGCAACGGCTTGCAGGCATTGCTGCGGGAAGGATTTGCACGATGACGTCGGACCGACCCGCGATCGCCTGCCTGGGAGCTGGCCGCATGGGCCGCGGCATTGCCGTGGCCTTTGCCTATGCCGGTCATGCCGTGACCATGATCGACGTCAAGCCGCGCACATCGGATCAGTTCAGCAAGCTGGAATCCGAGGCGCTCGATGAGGTTCGCAAGACTGTCGGCAGCCTGATGCGCTTCCGACTGCTCAATGAGAGCCAGGCAGAAGCGGTGACCTCGCGCGTGACGGTCGCACCGTCGGATGCGAGCGCGAGGATACTTGGCGGCGCCGGTCTCGTCTTCGAGGGCGTGCCCGAAGTGGTCGATCTCAAGCGCGAGGTGCTGGCCGCCGCTTCGCGACACGTGCGGCCCGATGTCATCATTGCTTCCACGACGTCGACGATCCTGGTCGACGATCTCTCCAGCGCGATCGAGCATCCCGAGCGCTTTCTCAACGTCCATTGGCTCAATCCTGCCTACCTGATCCCCCTGGTCGAGATTTCGCCGGGTGCGAAGACCGATCCGACTGTTGTCGAGGCGGTCAAGGCCCTGCTGGAGGATATTGGCAAGGTGCCGGTGGTCTGCGCTGCAACGCCTGGCTTCATCGTGCCGCGCATCCAGGCGCTCGCGATGAACGAAGCCGCGCGCATGGTGGAAGAAGGGGTCGCCGCGCCCGAAGAGATCGACAAGGCGATCCGCTATGGTTTTGGCTTTCGCTATGCGGTGCTGGGGCTTCTCGAGTTCATCGACTGGGGCGGCGGCGACATCCTCTATTACGCGAGTCGTTACCTGGAAGGCGCGCTCCACAGCGACCGCTATCGCGCCCCGGAAGTCATTTCGAACAACATGCGGGATGGACGCATCGGCATGCGCACGGGGGCCGGCTTCCTTGACTATTCAGGCCTCGATCTCGACGCCTATCGCGAACGGCGCCTCGCTGCGATGGTCGACCTGCTCCGCCATTTCGGCCTGGCGCGGCCGCCGATGGTCTAGCCGAACACGTCCTGCAGGACACCATCGCGCACCACGACCACGCCGTCGAGTTCGATGGTGGTGCCCATCATCGGCAGGTCGAAATGGCCCGCTGTATGGCGACCCGCGAATTCGTTGGCGCCCGTCGAGAACAGAAAGTTTCCGGACACCGCGCGCAGTTCGGTCCCGTTGGTGTCGCGTTGGTCGTACATCGAAAGGGCTTCGTAGCGCGCGCCGGGATTCATCCCGAAGCCGACATGCGAGACCGCATAGGCCTCGCGGTCGCCCCAGGCGGCAAGATAGGTCCGCATCATCGCAGCATCCGCTCCATCGCCTTCGAGCTCGACCACATAATCGTCCTTGAGCGTCATCTTCACCGGCGAGGCCAGGTAGCGCTTGAAGGTGAGGTTGATGTCGCCTGGCGCCATCACCAGCGTGCCGTTGATCGTGCCGCTTTTCGGGAAGCTGACGACAATGCCGCCCGGCCAATGCGCCAGCGTCCCGGGCTTGTCGGTCCAGCCCCAGACACCGATCGTCGAGGCTCCGGTCATGTCGACACTGAGATCGCTGCCAGCTTTCGATGTCACACGCATGTGCCTGGTCCCACGCAGCATCTTCGCCGCGGCGCGAACGCGCCTCTCCAGCGCCAGGTCCGGCACCATGCGCTCGAGCGCTTCGGGATGCTCATTGGAAATGACGAGGATGCGGGCACCCGCCTTCAGGATTTCCGGCGTCTCGGCCGCATGCATCAATCCTTCGATCGTGCAGTCGACCACAAAACCTGCCTGCTGCAGCGCAGTGACAACGGGCCCGAGCCGCTGGATCGCTTCGCTCGCACCCGTCGAACGCACGGGAACGCCGTGACGATTGCGCGGTGTCGGCAGAACGATATGGAACGGTCGCGCGCCCATGCGGAGCAACGCCAATTCGGCGAGATGAACGTTCAATTCCCGGGACTGCGTCTCCGACAAAATAGCGGCCGTGTCACCGGGCTTAACCGCGCAGCGTTCAAAGATCTCGCAGAACGCGTCGATCCATTTTGCCTCGATGCGATCGGCCAGCATGCTTGTCCTCCGATTGGATCTTGTCAGCCTTCCGGGAAACCGCGGAGCAGATAGGACCGCAGCGCTCCAAGCGCGCCGCTCAGGATGAGCCCCAGGAGCGAAATCGTGATCAGCGGCACGAACATGTCGACCGCCTGAAACGTGCGCGCCGCTGTGACCAGGACGTGGCCGAGGCCGTCCGTCGAGGTGATCATTTCGGCCAGGAATACCACGATGCAGGAAATCACGAGGCCGATCCGGCAGCCCGTGAGAATCGAGGGGGCCGCGGCGGGAAGCACGACCTTGAACAGCACTTCGCGTCGTGACGTCCCCGCGGCCAGCGCCGACCAGACGAGCTTCTGCTCGACGGTCGAGGCGCCGTAATAGGTGGAGAGGAGGATCGGAAACAAGGCGTCCGCGGTCACCAACGTAATCTTCGATTCGTGGCCGAAGCCAAGCAGCAGAAGGAGCGCCGGATAAAGCGCCACCTTGGGCAGCGGTGCCAGGACGCGCACGACCGGCTGCACCGCGGAATTGATCAGCGGACTGGCTGCAGCGGCGATGCCGATCGTGACGCCGAGGACCACCGCAATCAGGAATCCTGCAAACAAACGGAACAGCGTCGCGGCAATGTCCTGCTCGAACGTCAACGTCGTCAGCTGCTGAGCGAGCCTGCGAAACACCATCCCCGGCGGCGGCAACAATGTCGCCGGGGCATAGCCGAACGACACCAGCGCCTGCCAGAGCGCAATGACGAGCGCAAGCGGCACCAGGCCAAGCAGGACATCTTGCGCGCGCGCGGTCATGAGAAGCTCAAGGGCATGTCGAATTGCGGCTCCGACCATCTGACCAGCCGCGCGCGCAGCGCCTCGAACATGGCGTCAAGGCAGATCCCCATCGCGCCGATGATCATGATCATCGCGAACACCAGGTCGTATTCACCCATATCCAGTGCATTGAACAGGATGTTGCCGGCGCCTGATTGCCGCGCGATCATTTCGCTGGTCACCATCGTGATCAGTGCCAGCACGAGGCCGGTCCGGCAGCCGGTCAGAATCTCCGGCAAGGCCGCCGGCAGCACGATCCGGACCATCCGCTGCGCGGCCGAAAGCCCCATCGCGGCACCGGACCAGAGCATCTTCTCCTCGACCGACTTTGCGCCCTCAAAACTGTGGTAGATCACCGGCAGGCTGACGCCGAGAAAGATCACCAATGTCTTCGAAAGGTCACCGACCCCGAGCCAGAGCATGATGATCGGCATCAGCGCGGCCTTCGGCACCGGGTAGATCACCATCAGCAGCGGATTGAAGAAGGACGCGACCGCGCGGCTGCGGCCCATCATGAGGCCGAGCGGGATCGAGACGATGATGGCGACCGCAAAGCCGATCGTCATCCGTCGTTGCGAAGCAAGAATATTGATCAGGGCTTCCTTGTCGCCAAGGATGAGAGGTATCGCGCGGATCGCCGCCAACGCGGTCGGGAAACTGTCGTTCTTCAATGCAAGCGCGGCGATTTGCCAGAGCACCAGGAGGCCGAGACAGGCAAGCCACGGTGCCGCGCGCGTTCCCCGGATGAACCGCGACGTCACAGCGCGCCCCCTTGCGCGCCACCATCGTCGAACATGCGTTCGATATCGACGACATATTTCTGATAGCGCGGGTCGAGCAGAAGCTCGCTCCGACGACGCGGGCGCGGGAGATCAATGTCGATGATCTCCCTGATCCGTCCCGGTGAGCGCGTCATCATCACCACCTTGTCGGATAGGAAGACCGCCTCTTCCACCGAATGCGTGACAAACAGCACCGTCTTGCGATCGCGCTCCCAGATATTGAGCAGGTCGTTCTGCAGCCGCGTGCGGGTGTGGGCGTCCAGCGCCCCGAACGGCTCATCCATCAGCAGCACTTCCGGGTGATAGGCGAGTGTCCGCGCGAGCGCGACGCGCTGCTTCATGCCGCCGGACAGTTCCTTCGGATAAAAATCCTCAAAACCCTTCAGGCCAACCATTTCGATCAGGGCGCGGCACTGCGCTTCTGCCTCCGCAGTTTTCACGCCCTGCTGGCGCGGACCGTACATCACATTGCCGAGCACGGTCTTCCAGGGAAACAACGCGAACTCCTGGAAGACGGGACCGCGATCGGGACCCGGCCCGGTGATCGCCCTCCCCTTCATCCGCGCGCTTCCCTGTGTCGGACTGACGAAACCTCCGACAATGTAGAGAAGTGTCGACTTGCCACACCCGGACGGGCCGAGAATGGAGACAAAAGCCCCATCCTCTACGGTGAGCGAAATGTCGGACAAGGCCAGATGATCCTGCCGAGCGGACGTCTGAAACATCTGCGAGACATGATCGATCTCGATCATGGCGGTCGCTTGCCCGGGAGCCCGCACGGGCTGTGCTTTGGCCTCAGTTCGCGATGGCGATACGTTCATTCCGCTCTGCTTCTCGGCCGCTGCCGTCGGGGCCAGACTAGGACAATGACAGCCCAAACGACAGGCGAAACTAATCGAACCATGGCCATTCCGCGGCACCGGCGTGGGTGACGGCGCCTCCGGGCGCCTGACCAACCAGACGGGCATATTTGGCGAGCGCGCCCGCCCGATGACGCGGCGGCCGCGGCTTCCACGTCCGCCGGCGCGCGGCGAGCTCCGCGTCATCGAGCATGACGTCCATCCGGCGCGCGCCCGCATCGATCCGGATCGGGTCGCCATCACGGAGCAGCGCCAACGGACCGCCGATGAAGGCCTCCGGCGCGACATAGCCGATGCACATCCCCCGCGTCGCGCCGGAAAAACGGCCATCGGTGATCAGAGCGACCTTCTCTCCCATGCCCTGGCCATAAATCAGCGCGGTCACGCCCAGCATCTCGCGCATCCCGGGACCGCCGACCGGCCCCTCATTACGGATGACGAGGACTTCGCCGGCTGCATAATCGCGGTTACGCACGGCCTCCACGCACGATTCCTCGTCTTCGAACACGCGCGCCCTGCCCTCGAAAGTCAGGTTCTTCAGGCCGGCCACCTTGATGACAGCGCCGTCGGGGCAGAGATTGCCTTTCAAGACAGCAACACCACCATCCGGCATGATCGGCGACGCGGCCGATCGGATGATCTCACCGTCAGGCGCGCCGGCGCTCCCATACTCCTCGGCGATGGTCCTGCCTGTGATCGTCAGGCACGTGCCGTCGATATGACCACTTTCGATCAGGGTGCGGATCACGACCGCGACGCCGCCGATGTCGTAGACATCCTTGGCCGTGTATTTCCCGCCCGGACGCAGATTGCCGATCAGCGGCGTGCGCGCAAAGACCTCTCCGACATCGTCGATGGTGAAGGCAATACCGGCCTCATTGGCGATTGCGGGCAGGTGCAGCGCGGCGTTGGTCGAGCCGCCAGTGGCAGCCACGATGGCCGTGCCGTTTTCGAGCGCCTTGCGCGTCAGGATCTCGCGAGGCAAAGGACCGCCCTGCTCGAGCATCCGCATGACAAGACGTCCAGCCTGGCGCGCAACCTGCGCACGTTCGGCATAGACGCCCGGAATCATCGAGACGTTCGGCATCGTCAGGCCCATCGCCTCGGAGACCATCGCCATGGTGTTGGCGGTGAACTGGCCCGCGCAGGCTCCAATGGTCGGCAGGCAGGTCCGCTCGATTCCCTCGAGCGTCGCCTTGTCGATTTCGCCGGTCATGAAACCGCCGACCGCCTCGTAGGAATCCAGCGCGGTCAGCGTCTGCCCTCTGAACTTTCCCGGGAGGGCGCTGCCGCCATAGATGAAGATGGATGGCACGTTGCAGCGGACCATGCCCATCATCACGCCGGGCAGTGTCTTGTCACACCCGCCGAAGCCGATGAGTGCATCATAGGCAAGGCCATGAACGACGGCCTCGATCGAGTCCGCAATCAATTCGCGCGAAAACAGGGAGAATTTCATCCCCTCATGATTCATGCTGATGCCGTCGGACACCGAAATGGTGGTAAATTCCCGAGGCGTTCCGCCAGCTTCGGCGATCCCTTCCTTGGCCGCATCGACCTGGAAATCGTGGGTCATGTTGCAGGGCGTCTGTTCGCCCTTCATGCTGACGACCCCGATCATCGGCTTGGCGAGCGCCGCGTCATCCAGGCCCATTGCGCGCATGAAGGCGCGGTGCGGCGCGCGGTCCAGGCCGTCCGTGGTGATGCGGGATCGCCATTTTTTCTCGGGCATCAAGTCTCCCTCGATCGCTCCGGCAGCTTGCGAAACGATCCCCGATCCTGCCTCGGCCTCGCCGGCTACTCGATCGGCGCGACGATCGTCGGGTGCTTGAACTGCGCGACATCCAGCTTCGGTAGCATGCCCGTCTCGGCATAGATGTCGAACATCTTCTGGATGGCCGGAAAGTTCGGAGCAGCTCCAGGATCCCGGCCGAAGTCGTTGTCCTTCAGCAGATAGGTGTCGAGGACCTGAACCGGGGCCTTCAGCTGTTCGGAAACCACTTTTATTGTTTCCTCGCGATTGGCCAGCGCCTTTTTCATGCCCAGCGTAATGTCGCGGACGTAAGCCTTTACGAGGTCTGGATTCTTGTCGACGAAATCGGCGCGGCACGCCTCCAGGATGTGCACGATGTTCGGCATGGCCTGAGACAGCGAGAACAGCTTGCGCGTCCCGCCCTTGGCCTCCGCGCGCGCCGCAAACGGCTGGTTCATGTTGACCGCGTCAACCCGTCCCTGTCGCAGCGCATCCTCGGACACCGCAAAGCCGACTTCGACGAGTTTGATGTCCTTGGCGGGATCGAGGCCGTTCTGCTTCAAGAGCATGTTGAACGGCCCTTGCGTACCACCACCGATCACAGAAATGCCGATGGTCTTGCCCTTAAGGTCGGCGATGGTCTTGATCGGCGAGTCGTCCATGACCGCCCAATAAACCGAGAATCCGCCGGGCTTCTCGAACACGTGCTGCGCCACGATGTAGGCCTTCAGGTTGCCGCCGACCACACCATTGGCGAGCGAGAGCGGCGCCTGGGTGGCACAGTCCAGCGCACCCGCGGCCAGCGCCTGCGTCATCGGCGCCGTACCCTGGAACTGGGTCCATTCGATGTTATAGGTCTTGCCGAGATCGGGAAATTCCGCCGGGCGGCGCATCATCCAGTATTTCGACTCTTCGGCCGGAATGGTCCAGCCGACCCGGATGGTCGGTTGTGCATGAGACGGATGCACGCTCCCGAAAAGGGACGCCGCCATTGCAGCCGCCAGAACCCATTTGGAAACCGTCCGCATCCTGCCCACTCCGCCTCTTCCCCGCGCGCCAACCGACGCCGTCGCCTGTTTGACCTGACGCATAAACCTTTCATGGTTCAAATAATTAGGCAAGCCATTGGGCGACTAGGTAGTATCTAGTCGAAATGGCCGATCGCGATGACGAGCGCAAACAGGCGGGAGCGACAATATGACCGAGCCAACTGGACCAGCGGAACAGGGAGCCGAAAGGCTTGGCTATCTCGGATTGGGACTGATGGGCGTCCCGATGGCGCGGCGCCTGCTGCAGGCCGGATTCGAAGTCAGCATCTGGAATCGGTCGGCCGGCAAGGCGGCCGCGCTGGCGGAGCTCGGAGCACGATTGGCGACCAGCCCAAGCGACGTTGCGGCGAGCGCCAGCATCATCTTCATGTGCGTCACCGACGCTGCCGCAGTCGAGGACGTCGTGTTCGGTCCGGTCGGACTCGCGAAGACACCCGGCCCTGGGAAGCTCGTCGTGGACTTCTCGTCCATCAACCCTGACGCGACGCGAGCGATTGCGGCACGCCTGAAGAGCGCGAACGGAATGGGATGGATCGATGCGCCAGTGTCCGGCGGCACCAAAGGCGCGCAGGAAGGCACGCTGGCCGTGATGGCCGGCGGTGACGCTGCCGACGTCGAACGTATCAGGCCCTATGTCCTGGCAATGGCGCGGCGCCTGACCCATATGGGGCCGACCGGCGCGGGCCAGATCACAAAACTCTGCAACCAGGTGATCGCCGGCTGCGCCATGACGGTGCTTGCCGAAGCAACCCGGCTGGCGGCAAACGCCGGCATCGACGCCGGACGGCTCCCCGAGGCGCTCGCCGGGGGATTTGCGGATTCCATTCCGCTGCAACTCTTCGTGCCGCGGATGGTGCAGGGCATCCACGCGCCGCCACTCGGGCATATCGCGACCATCTTGAAGGATCTTGATACGGTGGTCGAAGTCGCCCGAAAGACCTCGACCGCGGTGCCGATGACATCGCTCGCTGCGCAGCTCTTCAGATTGGCGGAATCGGCCCGTGGCGCCGACGCCGACGCGCTCGAGGTCTACAAGCTGTCCGAAGCGCAGCACCGTTGAGCGCTCGCCGATTTCGCGGCAGGCACCGATGCGCCGAGAACGGCGCAACACGCTCCAAAAACGAAAAAAAGCCCGCCCACGATCGTGGGCGGGCTTGCGAGAATGAATTGCGGCATGTCGAGGCGAGCGGGCCTTCGTCAAATCCGGCCAAGCGCGGTCAGGATCAGCTGCGGCGTCAACGGAATCTCGGTGATCACGGCAGCAAATGGTCTCAGCGCATCATTGACTGCGTTGGCGACGGCGGCCGCAGCGCCTGCGGTCCCAGCCTCTCCCGCCCCCTTGGCTCCCAACTCACTTTCCATCGTCGGGGACACGACATGCCCCACCTCGATGTCGGGCATTTCGCCGGACATCGGCACGAGGTAGTCGGCCATGTTCGCATTGGTCAGCTGCCCGCGCTCGTCATAGATGCATTTTTCGAACAGAGCCGCACCGAGCCCCTGCACCACGCCGCCCCTGATCTGCTCATCAACCAGTTGAGGATTGATGATGGTGCCGCAGTCCTCGACCACCCAGTGCTTGAGAAGCTTGATGAAACCAGTCTCGATGTCGACCTCCAGCCATGACGCCTGCACGCCATTGGTGAAGGCGAACGGGTATTCCCGCGGCACGAAGTGCCGGGTCGCCATCAACTCGGGCTGGATTCCCGGTGGCAGCGTATCGGGACGGAAATAGACGATCCGCGCCAGTTCCTGCAGTTCGATACGACGCGCGCCATCCTTGCGATTGACGACGTCATTGCCGACGATATCGAGCGCTGCCGGCGACGCCTGAAGGATCGCGCCCGCAACCTCCAGGATATTGTTGCGCAACTGCTTCGCTGCCTGCAGCGCAGCCTCGCCGCCGATGCCCGCGCCCCGTGACGCCCAGGTCCCGCCGCCATAGGGCGTATTGTCGGTGTCGCCGAGAATGACGCGGACGCGGTCCATCGAAACGCCGAGAACGCTGGCGACGATCTGCGCCGTGAGCGCTTCCGAGCCCTGGCCCTGTTCGGTGATGCTGGTCTGACAGATCACCGCACCCTGCGCATCGAGGCGCACCGCAACACCATCCTGCGACGAAATCCGGGCTCCGCCGACCCCGTAGAATGCCGCGCTCGGGTTTGTTACCTCGATGAAGCTGGCGATGCCGATGCCGCGATAGACCTGCGATTTGCGCAATTCGTTCTGTTCGGCGCGCAACCGGTCATAATCCATCATCGCCAGCAGCTTTTCCAGCGCGGCATGATGGGACAATTTCTCGAAGCGCAGCCCGGTCGGCGAGGCGCAAGGATAGCCGTCATCCGGAATCAGGTTGCGGTGCCGGATCTCGACGACGTCCATGCCGATTCGCGCCGCGGCGAGATCCACCAGCCCCTCGGTGACCGAACAGGCGATCGGATGGCCAACTGCGCGATACTGGCACATCACGTTCTTGTTCTGGAAGACGACGCGAGCGCGCGCCCGATAATTTGCCGCAAGATACTGCCCACCGACAAGATTGACGACCTGGTTTGCCTCGATCGCACTGGTTCGCGGGTACATCGAATATGGTCCGATCCCGGTGAGATCGTCGATCTCGAAAGCGGTGATCGTGCCATCGCGTTTGACGCCGACCCGGGCCTTGCAGCGATGATCGCGCGCGTGGATGTCGGTATTGAAGCTTTCGAAGCGGTCGGCCACGAACTTGATCGGTCGCCGCAGCATTTTCGACAACGCGTAGGTTGCCATCTCGTCGGCGTAGACGTGGACCTTGATACCGAACGAGCCACCGACGTCTTTGCAGATCACGCGCACCTGCGAGTCGCGCAGGCCCAGATGCAGCGCCGCGATGTTCTGGACCATATGCGGCGCCTGGGTGCCCTGGTAGACGGTGAGCCTTGCCTCGGCCGCATTCCAATCGGCGACGACCGCGCGCGGTTCCAGCGTGACACCCG
>Ga0070709_10001922_pt1 | contig 11290 bp, 11 predicted proteins | sample LARL51metaG_FD_65449 | JGI IMG/M metagenome (GOLD analysis project Ga0070709, IMG submission 65449) | Corn, switchgrass and miscanthus rhizosphere microbial communities from Kellogg Biological Station, Michigan, USA - LAR L5-1 metaG | ecosystem: Host-associated > Plants > Roots > Rhizosphere ...
TGGCGCTGCTCACGCTCTCGCCGGCCAAAATCGACGTGAGCTATTACCAGTATCCGAGTTGGGACCAGGAATTCACGCCGCCGACGGTGGATACACCGCAATTGCTGATGAGCGAGACCATCCTGCCGTCGCCGCCGGCCGGGGTTTAGCAGCGCGCGGTCGTCGTCAGGCCGCGCGCTTGAGCGTCTCGGCAAGCCCGGCAAACAACCCGCGCCCGTCGGTCGAGCCGAGTGCTGCTTCCACGTGGTTTTCCGGGTGCGGCATCATGCCGAGCACATTGCCGCGCTCGTTGACGATGCCGGCGATGGCGTTGAGGGCGCCGTTGTGGTTCCAGTTCGGGTCGATCATGCCGTCGGGCGAGGCGTAGCGGAAGATCACCCGCCCCTCGCCTTCCAGGCGCGCGATGGTCTCGCCGTCGGCGATGTAGTTGCCCTCGCCGTGCGCGACCGGCACGCGGATCACCTGGCCGGCGTTGTAGCCGCGCGTGAACGGCGTGTCGGAGCGCTCGACGCGCAGATAGACGTCGCGGCAGATGAAGCGCAGGTTTTCGTTGCGCATCAACACGCCCGGCAACAGGCCGGCTTCGCAGGCGATCTGGAAACCGTTGCAGACCGCCAGCACCAGTCCGCCTTTGGCGGCGAAGGCGCGCACCGCGTCCATCACCGGCGCGCGCGCCGCGATGGCGCCGCAGCGCAGGTAGTCGCCGTAGGAAAAGCCGCCCGGGATCACCACCAGATCGGTGCCGGCTGGCAGTTCGCGCTCGCCGTGCCAAACCATCGCCGGTTCATGACCGCAGGTCATGTTTATGGCCCGCGCCATATCGCGCTCCCGATTGATCCCGGGGAAGATGAGGACGGCTGCCTTCATCCCACCACGTCCACCTTGTAATTTTCGATCACGGTATTGGCCAAAAGCTTGTCGGCGGCCTGCTTGAGCAACACCTCGGCCTTGGCCTTGTCGGCGCTTTCAAGCTCGATGTCGAAAACCTTGCCCTGACGCACCGCGGTCACGCCCTGCAGACCAAGCGCGCGTAACGCACCTTCCACGGCCTTGCCTTGCGGGTCGAGAATGCCGGATTTCAAGGTGACGGTGACACGGGCTTTCATGGCCGAATCCAGTTGCCCTTAGCGGTTAACATCCTTCGCCGCGCGTCTCAATGCAGCCTTCGCTTGTGTGTCGAATCGGCAACAGCGCGCCAGATATTGCTTGGTATAGTTCGAATCCGCCGGGTAATTTTGGGCCTTTGCACAGACTTGCGCGTTACTGGGTCACGGTATTTCGGGGAGGCTCCCGTGAAACATCTTCTATCCGCGACCGTCGCCATGTTCCTCGCGAGCGCGCTCGCCGCGCAGGCCGCCGATCTGCCGCCCCAGCTGGCCCCCATGCCGGTCAAGGCCGTCCCCGTCACGACCTATGACTGGAGCGGTTTTTACGTCGGCGGCTACTGGGGCACCGCCATTACGCAGTCGCGCGCGGCCACCGGGACGACACCGGGCACCGTCGAGCTTAACGACGACGGCCTCACCGGCGGATTGACCGTGGGCTACAACTGGCAGATTGCGCCCAATTGGCTGATCGGCGCCGAGGCGGATTTCGGTCTGCTGCGCACCGACCGCAGCTTCACCGAATTCAACGACGTCCCGCTTGTCGGCGTGAAGACTGACTGGCTGGCGACCTTGCGCGGGCGCGTCGGCTACGTGACCGGGCCCTCGCTGATCTACGTCACCGGCGGCGCCGCGGCGCTGCACGGCACCGAAAGCTTCGGGACCAACCCTGGCCTTTCCACCAACCGATTCACGAATTGGGGCTGGACCGCCGGCGGCGGCATCGAGAGCAAGCTATCGCGCAACTGGTCGTCGAAGACCGAATATCTCTATGTCGATGCCGGCACCGGCGACGGCTTCCCGGTGAATTTCGGGCCGGAGAACGCGCGCTTCCATCATCAAGTTCATGTGCTCAAAACCGGGCTGAACTACAAGTTCGACGGCGGCCCGTTCGACGGCCTGCCCTTCTTCCGCGCGCCGCTGTCGTCGCCGTTGCGCTGGGCCGGCCTCTATGCCGGCGTGAATGCCGGCGGCGGACTGTCGCGCGTGCATTTGCCGAACAGCTTTTACGGCGTTCCGCAGAACGAGCTCGACGTGAACGGTGCTGGTTTCACGGGCGGCGCCCAGCTCGGCTACAACTTCCTTGTGTTCTCGAATTGGCTGGCGGGCGTCGAAGGTGACTTCAACTACCTCGGCATCAACCATTCTTATACCGACTGGAACAACACCGCCGGGGGAATTCTGGTGCAGCCGAGCCTGCGTACCTCTTGGTACAGCACGCTGCGCGGCCGCATCGGCTCCTCGACCGGACCGGCCTTCATGTACATCACCGGCGGCGCGGCTTTCGTGAACGTCGAGAACAGCATCGTCGCTTTCGGCGTGCCAGCCTCAACGCGCACGACGCGCTCGGGCTGGACTCTCGGCGGCGGCATCGAGACCGAGCTCGATGCGCGCTGGTCGGTGCGGCTGGAATACCTCTATATCGACGTCGGCACCGAGCGCGTCACCGGCGTCAACGGCTTCTCCGATTTCGACAACCGCTTCCAGATCGTGCGCGCCGGCCTGAACTACAAGTTCGGCGATCTGTTCGCCATGCGCTGAGCGAGCAAGGTCGCGGCAACGAAAAAGCCCCGGGCGAGAAACCCGGGGCTTTGAATTTTGAACGCTCCCGCGCGAGGCTCAGCCCTTGACCAGCACCGGACCGGTGCCCTGCGGGCGCTCGCCCTCGCTCATGATGCCGAGGCGCTTGGCAACTTCGGTGTAAGCCTCGACCAGCCCGCCGAGATCGCGGCGGAAGCGGTCTTTGTCGAGCTTGTCGTTGGTCTTGATGTCCCACAGCCGGCACGAGTCGGGCGAGATCTCGTCGGCCACGACGATGCGCATCACGTCGTTTTCCCATAGCCGGCCGGTTTCCATCTTGAAGTCGACCAGCCGGATGCCGACGCCGAGGAACAGGCCCGACAGGAAATCGTTGACGCGGATCGCCAGCGCCATGATGTCGTCGATCTCCTGCGGCGAAGCCCAGCCGAAGGCGGTGATGTGCTCCTCCGACACCATCGGATCGTTGAGCTTGTCGTTCTTGTAATAGAACTCGATGATCGAGCGCGGCAACTGCGTGCCTTCCTCGATGCCGAGTCGCTGCGCCAGCGAGCCGGCTGCGACGTTGCGCACCACGACCTCGAGCGGGATGATTTCCACCTCGCGGATCAACTGCTCGCGCATGTTGAGCCGGCGGATGAAGTGGGTTGGCACGCCGATGTCGTTGAGGTGCTGGAACACGTATTCAGAGATGCGGTTGTTGAGGACGCCCTTGCCCTCGATCACCTCGTGCTTCTTGGCATTGAAGGCGGTGGCGTCGTCCTTGAAATGCTGAATTAGCGTTCCCGGCTCTGGCCCTTCGTAAAGGACCTTGGCCTTGCCCTCGTAAATGCGACGGCGGCGGCTCATGGGCGTGTACCGTGGTTTGTGAAAGTCCATCGGATGCCGTGGCTCCTGTTTCTAGAAATTTCAGATCCGCGGCGGCGGACCGGACGCTCACGCATGCGCGTCAAATTGTCCGGGCACGAGTCGAACCTAGCCGATCAAATGAGGCAGCACAATCGACCCCGGCTCACGTTTTCCACTTCGCATTTTCGCCGCAATGACGCGGGCGATGTTGCCTTGACCCTCCCCCGGCGATATGCAAGGCGACAGGTAACAGCGGTGCGCCGAGCGCGCCGGCAAGCCAACGAGGGGCGCATGACGACTTTCGACAAGCGCGAGGAAGGCTTCGAGAAGAAATTCGCGCATGACGAGGAACTCAAGTTCAAGGCGGTCGCCCGGCGCAACAAGCTGGTCGGCCTCTGGGCGGCCGGCGAATTGGGCAAGAGTGGCCCCGATGCCGATGCCTACGCCAAGGAAGTCGTGATGGCCGATTTCGAGGCCGCCGGCGAAGGCGACGTGGTCGGCAAGCTGGTAAAAGACCTCGCCGGCAAGGCGACCGAACCGCAGATCCGCGCCAAGATGAACGAATTGCTGGCGCAGGCCATCGAGCAGGTCAAGAAGAGCGGCTGACGTGGCCTTTGCGCTCGCCCGCTCGCTGCGCACCGGCGAGACCGTCTATTGCGGATGGTGCGCGCTGGGCGCGCCGGTGATCGCCGAGTGGACGGCGCGCGAAGGCTTCGAGGCCGTCAACATCGATCAGCAGCACGGGCAATGGGACATGGCGGCGACCTTCGCCGCCATCGCCGCGTTGCGCCATGCCGGCGCCGCGCCGGTCGTGCGCATTCCGCTGGGCGATTTCGCGGTGGCGAGCCGCGTCCTCGACGCCGGCGCCGAAGCCATCATCGCGCCGATGATCAATTCCGCCGCCGACGCGCGCGCCTTCGTCGCGGCTACGAAATATCCTCCGCTCGGCGAGCGCAGCTGGGGACCGAACCGCGCGCTGGCTTTGCAAGGCCGCGCGAGCACACCGGAGTATTTGCGCGAGGCCAACGAAGGCACGCTGACGCTGGCGATGATCGAGACCAAGGCCGCGCTCGCCAACGTCGAAGCCATCGCCGCAACCCCCGGGCTCGACGCGCTGTTCATCGGCCCCTACGACCTCGCCATTGCGCTCAGCGACGGTGCGGCGCAGGACATCACCGCGCCCGCGGTCGACCAGGCAATCGACGCCATCTGCGCCGCCGCCAAGAAGGCCGGCAAGATTCCGGGCATCTACTGCAAGGATGCTGCGCGCGCGCTCGCCATGAAGAAACGCGGCTTTCGCTTTCTCGCCGTCGGCAGCGATCTCGGCTTTCTCAAGGACGGCATCGCCGCACAACTCTCGGTGCTGAAGCGCTGACTATTTCGAAAGTCAAAACTGCCGTCGGCGCTGAAGCCTTCGTTCTGCGGCGAGCCTTGCCCAAAGTGTCGGCTTTACGCTTTGTCAGCCATGCCTGGGAGCGCGGCGGCGATATCATCCAGCGCCTGTGCTGTTTGTGTGGCGGCCGCCTCCGCGGCGATTGTGACAATGCTGTAACCGCGCTCGGTCAAATACGCGCGTTTTTCGGCGCGGCTTGCCGCCGCCTCGCCGCTTTCTGAAGCCGGCGCTAGCTCGACGACGCATTTGAGCGCAAACGACACGAAATCCACGATATGCGGGCCGATCGGCACCTGCCGCTTGAAGCCACGCCCGGCCAGACGCCGGTCGTTGGTAAGCGCGTCCCAAAGCACACGTTCTGCTTCGGTCGGATTGCGCCGCAATAGCCGCGCCAGCCCGCGCGCCGGCCCGCGCCCGCTTGGTTCCCCGCCGGCGCCATGCTCGGCGATCAACCTGCGCAACTGCTTGGCTTCTTCGCCGTCGAGCACGCCGCCGCGTGCGGGACCCTTGCGGCCGAATACCAGCGCGGTGACGACGCCGTGCAGCGTGCGGATGTCCTGTTGCGACGGCGCCATGCGCTGGAAGATATTGCGCAAGTTGATGCTCATGGTGGCGCGCTTTTCCTCCGGCCGGAAGAATTCGGCCTTCTCCAATTCGCGCTCGAGATCGGCAAAAAAGGCGTCGAGCTGCTGCTTGGTAGCCGGCGGCGAGCGCTCCGGCATGGCGAAGGGCAACCCGCCGTGCACGTGCTTGAACCACTCGTAGCCGACGATCACCACCGCCTGTGCCAGATTAAGCGAGGCAAACGCCGGGTTGACCGGCAGCGTGATGATGCGGTCGGCAAGCGCGACCTCGCCGTTCTCCAGCCCGTTGCGCTCGCGCCCAAACACCAGCGCCACGTTCTCGCCGGCGGCCACCCGCGGCGCCATCTCGGCGGCGGCGGCATCGGCGGCGATCACTGGCTTGGCCTGGTCGTGGTTGCGCGCGGTGGTCGCCAGCACGAAGGAGCAGTCGCCGATTGCCGCTTGCAGGCTGTCATACAGCACGGCCGCCTCCAGCACGCGGTCGGCGCCGGCCGCCATCACGCGCGCCTTTTCATTCGGCCAGCCTCGCACCGGCTTGACCAGGCGCAGGCGCGACAGGCCAAAATTAGCCATGGCGCGGGCGGCAGCCCCGATGTTTTCGCCGAGCTGCGGCTCAACCAATACGATGATCGGCGCCGGCGTCGAGAGCCAGCGTTTGGTTTTGTCAGTGCCGGCGCCCGGCATGGTGACCTCCGCGCGCGCGGGTATAGCCGCCGGCAACCGGGCCGCAAAGAAGAGAAAAGGCGGCTTTCACCGCCCGGTTCGGGATGCTATAGGGGCGCGCGCCGGCTTGAGCCGGTCCCTCCCGTTCGTACAATTTCACAAGGTTTGCTCCGCAATGGCGAAGATCAAAGTGGCCAACCCCGTCGTCGAGATGGACGGCGACGAGATGACCCGCATCATTTGGCAGCTCATCAAAGACAAGCTCATTCATCCTTATCTCGACATCGACCTCCTCTACTACGATCTTTCGGTCGAGAAGCGCGACGAAACCGACGACCAGATCACCGTCGACGCCGCCGAAATGACCAAGAAGGTCGGCGTGGCGGTGAAATGCGCCACCATCACGCCCGACGAGGCGCGCGTGAAGGAATTCAACCTCAAGAAGATGTGGCGATCGCCCAACGGCACCATCCGCAACATCATCGGCGGCGTGATCTTCCGCGAGCCGATCATCTGCAAGAACGTGCCGCGCCTGGTGCCGGGCTGGACGCAGCCGATCGTGATCGGCCGCCACGCCTATGGCGACCAGTACCGCGCGACCGACATCAAGGTGCCGGCCAAAGCCAAGCTGACGCTTTCCTACGTCGGGCCCGAGGGCAACAAAGTCGAGCACGAAGTGTTCGAGTTTCCCAGCGCCGGCGTCGCGCTGTCGATGTACAACCTCGACGACTCGATCCGCGACTTCGCCATGGCCTCGTTCAATTACGGCCTGTCGCGAGGCTATCCAGTCTATCTCTCGACCAAAAATACCATCCTGAAAGTCTATGACGGCCGCTTCAAGGACATCTTCCAGGAGGTGTTCGACAGTCAGTTCAAGGCCAAGTTCGCCGAAAAGAAGCTTACTTACGAGCACCGCCTGATCGACGACATGGTGGCGGCGGCGATGAAATGGTCAGGTGGCTATCTCTGGGCCTGCAAGAACTACGACGGCGACGTGCAGTCCGACATCGTGGCGCAGGGCTTCGGCTCGCTCGGGCTGATGACCTCGGTGCTGATGACGCCGGACGGCAGGATCGTCGAGTCGGAAGCCGCGCATGGCACCGTGACGCGCCACTACCGCGAGCATCAGAAGGGCAAGGAGACCTCGACCAACTCGATCGCCTCGATCTTCGCCTGGACGCGTGGGCTCGCGCACCGCGCCAAGCTCGACAACAACGCCGCCCTGGCGAAGTTTGCGGCTACGCTGGAGAAGGTCTGCGTCGACACCGTCGAGGCCGGCTTCATGACCAAGGACCTCGCGCTGTTGGTCGGTGACCGGCAGAAGTGGCTCTCGACCACCGGCTTCCTCGACAAGGTCGACGAGAACCTGAAGAAAGCGATGGCGTGAGCCCCGCTTCCGGGGAATGATCGCTGGCGCGAGCGGCCTTGCCTGCGGCGGGCCGCGCGCCTGAAAGCGAGCGGCGTCGATGCTGGCGATCGTGACCACGCATCCGATCCAATACCAAACGCCGATCTGGCGCGCGCTCGCCGCTGACGGGCGCGTACCGTTCGAGGTCTGGTATCTCACCGATTTCGGCGTCCGGCCGAGTCGCGACCGGCAATTCGACAAGACCTTCCAGTGGGACATCGACCTGCTGTCGGGTTATCCGCACGCCTTCCTGAAGACGGCGGCCGGCGCGACGCCGGTCGATTTCTGGCGCTGCCGGCTCGCCGAAAACTTGCGCGCACGCGTGGCAAACGCCGGCGTCAAGGCGCTGTGGATTCAGGGCTGGCAAGTCGCCGGCTATTGGCAGGCCGCCCGGCAAGCCAAGGCGGCGGGCGCCGAAGTCTGGCTGCGCGCCGAGAGCAACGATCTCGCGCCGGTGCCGCTATGGAAGCGCCCGCTCAAGCGCGCAGCGCTGGGCTATCTGTTCGAGCGCATCGGCCGCTTTTTCATTATCGGGTCGGCCAACCGCCGGCTCTACCGGAATTATGGCGTGCCCGAGTCCAAACTTCTGGCCGCGCCCTACGCCGTCGACAATGCGCGCTTTGCCGCGCAGGCCGATGCCTTGCGCGGACAGCGCGCCGACATCCGCCGCGCCTGGGGCATCGCCGACGACGCCTTCTGCGTGCTGTTCTGCGGCAAGTTCATCGCCAAAAAACGACCGCTGGATTTGATCGCCGCCGCGCGCCAGGCGATTGCCAGCGGCACGAAGGTTCATTTGCTGTTTGCCGGTTCCGGCGAACTGGGCAACGCGCTGCGCGCCGCTTGCCGGGTCGCCATCGACGCCGACGAACGCGGCATCACATCGACAGACGCGGGCGCGCCGCCCGCTTCATTCACCGGCTTCCTCAACCAGAGCGAAATCTCCCGCGCCTATGTCGCCGCGGACGCATTGGTGTTGCCGAGCGATGCCGGCGAGACCTGGGGGCTGGTGGTGAACGAAGCGATGGCGAGCGGCCTGCCCTGCATCGTCAGCGAGGCCTGCGGCTGTGCCGAAGATTTGGTTGCGCCGCAATGGCGGTTTCCGCTCGACGACAGCCACGCAGTGGCGCTGAGGATCATCGCAATGAAAGCCAGCGGCGCCGGCACCCAAAAAACGCTGCCCACAATCGCCGACACCGTCGCCGCCGTCGCGCAAGCCTATACAGCGCTGTCCGCGCGCCAATAACCGCTACTCGATCTCCTCGGTCACGATGTCGCCCTTGTCGGTCACGCCCTCGCGCCCGACGCGTTTTTCCACCACGTCCTTGATGCGCTCGGCGATGCGCGGATCGCGCTGCATCAGCGCGTGCAAATCCTGCGCGTCGAGCGCCAGCAAATTGACGCGCGTCAGCGCGGTGGCGGTGGCCGAGCGGCGCGCACGGCGCAGCACCGCCACCTCGCCGAAGAAATGCCCAACCCCGAGCCGCATGTGTTCGTGTCTGAGCGCGAGCTCGACCTCGCCGGCGGCGATGAAATACATCGAATGCGCCGGATCGCCGGCCCGTACGATCACCTGGCCGGCTTCCGCCACCTGCGCGCGCAACAGCTCCATGATGTCGGAAATCTCGCCGGCATCGAGCCCGGCGAACAAGGGCACGCGCGCGATCATGCCCCAGGTGACGATGAAGTCGCGGCGGTGGATCTGGTCGGCAAAGGCGGTGGCGATGATGCCGACCGGCAGCGCCATCATGATCAGGCCGAGGAAGATGGTGGCGGTCGCGATTAGCTTGCCGAGGGCGGTCACCGGCACCACGTCGCCGTAGCCGATCGTGCCGATGGTGACGATCGACCACCACAACGCGTCGGGGATGGTGCCGAGTTTGTCCGGCTGCACCTTGCCCTCGGCGAGATGCATCAAGGCCGCGGCAACCAGCGCGCTGCCGAGCGCCACCACCAGGCAGCCGAACAGCGCGCGCCGCTCGCGGTAGAGCACGTCGAGCAGCGAGCGCATGGCCGGCGAATAGCGCGTGATCTTGAAGAAGCGCACGACGCGGAACACCAAGAGCACGCGCAAGTCGGCCGGCAGCACGAAGGCGAACCAGAACGGCAGCACGGCGATGAGATCGACGATGCCGGCGGGGCTAAGCGCGTACTTCAAGCGCGAGCGCAGCGGCGACAGATGGCGGTGCGGCCCGTGTTCCACCGCCGACCACAGCCGCAGCAGATATTCTGCGGTGAACACCACCAGCGATACATATTCGACCAGGTCGAACAGTCTGACGTATCGCTGCTCGATGGCCGGTATCGATTCGAGCGCGACCGCGATCAGATTGACGATGATGAGCGCGACCAGCAACCGGTCGACCCAAACGCTCGCGTGCTCGCCGACCGGACCCTGCTCGAGCACTTGGTAGACGCGCCGGCGCCAGTCTTTGTGGTGTGCCATGCGGCCCCATGCCTTCGCAGGAATCGGGTGGGATACTAGTACAATGCCGCGTTGCCGGGTTGCGCTCGATCAAAGGGGGATTGATGCGCCTCAGTACAATCGCACCGCGTAGATCGGCGGCAGATGGGCGTTGATCAGCCGCCAGCTCTCGCCGGCATCATCGCTCGCCCACAGGCCGCCCGTGGTCGAGCCCATGGCGAGCCGGACGCCGGTCTCGTCGACGTCGAGGGCATGGCGGTAGATCAGGTCGTAGGCGTCCTGTTGCGGCAGACCCTGGCGGAAAGTCTGCCAGGTCTTGCCGCCGTCCAGCGTGCGAGTCACGGCGAGCGCGCCGTCGCGCGGCAGCCGCATCTCGTCCTTGACCGCGGGCACGAACCAGGCGGTGCCGGCTTGGCGCGGATGCGCCGCGACCGCGAAGCCGAAATCGTCGCCGGACGGCTTGAGTTGCGTCCACGTAACGCCGGCGTCGCTCGAGCGGAAGATGCCGCAGTGGTGCTGCATCCACATGACGTCCGGGGCCTCAACGCAGCGCACCACGCGGTGCGGATCCTGCGTTTCCTTCTGGCCGGCCAGCTCGGGCGGCATATAGGCCGCGACCAGCCCCTCGCCTTGCAGCGACCAGCTGGCGCCGGCGTCGCGCGTATCCCAGACGCCGCCGCAGGAGATCGCGACCACCACGCGCTTGGGATCGCGCGGATCGGGCGAGATCGAATGGATGCCGGCGTCGTCATAGCCGCCGCCGAACCATTTCTCGCGCTCGGGCACGTTCCACAGCGCGCTGACCTGGTGCCAGCTTTCGCCGCGGTCGTCGGAGCGGAACAGCCCGGCCGGCAGCGCGCCCGCCCACAGCGTACCTTTTTCATCGGCGCCGCCGGTCTCCAGCGTCCACACCTGGAACAGCGCCGGCGCGCCGGCGGCGTCGGCCGCAAAGGCCGGCGCCGGCAACTCGGTCCATGTGCGCCCGCCGTCGTCGGAGCGATGCAGCTTGCTGCCGAAATGGCCGTGCTTGAGCACGGCATAGAGCGCGCCGTCGCGGCGGTCGTGCAGCGCCGCGGTCACCGGCACGCCGGCGAAATCGGTGCGCGCGAGCGACCAGCCGCCGTTTTTGCGCGCGAACGAGATGAGGCCCTTGCGCGTCGCCACCAGCATGCGGTCACTCATGGATCAACCTCCGGAAAGTGCTTGCATGACATAGAGCGTGGAATCCTTGCCGATGGCGTGGCCGAGCGCGGCCTGCTGCGGCAACCGCCTGCCGTCGGCAAAGATGCAAACGTGCTTGCGCAGGCGGCCCTGCTCGTCGACGACGTA
>Ga0070709_10001923_pt1 | contig 11290 bp, 9 predicted proteins | sample LARL51metaG_FD_65449 | JGI IMG/M metagenome (GOLD analysis project Ga0070709, IMG submission 65449) | Corn, switchgrass and miscanthus rhizosphere microbial communities from Kellogg Biological Station, Michigan, USA - LAR L5-1 metaG | ecosystem: Host-associated > Plants > Roots > Rhizosphere ...
ATGTTCGGCGAGTTCCGGGAGCTGCATGGCGACCGCAGCTACGCCGACGACCCGGCGATCATCGGCGGGCTCGCGCGCTTCAACGGCATTCCGTGCATGGTGCTCGGACAGCAGAAGGGCCGCGACACCAAGGAGAAGATCTACCGCAATTTCGGCATGCCGCGCCCCGAGGGTTATCGCAAGGCGCTGCGCCTCATGAAGCTCGCGGAAAAGTTCGGATTGCCGCTGTTCACGTTCGTCGACACGCCGGGCGCGTATCCCGGCATCGGCGCCGAGGAGCGCGGGCAGTCCGAGGCAATCGGGCGCAACCTGTACGAAATGGCGGGGCTTCGCATCCCGATCATCGCGACGGTCATCGGCGAAGGCGGCTCCGGCGGCGCGCTCGCCATCGCGGTGGGCGATCTCACGTTCATGCTGCAGTACGCGACCTATTCGGTGATCTCGCCCGAGGGCTGCGCCTCCATTCTCTGGAAATCGCCCGAGCATGCGTCGCAAGCCGCCGAAACGCTCGGCATCACCGCCGTGCGCCTGAAGCAACTGGGATTGATCGACAAGGTCGTGAACGAGCCCCTCGGCGGCGCGCATCGCGACCACGCGGCGATCATGGTCACGTTGAAGAAAGCGCTGACCGAAGCGCTGCGCCAGTTGCAGGAGCAGACGATCGAGGGTTTGCTCGAGGCGCGCGAAGACAAGATCCTCGCCTATGGCCGATTCAAGGAGATCCCGGCCGGCTGAGTCGCCGACGCGCCCCGATCTCCGGGCGGCCGTCGCGAATCTGCTCGCGCAGGCGTTGCCGGACGGCGGGCGCATCGGCGTTGCGCTGTCTGGCGGTCGCGATTCCGTCGCGCTGTTCGACGCGACGGCAAGCGTCGCCGCCGCCGCGCGCTGCGAGGTCGCCGCCTTGCATGTCCATCATGGGCTGTCGGGCAACGCCGGCGCCTGGTCGAGCTTCTGCGCCGCGTTGTGTGCGGCGCACGGAGTTGCTTACGCGACATGCGAGGTGCGTATTGCGCGCGGCACGCGCATCGGCATCGAGGCTGCTGCGCGAGCGGCGCGTTACGAGGCGCTCGAAGCGCTCGCGCGCGAGCACTGCGCATCCGCGGTGCTGCTGGCGCATCACGCCGACGACCAGGCCGAGACGCTATTGCTGCAACTGTTGCGCGGCGCCGGCCCGCGCGGCCTCGCCGCCATGCCGTCGGCGCGGCTCGTGCGCGGCATCCGGTGGCTGCGTCCGTTTCTCGCCGTTTCGCGCGCATCGCTCGACGCTTACCTCGCGCTGCATCGCCTGAACTACGTCGACGACGAAAGCAATGCCGACCATCGCCATCGCCGCAATGCGCTTCGCGCGAATCTCGTTCCGGCGCTCCGGACGATCGCGCCAGGCTATCCCGGCGTACTGGTGCGCGCGGCCGGCCACCAGGCGGAAGCGGCTGCGCTGCTCGACGAACTCGCCCGGATCGACGCGGGACCCGCTTTCGACGGCAGCACGCTCGACCGCGCCGCGCTTCGCGCACTCGACGCGCCGCGCGCGCGCAATCTGTTGCGCTGGTTCCTGCGCCAGCAGGAGGCGCGTGCGCCGTCGTCCGCGCGGCTTGCCGACATGCTGCGGCAACTGACGACAGCGCGCGACGACAGCCACCTCTCCATTGCGCAAGGCGACGTCGAACTCGGCCTGCATCGTGGTCGCATCATCCTGCATCGTCCGGCATCGCCGCGCTACGTGCGCGAGTGGGATGGCATGTCCGCCGTCGAACTGCCGCACGGCACGCTGGTCTTCGCGCCGGCGCGGGGCGAAGGGATCGCCGCGCGCCGCCTTGCCTCGGCGTGCGTCACCATCCGCGCCGGCGCACCGGGTGAACGGCTGCGGCTGCCCGGTCGCGCATCGGCACGTCACGTCGCCGACCTGCTGCGCGAGGCCGGCATTCCCGAATGGAATCGCACCGGATTGCCGCGCGTCTACTGTGATGAAGCGCTGGCCGCGGTGGCGTGCGCGGGTGTCGATGCGCGGTTCGCCGCGGCGCGCGACGAGCCCGCGTTCGCGCTCGATTGGCGACCGCGGGGAGGCGAAGATTGACCACCGACCCCCGGCGTCCGAACGCTGTCCTCGGACATCGTTCGCGTGTTAGAATTTTGAATTTGCTCGCTTTTATCTTGTCGGAGTCGAAATATGGCGGTTGAGCGTACCCTTTCGATCATCAAACCCGATGCCGTGGCGAAAAACGCCATCGGCGACATCTACAGCCGGTTCGAAAAAGCCGGGCTGAAGATCGCCGCCGCGCGCATGGTCTGGCTGTCCCGAAGGGATGCGGAAGGCTTCTACGCCGTGCACCGGGAGCGTCCGTTCTTCCGCGACCTGGTCGAATTCATGACCACGGGCCCGGTGATGATCCAGGTCCTCGAAGGCGAAAACGCGATCGCCAGGAATCGCGAGCTCATGGGTGCGACCGATCCCGCGAAGGCGGCGCCCGGCACCATTCGCGCCGACCTCGCGCAATCGATCGACGCGAACGCTGTCCATGGGTCCGATGGGCCCGAAACCGCCGCATTGGAAATTGCCTACTTCTTCCCGTCGCAGAGCGTCTACGACCGATGAGGGAAGTCAGGGGCGTGAACGGGCCCTGATGCCGTACCCGATGCAGAACCTGCTCGATCTCGATCCCGCAAGCCTCGCCCACTGGTTGGCCGAACGCGGCGAAAAGCCGTTTCGCGCGCGACAGGTCTCGCGCTGGGTTCACCAGCGCTACGCCGCCGACGTCGCGTCGATGACCGATCTCGCGAAGTCGCTGCGCACGTCACTTGCCGGTGATGCCGAAATTCGTGCGCCGGGTGTGCTGCGCGACACGACCGCGAGTGACGGCACGCGCAAATGGCTGCTCGATGCCGGCAACGGCAACGCGGTCGAAGCGGTCTACATTCCCGAAGACGACCGCGGCACGCTGTGCATATCGTCGCAGGCCGGATGCGCGCTCGACTGCGCGTTCTGCTCGACCGGCAGGCAGGGCTTCAACCGCAACCTCACGACCGGCGAAATCGTCGGCCAGCTGTGGCACGCGAATCGCACGCTTGTTGCTGATGGATACGCTGCGCCGTGGGTAGCAGCGGGACGAGCGCCGATCACGAACGTCGTCATGATGGGCATGGGTGAGCCGCTCGCCAATTTCGACAACGTCGTTCCCGCGCTGCGGCTCTTCCTGGACGACAACGCATACGGCCTGTCGCGCCGGCGCGTCACGTTGTCGACGTCGGGACTCGTGCCCTGGATCGATCGGCTGCGCGACGAATGCCCGGTGGCGCTCGCCGTATCGCTGCATGCGCCCGACGATGCGCTGCGCGACCGCCTCGTGCCGATCAATCGCAGGCATCCGCTGTCGACGCTGATGGCCGCGTGCCTGCGCTACCTCGACCGCGCGCCGCGTGATTTCCTGACATTCGAATACGTGATGCTCGACGGCGTCAACGATCAGCCCGCGCACGCGGCCGCGCTGATCGCGCTCGTGCGCGACGTGCCGTGCAAGCTCAACCTCATCCCGTTCAATCCCTTCCCCGGCAGCGGCTTCACGACGAGTCCGCGCGAGCGCATCCGCGGCTTCGCGCATGCATTGCAGGATGCCGGAATCGTGGCGACAATCCGCAAGACGCGCGGTCAGGACATCGATGCGGCCTGCGGCCAGCTCGCCGGGCAGGTAAACGACCGCACGAAGCATCGGCTCGCCACACGCATTCCGCTCGCGGTCGCGCGCTGAAAGCCCCTCACTCGGGAATTGTCCGCATGAAATGTCTTGCATGGTCCCTGCTCATCGCCGGCGCGCTCGCCGGCTGCGCGTCGAAGCCCGCAACCCCGGTGCAGCCGACGCCGGCCGAACAGCCGCCGGTGCAGGCCCAGCATGCGACACCGCTGCAGCGAGCGCAGATCCGCACCGAGCTTGCCGCCGGCTATTACCAGCGCGGCCAGATGGATGTCGCGCTCGAGGAGCTCGGCACGGCGAAGTCGCTCGACCCGACGTACCCGAAGCTCTACGACATTTACGGCCTCGTCTACGCGATGCTGGGCGAGCGCGCGAAGGCCGAGGAAAATTTCCGGCAGGGCCTGGCGCTCGCGCCCAACGACTCCGAAATTCGCGAGAACTGGGGCGCGTACCTCTGCGGAACCGGCCGGGCCCGCGAGGCGATCCCCGAATTCGAGCAGGTGCTGAAAGACCCGCTGTACAAGACGCCGGAGATTGCGCTGATCAACGCAGGCAAGTGCAGCGCGGAGATCGGTCAGACGAAAGAGGCCGAGGACTACCTGCGGCGGGCGCTCGGCGCGTCGCCCGGCAATCCGATCGCCGCGTACAACCTCGCGCTGCTCGCGTATCACGAGTCGCGCGTCGGCGAAGCGCGCGCATGGATGCGACCCGTGATGCAGCAGCCATCGCCCCCCGCTGAAGCGCTCTATCTCGGCGTCTGCATCGAGCGCAAGCAGGGCGATCGCGAGGCTGCGCGATCGTACGAGTCGCAGTTGCGCAACCGCTGGCCCAACTCGCCGGAAGCGAAGGCCATCGCCGGCGGAGAATGCCGGTGACCAACACCATCGACAGCGAAACGACGCCGGCCAGCGCCGGACCCCGCCAGACGACGGCCGGCTCGAAACTGAAGGCCGCGCGCGAAGCGGCGGGACTGTCGCTCGACGCGGTGGCCCAGCAACTGAAGCTCGCGCCGAGGCAGGTGAAAGCGCTCGAAGACGACGATTGGCAGCGCCTCCCGGGCCGCACGTTCGCACGCGGTTTTGCGCGCAACTACGCGCGGTTCGTGCGGCTCGATCCCGACGCGGTGCTGGCGCTGCTTCCCGGGCCCGACACCACGCCTGCGCTCGAGCGACCGGCGCTCGCGGCGTCGCGCCGTCCGATGGGGGAAATCCCGATCGAGCGCGTTTCGAAGCCCTCGATGCTGCGGTGGCTGATTCCGCTTCTGCTCGTCGGCGTCGTCGCCGCCATCGCGTACTACGAGTTTTCGCGCTCGAAGCTGCGCTTGCTTCCCGACATGATGTCGTCAGCCGTGTCGCATCGGTCGGCCGATTCGCCGGCGACGCCGCCCCCGGCGGCCAGGACAACGCCTTCAACGTCGGGCACCGCCACGACGGTCCTGCCCAATCCGATGGCGGGCGCCACGATCGCGCCGCCCGCGGCGAGCGCACCGAAGGACAGCGCCATGGCGCAGCCTGCGCCGGCCACCGCCGGCGCACCCGGTGCCGGCGCGGCGACCGTTGGCGCACCGGCACCCGAAGCATCGCTCGTCCTGAAGTTCCGGGGCACGTCGTGGGTCGAAGTCAAGGACGCGAATGGGCGCGTCGTCGTGCAGATGACGGGCGGCACGGGCATGACGCAGACGGTTTCCGCCGTGCCGCCGATCGAGCTCGCGCTCGGCAATGCGCCCGATGTCGACGTCACCTTCCGCGGCCAGCCGCTCGACCTTTCGCCGTACGTCCGAGGCGGCGTCGCGCGCGTGGCGCTGAGATGAACTCAAGATGAGCGGGATCGAGCAAGCCGTGATCGCGCGGCGCGCGAGCCGCGGCGTCGATGTCGGCGGCGTGCGCGTCGGCGCCGGCGCGCCGATCGTCGTCCAGTCGATGACGAACACCGATACCGCCGATGTCGCCGCAACGGTCGCGCAGGTCGCAGCACTCGCCCATGCCGGCTCCGAGCTCGTGCGCGTGACGATCAACACGTCGGAAGCGGCGGCTGCGCTGCCGGAAATCCGGCGCCGGCTCGACGACGCGGGCTGCGCGGTGCCGCTGATCGGCGATTTCCATTACAACGGGCACAAGCTTCTGACGGAGCATCCCGCATGCGCGCGCGCGCTCGCCAAATACCGGATCAATCCCGGCAACGTCGGCAAGGGCGCCAAGCGCGATTCGCAGTTCGCGACACTGATCGAGCTTGCAATCGACTACGGCAAGCCGGTGCGCATCGGCGTCAACTGGGGCAGCCTCGACCAGGCGCTGCTCGCGCGGATGATGGACGAGAACGCGCGCGCAGCCGAGCCTGCCGATGCCGGCGCCGTCATGCGTGAAGCGCTCATCACGTCGGCGCTCGACAGCGCCGCCGATGCCGAGTCGCTGGGCCTGCCGGTCGACCGGATCATCCTGTCGTGCAAGGTCTCGAACGTGCAGGACCTGATCGCCGTCTACTCGGAACTCGCGCGGCGCTGCGATTACGCGCTGCACCTCGGTCTCACCGAGGCGGGGATGGGCAGCAAGGGCATCGTCGCGTCCACCGCGGCGATGGCGGTGCTGCTGCAGCAGGGCATCGGCGATACGCTGCGCGTGTCGCTCACGCCCGAACCCAATGGCGAGCGCACGCGTGAAGTGATCGTCGCGCAGGAGCTGCTGCAGACGATGGGACTGCGCTCGTTCACGCCGATGGTCACCGCGTGTCCCGGATGCGGGCGCACGACGAGCAGCTATTTCCAGGAGCTCGCCGACCGCATCCAGACGTTCCTGCGCACGTCGATGCCGGCGTGGCGCGAGCAGTACCCCGGCGTCGAGGCGATGCACGTGGCGGTCATGGGCTGCGTCGTCAACGGACCCGGCGAGTCGAAGCTCGCCAACCTCGGCATTTCGCTGCCCGGCACCGGCGAGACGCCCGTCGCGCCCGTGTACGTCGACGGACAGAAGACCGTGACGCTGAAGGGCGAGCGGATCGCCGAGGAATTCGAGCGCATCGTGGTCGATTACGTGCGTGCGACGTATGGCGGCGAAGCGAAAGCGCCGGCACTCGTACCGCAGCACAGGACGATCGCCGTCAAGGCAGTGGCTTCAGAGCGAATCAGCGGTGCGGCTCGTCGCTGATTCGCGCTGAAACCACCGGGGAAGACGATGGCAGCGGCACTGCAGGCCGTGCGCGGCATGAACGACGTGCTTCCGGACGAGGCGGCGCTGTGGCAGCGCTTCGAGGACACGTCGCGCAATGTTTTCGAGCGCTACGGCTATCGCAACCTGCGCGTGCCCGTCGTCGAGCCGACACCGCTATTCGTGCGCGGCATCGGCGCGCACACCGACGTCGTCGAGCACGAGATGTACACGTTCGAGGACAAGCTGAACGGCGAGAGCCTGACGCTGCGGCCGGAAGCGACGGCCGGCATCGTGCGCGCGGCGATCGAGCACAGCATCCTCCACGAGCGGCCGCTGCGCGCATGGACCAGCGGTCCGATGTTCCGGCACGAGCGCCCGCAGAAGGGTCGCTATCGGCAGTTCCATCAACTCGACGTCGAGGCGCTCGGCTTCCCGGGCCCGGATGTCGACGCCGAGCAGATCGTCATGCTGGCGCGGCTCTGGCGCGCGCTCCACCTCGACGGTATCGCGCTCGCGATCAATTCGATCGGCGATGCCGACGAGCGCCGCGCGCATCGCGAGGCACTGATCGAGCACTTCGAGCGGCATGCCGACGCGCTCGATGCCGACGCGAAGCGCAGGCTGCACGCGAACCCGCTGCGCCTTCTCGACAGCAAGCATCCGGCGCTGCAGGACGTGATCATCGCGGCGCCGCGCCTCGTCGATCGCCTGGGCGACGCATCGCGCGCACATTTCGACGGCCTGCGGTCGCTGCTCGACGAAGCGCGCATCCCGTACACGGTCAATCCTCGGCTCGTGCGCGGACTCGACTACTACAATCGCACCGTTTTCGAGTGGACCACCGATGCGCTCGGCGCGCAGGGCACGGTGGCAGGCGGTGGGCGCTACGACGGATTGTTCGCGGAACTGGGCGGCAAGCCGACGCCGGCCTGCGGTTTCGCGATCGGCGTCGAGCGGATGATCCTGCTGCTCACCGCGCAGCGAAGCATCAAGCCTTCCGCTCCCGACGCCTATATCGTGCACGCGGGCGAGCGCGCGGCGGCGGTCGCGCGCCATGTCGCGGAAACGCTGCGCGATCATGGCGCAGCGGTCGTGCAGAACGCCGGCGGCGGCAGCTTCAAGTCGCAGATGAAGCGCGCCGACGCGAGCGGCGCACGCCTCGCCGTGATCATCGGCGACGACGAGGCGGCAGCCGGCACGGTGACGATCAAGCATTTGCGCGAAGGCGGCGACCAGGTTGCCGTGCCGGTGCGCGACATCGCGGCGCGCTTCGCCGCGCTCAATACATCGAAGGACGAATATGGCGTTGTATGACCTCGAAGAACAGGACCAGATCGACGATCTGAAGGCCTGGTGGACGCGATACGGCGGTACGGTCACCGTGGCACTCGTGCTCGGCTGCCTCGTGATCGCCGGCGTTCAGGGCTGGCGCTGGTACGCCGGGAAGCGTGCGGAAAACGCATCGGTGCTCTATGGCGCAGTCAGCGAAGCGGCACGCACCAGGGACACGGCGAAAGCGAAGGACGCGATCGCACAGATCACCGATCGCTACGCGTCAACCGCCTATGCGCCGCGCGCCGCGCTGCTGTACGCGAAGATGCTCTACGATGCCGGCGATCGCAACGGCGCCAAGGCGCAGTACGCGTGGGTCGTCGAGCATGCGCCGGAGGAGGAAGTGAAGGCGATCGGGCGTTATCGGCTCGCGCAGGTGCAGATCGACGACAAGCAGTACGACGCAGCGCTGGCAACGCTCGATGCGAAGCATCCGGCATCGTTCGACGGGATGTTCGCCGACCTGCGCGGCGACGCGCTCGCTGCCGCCGGACGCGTGGCCGATGCGCGAAGCGCGTACGAAAGCGCGCTCGCGAAGCTCGATGCGAAGTCGCCTTATCGCAATTTCGTGCAGGTGAAGCACGACGCACTCGGCGAACCGACGCGGCCGGCCGTCTCGTCCGCGGGATCGGGCAAGCCGGCAGGCGGCGCCGCGCCGGGTACGGCACCCGCGGCGGTGGCGAGTGAAGCAACGCCGGCGGCGCCGGCAGATCATGGAGCGGCGAAATGACGCGAACGCTGCGCAGCGTCGCATGCGCGCTACTCGCCGCAGCGACTGGCGCGGGATGCGCGAGCCTGTCGCAATCGCCGCTCACGTCATGGATGACGTCGGTACCCGTGCCCTCGTTCGCGTGGCTCACCGGCGGAAGCCACAAGCCGGGACCGTTGCCCGAGCTCGTTGCAACCGTCAACCCCCGCATCGACTGGCAACAGAGCGTGGGCAAGGCGGGACCCGGATTCGCGCCGGCGATCACGCCGTCCGCGATCTACGCCGCAGCGACCGACGGCACGCTCGTGCGCGTCGATCCGGCAACGGGACGCGTGGAGTGGAAAGTCGCGGCGGGTCACGTGTTGTCGGCAGGGCCGGGCGCGGGCGCATCGCTCGTCGTCGTCGGCACCGACAAGGGCGACGTGCTCGCGTTCGATGCGCAAGGGAAGCCGCGCTGGTCCGCGCGGGTATCGAGCGAAGTCATTGCACCGCCGCGCGTCACGGAAAGCATCGTCATCGTTTTCTCCGGCGACGGCCGCATCTACGGCCTGTCCACGAACGACGGCAAGACGGTCTGGGTCGATCCGCACGCGAATCCGCCCCTGACCGTGCGCAACGCCGCCGGCGGCGTCGTATCGCGCGGCGGGTTGTTCGTCGGCACCGCCGGCGGCCGGTTGCTCGCGATCGATGCGCAGACCGGCGCGATCGCCTGGGACGGCACCGTGGCGACGCCGAAGGGCGCGACGGAGCTCGAGCGGATCGCCGATGTGACGAGCCTGCCGTACGTCGACGACAAGGAAGCCTGCGCGGCCGCCTATCAGGGCCGCGTCGCCTGCTTCGACGTCGTGCGCGGCTCGGTCATCTGGACGCGTGACATCTCGAGCCTCGCCGGAGTCACCGCCGATGCGAATCGTCTCTATGCGGTCGACGACAAGGGCGTCGTGCAGGCTTTCGATCGCAGCAACGGCGCGTCGATCTGGAAGCAGGACGTGTTGTCGAAGCGGCGCATCGGCGGGCCGCAACTGATCGGCGACGAATTGGGCGTCGTCGACGTCGAAGGCTATCTGCATCTGCTGGCGCGCGCGGACGGCAAGTATGTGGGCCGAATCGCGACGGACGGCAGCTTCGCCACGACGCAGCCGGCGCCGCTCGCCGGCGGCATGCTGTGGCAATCGGAGAAGGGCACGCTGTTTGCCGTGTCCGCGCGCTGATTGCTCCCCACGATCGCGCTCGTCGGTCGTCCGAACGTCGGCAAGTCGACGCTCTTCAATCGGCTCACGAAAACGCGCAACGCGCTCGTCCATGATTTTCCGGGCCTCACGCGCGACCGTCATTACGGCCGCGCACGCGCGGGCGACCGTGAATTCCTCGTTGTCGATACCGGCGGCTTCGAGCCGGTCGCGACGTCGGGCATCCTCTTCGAAATGGCCAAGCAGGCGCGCGCCGCGATCGCCGAATCGGACGTCATCGTCTTCATCGTCGATGCGCGCGAAGGCATTACGCCGCAGGACCAGGCGATCGCATCGCTGCTGCGCAAATCGGGCCGCCCCATCGTCCTCGCCGTCAACAAGGCGGAAGGGCAGCCGCCCGAGCGCAGCGTCGTCGAATTCCACGAGCTGGGCTTGAGCGAGCCGCTGCCGATCTCCGCCGCGCACGGAGAAAACGTGCGCGACCTGATCGACATCGCGCTCGAGCATTGCCCTCTCCACGCCGACGTCGACGAACCGCCCGATGAAGGCGAGCGGCGGATCAAGGTCGCGGTGGTGGGGCGCCCGAACGTCGGCAAGTCCACGCTCGTCAACACGCTGCTTGGCGAAGAGCGCGTCATCGCGTTCGACGAGCCCGGCACGACGCGCGATGCGATTCACCTCGATTTCGAGCGCGGTGCGCGGCGTTATACGCTGATCGACACGGCCGGCGTGCGCCGCCGCGGCAAGGTGAACGAAACGGTGGAGAAATTCTCGGTCATCAAGACGCTGCAGGCGATCGAGGATTGCAACGTCGTGATCCTGCTGCTCGACGCGGCCGACGGCATCACCGAGCAGGATGCGCATCTTGCCGGGCACATCCTCGAGGCCGGCCGCGCGCTCGCCGTCGGCATCAACAAGTGGGACGCCGCCGATACCGAACAGCGCGCGGAAGTCAGGCGCGAGCTCGATCGCAAGCTCGCCTTCCTCGCGTTCGCCGAGCAGCACTACATTTCGGCGCGCGAAGGCCAGGGTGTCGACGCGCTGCTGCGCTCGGTGGATCACGCGTATGCGGCGGCCACCGCACGGCTGCCGACGCCGCGACTCACGCGCGCGCTGCAGCTCGCCGTGGCGCGACAGCAGCCGCCGCGTGCCGGCTACGTGCGGCCGAAGCTGCGCTATGCCCATCAGGGCGGCGTCAATCCGCCGCTCGTCATCATCCACGGCTCGGCG
>Ga0070709_10001926_pt1 | contig 11283 bp, 10 predicted proteins | sample LARL51metaG_FD_65449 | JGI IMG/M metagenome (GOLD analysis project Ga0070709, IMG submission 65449) | Corn, switchgrass and miscanthus rhizosphere microbial communities from Kellogg Biological Station, Michigan, USA - LAR L5-1 metaG | ecosystem: Host-associated > Plants > Roots > Rhizosphere ...
GCATCGAGCCAGCGAATGTAGCCGGTGACGAGGCCGATCGCCACGCCGAGCAGCGTCGACACGAGCGCGACCGCGAGGCCCACGATGAGCGACACGCGCGCGCCGTAGACGACGCGGCTGTACACGTCGCGCCCCAGCATGTCGGTGCCGAACCAATACGCTGCCGACGGCGGCCGCAGGCGCTTGATCGGCGAAACCGCTTCGGGATCGATCGTTGCAAGCCACGGCGCGAGGACCGCGACCGCGATCATGCCGGCGAGGATCGCGCCGCCGACGAGCGCCATCGGGTGACGGCGGAACGCGTCCCGAAAGCGCCGCCACGTCGGCGACACCGACTTGCCGGCAACGATCGGCGCGGCAGGAAGCGTGGTTGCCATCTCAATATCTGATGCGCGGATCGAACAGCGCATACGACAGATCGACGGCGAGATTGACCAGCACGTAGACCGCGGAAAAGATCAGCGTGACGCCCTGGATGATCGGGTAATCGCGGCGCAGGATCGCGTCGACTGTCAGCCGGCCGATGCCGGGCAGCGCGAACACGGTTTCGGTGACGATTGCGCCGCTGATCAGAAGCGCGACGCCAATGCCGATGATCGTCATCACCGGGATGGCGGCGTTCTTCAGCGCGTGGCCGATCAGCACCTCGCCGGGGGCCAGCCCCTTTGCCTGCGCGGTGCGCACGTAGTCCTGCGCGAGCACCTCGAGCATGCTGGCGCGGGTGATGCGCGTGATGAGCGCGACATAGACGGTGCCGAGCGCGATGCTGGGCAGGATCAGGTGGCGCAGCCACTCCCACGCACCGTCGCGAAAGTTGCGATAACCCTGCACGGGCAGCCAGTCGAGTTGCACCGAAAACGTGAGGATCAGGATATAGGCCAGCACGAACACCGGCACCGAGAAGCCGAGCACCGAAAACGCCATCACCGCGCGATCGAGCCACGTGCCTGCCTTGGCCGCTGCGAGAACGCCGAGCGGTAACGCCACCACGATCGACACGACGAGCGTGCAAAGCGTCAGCGACACGGTGGGCTCGATGCGCTGGCCGATCAACTGGGTGACCGGCAGATTGGTGAAGATCGACGTGCCGAGATCGCCATGCGCGAGCGCTGCGACCCAGCGGCCGAACTGCACGACGAACGGATCGTCGAGACCGAGCCGCTCGTGAATGCGATGGATGTCCTCGTCGGTGGCGATGTCCCCGGCAATGACGGCGGCGGGATCGCCGGGCGTCAGATACAGCAGCGAGAACACGACGAACGCCACGACCGCCATGACGACGACGGTCGAGAGCAGGCGACGGATGACGTACGCGATCATCCGTCGTCAGGCGCGGTGCAGCGGGTCGAGGACGATCAGTGCTTCTCGACGTTCCACATCAGCGTCATCGGCGCAATGATCACGCCGGAGAGGTTCGTGCGATACGCGGTGGGCAGGATGAACTGCGCGGTCGGGATGTAGGGCACGAACTCGAACGCGCGCGCCTGCACGGCATCCGCGGCCTTCTTCGACGACGCCGCATCGGTGGCGGCAAACCATGCATCGCGCAGCTCCTCGAGCTTCGCGTCGGTCGGCCAGCCGAACCACGCCTTCTCGCCGGAGCCGCGGATAGCGAAATTCACCGCGGGGTTCGTGAGATCGGGCCCGACGAGCCAGGTGTGGAAGATCGACCAGCCGCCTTTGTCGATCGGTTCCTTCGACGAGCGGCGCGTGATGAGTGTGCCCCAGTCGCCCGCTTGCACCTCGACGTTGAGCCCGAGCTTGCGCAGCGTCTCCCCGGTCAGCAGCGACTGCGAGTGCACGATCGGCTGGTCGGTGGCGTCGATGATGACGATCTTCTCGCCCTTGTAGCCGGACTCCTTGATGAGCTGCTTTGCCTTCTCGAAGTCGCGCTTGCCCTTCATCGGCGCGGCGCCCACCTCGCTCGACAGCGGCGTGCCGCAGGTGAAATAGGAGTAGCAGGTGCGGCCATTCTTCATGCTGCCCGCGATGCCGAGCACGTAATCGTTCTGATCGATCGCGTAGAGCAGCGCCTGGCGCATCTTCACGTTATCGAACGGCGGGTACAGGAAATTGAAGCGCAGCAGGCCCATCGAGCCGAGCGGATCGATGTTCTCGACCTTGACGCTCTTGTTCTTCGCGAGCAGCGGAATGAGGTCGGGCGGCATTTGCTCCCACCAGTCGACCTCTCCGGCGTTGAGCGCCGCCGCGGCGGTGGCCGAATCGGGGATGTATATCCACTCGACGCGATCGACCTTGACGACCTTGCCGCCGGCCGCCCACGATGGCGGTTCCTTGCGCGGCACGTAGTCGGTGTTCTTCACATAAACCACCTTGCTGCCCGGCACCCATTCCTCCTTCACGAACTTGAACGGGCCGGAGCCGATCGCTTCGGTGATGTTCGTCGATGCGTCGGTTTTCGCGATGCGCTCGGGCATGATGAACGGGACGTTCGACGAAGGCTTCGCGAGCGCCTCGAGCGCAAGCGGAAACGGGCGCTTGAGCGTGAGCGTGAACGTCTTGTCATCGACCGCCTTCCACGCTTGCGTGACCTCGGCCAGCTTCTGGCCCAGCGCGTCGCGCTTCGCCCAGCGTTCAATCGATGCGATGCAATCGTTCGGCCGCACCGGCTGGCCGTCGTGGAACTTGAGACCGTCGCGCAGCGTGAACGTGTACGTGAGCTGGTCCTTGCTGACCTCGTATTTGTCCACCATCTGCGGCCGGACCTCGAACTTCGCATCGATGGCGAACAGCGTGTCGTAGATCATGTACCCGTGGTTGCGGGTGATATATGCCGTCGTCGTGATCGGGTCGAGGATTCGCAGATCGGCTTGCGGAATGAATTTGAGCACCTTCTGGCCCTGCGCCAGCGCAGGCGGCACGCCAAGCGCCGTTCCCAACAGGAGCGCGCCGATCACGGCGATGGAACGAAATACGGCACGTCTGGTCATTGTGGTCTCCGAATGGGAAAACGGATGGTGCGACAATCCGCGGGCGCGGACGCGAGCGTCGCGTGGCCAGCATTCTAGCCCTGCGCTGGCCCTGCCGCCCATCTGCCTGCTAGCATCGCAATGGCAGCACGTTAGACGCCTTTGATCCCCGCCATGCACGTCGATTCCGACCCCGCTTTCGTCGACCTCGCGAGCAACGCGCGCCGCCTGCAGGCGGCGTCGCTGCGCGAGCTGTTCGCGCGCGACCCGGATCGTGCCAAGGCGCTCACAATCGAGTGGAATGACTGGCGCGTCGACATCGCGAAGGAGCGCGTTGATTCGGACGCGCTCGCCGCACTGCTCGGCGCTGCGCAGGCCGCGAACCTGCCGCACTGGATCGCAGCGCTCTTCGCAGGCGAAAAGATCAATATTTCGGAGCAGCGCGCGGTCCTGCATCCGGCGTTGCGCGCATCGGCATCGGCCAAGCTGATCGTCGACGGCGTCGACGTGACGGCGGAAATGCGCGCGACGCGCGAGCGGATGTCCACACTGGCGGGCGCGATTCGCGAAGGGCGGCGCAAAGGCGCATCCGGGCGACCGCTGCGCTCGGTCGTCAACATCGGCATCGGCGGCTCGGACCTCGGTCCGCGCCTCGTATGCGAAGCGCTCGCCGCCGACAACGCGCGCAGCGGTGCACCGGACGTGGCCTTCGTCTCGAACGTCGATCCCGAGCAACTGACCCGAGTGCTCGCGAACCGCGATCCCGTCACGACGCTCTTCATCGTGACCTCGAAGTCGTTCACGACGCAGGAAACGCTGACCAATGCGCAGAGCGCGCGCGAATGGCTCGCGCTTGGACTGGGCGCTGCGCGCGACCTCTCGCCGCACTTCATCGCGGTGACGTCCAATGTCGACGCCGCGCGCCGCTTCGGCGTTCGCGACGGCGACATCCTGCCGATGCCTGAAGGCGTGGGCGGCCGCTATTCGCTGTGGTCGGCCGTCGGCTTCGTCATCGCGGTTCGTGCAGGATGGCAGTCGTTCGTCGATCTGCTTGACGGCGCGCAGGCGATGGATACGCATTTCCGGATGGCGCCGCCCGAGCGCAATCTTCCCGTGATTCTCGGACTCCTCGCTTACTGGAATGCGCGCTGGATGGGACACCGGCAGCGGATCGTGGTGCCGTACGCACAGGCACTCGCGCGTCTTCCGGCGTACCTGCAGCAACTGGCGCTCGAAAGCAACGGCAAGTGCGTTCAGCGCGACGGATCGCCGGTCACCGGACCCACGGCCGCCGCGCTATGGGGAAACGTCGGCACCAACAGCCAGCACGCGTTCTTCCAGTGGCTGCACCAGGGAACCCAGGAGGTGCCGGTCGAATTCATCGTTCCGGTTCGCGCCGCGCATCCGCTGCGCGACCAGCAGACGCTGCTCGTCGCCAACGCCCTCGCGCAGGCGCAGGCGCTGATGGTGGGACGCGGGGATATTGAATTACGCGCCGAGCTGTCGGCGCACGGACTCGCGGGTGCTGCGCTCGATGCGGCGGTCGCTGCGCGACGGTGCCCGGGAAATCGCGCATCGACGACGCTGCTCCTGCCAGCACTCGATGCGCGCTCGCTCGGCGCATTGCTCGCGCTCTACGAGCACCGCACGTTCGTCGAGGGCGTGCTCGACGGCATCAATTCGTTCGACCAGTGGGGTGTCGAATTGGGCAAGACGCTCGCCAAGCCGATCGTCGCGGCGCTTGCCGAAAACACGCCGCTGCCGGAAGACACCGATGCGTCGACACGCGCGCTGATCGCGTATGCGCGCACACTCGCATCAGCGCAACGCTGAATCCGCCGGCGCGTCGAATCGTGCGCGAATCGCTTCGGCGAGCGACGTGACGGCCGCCGCGTACAGCCTGCTCTTGTTGTAGCGGGTGATCACGTAGAAATTCGGAAATACGACCAGCAGCCGCAATGGCTCGCCGTCCGCGTCGGGTGACTCCTCGAGTGCGAGCAATCCAACCGGCTCTGACGACATCGGATCGGGCAGCCGCTCGGCCGCCACGCCGTCCGCGTTCCAGGCCGCGAGCGGGCGCCGCTCGCTGATGCCGCCGTCGAGCTTGGCAAGCGCTGCATCGCGCTGCGACGGCGCGATTGTCGCCGGCGACCATATCGGCTGGCCGCGCAGCCAGTCATGACGAGCGAGGTAATTCGCGACGCTGCCGATCGCATCGTCGCCACTCTCCCATAGATCGATGCGGCCGTCGCCGTCGTAATCGATCGCGTAGCGGCGCACGCTGCCGGGCATGAATTGCGGTACGCCGAACGCACCCGCGAACGAGCCCTTCGCAACCAGCGGCGAGAAACCCTCGTCGCGCGCCAGCAGCAGGAATTCGCGCAACTCGCCGCGGAAAAAACTCCCGCGCCGCGGGTAGTCGAACGCGAGCGTCGTGAGCGCGTCGATCACGCGATATCGGCCGACGTTGCGGCCGTAGTACGTCTCCACGCCGATGATCGCGACGATGATCTCGGCCGGTACGCCGAACTCGGCTTCGGCGCGCGCGAGTGCCGCCGCATGCTCGCGCCAGAATGCAACGCCGCCGTCGATGCGTGCCTCGGAAAGAAACTGCGGCGCGTATTCGAACCACTTCGGCGGCTCGACGAGCGGCCGCTGCATCGCCTCGATGATCTTGGGCTGATACCGGACGTCGCGGAACCAGCGCCGCAGCTCCGCGCGTGGAAAACCGTGCTCGCGCGCGAGCTCGTCGATGAACGAACGCACGTCGGCGCGCCGTTCATAGCCCGACGCGGAGGCGGTCCCGGCGGCAGGCTTGCCGCGCGGCGCGGCGTCGGGGGCCGTTGCAACGAGGCTGATGGCGGCCGCGAATGCGACCAGCAAGCGGTACTGCGGAATCATGAGGCTCCCGGCGAGCGTCAATGGTATCGTCGCACGCGCCGCAAGTCGATCACGAGCGCGCTTCGCAAATATGCACAGCCTCTATCCGTTGTTTCGACCGTTGCTTTTCGCCGCCGATCCGGAGCATGCGCACGCGCTCGTGCTCGCCGGACTCGATGCGGCGGCCAGAATAGGTCTTGCGCGCCTGGCTGCGCCAAGCCTGCCGATCGCGCCGGTCGACGCAATGGGGCTGCGGTTTCCCAATCGCGTGGGTCTCGCGGCGGGTCTCGACAAGAACGCCGAGCATCTGCCCGGCCTCGCGACACTGGGCTTCGGGTTCCTCGAGGCGGGCACGGTGACGCCGCGGCCGCAGCCCGGCAATGCGCGACCGCGGATGTTTCGCATCGTCGAAGCGCAGGCGCTCGTCAACCGCCTCGGGTTCAACAACGAAGGCGTCGAGCGATTCGTCGCGAACGTCGACCGCGCGGGCTACCGTGGCATCCTCGGCGTCAACATCGGCAAGAACTCCGATACACCGAATGCGCGCGCCGGCGACGACTACGTCGCCTGCCTTCGCGCGGTGCACGCGCGCGCGAGCTACGTGACGATCAACGTCTCGTCACCGAATACGAAGGGACTGCGCGACCTGCAGGAAGAAGAGACGCTCGACGCCCTCCTCGCGCGGCTCGTACTCGAGCGCGACGCGCTTGCGCTGCAGCATGGCAGGCGCGTGCCGCTGGTCGTCAAGATTGCACCGGACCTCGAAGGTGATGCGATGCGTGCCATTGCCCGGCTGCTGATCGGGCATCGCATCGACGGCGTGATCGCGACGAACACGACGCTCGCGCGCAATGGCGTCGAACGATTGCCGCATGCCGCCGAACAGGGCGGCCTTTCCGGCGCTCCGCTACGCGATCGCGCAATGGCGGCATTGCGAACGCTTGCTGGCGTGCTCGATGGCGCGCTGCCGATCATCGCGGCGGGGGGCATCATGTCGAGTGATGAAGCCGTCGAGAGAATCAAGGCCGGCGCAACGCTCGTGCAGCTCTATACCGGAGTGATCTATCGGGGACCGGACCTCGTTGCCGAGTGCGTTCGGGCGTTGGCGGCCATCTGATCGCAGGGCAGGCGACCTGTAAGAGCCGGGGCACCTGTAAGTACCGCACCCCGTTGCGGTAAGCTTGGCCGGTGAGCGAAGCACAAGCGCTGTTCAAGGTCCTCGGGCAGTCGGCCGACCCGGTTGCTGCCGCCGCCATCGAGCAACACGTCAAGGGGGCGCCGGACCGCGAGCTCAGTCGCATCAATGTGCTGGACTTCGCGGCACGCCACGGTGTCGACGAGGAGCGCGCCATCGGCGCATTTCTTCATGGCGCGAGACTCGGGTTGTTCGAGTTGTCGTGGAACGTGCTCTGCCCCGGCTGCGGCGGCGTGCTGGACTCGAATGCCACGCTCAAAAGCATGCGCCATGACGAATACGCCTGCGCGCTGTGCGCAGCGGGTTACGAGGCCACGCTCGACGAGATGGTCGAGGTGGCGTTCACGGTGAGTCCGCGCGTGCGTCGCATCGAGGCGCACGACCCTGACACGCTGCCCTTTTCGGAGTACTTGCGGCAGATCTTCTGGAGCTCAGGCGTCGACCTTCCCGCGGACGAGGCGTACGAGCGGCTGCTCGAGAAAATCGTGATCGATACGGTCGACCTCGCGCCGGGAGAGAAGGCGATCCTGTCGCTGCACCTCCCGGCGCAATTCTGCATCCTGTTCGACCCGGTGACGCATTCGACGCAGTTTCTCGACGTCCAGGGTGACGCCACGCGCGAGCGCCAGAACCTTACCGTGGTATTCAACAAGCTGCAGGCGCCCACAGGAAGAGTGAAGATGCGGCCCGGGCCGATCCGTCTCGTCCTCGAGAACCGCACCGACGTGCGCGTACTGCCGGGGGTATGGGTCGCAGGAGAGGAGATGCACGACCTCCTCGGCAAGCGCAAACGGTTCCTGACGGCGAAGCGCCTCCTCACCAACCAGACCTTCCGCGACATCTATCGCACCGACGCGCTCGACGTCGACCAGCGGCTCAAGATCACCAGCCTCACGTTCCTGTTCACCGATCTCAAGGGGTCCACCGATCTCTACGAGCGTGTCGGCGACCTCGTTGCCTACGACATGGTGCGCGCGCACTTCCGCGTGCTGCACGAGGTGGTCGCTTCGGAAGCGGGGGCCGTGGTAAAGACGATCGGCGATGCCGTGATGGCGACATTCGCCACGCCCGATCGGGCGGTCGCGGCAGCACTCAAGATGCGCGCTGCGATGCGTGCCCTGAACGCTGAGCGAGAGCATGAAGACCTGCTCCTCAAGATCGGGATGCACGAAGGGCCTTGTCTCGCCGTGATGCTGAACGACCGACTCGACTACTTCGGGCAGACCGTGAATATCGCCGCGCGCGTGCAGGGCCTGGCCGTCTCGCGCTCGATCTTCGTCACCAAGCCGGTGGTTGCGAACGAGCAGACGGCCCGGCTACTTGCCGCCGCCGGGCTGACGCCGGTGCCGCAACAGGCATTGCTGCGCGGCATCGCCGATCAGGTCACGGTCTATGAGATTCCCTGAGCCGTTGCTCCCACCACTATGCCCGCTCGTGAAGCCGACACTGCTGAGCGCGGAAGAAATGCGTCCCGAAGCACGTCCGCGTCAGCACTCGGCGCTGTCTGCCGTAGACCGTGATCAATGCGTACGACTCGGGCTCGATGGCGACATCGGATTCACGGCAAGGTGACTTGTGGACAAGCGACCCGTGCAGGCATACCGAGGCAGTTGCCATTGCGGCGCCGTAACGTTCGAGATCGAGACCGATTTTCCCGAGCTCACGACGTGCGATTGCTCGATCTGTCGCCGCAAGAACGCGCTGATGGTGAAAGTGCATGAAACCCGCTTTCGGCTGCTTTCCGGCGCGGAATCGCTCACCGAATATCGCTTCCACACGATGACTGCGCGCCACTTCTTCTGCAGGAATTGCGGCATCTATCCCTTCCACCGCAAGCGCGTCACACCGGACTATTTCGGCATCAATGTCTTCTGTCTGGACGCTTTCGATCCCACCGGCATACCCGTGCGGAAGACCGTGGGCGCAGCGATGGAATGAGGGTTCGAGCGACGATATCCCGGAACGGAGGTAGATGTGTTCGCGGTCATTTTCGAGGTCCACCCGAAGCCGGATCAATGGGACGCCTATCTCGACAGCGCGAGGATGCTCAAGCCGGAGTTGGAGCAGATGGACGGCTTCGTCGACAACATCCGCTACAGGAGCCTGACCCGTGACGGATGGATCCTTTCGCTGTCGAACTGGCGCGACGAGAAGTCGGTCGTCCGCTGGCGCACCCACCTGCGCCATCACGACGTGCAGAAGAAGGGGCGCGGCGAGATATTTCTCGATTACCGTCTTAGGGTCGGCCAGTTGACGCAGGACACCAGGCTGCCCGACGGCTACACCTTGCGCGAACAGCGACTGGATGAAACGGAAACCGGCGAAGGGACCACGGCCATACTGATCGACGCGCAGCGGCCGGGCGAATCACTCCGGACAGTCACGCCGGAGTATGTCGCCAACGGGTTGGGGCTCCCGTCCAATGCTTCGGGCCTCGTCGCCTGGGACGTGCTCGACGCGGTCCTGACGCCAGGCGACATCATGCTGCTCATGTTCTGGCGTGACCACGACGCCGCTGAAGCCTTCGAGCGTACCCTCTCGTTGCCGCACGACGCGAGGCTTCGCCGCGTTCGCGTCGTGCGCGACTACGGCATGTTCGATCGACGCGAAGCGCCGCAATACTACCCCGACGTTGAACGATCGCGCATGGACCGCTCATGATCCATGATCTGCCTCTCCGAGGAGCCCACTCCCCCTGGCGCCCAGTGCCCGATCAGCGCGAGCGCCGGCCGACAAGGATCCGGGCGTCGGCCTCGGCCACCGCAACCGCTGCCTGATTCATCGCCGCGCCGGTGAGCACGACGATGCCGCCGTCGCGCTTCGGCTTGTCGATCAGATCGGTAATCGTCCACGTCGTCGTCAGCGTGTCGCCGGCGCGCACCGGCGCGAGAAAACGCGCACGATGCTCGAGATACGCGATCGCCGTGCCGTGAAAGTACATGCCCACGGCGGCACCCATGATCGATGACGTCAGCATCCCGTGCAGGATCGGCGTGCCGAAGCGCGAGGTCTTCGCGTATTCGGCGTTCAGGTGATGCGGATTCGAGTCGCCGATCAATCCGCCCCCCACGACGATGTGCGTCTCGGTGATGGTCAGGGCGCTCGCGAACGTATCGCCGACGCGCACCTCGTCGAACCATTTGCCGCTGCCGACGAGTCCGTTCATCCGCGGACGGCGGTGGACGAGCGTGCGCGCAACACCACGAGCTCGGCGAGGCACAGCTCGGTAAACGCGATGCCGGCGACGATCGGCAGCACGAGGATGTTGACAAGCGGAATCAGCGACAGCGGAGAAAGCACGAGACCGAGGCCCATCAGGCGCATGCGGCAGCGCGCAAGCACAGCCGCGATCTCGGCGCGATCGGCGTGCTCGGCAAGCGCGTCATAGCGGAACATCCGCTGCGAAAGCCACGCGTTGAGCAGCAGCGACACGACCGCGTAGAGCGGCGGGAAGACCAGCAGCGGCAGCGACACCAGCCATAGCGGGACGAAGATCAGCAGCGCGAGCGCCGCGTTCCCGACACTTCCCGCGAATGTGCCGCCGCGACGCGCGATCAGCGCCGGAAAATCCCGCGCGGCTACCGTGCGCACGATCACCGGCATCGCCAGCACCGCGATCGCCGTCAACGCGGTCGCCGCGGCGAGTGCGGCGAAGATCAGCACGGCAATGATCTGCGCAGCGATTCGTTGCAGCAGCGACGCGTCGCCGGATGCGCCGAAGACATCCGCGAGCGCATCGGTCAATGGATGCCATGCCGCGATCGCGATCCCGATCCACACGATCGCCGCAATCACGAGCGGAAGGATCGTGAGGCCGACGATGCGCGCGCAGAGGAGGATGGGCAGCGCGCGCCGGAGCGCGGCGAGAATGGCGCCCAGTTGCCGACTCCGGACGATTCAAACCGACGCGGTTTCGAGCTCGAACCGGTCGGTGAGCTCGGAAATGACGCTGGTGAATGCGCGATCGATCAGCGGCTCGGCTTCGACGAGCCGCGCGCGATTCGCGCGGAACTGATCGGCGAGCTCCTCGGCGGTCATCGAAAGCGCCTTCTGGCCCTGGCGGTTCGTAAACAGATACGTACCGCGCAGCGGGCTGATCCACGCGAGCTTGGCAAACGAGAGCTGCGCGTCGGGATCCTCGAATTCGACCCACATCCCGCGGTCCAGGCTGCGGGCGATTTCGAGATACTCGTCCTCGAGAATCGCCGGTCCGAGGTCGAGCTCGGCTGGCTCGGCCGGCTCCATCGCGACCGCCAGCGCTTCGGCGCGCGCGGCCGC
>Ga0070709_10001928_pt1 | contig 11281 bp, 7 predicted proteins | sample LARL51metaG_FD_65449 | JGI IMG/M metagenome (GOLD analysis project Ga0070709, IMG submission 65449) | Corn, switchgrass and miscanthus rhizosphere microbial communities from Kellogg Biological Station, Michigan, USA - LAR L5-1 metaG | ecosystem: Host-associated > Plants > Roots > Rhizosphere ...
GCTCCCAGCCGTCATCCAAGTTCACGTACGTCCAGCCGTGATCGATGAGTCCCTTGGAGATCATCGCATCGGCCGCGGCGCGCGCGAGAGAATCACTCACCGCGCGTCCGTACGCATTCCAACTGTTCCAACCCATGGCCGGAGTGAGCGCGAGCTGTCCTTCAGCGACGAAGGTGAATGGCTTCGACGCAGTACCGGCCGAATTCTTCGCGGTGAACGTGACGAGATATCGGCCGCGCGCAGCGATCGTTCCGCGAATGATTCCCGTCGACGGATCGAGCGTGAGTCCGCTCGGAAGATTTGTCGCACCGTAGGTGATCGGCCGCGTCCCCGTCGCGGGAATCTTGTACAGCACGTCGTGCCCCGGCGTGACACCCGTGAGCGACGGCCCATTGATGCGCGGCATCGGGCCAGGCTTTGGCGTGAGCACCTCGCGCGGCTCGACGGGGATGTCGATCGCCACCGGTGCTTCACCGCCGACAGTGAATTTCGCCTCGGCCCAATTGGCGGCGACGGGCCGGCTGCCGTCGAGTGGCTTGACCTGAAGGACGAGTGTCTTGATGCCGCGGACGTTGGCCTCGAGCGGTTCCGCGGCATCGCCGCGCGCGACTGGTTTGCTTACGTGAATCACGCGTCCGTCGCCGACGACGCGGAAGACGATCGGCGTCGGCGGCGGTGCCGCAACGGGTTGACCGGAAGCGTTCGGCGCCACGGGGATCGGGTTGTCGTCGGCGCCGACCATGGCGAAAAACCGTTCAGCCTTGCCATTCAAGTTCACGAATAGCACGCTCGTAGCGCGCGTGCCCACGCCGTTGGCGAATTCCTTACCGCCGATGCGAATGGGATTTCCATCGATGGACTTGTTGGCCTGCGCGACGGTCGCTTGCCCGCCTCTGCCGCCTGCCGGCTGCACCCGCATCTTGCTCAGGTCGAGCGATGCCAGGGGCACATCGTTCGCCCGCGGACGCGAGGCCGACGCGGCGAGCATGGCTGCGGCGCCGACGGACAATGCGCCGATCTTGGTGACGATCTGCATCGAGCTGCTCCATATCACGGTGCGAGTGAAGATCATACAGCGGCACCCAGTGGATCGGGAGGAGGCGGTACGGCAATCGCTCGAGCGCGCCTATATTCGTCTCATCCTAGCTCGCCGTTTGGATTGAAGAAATGAAATACGTTCTGTTCTGCGAAGCGGCGACCGATGTCTTGGCCAAGGTTCCGTGACGCCGCCCGGCCTCAAGCGAGATCACCATGAAGATCTACACACAGCTGAATTTCGGCGGGAATTGCGAGGAAGCCTTCCGCTTCTATGAGGCGCATCTCGACGGCAAGATCACGATGATGATGAACCAAAGCCAGATGCCCAATCCGCCGAGCGGGGCGGGCAAGGCGATCATTCACGCGCGCATGAACATTGGCGACACGGTGTTGATCGGGAATGACGTCCCGCCATCTGTGTTCCAGAAAATGCGCAGTGTCTACATCTATCTCTCGGCCGACTCGGCCGAACAAGCCGAGAGAATTCACGCGTTGCTTGCCGACGGCGGGGAGATCTTCATGCCCATGGAGGAGACGTTCTACGCGAGTCGGTTCAGCATGCTGCGCGATCGGTTCGGTGTGTCGTGGTCGATCATTCACGAGCGTCCCAGGCCCTGAGCCGCGAAGTACGATCTACCGAACAAACACCGGCGCCCCTACTATAGACGGGTGTACGGCGACATCCGCATTCTCCTGTTGGCAGATTCACATCTCGGCTTCGACCTGCCGGTCCGACCTCGCGGCAGAAGGCGTCGTCGTGGCTACGACTTTCTGGCCAACTACGCCACCGCGCTCGAGCCGGCATTGCGCGGCGAGGTTGACCTCGTGGTGCACGCGGGAGATCTGTTCGACCGCCCCTCTGTCGTTCCGTCCATCGCGTATCAAGCTTACGAACCGCTCAAGCGTGTTGCCGACGCCGGCGTGCCAGTCTTCATCGTGCCGGGAAACCACGAGCGTTCCCGACTTCCACACGCAGCGCTCGCCTCGCATCCGGGCATCCATGTTTTCGACCGGCCGCGCACGTTCGTCGCCCAGGTGCGCGACACGGCGGTGTCCCTCTCGGGTTTTCCGTACGCACGCCGTGAGGTGCGCACGCGCTTCCTCGACCTGCTCGAGGCGACGGCGTGGCGAGGCCATCACGCCGCGCATCGGCTGCTCTGCATCCATCACTGCGTCGAAGGTGCGACTGTTGGCCCGGCCAACTTCACGTTTACGACCGCCGCGGATGTGATCCGCGTGCGCGATATCCCGGCTGATTTCACCGCCGTGCTTTCGGGACACATTCACCGCCAGCAAGTACTGATGGCGAACCGCGGGCCTGCGTCCGTGCCGGTTCTCTATCCCGGCTCGATCGAGCGCACGTCGTTCGCCGAGCTGGGTGAGCCGAAAGGGTTCATGGTGGTGAGCCTCGGAGAGGATGCGCGGTGGGAGCGTCGGCATCTCCCGGCGCGTCCGATGGTGCGGCGCGACATCGACGCGAGCAACATGAACGCGTCACGCCTCGACGCGGTGATTCGGGGCGCGATCGCTGAATCCTCACGCGACGCGGTGCTGTCAATTCGCATTGCTGGTGTGCTAACGCCCGAGCATCGTCATGCGTTTTCCGCCGCGCGGCTCCGAGACGTCATACCGCCGACGATGAACATCGAGGTCCTGCCCGTCGACGGATTCGTTTCGCGAGAGCACTTGGTGTCTCGCCGCGCCGAGCGAGGTGCGTCAGCGCAGTTGAGTCTTTACGAATGCGCCGTCTAGGAGGATGGCATGACCTGCGCAATCATCAAAACGCTCATGCTCCGAGAGTTGCGTGCCCTTCGCCGCCAGATCGAGGCGTACCCCGACGAGTCGCTTCTGTGGGCGCAGCCCGACGGAGTCAGCAACACCGCGGGTAATCTCGCGCTGCACCTCTCTGGCAACCTCCAACATTTCGTCGGCGCGAAGCTCGGGGGCACCGGATACGTCCGCGATCGAGACGCCGAGTTTGCGCGTCGCGATGTGGGTCGCGCGGAGATTCTCCGCGAGATCGATGCGACGAGTGCCGCTGTCGCACAGACGCTCGATCGCGTGGGTGACGATGGGTTGAGTGCTCCGTTTCCGGAGCCGATTTTGCAGAAGACGATCGCGACAGACGTGTGGTTGATGCACCTCGTCGCGCATCTCGGATACCATCTCGGGCAGATCGACTATCACCGGCGCATGGTCACCGGAGACAAAACGACGGTCGATGTCGTCTCGGTGCGCGAGCTGCCGACGTTGCCGGCGTCCTAACCGGCGTCCGGCGGAGAGCCGGCGGCAATCACTCGCGCTTCAGTAGCTTCAGGGCCGCCTCATTCATTTGACGTTGCAGGGTCGCAGCCGGCGCGGCGTAATTCGCCGTGTTGAACACCGCGATCACCGCCTTCTGCGTCTCGGGATCGAAGTAATAGAACGATCGAAACCCCGCCTGACTTCCGGTGTGACCAAGGATGCGTTGTCCGTTTCGGTCGAGCACGAAGAAGGAGAGTCCCATCCATTCATTGGGCGCCGACTCGTAGCCCTGCGACATGGGTAGGCCCGGCTTCCACATCTCGTCGAGACTCGTGCGCGACAACACGACGTCGTATCGCTCGCGCGTCATTCCCGGTACGAGTGCGTTGGTAAGGAACGCCACGTATTTCACGAGGTCGCTCACCGGAGCGTTCCACGCGCCGTTGGGCGACGTGATGCCGGGGTCGAAATCGGCGCCATTATCGAGCAACCGAGGTGACTCTGGCGACGTGGAATCGCGGCGAACGTAGTAGTTATGCGACCGGTGCGACGCGAGGAAGTAGGGCGTGCCGCGGAAATAGCTCCGACGCATCTCGAGCGGCGCGAAGATGTTCTTCTCCACGTACGCGTCCCACGGATCGCCGGTGATCTGCTCGATCACGCGCGCGAGATAGATGAACCCAGGATTCGAGTAGCCGTAGCGCGAGCCGGGCTTGAACAACAATTGCTGGTACGGCATCATCGCGACGAGCTGGTTCCACGTCGTCGGCTCGAACGGTTCCCACGGCTGATCGTTGCCGTACGGCCAGGTCGGATTCTGAAAACCTGCCGTGTGTGACATGATCATGCGAATCGTGATGCTGTCCATCATTCCATATGGATCGTGCATTGCGCGGAGCTCGGGAACCCACTTCACGATCTTGTCGTCGAGCGACAGCTTGCCGCGATCGCGGAGCTGCATGATCGAGATCGCGGTGAGACTCTTCGTAATCGATCCCCAGTGGAAGATCGTCTGGGAATCGACGTGGACGCTCGCCGACTTGTCGGCGAAGCCGCTATCGTACCGGCCGATCTCGCGGCCGGCCTTCACCGCGACGACGCTGGCGCCGACGATCTTGTCGGCGTCGACATATGACTGAAAGAGCTTCGTGAAGTCGGTCCAGCCGGCGGGGGCTTGGGCCTGTGCGGGGAGCGAGATGATCGTAGCCGTGGCGGTGATATGGAGCAGTCGGATTCTGAGCATGAGATGTATTCTGCCGCCACAACGCCAGTTAATCAAATCCGTGATGGACGCTGAGTGGCGTGTCAGCGACCGCGCGCTACATTGAAAAACATGATTCGCCATGCTGCCTTGGCGCTTCTCCTGCTCGCGCTCGCGCCGGCGCCGTGTTTGTCGCAAGACAAGTACTTCGATGCCGGCGGTGTCCGCCTCCGATACATTGAACGCGGCGCGGGCGAGCCGATCGTCCTCGTTCACGGTTTCACGAACACCGCCGAGATCTGGGAGAGCAACGGCATCGTCCAGGACTTGTCGCGCAACTATCGAGTCATCACCTTCGACGCGCGCGGGCACGGCAAGAGCGACAAACCGCATGAGCCCGCGCGCTATGGCCGTGAGATGCCACTCGACATCGTGCGCCTGCTCGATCATCTGGGGATCGCGCGAGCGCACGTCGTCGGCTACTCCCTCGGCGGGCATATCACCTCGCAACTTCTCACGCTGCATCCCGAACGGTTCTTGTCGGCGACACTCATCGCCGGCTCCGGACGATTCACGTGGACACCCGTCGACGCGGAAGAGGCGGAGGCTGACGCGAGAGAGCGCGAGAAGGATTGCATCAATCGATCATTGATGTTCCGTCTGGCGCCGCCGAACGCACCGCAGCCATCGGCGGATAGTCTCAAGGTCCTCTCGAAGAACTGCTTCGCCGACACGACGCAGGACCGATTCGCTTATGCGGCGCTGACGCGCGCGCGCGCGGACCAGCTGATCGCGCCTGCCGCAGTGGCCGCGGTGACCGTGCCGACGCTCGGTATCGTGGGCACCGACGATCCGATGAAGGCCGGCATGGACGCGTTGGTGCGAATTCGGCCGAGCGTGAAGCTCGTCGTCATCGAGGGAGCGACGCATGCCGGCCCGCGCGGTGTCTTGGCTCGCCCCGAATTGATGGCGGCGCTGCGGTCGTTTCTGGCGGAACACCGCGTGAGGTGATCGGGGGTCTACATTCGACCGTGGGATTTTCGCCCTTCCCGCGTCGTATTGAATGTCGCACCCTCATCGGATGCCTGATCGGATCACCGAAGCCGAGCTCGAACGAATCTACGACGACACGATCGCGGAGCTCTACGGCTACGCATCGCGACGCTGTGGCGGTCGCCGCGAGCTCGCCGAGGATGTGACGCAGGAGACGTGGGTCCGCGCGCTTCGCCACTGGCGGCAGCACGGCATGCCCGAGAACCCACTCGGTTGGCTCACGACCGTGGCGCGCAATCTCATCGTCAGCCACTTCCGTCGGCGCGACATCGTATCGATCGACGCGGTGTCGCCCGCTGAGGTACTCGCGGCCGTCGACGCGAACACCGTGAGTGATTCAGCGGAGGTTGCATCGTTGGTCAGTCAGGCACTCGCGCGCATTCCGCAGGCCGAGGCGAAACTCCTCGAGACGTTTCACTACGACCGACTGAAAATGTCGCAGCTCGCCGAAGTGTACGGGATCTCCGAGCGGGCGGTGGAAGGCAGACTGCGCCGGGCGCGCGAGCGCCTCCGGCGCGAGCTGGAAGCAACATTCAAGATGTATAGAGGACTCGCATGAACGACTTCGACAATCGCTCTCCGCACGAACCGAGCGCCGAGTTTCGGGCGGCGCTCAAGGCTGAGCTGAAGCGGGCGTATCGCGCCGAGCAGCAGTTCGGCGTTCCGACGTCCTCGCGACGACGCATCGCGATGGTGATCGGCCTCGCGGCCGGCGGCGTGTTCACACTCACGGTGGGCCTCGTCCTCGGTGCGGTGACGGGATATGCATCGGCCGAGAATCTGAACGCGCGCCAACGAGAGATAGCGGCAGCACGAGTCGATACGACACCTCCATCGGGACTCGACTTGATCAAGATGCCGATTCGTCACGCGATCACCGCGCTCACGTGCAGTATTGCGGCGCCGCAGGTTGCGTCAACGCAGCAGGGAATACCGATCGCGAGCGTCACACCTGCTGTCGCCAAGACCACACAGACGCTCGGTGCAGTGCTCGGCGTGCGCGAGCTGCCCGATGGCAAGGTGCTCGTGAACGACGCGGGCCGTCGACAGATCATGATCTTCGACCCAACCCTCGGCAACGCTGCCGTTGCGCTGGACTCGGCGGCGGGTGCGTCCAACAGTTATGGGCCGCGCCGCGGTCAGATCTTTCGGTACCTCGGCGATACGACGGCGTTCACGGAGATCGTCACGCGCGACGTGCTGCTGCTGGATCGCGCGGGACGCGTGGCGCGATCACTGGCGACGCCGCAGTTCGATGACGGCATCACTCCGTTCGCCCAGCAGTTCCCCATGCCGACGGCGATGGACAACCAGGGCCGGCTTCTCGCGCAGGGCGGTGTCTTCGTTCGCAACGGCGCTCTCGCCGACTCGTCGTTGATCTACCGCGCCGATCTCGATACTCGTCGGGTCGACGTCGTGGGTGCGATACACCTGGGAAGCAAAGGCGAACGGAATCGGGGCGATCCGCCCGAGGATGGCAAGCGCGTCGTCACGACGTTTCGACAACCCGTGCCGACCGAAGATGCCTGGGCCGTTCTCTCCGACGGAACGATCGCGTTCGTTCGCGGGCAGGACTACCACGTCGACTGGGTTCTTCCCGACGGCACGAAGAGTGGCACGAATAAGCTCCCGTTCGACTGGAAGCGGCTCACCGACGAAGATAAGCAAAAACTCATGGACTCGGCGAAAGTCGTTTGGGATTCTCTCATGGTGATCCGCAATGCGCGAAACGCCGGGCCAACGCCGAGTCGCGGTGAACCGGGCGGAGACGCAACGTCACCGGGACGCGGCCGGTCCGGCGGCGGGAGTGGGGAGCCGGGTTCGTCGCAGGGCGGCAGCATCCAACGCATGGTCTCCGTGCCAATCTCCGACATTCCGGACTTCTATCCACCAATTCACCGCAATTCTGCCATGGCCGATCTCGATGGCAATCTGTGGATTCTTCCGACGACCTCGGCGCAGTCGCGGCACGGGGAGCTCGTCTACGATGTGGTGAACCCGACGAAGGGTCTATTCCAGCGTGTGCGCATGCCCGTCGGACGGTCGATCGCCGGATTCGGAAAGGGCGGTGTGCTGTATCTGCAGAGCGGTGACATAACAAACGGATTCCATCTCGAGCGCGTGAAGGTCGACGTCGCGACGCCGCAGAAATAGACCGCGCTCACATTCGACCCGAGGCCCCGGCCATGCGGCGCAGGTGCATGGGCGCGTCGAAGCGCGCGCTGATTCTGGTCTTGTTGTCGCTTGCGAGCGCTCGCGCCTCGTTCGCGCAGGTGTCGACCGACATCATTCGCGGTCGCATCACCGATCCAGATGCGCACCCGGTCCAGGGCGCCGAAGTTCGCGCGACGTCGTACCAAGGTCGCGTCACGAAGACGGCGACGACGGACAAGACTGGCCGGTTCACGATCGCCTTCATCAATGGCGAGGGCGACTACTGGCTCGACGTCCGCAAGCTCGGTTTCGCGGCGAAGCGATTCGAGATCAAGAAAGTGGGCGACGAGGAAGTAATGATCGCCGATGCGCAGCTGTCGTCGGCGATCGTGGCGCTCGACGCCGTGAATGTGACGGGGCAGCGGTCACGCGCGTTGCCCAATCGCAACTCCAAGGACGTAGACGTCGGTGGTGGTGACAAGGCCCTCACGAACAGCGGCGTGCCACCGGGCGAAGAAGGAAATCTCGCCGCGATGGCCGCGAGCGTCGCCGGTTTCCAACTGATTCCAGGCCTCAACGGGGCGCCTGACATGTACTCCGTGCTCGGTCTCTCCGGCGATCAGAACAACGTCACGTTCAACGGGCTCGGGTCGGGTATCAGCGCACTGCCACCCGACGTGCTCGCGACGACGTCGATCAACCCATACCCGTTCGACGTCTCGAAGGGTGGATTCAGCGGCGCACAAATCTCGATCCAGACGATCCCCGGCTCGAACTTCTCACGTCGATCGATCACGAATGCGAACGTCGCGCCGCAGCTCGAGTGGGCCGATCAGGCAGCTGCCGAGCAGGGACAGAAGTATACGAATGTGCGAGTCGGGGGGAACGCCGCCGGGCCAATCTCGATCGACAAAGTGTTTTACAATGGGGCATACAATGTCGGCCGCCGTTTCACCGACGCCCAGACCCTGTTGACCGCGAGCCCGCTCGGTCTCGCCGCCGCCGGAGTTGCGTCGGACTCGGTCGCGCGGTTGCGAAGCTTTCTGGGACAGCAGCAAATCCCCGAGCGCGCAAGCGGTGTTCCCGGGACGCAGTCTCAGGACGTCGCTCAAGGGTTGCTCAACTTCGACATCATGCCGAGCGCGTCGGGTACCGGCCATTCGTTCACGATCGGCGCAGCAGGGAATTATCAACGCTCGCAACCGGTCGATCGCTCAGGTCTGCTGTTCGCCACGCCGAGTCATGCCGATGAGACATCATTCTGGGGCGCGAACGCGTCGCTCGTGCACATGACCTACTTCTGGTTCGGTGTGCTCTCCAAGACGACGATTGGCTTCGGAGCGCAATCGAGCAGCATGGATCCGTTTCAACGGTTGCCCGAAGGAATCGTGCGCGTGACCTCCGCGCTCGCGGAGGGCGGCACGGCCGTGCGATCGCTTTCGTTCGGCGGGAATGCGCTACGGTCAACGTCGGCGAATCAAACGCTGCAGGTGAACAACCAGATGAGTTGGTTTAGCCTCGACAACACCCACACGCTCAAGCTCACGTCGAGCATCGCGCGCGACGCGTTCACGAGTGACGTTGGGCAGCGGTTGTCCGGTTCCTTCACGTTCAACTCGCTCGCCGATCTCCAAGCGGGCGCGCCGGCGAGCTTCACGCGGACGCTTTCCACGACGAAACAGTCCGGTCGCCAGATCGCCGGCAGTGTCGCGCTCGGCGATTACTGGCGGCCCGCGACGACGGTGCAAGTGCAGTACGGAGCGCGCATCGACGCGAATCGGTTTCTCGCGTCGCCGCAGTTCAATTCATCGCTGCGCGATGCATTCGGTGTGCGCAACGATCGTTTGCCAAATGACGTGTACGTAAGTCCGCGCGTTGGGCTGCAGTGGGCGTACGGCAAGTCACCTGAAGTGGCATACGCACCGGGCTCGGCGCGCCCGCCGCGGGCGACAATTCACGCCGGCGTCGGCGTCTTTCAGAACATCGCCCCGTCTCTCTTCGTTGCACCCGCGTTGAACGCCACCGGGCTTCCGTCGTCGACCCAATCGATCACGTGTGTCGGCTCCGCGGTTCCGTTCCCGCGTTGGGAATCGTTCCTGACTGATCACGCCTCGATCCCAACCGCGTGCGCCGATGGCTCGGCCGGAACGGTGTACGCGGCCGCCGCGCCGAACGTGACCTTGTTCGATGCGGGCTTCAGGCAGCCGCGATCGTTGCGCGCGGCCGCCGATTGGTCGGGCCCCGCGCTGGACGATCGATTCGTGCTCGGTTTGCAAGGCGTTCTCTCGACGGGGTTCGATCAGCAGGGCGCGGTAGACATCAATGCGAATCGCACGCCGCGATTCGTACTCGGCGACGAGGATCAACGACCGATCTATGCCGACCCGAGCGCGATTGTCTCGAGCACGGGGAGTATCGCCGCTGGGGCGGGTCGCGCATCGTCGGGCTTCCAGCGCATCATGGACCTCCGCTCGGCGCTGCGCATGCGATCGCGGGCGTTGAACGTCAACCTCAAGCCGGTCACGGCCAACCCGCTGCTCAGATGGGAGGTTACGTATTCGCTGCTCGACGTGCGCGAGCAGTACTTCGGGTTCTCGAGCACAGTGGGCGATCCCTTTGCCGTCAACTGGGGACGGTCGACGCTCGCGGCGCGGCACTCCATTCTGGCTCGCTGGACGGACTTTCCGATTTTCGACCTCATCTACGTCACCGCGGTCGTGCAAGCGCTCTCGGGTCAGCGCTTCACGCCGATGATTGCTTCGGACGTGAACGGTGATGGCGCGAATAACGATCGCGCGTTCGTCTTCGATCCGTCGGGGACGAAGGATCCGGCGATAGCAAATGCGATGAGCACGCTGCTCGCCAGCGGATCGCCCACGGCGCACGACTGTCTCGAGCGACAGCTCGGACGCCTGGCGGGTCGCGGAAGCTGCCAGGCGCCGTGGACCTTCGCCAATGCGCTGCAACTAAAGTTCAATCCTCGAAAGATTGGATTGCCGAAGCGAGCGACGGTGATACTGCAGGTGCTCAACCCGCTGGGCCTCGCCGACCTCGCGCTGCACGGGAGCGCGAACGCACACGGTTGGGGGCAGCGAATTCCGCCCGATGAGAACCTGCTCTTCGTCCGCGGATTCGACCCTCTGACGCGCGAATACAAATACGATGTCAATCAGCGCTTCGGGGCGACGCGGCCGAGTGAGTCGACGACGCACACGCTGCCGTTCATCAGTCTTGGCGTCGGCATCGACATCGGGGTTCCTCGCGAGCGGCAGTTTCTCACGCAACGTCTCGACGCCGGGCGTAGTCGTCCCGGCGATCGCGCAAATGCTGAGCTCATGAAGAACGTCGGCACCAGTGCGATTCCCAATCCGATGGCGATGATTCTCGCGCAGGAGACCGAGCTCCGCCTGACACGCGCGCAGGCGGACAGCCTGGCGAATCTGAGTCACGCCTTCTCCGTGTTCGCGGATTCGGTGTGGACGCCGGTGGCGGGCTATCTCGTCGCGCTTCCAGACGAATACAGTCAGAGTCAGGCCTACGCCCGCTATGTGTCCGCTCGCGAGCGGACGGTCGACTACCTGCTCACGCTGG
>Ga0070709_10001936_pt1 | contig 11260 bp, 9 predicted proteins | sample LARL51metaG_FD_65449 | JGI IMG/M metagenome (GOLD analysis project Ga0070709, IMG submission 65449) | Corn, switchgrass and miscanthus rhizosphere microbial communities from Kellogg Biological Station, Michigan, USA - LAR L5-1 metaG | ecosystem: Host-associated > Plants > Roots > Rhizosphere ...
ATCGAATCACGGTCAGCCCTCTAATTGGACTACGCCCACGCTGATTCACTAGACATGGCCGGGCTTCATGTTCAGACATACGGTTAGAAACCTTAATAAATCTAGAACAACGTGCAAATCTGTCCCTGAAAAATCGGATGTAACAGGGAATAACAGGGTAAGAAGAGGCTAAGGCGCAAGTCGGTATTGCGAACCGGTGCATCACCGGCGCCAACGCAGGTCAGGCTGCAGGTGTCGAGTTCATCGACGAGAACGGTGGCGGACCCGGTGTACGCCTTCGGGAGCCGCCAAAGTAGAAGCGGTGACGGGTCTCATGGCAGTCATACAAGCCCGTTCTTCTCCCCTTCGATTGATCTGGATCAAGCCGGAAGTGCTGCACAAAACCAAAGTAATCGAGTCTAAATGCGCTCCGTTGCGCCTGATTTGATCTCCGGGAGAACAACGCCATGACCAACACTGCCTTTCTGCCTCAGAGGTCGAGCGTGTGGTGGATCTTTCTCCTGCAAGGTTTTGCGGGAATTATTCTCGGTCTGATGCTGGTGACGGAGCCCGCCGCGACCGTCCTCACGCTCACGACATTTCTGGGCTTTTACTGGCTCATTCTCGGCATGTTGGCGCTGGTGCAGGTCTTTGTCGATCGCGACACTCCCTGGTTCTGGTCGCTGCTCAGCGGCCTGGTCGGCATTCTGGCCGGCGTGCTGGTCTTAAGACATCCGCTGCTCGCGGCAATAACGGTTCCCACACTGATTGTCCTGATCCTTGGCATTCAGGGCTTGGCCATGGGCGTGCTCGAAATCATCGCCGCCTTCTCGGGCGGAGGCGTGGGGCCGTTCATTCTCGGTGCGATCAATGTCGTGGTCGGCATATTGCTGATCAGCTCGCCAGTAGCGGCGGCGTTGGCGGTGCCGATCGTGTTCGGCGTGCTGTTGCTGATTCAGGGCGTCGGACTGATCATCCTGGCGTTTCGGGTCCGCGCCTGAAAATCCTTCCCTGGAAGGCGCGCGTGGCGTCGTATTTATGAGATTCCTATAACTTCGCCTCTGCGGTCGCCTCGAAAACATATGGCCACGGTGGCACTTCAGGGCCACTGCTGACGGCCGGAATTGAACCACCGAGCGACGGCGCTCTCCGCCCTGCGCCCACCGTGCGCGTCAGGCAGGTGCGACTGGGAGAATTCCATGCTGGACATCGTCATGCTGGCCCTCGGCTTGGGCTTCTTCGTGGCCGCCGTCGGCTACACCTATGCGTGCGAGCGACTCTGATTTCGAACGGGTTTTCCCAAGCCGCGATCGCTCGAAAGCGTGAAGGAGCACCAGCCATGATCTTCGACTATTCACTTGCCGGCCTCGTCTCGGTGGGTCTGCTGATTTACCTCACCTACGCGCTGCTGCGGCCGGAGCGGTTCTGAGGCCGCACCTCGTCAACAATCGCCCCTCATTGCAAATTCAGGGCATACCAACATGACCTCAATCGGCTGGATTCAAATTTTCGTCTACTGCGCGATCATCGTTGCGCTGGTCAAGCCGCTGGGCTGGTACATGACGCGCGTGTTCAACGGCGAGCGCACGTTGCTCTCGCCGGCCTTGAGGCCGGTCGAGGCCGCGCTTTACTGGATGGGCGGGGTCGACGAGAAGCGCGAGCAGCATTGGGTGACCTATACCGTTGCTATGCTGTTCTTTCATATCGGCGGCTTTTTGATCCTTTATGCGGTGATGCGCCTGCAGGCCGTGCTCCCGTTCAATCCGGCGGAGCAGTCGGCGGTGGCCGAAGACCTGTCCTTCAACACCGCGATCAGCTTCATCACCAACACCAATTGGCAGAACTACGGCGGTGAAAGCACGATGTCATACCTCGTGCAGATGCTGGGCCTGACGCACCAGAACTTCCTTTCCGCCGCCACCGGCATTGCGCTTGCGGTGGCGCTGATTCGCGGCTTTGCCCGTTCCTCGATGCGCACCATCGGCAATTTCTGGGTCGATGTGACACGCTGTACGCTTTATGTCCTGCTGCCGATCTGCATCCTCTACACGCTGTTTCTGGTCTGGCAGGGCATGCCGCAGACGCTTGGCGCCTACGTCGAGGCCACGACGCTGGAAGGCGCGAAACAGACGATCGCGGTTGGTCCGGTGGCGTCCCAGGTCGCCATCAAGATGCTCGGCACCAATGGCGGCGGCTTCTTCAACGCCAACGCCGCCCATCCCTTCGAGAATCCGACCGCGCTTTCCAATTTCGTCCAGATGCTCTCGATCTTCGCCATCGGCGCGGCGCTGACCAATGTGTTCGGCCGCATGGTCGGCAATCAGCGTCAGGGCTGGGCGATCCTTGCCGTCATGGGCGTGCTGTTCATTTCCGGTGTTGCGGTTACCTATTGGGCCGAGGCCAACGGCACCACCGCGTTCGAAGCGCTCGGGCTGACCGGTGGCAATATGGAAGGCAAGGAAGTCCGCTTCGGCATCGCTGCGTCGAGCCTTTTTGCGGTCATCACAACGGCGGCGTCTTGCGGTGCCGTCAATGCCATGCATGACAGCTTCACCGCGCTTGGCGGCATGATCCCGCTGATCAACATGCAGCTCGGCGAAATCATCGTCGGTGGCGTCGGCGCTGGCCTCTACGGCATGCTCTTGTTCGTCGTGTTGTCCATCTTTGTGGCGGGCCTGATGGTCGGCCGCACGCCGGAATACGTCGGCAAGAAGATCGAAGCGCGCGAGGTCAAGATGGCGATGCTCGCCATTCTCGTGCTGCCTTTGATGTATCTGGGCTGGACAGCGGTTGCCGTGGTATTGCCGCCGGCCGCCGCCGCGATGGGCAATGCCGGACCGCACGGCTTCACCGAGGTGCTCTATGCTTACACTTCCGCGACCGGCAATAATGGATCGGCCTTCGCAGGCCTGTCCGGCAACTCTTTCTTCTACAATCTGACGCTCGCAAGCTCGATGTTCGTCGGCCGCTTCTTCATGATCATTCCGGCCATGGCGATCGCCGGCTCGCTGGCCGGCAAGAAGTCGATTCCGCCGTCAGCCGGCACTTTCCCGACCACGGGTGGCCTGTTCGTCGGCCTCGTCGTCGGTGTGATCCTCATCATCGGCGGTCTCACCTTCTTCCCGGCGCTCGCACTTGGCCCGATCGTCGAGCATCTGGCGATGAACGCCAACACCCTGTTCTGATCGGTCATTTGGAGTTTCACCATGGAAACCGTCCAAAAAATGAACAAGCGGACACCGGCCGCCACGATGCTCGATCCGAAGATCGTGATGCCCGCGATCGGGTCGGCCTTCCGCAAGCTCGATCCGCGGATCATGGTCAAAAGTCCGGTGATGTTCGTGGTGGAGGTCGTTGCCGCGCTGACGACCGTCATCTTCATTCGCGACCTCGCGACCGGCGGCGCAAATTCCGGCTTCACCTTCCAGATCATCCTCTGGCTGTGGTTCACCGTATTGTTCGCCAATTTCGCGGAGGCCGTCGCCGAAGGCCGCGGCAAGGCGCAAGCCGAATCGTTGCGAAAAACCCGTACCGAAAGCCAGGCCAAGCTGTTGGCCGGATCGGACACGACTTACCGCCTGGTGCCTGGCGCGAGCCTGAAGGTCGGCGACAACGTGCTGGTCGAGGCCGGTGATAACATCCCATCCGACGGTGAAGTGATCGAGGGCATCGCGTCGGTGAACGAAGCCGCGATCACCGGCGAATCGGCACCCGTGATCCGGGAGTCCGGCGGCGACCGCTCGGCCGTGACCGGCGGCACGCAGGTATTGTCGGACTGGATTCGCGTTCGCATCACCGCGGCGCAGGGATCGACCTTCATCGACCGCATGATCAAGCTGGTCGAAGGCGCCGAACGCCAGAAGACCCCGAACGAGATCGCGCTCAATATCCTGCTCGCGGGCCTCACCATCATTTTCGTGTTTGCGACCGTGACTATCCCGAGCTATGCGGCTTACGCCGGCGGCCGGATCTCGGTCGTCATCCTGGTCGCGCTGTTCGTCACGCTGATTCCGACCACCATCGGCGCGCTGTTGTCGGCGATCGGTATCGCCGGCATGGACCGTCTGGTGCGCTTCAACGTGCTTGCGATGTCGGGCCGCGCGGTGGAGGCCGCCGGCGACGTCGATACGCTCTTGCTCGACAAGACTGGCACCATCACGCTCGGCAACCGCCAGGCGACGGCGTTCCGCCCGATCCGCGGCGTCACTGAACAGGACCTGGCGGATGCGGCCCAGCTCGCTTCGCTCGCCGACGAAACACCCGAGGGGCGCTCGATCGTGGTGCTTGCCAAGGAAAAATACGGCATCCGGGGCCGCGATATGGCGGAATTGAAGGCGACGTTTGTTCCCTTCACCGCACAGACGCGCATGAGCGGCGTCGATGCCGGATCCTCCTCGGTGCGCAAGGGTGCGGTCGACGCCATCCTCAACTACGTCAGCGGCGGCAGCGTGGCACTGGCGGCGGCCTCGGGCGGGACGGTGCGGGCACTTCATCCGGCCGTCAGCCAGGAAGCCGAACGCGAGATTCGATCGATCGCCGACGAGATCGCCAAGACGGGCGGAACGCCGCTGGCGGTTGCCAAGGATAACCGTCTGCTCGGCATCGTGCAGCTCAAGGACATCGTCAAGGGAGGCATCCGCGACCGCTTCGCCGAGCTGCGCCGCATGGGCATTCGTACCATCATGATCACCGGCGACAACCCGATGACGGCGGCCGCGATCGCCGCGGAAGCGGGCGTCGATGATTTTTTGGCCCAGGCTACCCCCGAAGACAAGTTGAAACTCATCCGAGACGAGCAGGCCAAGGGCAAGTTGGTTGCGATGTGCGGCGACGGCACCAATGACGCGCCGGCGCTTGCGCAAGCCGATGTCGGCGTTGCCATGAATACCGGCACGCAAGCCGCGCGCGAAGCCGGCAACATGGTCGATCTCGACTCCAATCCGACCAAGCTGATCGAGGTGGTCGAAATCGGCAAGCAGCTGCTGATGACCCGAGGTGCGCTGACGACGTTCTCGATTGCCAACGACGTCGCCAAATATTTCGCGATCATTCCGGCGATGTTCCTGGCCTTCTATCCGCAGCTTGCCGTGCTCAACGTCATGCATCTGGCAAGCCCGCAAAGCGCCATCCTGTCGGCGATCATCTTCAACGCGCTGATCATCGTCGCGCTGATTCCGCTGGCCCTGAAGGGCGTGGCCTATCGCGCCGTCGGCGCCGGTGCGCTGCTGCGGCGTAACCTCATGGTCTACGGCGTGGGCGGCATCATCATTCCCTTTATCGGCATCAAGGCGATCGACCTCGTCGTCGCCGCCTTGCATCTGGCCTAGCTGTCATTGCGAGCGGAGCGAAGCAATTCATGCCCCGGCAATCACAAACTGGATTGCTTCGTCGCTTTGCTCCTCGCAATGACGGAGTTTACGGAGACTGAAAATGCTCAGAGAAATCCGCCCCGCCATCATCATTCTGGTCATGCTGACGCTGATCACGGGCCTTGCCTATCCGCTCGCCATGACGGAGGTCGCCGGCGCGATCTTTCCGAAACAGGCGCAGGGAAGCCTGGTCGAACGCGACGGCAAGGTGATCGGCTCGGCCCTGATCGGCCAGCAATTCAAGGACGACAAATATTTCCATGGCCGCCCTTCGGCGACCACGGCGCCGGACCCCGCCGATTCCACCAAGACGGTACCTGCGCCCTACAATGCGGCGAATTCCGGCGGGTCCAACCTCGGCCCGACCAGCAAGGCGCTCAACGACCGGATGAAGGAAGACGTCGAGAAACTAAGAGCGGAAAATCCTTCCGCGCGTATTCCCGTCGATCTCGTCACCACCTCGGCAAGCGGGCTCGACCCGGACATCTCGCCGGATGCCGCGCTGTTTCAGGTGCCGCGGGTCGCCAAGGCGCGCAACATCCCAGACGACCGCGTGCGCCAATTGGTGACGGAGAATACCTCGGGACGCCTTGTGGGGCTGTTCGGCGAGCCCAGGGTTAACGTGTTGGCGCTCAATCTGGCGCTGGATGCCGCCGCCAAATGATAGGATCGTCTTAGGGCCGTCTATGCCCGACTGAGCCTAAGGAATATATTGCCCCGATGGCCCAGCAGCAGCGCCGCGATTTCGAACAACGCCCTTCGCCGGAAGCCTTGCTGGAAGCGGCACGGCGCGAGAGCAGCTCCGCCGGGCGTCTGAAGATCTTCGTCGGCGCCGCGCCCGGCGTCGGCAAGACCTACGAGATGCTTCAGAGCGCGCACGCCCGGCGCAAAGCCGGTGTCGACGTCGTGGTTGGCATGGTCGAGACCCACGGACGGGCCGAGACGGACGCGTTGCTGCAAGGGCTCGAAGTCATCCCCCGCAAACGCATCCTTTATCGCGACCAGATGCTCGAGGAGATGGACCTCGATGCGCTGATCGCGCGGCATCCGCGGCTTGCGCTGGTCGATGAACTCGCCCACACCAACGCCCCCGGCGGCCGGCATCCGAAGCGCTATCTCGACGTCGAGGAGCTGCTTTCCCGCGGCATCGACGTCTATACCGCGGTCAATATCCAGCACATCGAGAGCCTCAACGATGTGGTGGCGCAGATCACGCATGTGCGGGTGCGTGAGACCGTGCCGGATTCGGTTTTCGATCGCGCCGACGCCATCGAACTGATCGATCTTACCCCTGACGACCTCATTCAGCGGCTGAAGGAAGGCAAGGTCTACGTCCCGAAACAGGCCGAGCGCGCGCTCGAGCATTACTTCTCGCCGGGCAATCTGACGGCGCTGCGCGAACTCGCGCTGCGGCGGACCGCCGAGCGGGTCGACGAGCAGCTGCTCACCCATATGCAGGCCAATGCGATCGCCGGGCCCTGGGCCGCCGGCGAGCGCATTCTGGTTTGCATCAGCGAGGACCCGCGCGCCGCGGGACTCGTGCGTTACACCAAGCGGCTTGCGGACCGGCTGCACGCGCCGTGGACCGCGCTCAGCATCGAGACGCGGCGCTCCTTGCGTTTAAGCGACGAAGAAACTGACCGGCTGGTCGACACTTTGCGCCTCGCCGAGGCGCTCGGCGGGGAGGCGCTGACCATTCCGGCCGTTGGACGGCGTATCGCCGACGACATTGTCGGTTTCGCGCAAGCCAACAATGTGACCCAGATCATCATCGGCAAGTCGACGCGCAGCTGGTGGTTCGAGCTCACGCGCGGCTCGGTGGTCCATGATCTGGTCCGCCGCGCAGGCAATATCAGCGTCAATGTGATTGCCGGCGAGGAGCTTGCCGCAGACCCGGTTCCGAAGAAGACCGTGCGCACCGCGGAACGCCATGAGCCGTTTCATCCCTGGCCGCACCTGATGGCGCTCCTGATCGTCGCCATCGGGCTTGGCGCAGCCGAACTGATCCAGCCGCTGTTCGGAATCGAGAATGTCGACCTGGTATTCCTCACCGCCGTGGTAGCGGTCGCGGTTCGCTACGGCCTGTGGCCGTCGCTACTGGCGAGCGTCGCGGCTTCACTTTCCTATAATTTCTTCTTCCTGCCGCCGATCTACACCTTCACGATCACCGAACCGACCAATGTCGCGGCATTTTTCTTCTTCATGCTGATCGCGGTTCTGGTCTCCAACGTCGCGGCAAGGGTACGAGCGCAGGCCGACACCGCGATCGGCCGGGTGCGGACGACGGAACTGCTTTACGCTTTCAGCCGCAAGCTCGCAGGCACCGCGACTCTCGACGACGTGTTGTGGGCGACCGCCTATCAGACCGCCTTGATGCTGAAAGTTCGCGTGGTCCTGCTCTTGCCGGAAGACGGTGTCCTGACCGTGAAGGCCGGCTATCCGCCGGAGGACCAGCTCGACAAGGCGGACCTTGCCGCCGCCAACTGGGCCTGGGACAACGATCGCTCCGCCGGGCGCGGCTCCGATACGCTGCCGGGCGCCAAGCGCCTGTTCCTGCCGATGCGGACGGGACGGGGGTTGATCGGCGTCATCGGGATCGACAACGACAAGACCGGCCCGCTGCTGACGCCGGACCAGCGCCGCCTGCTCGATGCGCTGGTCGATCAGGGCGCGCTGGCGATCGAACGCGTGCTGCTCGTGGAAGACATGGATCGTGTCAAGCGCACGATCGAGTCCGACCGCCTGCGCTCGGCGCTTCTGACCTCGATCTCGCACGACCTCAAGACCCCGCTGGCGTCGGTGCTGGGCGCGGCCTCCACGATGCGCGATCTTTCGAGCGGGCTGACCGATACCCAAAAACGCGACCTGCTCGCGACCGTGATCGACGAATCCGAGCGGCTCAACCGTTTCATCGCCAATCTGCTCGATATGACCAGGCTCGAATCCGGCGCCGTCATGCCAAAGACCGCGCCTCACGACGTTGGTGAAATCATTGGCAGCGCGTTGCACCGCGCCAGCAAGATTCTCGTGCACCACAAGGTATCGCTCGAGCTCGACGCCGATTTGCCGATGCTTCAACTCGACGCGGTGCTGTTCGAACAGGCGCTGTTCAACCTGCTCGACAACGCCGCCAAATATGCGCCGCCCGACACCATGATCTCGATCAGGGGATGGCAGGACAAGAACTTCGTCACGCTGCAGATCGTCGACGAAGGCGAGGGTATTCCCCGCGCCGAACTGGAGAATGTGTTCGACAAGTTCTACCGCGCGCAGAAGGGCGACCACGTTCGCCCTGGCACCGGCCTTGGACTGGCGATTTCCCGCGGCTTCATCGAGGCGATGCACGGCACGATTTCCGCCGGCAACCGCGCTGACCGCAGTGGCGCGGTGCTGACGATCCGACTGCCCATCCCGGCGGCGTCAAATGCACTGGATACGGCCGCATGAGCGCCGCGCCCATCAAGGTCCTCGTCATCGACGATGAGCCGCCGATCCGAAAGTTGCTGCGCATGGGGCTGACCACGCAGGGCTACGAGATACTGGAAGCTCAAAATGGCAAGGTGGCGCTCGAATTGATGAATGAAGGCCCGGCGCTGATCATCCTCGACCTCGGACTGCCGGACATTCGGGGCCACGAGTTGCTGCGCATGATCCGCGGCCGCAACGACAGCGTTCCGATCGTGGTGCTGTCAAGCCGCGGCGACGAGGCAGGCAAGGTTCAGGCGCTCGATCTCGGCGCCGATGACTACCTGACAAAACCCTTCGGCATGGACGAACTGCTCGCCCGCATGCGCGCGGCGCTGCGCCACCAACTACAGGCGCATGGCGAGCGGCCGGTGTTTCGCTCCGGCGACCTGTCTGTCGACCTGGTACGCCGCATCGTCAAGGTCGGAGAGCGCGAGGTGAAGCTTTCGCCCAAGGAGTACGATCTGCTGCGCGTGCTGGTGCAGCACGCCGGCAAGGTGCTGACCCACCGGTTTCTGCTCAGGGAGCTGTGGGACGAAATGACCGACGCACAATATTTGCGGGTTTATGTGCGGCAGCTCAGGCAGAAGATCGAGACCGATCCGGAGCGCCCGCAATTCGTATTGACCGAAACCGGGATCGGATATCGGCTCAAGGCGCAGGATTAGAGTTTGATCCCGTCAGACCGGTGAAGCCTTAATTGCGTCGGCGGCAACATCACCCGCAAGGCCAGCTAAATGCTTTGAACTTACTTCCGCTTGACCCGAAGCGGACCTCTGTTTCGCAATCCGAAGGCACGCGATTGCGGCGCGCCCCATCAACCACTCGCTAGGCCCGCCATAACCTGCAGCAGCGGCTGAGGCCCGACCGAGACCTGCCCTATAAACGGTTCGTCATGAGCCAGTATCAGTAGGATAGATGCGGCGATGCCGGTCGCAAAGGCTCCCATGCTGATTGTCGAAGCAAGCCGGTTGTCGCTGTGAACGACCGCGATCGCGAGCAGCGCGCAAGCGGCCTGCAGGAGAAGACAAGCCCATTTCGTCAGATTAACGTGAGATCGGCTAACCAGAATGCGCTGGCGGCGCGCTTCCAATGCATTTTCAAGCGACGTGGCGATCTCGCGCTGTGCAATTTGCTGACCTGGATTGTTGGGCGATAAGGCAAGGGTTTGCTGGAGGGCTTCGGTGAGTGGTGCAGGGCTGATGCTCAGTGTAGCCGCATGCCGAACCATCATCGGCCACTCCGTGTTGGCGGTGTCTTCAATGTAACGCCGAACGAGGCTTCGCAGTTGCGCTTCTGGCTCTCCTGGAAAGGCAGCGGCAAGAATCAAAACCGATTTCAGGGCGCTGGCCTCGCGATTCACTGCAGCACTTGCATGATCGTTGTCACTCCAGACCTGCGCAGCTGTAAACGCCACAAAGAGGCCGAAAATGATGCCCAGCGGCGAGAGCATTCCCGGCGAGACAGCCTTGAACGCGCGTACACGTTCGCCGGTCGCGAGCATCCCGATAACAGTTTGTACCAGGATCGCAAAGAGATAGGTGGCGCTGAAGACAACGATTGCCATCCATATCAATGGAAGATTGTGAAGCCAGTTGCTCATAGTCTGTCTCCTGCCCGCATTGAAGGCGCCCATGGACGATCCTTGGTTTCCTCTATCATGTTAGATCAGCGCGAGAATAGATCAGAAAAAGCTCTGCTTTGCGCTTGGCCCGATTTGAAATTTTTCAGCGAACGTGTGCCGTTTCGTGGAAGGGAAACTAGTCGGCATTTGGCCCTTCGCGTCACTTCGGTGCGGTGCGGAATTTGGTCGCAATCGGGGCATAGCGGACATCATCAAACCGCGCCGATCAAACTCGGTTTATAAGTCCCGATCCAACAACCGGGACGCATTGGCGGCCTGGCGGAATAAGCGCTGCAATTCTCCGGCCACCTTTAACCAATCCATGCTTGAGTTTCAGAATATTTCCAAATGCGGCGGAACGTCGGTCCACGCCGTATGTTGCCTTGACGGCGACGGAATCTTCGCGAGGAGCGGGACAGTCACCATCGCGACCAAGGCGGCGTAACGCCCGCCTAGTCGCGGTTCAGTCTCATCCTCCATCGCGAGCGAAACACAATGAACAAGCGCAAGCCCAACTATTTTCGTAATTCGCTGGATTTGAGGGATAAAGTGCAGGTCAAGGTCCTGCGCAAGCGCCTCAAGCTATCGGAGGAACAGTTCGCCAGCGTAGTTCGGAAGTCCGGGAATTCGATTTCGGCCATCACCAAGGAGGCCACGACTTCAAGCTCTCACGAACTGCCAGCCGCTGCCGCTGTTGTTACTGTCTAGTGTCCTGATTCCGAAGCTCGCATCATTTTGCGGTGATCTTGTTTGCGAACTTCGGAATCGAAAGAAACTCGCAGTAGCAATGATGCGGACTTCTGAACCGCCACACTGGCGTGGC
>Ga0070709_10001938_pt1 | contig 11255 bp, 9 predicted proteins | sample LARL51metaG_FD_65449 | JGI IMG/M metagenome (GOLD analysis project Ga0070709, IMG submission 65449) | Corn, switchgrass and miscanthus rhizosphere microbial communities from Kellogg Biological Station, Michigan, USA - LAR L5-1 metaG | ecosystem: Host-associated > Plants > Roots > Rhizosphere ...
GAAGACGCCGTCGGCCGGTCTCGCGAGGCTCGCGTCGCTGTCGAAAGAGATGTATGAGGGATCGGTCGCGGTTCAGGGGGCTTACGATCGGGCGCGCGCCCTGGCGGCGGCGCTCGAGGCCGCCGGAGGGGACGATGCGCTCGCCTTCAAGACCCGGGTCGATTCCCTCGCACCTGCTCCGGCGGGCCGCGGTGGGGGGCGGGGCGGATTCCGTCGCGGGGGAGGCGCCGAGGGACCGGCGAACTTGCAGTCGGCGAGCGGCGACTTGATGGGGGCGGCGATGGCCATGCAGGGCGCCGACATCGCCCCGTCGGCCGGTGAAGTGGCCGCATGCGCCAAGGCCCGTGAGGAGCGCGCTACCGTGTTGCGCCGCTGGGCGGCGCTGTCAGGCCCCGGGCTCGCGGCGTTGAACGCCAAGCGGAAGGCCGCCGGGCTGAAGGAGGTGTCGCTCCCCCGCTGACCGTCAAGCGGGCGCCTGGGATGCGCCGCGGCGCGAGGCCTGCTGACCCGACGGGAGGACACGCCTCCAGAAGAGCCGGTCCGGGAGCCCCGCAGAACGTACCAATCAGGGGAGCACTCAGGGCGTTCATCAGGATTTGCGGCACGAACGACAGGCTGCCGCCATAGGTGCCGCACGCGAACCCGCCCCCCACGGTGACGTCCTTCGTCTGGACTCCCGTCAACGTGAGGGTCCCAATCGAAACGCGGTTCGGCGGATCACCTGCCACCAGGCTGTCGATGTGGACAGGAATGGCGACCTGGATCGGAATCGTGTCCCCGGTCGAGTTGAACGTCACGGTACAGTCGGTCGACAGCAGATTGACCGGGATGGTATCCGTCGTGATGGCGACGAACATCGTGACTCCGTAGTCGCCGGGGCCCAGGGACTGCACCTCCACACTGTCCTGCGTGAGGGTGATGGGCACCGGTGGCGCAGCAGCACCCCCAGGACAGTCCACCGCGGGACTGCTTGCGCAATCTGAAAAGGCGACGATCCCCCCGACAAGCAGGCTCTCAACCACGGCCTGGGCCGTGGTCGTCCCTCTCGGGAGGGAGTCGAGGCCATCTCCCGCGTGTGCGAGAAAGGTGTCTGCGAGAAAAGGAGCATCGGTGGTTCTCATGACGAAGAGCTGACGCTCCACGGTGTCCCCCGGCGTCCACCCGACCAGCACGACCCCGGTCGAGTCGGTCACGATTCCGGTCGCAGTGGGTAAGCCCCCACCGGTCAGCGGTGTGAGCGCGACGAAAGCGCCGGCGGCCGGGTGTCCCAGCCGGTCCCGGACGATCGCCTTCAGAGGCTGAGCGAGCTCATGCCTGATGACTCCAGATTGCGAATCCCCGGAGACCGTGGTCAGGGTCGCCGGAATCTGTTGCACGACCACCTGGACTTGGTCGCTGTCGGTCTGGTAGCGGGCCGTGATTACGGCAGACCCGTTCCCGTGGGCAGTCACGAGCCCGCCGCTCACCGTGGCCACGCGCGTGGACTCGGACGTCCAGACCAGGGGCAGCCCCGTGAGCACGGTGCCATGGTCATCTCGTACGGTGACGCCGAGCGTGAGCGTGTCCCCGATCGCGTTCAAAGACCGGGTGGGAGCCCCCACAGTGATGGTGGTCTGGAGGGGTCCATCCATTTCGCTGCTAGGCATGCAGGCTATCGCCGCCAAGGCCGCGGCCGCCAAGACCTTCCCGGTGCGCATCCGTACCCTCCTCGAATGAGCCCAATTTGGCGCCTGGTTTTCACGTCGGCCACCGCCGCCCGTTGGACGGGCGCCGCGGGACGTGGTACTGTGGAGCGCATGCGCACACCACACCGCCTTGGCGCCTGGAGCGCCCTCATCCTCGCTCCGGCCCTGCTGGCCGCGCAGCGCCCGAAGCTGTCTCCATCGGTCCATGACTACGTATCGGTCGACACGACCGTCGTCGCCCTCACGCACGTCCGCGTGATCGATGGCACCGGCGCCGCCCCCAAGGATGACCAGACGCTGGTCATCAAGGATGGCGACATTGTCGCGATGGGGAGCGCCTCCGCCATCAAAGTTCCGGACGGGGCGCAGGTGATGGACCTGACCGGCAAGTCGGTGATTCCGGGCCTCGTGATGATGCACGAGCATCTCTACTACCCGACCGGTCCCGGCGTCTACGGCGCGGACTACGTCAGCTTTTCACGGCTCTACCTCGCCGGTGGCGTCACCTCGATGCGGACCGCGGGCAACGTCGGAGGGTACGCCGACCTGAATCTCGCGGCGGCGATCAAGGCCGGAACGGCCGTCGGTCCCTGGATCGACGCCACCGCGCCGTACGTGAACGGCCCGTCCCCCTTCACGCAGATGTACGCCCTGAAGGACTCCGCCGACGCCCAGCGGTTCGTCGCCTTCTGGGCCGACGCGGGCGCCACGTCGTTCAAGGCGTACATGAACATCACCCGCCCCGAGCTGCGCGCCGCGGTCCGGGAAGCCCACCGGCGCGGACTCAAGATCACGGGGCATCTCTGCTCCGTGACCTACCGCGAGGCGGCCGACGCCGGGATCGACGACCTGGAGCATGGCTTCTTCGTGGCGACGGATTTCGTCAAGGACAAGCAGCCGGACCTCTGTCCCGGCCAGAACCCCGGGATGAACGCCCTCGCGGCGGTCGACCCCAAGGCTCCGGAGTTCACGTCTCTGGTGCAGTACTTGATCGCGCACCACGTGGCGGTCACGTCCACACTCACGGTGTTCGAGACGTTCACGCCGGGCCAGCCCTTTCCGCCGGGGACCGACGTCCTCGACCCGATTCTGAAGGCGCAGTACGAACAGGGCTACACGCGCATTTCCCAGGACACGAGCACCCGCTTCAAGCGGCTGCTGGCCCTCGACCGGGTCATGGAGCTGGCGTTTGCGCGGGCCGGCGGGCTCCTGATCGCGGGGACCGACCCGACCGGCGGTGGCGGGGTGATCCCGGGCTACTCGGATCAGCGAGAAGCGGAGCTCCTGGTGGGCAACGGGTTCACGCCGCTCGAGGCCATCAGGATCTGCACCCTGAACGGCGCGACGTATCTGGGACGTGCCGACCGCGTCGGCTCGATCGCCGTCGGCAAGCAGGCCGATCTCGTGGTGATCGACGGCAATCCCGCGGCGGACATCAACGACATCGCGAAAGTCACGCTGGTGTTCAAGCAGGGCGTGGGCTATGACCCCGCGAAGATCATAGAGTCGGTGAAGGGCAAGGTCGGCCTGTTCTAGGATGCCGGTTGCGGGACAGGCACGCTTCGTTTACCGTAGAACAATGCCTGCACCGCACGTCGCCGAAGAGAGCTCGGCCCGGATCGCCGCCGCCATCGGCGATCCGGCCCGGGCTCGCATGCTGTACGCCCTCATGGACGGCCGGGCTCTCACCAGCACGGAGCTCGCCCTCGTCGCCGCCGTCGGCCCCTCCACCGCGAGCGCCCATCTCAACCGCCTCAAACGCGAACGCCTGGTGCGCGTGCTGATCCAGGGCCGGCACCGCTACTACAGCCTGTACGGCGCCGGCGTCGCCGGCGTGCTCGAAAGCCTCAGCGTGCTCGCGGGGCGCGTGGGCTCGGGGGTCCAGACCCGGACGCCCGACCACCTGCGCGTCGCCCGCACTTGCTACGACCACATCGCCGGTACCCTGGGCGTTCTCCTGCACGACCACCTGCTCGCCGCGGGGTGGATGGCCGGTGGGGACGCGAACTACGAGGTCACCCCGAAAGGCTCGCGCGCGCTCGACGCCCTGGGCATCGACGTGGAGAAGCTCCGCCGGGAACGCCGGCGCTTCGCCTTCCCGTGCCTCGATTGGAGCGAACGCCGGTGCCACCTGGGAGGCGCGGTGGGCGCGGCCCTCCTGGGCGCCCTGCTCGAGAGACGGTGGGTGACCCGGGAACGCCGGGAGCGGACGCTGGCGGTCACCGCCCTCGGCGCGCGCGAGCTCCGGTCACGGTTCGGGGTGGTGCTGACTACCGCGCGCGTGCGGTCGGCATCCTGAACCAGGACGGGGCGTCTGCGCGGCCGCGACGGACGAGACCATCAGCAATCCCCACCAGGCGTTCCTCATGACTCCTCCTTGGATCATATTTTCAAATATGACGCTCTCGAACCAGGTTGCCGCCGATCACGTCCACTTGCCTTCCCGTTCAGGAGGAGTCGTGCGGATCGTAACCATTGCCATTGTGTCTCTGACGGCGACGGCAGCCGGGATGCTGCCGGCCCAGACGCGTCCCGCGCCGAGCGTCGATCCGGCCGCGACCGCTCAGGGCCCCCGGCCTCTGCCCGGACCGGTCTACGAATCGCCCGGCTTCTCCCGCGCCGTGACGAACGGGACCCGCACCCGCACCGGCACGCCTGGCCCCAAGTACTGGGTACAGCACCCGCGCTATCAGATCGCCGCCAGCCTCGATCCCCTGCGCAACCGCGTGTCGGGACGGGAGACGATCGAGTACGTCAACCACGCGCCGGGCGCCCTGGACCGCATCGCGGTGCACTTGCGCCAGAACGTCTTCGCACCGGGCGTCCCCCGGCGGCAACAGGTCCCGACCACCGGTGGCGTCATGCTCAGCCGCGTCGCCGTCGACGGACACGCACTGGTGCTGGAGCCCCGCCCGCAGGCCGTGCCGATCACCGCCCCACCGGAGCAACCGCCGCAACCGGGTCAGTACGTCGTCGACGGGACCGTGATGTGGATCCCGCTGGGCACGCCGCTCCCATCGGGCGATTCGCTGCGCCTCGAGGTGGATTGGAGCTATGCGCCGGCCCCCGCGCCGGCCGACGGCCGGGAGGGCCATGACGGCCACGTCTACTTCCAGGGGTACTGGTATCCCGAAATCGCCGTGTACGACGACGTAGACGGGTGGGTGGCCGATCCGTACCTGCTGGAGGCCGAGTTCTACATGGACCCGGCGGACTACGACGTGCGCCTCACGGTGCCGAAGGGGTGGGTGGTGAGCGCGACGGGCACCCTCATGAACCCGGAGACCGTGCTGTCCCCGGCGGCACGGGATTCCCTGGCCGTCGCCCGCAAAACCGGGCGCGTGGTCCGCGTGCTAACGCCCGGCCCTCAGGCGTCCGCGGCGTTCGCGAAGACCGGCCCCACCGCCACCTGGCATTTCACCGCCAACGACGTGCGCGACTTCGCCTGGGGCACGAGCGATCAATACGCCTGGGACCAGACGCGGGCGCTGATCGACTCGGGCCGCGACACGGTCAACATTTCGAGCTTCTTCCGCCTCACCGCCCCCGCCCTCGCCTGGAGGATCGGGGGCGCGCGGTACACGCGCGACGCCATCGAACAGATGTCGGCGTACCTCTGGCCCTATCCGTGGCCGCAGATGAGCTCGCTGGAGGGCGTCCTGGATGGCGGCGGCATGGAGTACCCGATGATGACACTGATGCAGCCGTGGGCCGACACGCTGTCCCTTGCCGGCGACCTGATGCACGAGACGGGCCACATGTGGTTCCCCATGCAGGCGGGCTCGAATGAGACGCGCTTCCCGTGGATGGACGAGGGGTTCACCCAGTTCGACGTGGCGCAGGGCATGAAAGTGCTCTACGGGGCGCCGCGCCGCGGTGGCCGCCCGAACGATTCGGAAGAAGGACAGCGGGCGAGCTACACGCGAGCGGCGCGCGCGGGCCAGGATCTACCCTTGATGACCCCCGGTGACGAGTTCTCGCAGGATCTGTACTTCACGATGTACTACAACAAGACGGCCCAGATTCTCGCGGCCCTGCGGGGAGTGGTGGGAGCCGACGCGTTCCACCGCGCCTTCGCGGCGTACGGGAAAGCGTGGGTGGGCAGGCACCCCGAGCCGTACGACTTCTTCAACGCGATGAGCGCGGGCACGGGCCGCGACCTGTCATGGTTCTTCACCACCTGGTTCTACCACGGCTGGCCGCTCGACCAGGGAGTCGACTCCGTGACGGTGGCCGGGGACTCCGTCGAGATCGTGATCTGCGACATGAACCTCGCGTCCATGCCGGTTCCCCTGGCCGTGACCCGAAGTGACGGCTCGACACAGCGCATCGAGATTCCGGTCGAAGCCTGGTGGGCCAATGGCGGGACGCGCCGGGCTCGAGTCCGGGTGGCCAGACTCCCGGACATCACCAGGGTCGAAATCGATCCTGACGGCCTGTTTCCGGATGTCCGGCGGGAGAACAATATCTGGAAAAAGTGAGCCCGCGGCTCAGGACGGCGCGGGCCGGGTGCCGCTCTCCCGTGCCACCGTCGGTTGCGCGAAGGCCGGTGGGGGCACGGGCGGCAACCCGAGGTGGACCCGGGCCTGGTTCAACGCGTCGTCGATGTTGCCGGTGACGCCTTCCTCGCCCAGTTCCTGGAAGAGCCCCGAGCGCTCCAGGGCGACCACCGGCTGGGCGTGGACATCCGACAGCAGGACGAAGGTCCCCTCCCGACGGCAGCGCCGCACCAGATCTCGGAGCGCGTTCAATCCGGTCGAGTCGATCGCGGGCACGTGGCGCATCCGGAGAATCAGGACCCGGGGCTTCCCGGCGATCTGCGAGAGGCGGTCCTTGAACGTCTCCGCGGCGCCGAAGAAGAACGGCCCGCTGATCTCGTAGACCTCGACCCCCGGCGGCACCTCGCGGCGGCGGACGGCGTTCGGGTCCCCCTCGAAGTCGTCGGTCGGGTCCGAGAACTCGTGGGTCAGGACGCTGATGTTGGCGACCTCGGCCATCCGCCGCATGAACAAGAAGGCCGCCAGCACCATTCCCACCTCAATGGCGACGGTGAGATCCACGACCACCGTCAGGCTGAAGGTGATCCACAGGACCAGCACGTCGCTGCGCGGGGCCCGGAGCTCCATGCGGAGCGACCGCCACTCACTCATGTGATACGAGACGACGGTCAGGATCCCGGCCAGCGTGGCGAGCGGGACCAGTGCGGCCCAGCGCCCGAAAAAGACGGTGATCAAGAGGAGCGTGGCCGAGTGCGTCAGCCCCGCGACCGGAGTCCGGCCCCCGCTCTTCACGTTGGTCGCCGTACGGGCGATCGCGCCCGTCGCCGGAATGCCGCCGAACAGGGAGGAGGCCAGGTTGGCCACACCCTGAGCGACCAGCTCCATGTTGGAGCGATGCCGCCCGCCGATCATCCCATCCGCGACGACCGCCGACAGCAGGGATTCGATGGCGCCCAGCATCGCGATGGTGAACGCGGGGCCGATCAGCCCCCGGGCCGTTTCCAGCGTCACAAACGGGAATTGCAGGTGCGGCAGCCCGGCGTCGATGTGGCCGAACCGGGAGCCGATCGTCTCGACCGGGATGTGCCCCCACCGGACGGCCGCCGTGGTAACGAGCAGGGCGACGAAGGCGCCGGGGATCCGGCGGCTGACCCGAGGCCAGACCACGATGACCAGCACCGTGACCACCGACAGGCCGATGGCCCAGGGGTTGGCCGAGGGAAGGTGGGCGAACAGGGCCCGCCACTTGGGGATGAAATCGGCGGGCGGCGGCCCCATGCGGAGGCCGAGGAAATCCTTGACCTCTCCCGAGAAGATGATGAGCGCGATCCCCGCCGTGAAACCGAGCGTGACCGGGTACGGGATGAACTTGATGACGCCACCCATCCGGGCCAATCCGAACACCACCAGGATCAGCCCGGCCATGAGCGTCGCGATCGTCAGCCCTTCGACGCCATACCGCTGTACGATGCCGTAGACGATGACGACGAACGCCCCGGTCGGGCCCCCGATCTGGACCCGCGATCCGCCGAGCGCGGAGATCAGGAAGCCCGCGACGATGGCGGTGTAGAGCCCCTTCTCGGGCGTCACGCCGCTCGCGATGGCGAACGCGATGGCCAGGGGAAGCGCGACGATGCCGACGATGACGCCGGCGATCAGATCGGCGGAGAGTTGGTCGCGGGTATAGCCGCGAAGCGTGGTGGCGAGCTTGGGAACCAGCATGGGGCGCGAAGCTACCGGCTGCCCCCTGAAGATTCTATGAAGTTTTCGTTGCGGATGCCCTGGCCCGGATTCGAACCGGGACGCCTTGCGGCACTGCCCCCTCAAGACAGCGTGTCTACCAGTTTCACCACCAGGGCGGGCTGAGAAAGCTAGAGGAGAGCCAGAATTGGAGCAAGACTTCTAGAAGATCTTCCCCGTAAACTGCGGGTCCTTCTGCGTGTACCCGGCCGGCACGGCGAAGCGGGACAGATCCACGGTCGCCGGGGCGATCGAGGTGACCTGGAGCGTCTGCGTCTTCTGGGTGATCTCGTTCTGGTCCCCCGACCTGGTCTCGGAATGCACGACCACCCGGAGGGGCGTGCCCCGGGCCACCGGACGGAGCGCCGTCGCCGACCGGTGCGCGAAATCCCGGTCGCTCTGGGCCAGCACCGTCGTGAGCTGGGCCAGGAGCGTCACCAGGGGATTCGACGGCAGCTTCAAGTCGCGGGCCATCCAGTACTGCGTGGTGACCCGCTGGCGCATCCCCACCGCCTGAAACCCGAACGCCCCGACCGACACCGTAAACGCCTGGGTCACCTGGTAGCGGTCGGTCGGGTGCCCCGCGATGGTCTCTCCGGCGCCCAGGGCCGTGTCGGACACCTGGGTGTCCGAGAGCGTGATGTTCACCACCGGCAAGGACGCGAGCACGGTGCCCACCAGCCGCTGAAAGGTGGTGTCCGAGACCACCGAGTACTCCTGCCGCTGGGGGTAGACCAGGATCAGGGTGTGGGCGGCGTTGTCCACCAGGATGTACTGCGGATCGGATTGGCCGTCGATGTCGATCCTTGACCGCGTCCCGGCGGCCCAGGTCGTGCCCGACACCGGGTCGGTTCCGTCACCGGAAAACGTGAACCTGTAGCGATAGCCGGGGGCCGTCTGGCCGTGACCCGGCGTGGCGGCGAGGATCGAACCGGCGCCGAGCAGCGCGGCGGTGAGCAAGCGATTCATGCCCATCAGTACGCCCCCCCGGGGAGTCCGGTTCCAACAGCCACTGGCGTCCGGCCGCCGACCACAGGAAACTCCTTCCGGTGACCATCCATCGGCTCCGCGCGACCTACCCCTGCCGGTACGGCGCGCCGACCATCGCCGCGGTCGACTCCGCCGTCTTCACCCGCCGGTACTTCACCCATTGCCTCGAATGTACGTTCTGTCACGACGCCTGCTGCACCTACGGTGTGGACTACGACTGGCGCGTCCGGGACAACCTCGAGGGGCACGCGGACGCGTTCGAGACCTTCTCGGGCATTCCGCGGCAGCGGTGGTTCACGGGTGCCGGTGCGCCGGACGATTCGATGCCCGGCGGAGGTTCCATCCGGACGGCCACCGACGCCGGCGCCTGCGTCTTCCTGAACCGGGAATCCCGCGGGTGCCGGCTCCATGCGTACGCCCTGGCGGCCGGGGTCGACTATCACGATCTCAAATCCATCGTCGATTGCCTCTTCCCGCTCACCTGGGAAGGAGAGGTACTGGGGCTGTCGGAGGAGGTACTCGATTCGAGCCTGATCTGTCTCGATACCGGCCCGACTCTGTACCGCGGCGTCCGGGAAGAGCTGCGGTTCTATTTCGGAGACGCATTGGTGACCGAGTTGGACGGGATCGAGACGGGCTCTACGGCTTGAACATCCGCTTCAGGATTTTGAAAGTGGCGAACGGATTGATGAAGAGCATGATGAACGCCTTGAGGAGGCCCCCGGCGCCACTCTCCGCCTGAGCCTCCCCCTTCGGCATGCCCACGCCGGCCTGGTACAACGCCGCCTGTCGTTTCAGCTTCTTGTCTTCCTCGAGCGCCGCCGCCTCCTCCGCCGCCCGCTCCGGCGTCCCGGGGGCCGACGTGTACTTGACCGCACCACAGTAGATGCAGCGTTTGGCCGTCTCGGCCACCGGTCGACCGCACTTCACGCAGGGCGCGGTCGGCACGCGGGGCGGGGTCATGATTACTGTATCGTCGCGCGCTTGATGTAGTCGAGCTGGGGGAACCCCTGCGCGAGATACGCGTTCCCCTGCGACTGGATGAGGTCCTGATTCGGGCTCTGCCCGTACCCGGGGTAGATCTTCTGCACCACATCCATCCCCTCCACCACCCGGCCCATCGGTGCGAATCCCATCTGATCGAGGCGGAGGTTGTCGGCGTAGTTGATGAACAGCTGCGTGGTGCGCGTGTTGGGTCCCGCGGTGGCGAACACGATCGTCCCGGTGGTGTTGTGCTGCGTGACCGGATCGTCCAGGATGTTGGCGTCCTTCCACGCCGCGCTCACCGCCGGCGTCCCGTTGATCCCGAACTGCACCACGAAGCCCGGGACCACGCGGAAGAACCGGTCCCCGTCGTAGAAGCCGTTCTTGATGAGGTTGTACAGTCTATCGGCGCCCAGGGGCGCCCAGGCACGGGTGACTTCGACGGTGAAGTCGCCGGCCGTTGTCTCGAACTTGGCGCGATAGGTGGCGGGCGCCTGCGCGTGCAAGGCCGGAGCCGCCGGATTGAGCAGGGCGGCAGGATCGGCAGGTGCCGTCTGGGTCGCGGTGCCCTTGTCCTGCTTGCCACAGGCGGCGAGAGCGGCGATCAGGCCCGCCGCGATCAGCATCCGTCGCATCGGAAATCCTTTGGTTGGTTGGACTCTGGACGTGGTCACGGGAAGGAATATGTTGAGCGGCCCTCAGCGCGAGCAAGCCGATGTCCCTGTCCAAGAAGCTTCGCATCCCCCCCGGAAGCACCGTCTCCCTCGACGACTGGGATCCGGCGGACACCCATGGCTGGAAGAAGGACAAGCCCATGGAGGAGGACCTTGCCGGGAGCATCCGGAAGCTCGACGCGCTCCAGTACGTCATGTACGCCGAGCGCAAGCACGCCCTGCTCGTCGTGCTGCAGGGCATGGACGGGGCCGGCAAGGACGGGACTATCCGGCACGTGATGACGGGACTCAACCCCCAGGGATGCCGGGTGACGTCGTTCAAGGTGCCTACCCCCGAAGAGGCCGCGCACGACTTCCTCTGGCGCATCCACCGCGCGGTCCCGCCGCTCGGTGACATCGGTATTTTCAACCGGTCCCACTACGAGGACGTCCTGGTCAGCCGGGTGCACAACCTGGTTCCCAAGGCGGTCTGGTCCCGCCGCTACGACGACATCAACGCCTTCGAAGCCCTGCTGGCCGAACAGGGCGTCGTAGTGGTGAAATTTTTCCTGCACATCTCCAAGGCGGAACAGCAGGAGCGTTTCGACGCCCGCATCAAGGATCCGGACAAGCAGTGGAAGCTCTCCGCCGCCGATTTCTCGGAGCGGAAGTACTGGGGCGCCTACATGAAGGCGTTCGAAGAC